>JAANMT010000127.1_pt1 | contig 76316 bp, 72 predicted proteins | sample 7279711 | NCBI WGS metagenome assembly JAANMT01 (sample SAMN14094538, study PRJNA606508) | bioreactor metagenome | isolation source: A lab-scale SPAN reactor treating ammonium-rich wastewater day 1 | place: Ireland: Galway | collected 2017-01-16
CAAGGGGTTAAAGGTCGATCTCGACAATCAACCTCTTACCATGACCACCCGCCTGCTTTCTACTGCAGACGCTTTTGCACACAAGTCAGCACACTACCCCGGGACATGCCGGACTGGTTTCGCAACCATTTGACATGACATCGATAATAGCGGGCACCGAGCCTCTTGAAACGGCGCCGAACCATCCTATATTAAAGTCATGAGTTTAATCCGTACCCGTTAAAAGGAGACATCATGGCCAATATCGTGCGTTCCGGTTCCGACCCATTCGACGACTTTTTCCGCGGTTTCTTCGTGCGGCCGGTTGATTTCGGCAACCCCGTTGACGTCCCTTCGATCAAGATCGACGTCAAGGAGCAGGGTGATGCCTATAAAGTGCACGCCGAACTGCCTGGCATCCGCAAGGAAGACATCCACGTCAACATCGACGGCTCAGTCGTTTCGATCAGTGCCGAGCGCAAGCATGAAAAGGAAGTCAAGGAAGGCGAGCGCGTCCTGCGCACCGAACGCTATTTCGGCAAGGTCTCGCGCAGCTTCCAGCTCGGACAGGACATCGACGAGGCGAAGTCCGCAGCCAGATTCACCGACGGGGTACTCGAGCTGACCCTGCCGAAGAAGGCCGCCGCCGCTGCCAAGCGACTGACTATCGACTGAACCCCGATCCGGCCCACCCTCCCCCTCCGCAAGGGCCGGCGAATGCGGGAAGCCACAGCTTCCCGCATTTTTTTAACAAGGCTTACAATTCCGGCTTCACCGGAAACCGAGCCATCATGACCGACGCCGCCCTTTCTCCCGCAGTCGAAGCCGGCATCCTCGCCGCCGCCCTGCCCTACATCCGTCGCTTCCAGGACAAGACCATCGTCGTCAAGTACGGCGGCAACGCCATGACCGACGAGAAGCTCAAGCACTGCTTCGCCCGCGACGTGGTGCTGCTCAAGCTGGTCGGCATGAATCCCGTGGTGGTGCATGGCGGCGGGCCGCAGATCGACGACCTGCTCAAGCGCGTCGGCAAGCAGGGCCAATTCATCCAGGGCATGCGCGTCACCGATGCCGAGACGATGGCACTGGTCGAGATGGTGCTGGGCGGCCAGGTCAACAAGGAGATCGTCGCCCTCATCAACCGGCACGGCGGCAAGGCAGTCGGCCTGACCGGCAAGGATGGCAGCTTCATCCGCGCCCGGAAGCTGCTCATGCCGAACAAGGACAACCCCGCCGACCTGCTCGACATCGGCCAGGTCGGCGACATCACCTCGATAGATCCAAGCCTGATCTCCTTCCTCGACTCGGGCGATTTCATCCCGGTCATCGCGCCGATCGGCGTCGGCGACGATGGCGAGTCGTACAACATCAACGCCGATGTCGTCGCCGGCAAGCTGGCGGAGATCCTCAAGGCGGAGAAGCTGGTGCTGCTCACCAACACGCCGGGTGTGCTGGACAAGGGCGGCAAGCTGCTCACCGGTCTCACGCCGAATCAGATCGATGCTCTCGTTGCCGACGGCACGCTCTCCGGCGGCATGCTGCCGAAGATCGGCTCGGCGCTCGATGCCGCGCGCAGCGGCGTGCGCAATGTTCACATCATCGACGGCCGGGTCGAGCACGCCCTCCTGCTAGAGATCCTCACCGACCATGGCGTCGGCACCATGATCAAGAGCAAGTGAGCGTTGCATCCCGACGGGTCTGGCTGTTCGACCTGGACAACACACTCCACGACGCCGACCCGCACATCTTTCCGCACATCAACCGCGCCATGACGTCCTACGTGGCGCGGCAGGCAGGAATCGGCGAGGAGGAAGCCTCGATCCTGCGCGAAACCTATTGGCGTCGTTACGGCGCCACGCTGCTGGGACTGATGCGCCACCACGGCACCGATCCACACCACTTCCTGCACCACACCCACCAATTCGAGGATCTGGCGGGAATGGTGATCTATGACCGGGCGCTGCGGCAATCCCTGCGCCGGCTGCCGGGCACCAAGATCGTTTTCTCCAATGCCCCGCGCCACTATGCCGAGGCGGTGCTGGAAGTGATGGGCCTGCGATGCGCCTTCGACGACGTCTGCTCCATCGAACGCATGCGCTTCCGGCCGAAGCCCGAAATCCACGGCTTCCTGCACCTGCTGAGGGAACGCCGGCTCGACCCGGCGCGCTGCGTGCTGGTCGAGGACAGCGCGGAAAACTTGAAGACTGCCAAGCGGCTCGGCATGCGAACCGTCTGGATCAGCCGGGAAACGCGCTGTCCCGCCTGGGTCGACCTCAGGCTAAAATCCGTCATCGAGTTGCAGCGCCGGCTCGGCGCACTGGGATAACGAGGGGAAGGACGCCATGGCTGCACGATCCGGGGAACGCAAGCTGCAGATCCTGCAGACCATCGCGGAGATGCTGCAGGACCCAAAGGGGGAGAAGATCACCACGGCGCTGCTGGCCAGGAAGCTGGATGTCTCGGAAGCGGCGCTGTATCGCCATTTCGCCAGCAAGGCGCAGATGTACGAAGGGCTGATCGAGTTCATCGAGAACAGCCTGTTTTCCGTCATCAACAAGATCGGCGCCGAGGAGCAGTCCGGCGTGAAGCAGGCGGAACTGATCGTCGCGCTGCTGCTGGGGTTTGCCCAGAAGAACCGCGGCCTGACGCGCGTGCTGATCGGCGACGCGCTGGTCAACGAGGACGACCGGCTGCAGGTCCGCATCAACCAGCTGCTCGACCGCGTCGAGGCCGCGCTCAAGCAGGCCTGGCGCATCGCGGCGACCAGCAATGAGCTGCCGCAGGGCGAAGACGTCGCCGCCGCCGCCAACCTCTGCCTCTGCTACGTCATCGGCCGCTGGGGCCTGTTCGTCAAGAGCGGCTTCGCGCGCGAGCCGATGGCGCAATGGCCGCAGCAGTGGCCGATGCTGCTCGCCGGCTGCCTGTCGCAGCCGGCCTGAGTCTCATGTTTCTTCCTTGAGCCACCTCGCCGCATCCAGGGCGAAGTAGCTCAAAATCGCGTCGGCCCCGGCGCGTTTCATCGACAGCAGCGCCTCCAGGGCGCAGGCTTTCTCGTCGATCCAGCCATTCTGGCCAGCCGCCTTCAGCATGGCGTATTCGCCGCTCACCTGATAGACGCAGGTCGGCATCTTGAATTCGTCCTTCACGCGCCGCACGATATCGAGGTAGGGCAGGCCCGGTTTCACCATCACCATGTCGGCGCCCTCGGCGATGTCCATGCCGACTTCCCGCAGGGCCTCGTCGGTGTTGGCCGGGTCCATCTGATAGGTGTATTTGTTGCCCTTGCCGAGGTTGCCGGCCGAACCGACGGCATCCCGGAACGGGCCGTAGAAACTCGACGCGTACTTGGCCGAGTAGGCCAGGATGCGCGTATAGATCAGCCGCTGGCCATCCAGCTCGGCGCGGATGCGCCCGATGCGGCCGTCCATCATGTCCGATGGCGCGACCACATCGACGCCGGCCTGCGCATGGCTGAGCGCCTGCCTGGCCAGCACTTCCAGCGTCTCGTCGTTGAGCACATAACCTTGGCTGTCGATCAGGCCGTCCTGGCCGTGGCTGGTGTAGGGATCGAGGGCGACATCGGTGATCACGCCGAGCTGGGGGAAGGCCTGCTTCAGCGCCTTCACAACACGCGGCACCAGGCCGTCCGGATTGCAGGCCTCCTCTGCGCCCAGCGACTTCAGGGAGGAATCGATGACGGGGAACAACGCCAGTGCCGGCACGCCGAGCTGCACGGCCTCTTCCGCCACCTTCAACAAGCGGTCGAGCGAATGGCGGAAAACGCCTGGCATGGAGGCTACCGGTTCGGATATTCCCTGGCCTTCGAGGACAAACACCGGATAGATCAGGTCATCGGAAGACAACTGGTTTTCCCGCATCAACCGGCGGGAAAATTCGTCACGGCGCATGCGGCGCATGCGGGTCGAGGGGAAAACGCCTGATAAGCCCATGGTTTATTTATGAGAAAAATATTTAATTCGCATTCAACGGAACTTGCGAGGATGATTTTCGCTCAGAAACGCCAGATGGTGTTGAACCGTCTCCCGCTTCACCTCCCTGAGCGGGTGCCTTAATCCAGTTAAGGCGTTTCGGCCCCCGGTTTTTCTCCCCTTTAACCGGGGGCATTTCTTTTCTCCATTTCGGCCGCGCCCAGCCAGCGGCCAATGGCCATTCCCGCCTCCTCTGCGCCCGTTTTCTTCAGGCTGGAAAAAAGCTGCACGCTCACCTGGTCGGACCAGGGCGCCAATTCCCTGCGGGTTGCCTCGAGGACTTTGGCGGACTCGCCGCGCGTCAGCTTGTCCGCCTTCGTGAGCAGGATATGGATCGGTTTGCCCGTCGGGCCGAACCATTCCAGCATCTGCCTATCCAGGTCGGTCAGGGGCCGCCTCGCATCCATGATGAGAACCAGGCCGCAAATGCTCGTACGCTGGGCCAGATAGGCGGCCAGCACGCTTTTCCAATGTCGGCGCACCTTCTCCGGCACATCGGCATAGCCGTAGCCGGGCAGGTCAACCAGGAAAGCGCCGTTGCGCAGACGGAAAAAATTGATCAGCTGCGTGCGGCCCGGCGTCTTGCTGACGAAGGCCAGCCGCGTTTTCCCCGCCAGCGTATTGATGGCACTGGACTTGCCGGCGTTGGATCGACCGGCAAAAACGATCTCCGCCGCCCCGGGCGCGGGAAGATCGCTCAGCTTCTCTGCGGAAACCGTGAAAACCGCATGGGCAAACAGGGACATAGTGCGGGCAGGCGGGCGCCTGATGGCATGGCGCAACACAGATAAGTTGAGATAGAATAACAGTTTTTTAGAATTCAGGCCCCGAGGAGTTGCATCCATGGTTCATCGTTTCGTCGCATTCTCGATGACGCTTGCCTTTGCTGCGGCAGTCCAGGCTACCGACAAGCCTGCATCGGCTGAAACCGCCGCCCCGAAAGCGGATGCCGGCAAGGGCCAGCAGGTTGCCTCCCAAATCTGTGCCGCCTGCCACAATGCCGACGGCAACAGCAGCGTCTCCGCCAACCCCAAGCTCGCCGGCCAGCATGCGGATTATCTCTACAAGCAACTGAAGAACTTCAAGGCCGACGGCGGCAAGCCGGCCGAACGCATCAGCGCCGTCATGGCCGGCATGGTCGCCGCGCTAAGCGACCAGGACATGAGAAACGTCGCCGCCTGGTATGCCAGTCAGACCCAGAAGGGCGAACAGGCGAAAACTCCCGCCCTTGAGACTGCCCAGAAACTGTATCGCGCCGGCGATGCCGCCCGCGGCCTGCCGGCCTGCGCGGCCTGCCATGGCCCGGCCGGGGCCGGCATTCCCGCCCAATACCCGCGCATTGGCGGTCAGTTCTCGGAATACACCGAAACGCAATTGAAGGCTTTCCGTGCCGGCGAGCGCGGGAACGATCCGAACAGGATGATGCGCGCCGTGACCGCCAAGATGTCCGACGCGGAAATCAAGGCCGTCGCCGACTTCGTGGCAGGCTTGCGCTGAACCTTCCGTCACGCTCTCCGAAAGGGGCGGCGCTGCCGCCTTTTTTCATTCTTCCAGGCCACGCCGATCGCGCAGGAAGCGCGCCTTCTGCTTCGCCCGGCTGGCCTTCTTGCCGCGCGGCTGGTGGGCGCCGCCCTTCTTCAGCAACGGATCGACGGCGACGGGGTTGCGCGGCTTGATGCGGCGCTGCCTGGCGCGCTTCATGTCCTGAACCTGACGATGGCATGGCCGTCCGCCGTGGCCTTCGGCGCCGCCTTCCAAGCGTGGCCGTAGACGATCTCGAAGGTGGCCGGCAGCCTGCCGTCGCGCCGTTGCCAGGCGCGAAAGACGCGCCGCGCCTCGCGAAAGCCTAGCGGCCCGAGCAGGCCGTCGCGCACGCCGAGCCGGCGCTGGTCGCGCAGCAGGCCGCGCGGGCTGGAATAGCTCAATCCGATGCGCTCCATGTCCATCACCGGGTCGGCGAAGCCGGCCGCCAGCAGCATGTCGCCGAGGTCGTGCATGTCGTGGAAGCGCCGCAAGGTCGCGGCACCCGCGGCGCGCAGTTCCTGCAGCGTGTCCGGCCCGAGGGCGCTGAACATCAGCAGGCCGCCGACTTCCAGCACGCGCTGCAACTCGCGGAAGGCCGGCAGCGGGTCGTCGAGCCAGTGCAGCATCAGGTTCGACCAGGCCAGTCCCAGCGAGCCGTTCGCCAGCGGCAGCGCCCGCACGTCGGCGGCGACGCCGCGCGGCCCGCGGCGGCGCAGCCTGTCCATCAAAGGAACGTGACGCTTGACCTCGGCGAGCATGGCCGGCGCGTAATCGATCGCCAGGGGAAGGGCCTGCGGATAGCGCGCCTGCAGGGCGCGGATGCCGTCGCCGGTGGCGCAGCCGATGTCGGCGACGCGGGCGGGGGCGAGTTTGACGTAATCGAGCCGCGCCGCCATGCGCAGACTGACTTCTTTCGCCAGCACAGCCGCCTCGTCATACGTGGCAGCGGCGGCGCAAAAGTCAGTCCGCATCAGACGGCGTTCAGCCCCAAGCGCTCGAACAGGCGCTCGTCGCGGCCGGCTTCAGGGTTGCCGGTGGTGAGCAGCTTGTCGCCGTAGAAGATGGAATTGGCGCCGGCGAGGAAGCACAGCGCCTGCAGTTCATCCGACATTTCCTGGCGGCCGGCGGAGAGGCGCACCAGGCTCGTCGGCATGGTGATGCGCGCCGCGGCGATGGTACGCACGAACTCGAAGGGATCGATCGACTCGGCGTCGGCCAGCGGCGTGCCCGGCACCGGCACCAGATTGTTGATGGGCACCGACTCCGGCGGCGGATGCATGCTGGCCAGCTCGGCGATCAGGCCGGCGCGGCCGGCGCGCGTCTCGCCCATGCCGACGATGCCGCCGCAGCAGACGTGGATGCCGGCCGCACGCACCTTGTCGAGGGTGTCGAAGCGGTCGGCCTGGCTGTGGGTGGTGACGATGTTGCCGTAGAACTCCGGCGCGGTGTCGAGGTTGTGGTTGTAATAGTCGAGGCCGGCCGCCTTCAGCCGCTCGGCCTGGCCTTCCTTGAGCATGCCCAGGGTGACGCAGGTTTCCAGCCCGAGCGCCTTCACGGCGCGGATCATCTCGGCGACCTGATCGAGATCCTTGTCCTTCGGCCCGCGCCAGGCGGCGCCCATGCAGAAGCGGCTGGCGCCCTTCTCCTTGGCGGCCTGGGCGGCGGCAACCACCTCGTCGATCTCCATCAGCGACTCTTTTTCCAGCCCGGTGTGGTGGCGCGCCGCCTGCGAGCAGTAGCCGCAGTCCTCCGAGCAGCCGCCGGTCTTCACCGACAGCAGGGTCGAGCGCTGCACGCTGTTGGCGTCGAAGTGGGCGCGATGCACCTGCTGGGCCTGGAAAAGCAAGTCGTTGAAAGGCAGTTCGAACAGCGCCAGGATCTCGGCGGCTGTCCATTTTTTCGGCTTGGGTGAGCCCTTGCTCACGCGCTCGGCGGCGGCAGTCTTCATGTCAGGGGAATGCTTCGGCTAGAATCGGTTCGGGATACAGGGCGGATCATCGTTGAAGGGGGTGGGCTTGTCAATTTACCGGACGACAATTCAGGCGCTGGCCCGCCTGTTGCCGCAGGACTGCTTCGTCTGCGGACAGGCCAGCGGAGACCGCCTGCTGTGTGCCGCCTGCGAGACCGACCTGCCGCACCTGACCGGCCCGCTCTGTCCCACCTGTGCCTTGCCGTCAGCGCCCGGCACGCCCTGCGGCGCGTGCCTGAGCGAGCCACCGCACTTCGATGCCACTTTCGCCGCCTTTCGCTACGCCTTTCCGGTCGAGCACGTCGTGCAAGAACTGAAATACCGGCACCGCCTGCCGCTCGCAGGCTGGCTGGCCGAGGCGCTCATGGGCCACGTCGCTGCGACCGGGGTTGACTGCATCATCCCCCTGCCGCTCTCGACGCAACGCATACAGGCGCGCGGCTTCAACCAGGCGAAGGAAATCGCCCGGCCGCTGGCACGGCACCTTGGCCTGCCGCTCCTCTCCGATGCCTGCGCCCGTGTGCTCGACAGCGCGCCGCAGGCCAGCCTGCCCTGGAAGGAACGCCAGGCCAACATCCGCCATGCCTTCGAATGCCGCGCCGACCTGAACGGAAAGCGCGTCGCGGTGGTCGACGACGTCATGACCACCGGCGCGACGCTCAACGAGTTCGCCCGGGTGCTCAAGCGGCACGGTGCGGCGCGGGTGGAGAACTGGGTGGCGGCGCGGACGCTGGCGAACTGAGGCTTATTGCAAGCGCTTCAGTTTCTGATCGACGAAGGCGTTCAACTCGGCGGGCAGCGTGCCCGTGGCCCTGGCGCGCTGAAACGCATCCTTGGCCTCCGCCTGCTTGCCGTCCGCTTCCAGCGAAATGCCCAGGCCCATCCACCACACGCCGGCCTGGGGGGACAGGCGCAGGGCAGCCTGATATTCCGCCACCGCCTCCTTGTGCAAAGTCAGTCGCTGCAGGACGGCGGCATGGAAGGCGCGGTACTCGGCATTGCCTGCCGCAGCACCCGCCGCCTTGTTCAGGGTATCTTCGGCGCCGCGCACATCGCCTCGTTCCAGTTGAAGTCGGGCGAGACGAAAAGCCAGCTGCGGCTGCGAAGAATTGCGAGCCAGCGCCTCCTGCAGAAGCGCCTCGGCTTCCTCCAGCCGCTGTTGTTCTACCAGCAGACCGAACAACGCCAGCCGAGATCCGGCATGGCCGGGATCTTCGCTCAAGGCGCCGCGCAAAACAGCCATGCCCTCCTGCACCCGCCCTTGATTCACCAGTCCCAGGGCGCGCCGGTATTCGTTCTCCGCCCGCTCGTTGGGTGTCGACATGCGCATTTTCTTCTCGATTCGGGAATCGTCTCCTGCAGCAGCGCCCGCCGAAGACGACAGGCTGTCCAGCGAAGTCTCCACCCTGAGGCCGCCTTCCCCCTTCTCCTGATTGCGCGTCCTGGAGGCTTCCTTGTGGGCCGGCTGAGGCGGCTCCCGCACAACGTCCGTCCTCGGCCGCGTTGCCGGAAGCGGTGCGGTTGCCTTTTCTGCTTCTGCCGGGACTGCCGCCGGCAATACCTGGGGCAGGGATGCCGCCACGGGCTGAGAAGGCGCTGGCACGGGAGACGCTTCAGGTGGCGATATGGCGCGGACAGGTGGCGGAGCGTGGGCAGGCGCCGGACCTGTTGCTTCGGGTAATGGCGCCGGAAGGCTTTTCGTTTCCGAAAGCCACCACCAGCCCCCCATCCCACCCAAAACGAGAACGACAGCGCCAATCAGCAACCTTGTCCAAGGCGCCGAGTCGCGTTGGGGTGGCAAGGAACGGACCTCCTGGGACATCCCGCCACCGTTGTCCAGGGTTGCCCTCCTGGACTCGAGATCCTGCAACATCTGATTGATCAGGCTCATTCGATAATTCTCACCACGATTGCCACGCCGGCAGGCGGGCGCCCTCGGTATCCCTGGCGGCCGCCTTGACGTTGCGCGGAACCACGTCCTGTCGACCCTCCCCATAAGCGGCCAGCATGGCCTTGTGTGCCAGTATGTTGATCAGTCGGGGGGTGCCTTGCGCGGCACGGTGAATCAGCTTCGCCGAGGCCGGGGCAAAGAGGCGGGGGCCGCGATGCCCGGCCACGCGCAGACGGTGCGCCAGGTAGTGCTCCATTTCGCCCGGCCTCAGCCCGCCAAGCCGATAGTGAAAGGAAATCCGCTGCCGCAATTGCCGCACCGAGGGATTGGCCAGGCGCTCGTCCAGTTCCGGCTGGCCGAACAGCACCAGTTGCAGCAGCTTGCGCTTCTCGGTTTCCAGGTTTGAGAGCAACCGCAGCGACTCCAGGCTTTCCATCGGCAAGGCCTGGGCCTCGTCGAGGCAGAGCACGACGGATCTGTCCTGGCGGGCAAACTCCAGCAGGGCCTGATTCAGGCCCTTGAGCAGGTGATATTGGTCGGCGTCCTTGTCCAGTTCGACGCCGAGTTCCTCGGCCAGGGCCAGCATCAGCGTGCGCGGCTCCAGATAAGGATTGGGCAGATAGGCACTGACCGCGCCATCGCCGAGCGTGGCGAGCAGGCGGCGGCATAGCAAGGTCTTGCCCGTGCCGACTTCGCCGGTGATCTTGATGAATCCCTCTCCGCTCTTCAGGGCGATCAACAGGGTGTTGAGCGCCTCCTGATGCGCTGTTCCGGCGAAGGCAAAGCTGGTGTCCGGCGTGATGCCGAAAGGAAGTTCGCGCAGACCGAAATGCTCGAGATACATGCTATCGCGCGGGTTGCGGAAGCGGTCGCTCCATGGCGCGGATGCGATCGCGCGTCTCGACGAGATCCTGCTCCCACTGCTTGTCGCCATGGATCACGGTCGGCTTGAGCAGGACGACGATTTCCCGTTTCTGCAGGCCCTTCTTGCCCTGCCGGAACAGGCTGTCTGCTACCGGCACATCGCCCGGACCCGGCACCTTGGCTCCGTCGTCGGACTGGATGTATTCCATCAGACCGCCGATGGCGACGATGTTCGCGTCGCGCACCCTGACGATGCTGTCCGTCTCGTTGATACTGCTCGAAGCCAGCGGCAACTGGAAGGTGCCCAGCGTGCCCAGATTGATCACCTTGTTCTTTTCCGACACCACGCTGACCGAAGGCCTGATGTGCAGGATGATGTTGTCGTCTTCGTCGATCTGCGGCGTCACATCGAGTGAGATGCCGGAGAAGAAGGGCTGCACGGTGATGGTCGGGGAAACGATCGTGCTGGAGCCGCTCGCCGTAGTCGTCGTGCTGATGTTGGTGACATAGAAGTCGTCGGTACCGACCTTGAGCACCGCCTTCTGGTTGTTCACCGTGGCGATGCGCGGACTGGACAACACGTGCACCGAACCCTGCGTCTCGAGGAACGAGATCAGTGCGGAAAAACTACCGGTCTGGAAGGCCAGACCGAGCACGCCGGCAAGCGGACCGCCGGCGATCCGCCCGACCGCGCCCGCGAGCGGTGCCGCCAGCACGTTGCCGAGCGTGTTGGGCACGAATGCGCCGGCGTTCGTGTCGTAGGGCGTGGTAACTTCCCCTGGATGGTTCACGCCGAGTCCGGGCGCCTGCGTGTTGAACTGCCCGGTATTGGCCCCCGAGGAGAAGCGGTGCCGTCCGGTAGCGGTAAAGGCGCCCCAGTTGATACCAGCCTGGAATTGTTCGGAGAGCACCACCTCGACGATCTTCGCCTCGAGCATCACCTGGCGTTCGATGGTCAGTTGGGACGCACGCAGGAAGTTTTCCACCTCGCGCAGTTCGCGCGGCAGCGCACGCACGACGATAATGCCGGATTGCGGAGAAATGACGACGCTGCGGCCGCCCTCGACGCCAATGATGGCGCGGATGGCCGTGCTGATCTCGCCCCAGAAATCGACCTGGCTGCTGGTGGAAACCAGGGAGCCGGTCGCCTGTTGCGTGGTCTGCCCGCCCGCAGCGCCGGTCGGAGCCGCCGGCACGCCCCCTGTCGCGGCGCCCGCAGCGCCCGCCGGACTGGCCGCCGTAATCGAACCGGACATGACACGCGTGTCGCTGCGGCCCAAACGCTGTGCCATCAGATAATTGACCTTGAACACCTTCGCCTGCATGGTCAGCGGCTGCACGAAGATGCGCGTGCCCTGCACACGGTACTCGTAGCCGTATAGCTCTCGAATGGTGTCGAGGGCTTCCATCACCGTCACGTCCTTCAGGTTTACCGAGATCGCTCCGGTCACTTCCGGGTTGACCAGCATGCTGTAGCGGGTGCCCGAGACGATCGCCATGAACACCTGGCTGGCCGGCGCATTGCTCACCGAAAGGTCGAAGCGCGTCTCGGCCGCCTTCCCGGCCGGCGCCTCGATCGGGCCCATCAGGGGGGGGACCAGCGCGCGGCTGACGGCGTCAACCGCCGGCTCCCGGCTGCGATTGTCCGTCGCCCGCTGCAAATCGGCGTTGATGGTATCGCGAACCGCCCCGGTCTGTATCGACGACATCGAGTGACATCCTGCCAGTGCAACAATCGTGGCTGCCAATCCAAGCGCTCTTCTCATGGCTCTTTCCCTATTTTCCGGCCGTACGTCTGACGGCCTTCGATGACTGCATCTCGACTTCCGGGTACATCCGGATCGTTTCACGGCGGCCGTCCTGGTATTTCAGAACAATGGAGTGGTCGTCGATTTTCTCCACCACCGCCTCACCCGACCTGTCGCCCGGCTTGAGCCAATCGCCATTGAGCAGCGCGATCCGACGTTTGCCTGTCAGCTTGATGGTTTGCAGGCCGGAGACCGGCGGCGTTGCCGCCTCCGCCGCATCCGCAGGATCCAGAAACTGCGCCGGCGGGCGCGTCGGATCCCGCATCGCCTGTGCCGATGCCGTTTCGGTCGCGCCGGCACCCAGCAGCCCGAGCATTGCAGCCAGCAGGCCAGCGCGAATGGAAGGCGGGACTATAAGCTGCTTCATATCGTCAGCCAAGTCTTGTCGAGGCTGAGCGTATACAACGTCAGCGTCAGCACGGGGCGATTGTAATCGCGCGCCTCCAGACGGAGCCGCCCCCAGTACATCTGCCAGGGCAACGCTTCAATCTGGGCGAGATAATCCAGCATGTCGAAATAGTTCCCGCGCAGCGTCAACTCCACGCCATGCTTGAAGATATTCTGGCCGGCCGGCTGTTCCGCCGCGGCCTGCATCGGCTCGGCGGCCTGCGCTGCACCGCTTGCCGGCTCGCGGGCGAGTAACGCCTCTGCCGGCAGCGTCGCCAGTTTTGCCAGTTGCAGGCGCTTGTTGCCCTTGAGGAGATCCTCCAGCAGGCTGGCCATGCGCTCGGGCGGCACCAGCTGCTTCGAGGACGATTGCAGGCTGGCATCGATGGCCGCAATCTTCTGCTCGATTTCCCGGATGCGCGCGCGGGCCAGGGCATCGGGATGGCTGCCCGCTCGAACCTGCTGTTCCTGGACCTGCGCCGCCGTGCGCGCCGATTCGGCGCGTTGTTCGAGCAGGGTGGCCTTGATCCCGGCATTCTGGCGTTGCCAGCTGCCCAGCAGGAGGGCGTCGACAAGAAAATACGTCGCGGCGAATGCAGCGATCGCCACCATCAGACGCTCGCGCAGCGAGAGTGCGTCGAACTTCGCCTGCCAGGCTGCCAACATCCTGCTCATCGCGATACCCCCGTCGCGGGCCTGTCCTCGGCTCGCCCTCCGGCAGCGGCCGCAGTCAGCATGAACTCATGGAAGGGGGGCAGTTTCTCCGCGCCCGCCTGAGCCGTCTGTCCCTCCTGCTCGCCCTTTTCAGTCGGCCGGGCGCCGCCCGACGCGGGCTTGTCGCCTTCGTCCACCAGCCGCACGTTCATCGCCTCGAAGGAACGGCCGCGCAGGATGGTTTCGCTGTTCAGGCCGCGAATGTAGCCGGGAATCTGGTCCGGATTCTGTGTGCGTCCTTCGAGGGTGATGTTGCGGCCCCCCTCGGCCACCTGCAGGCCGACCATCCAGAGACCCTCGCGCGCCTGGCGGGCAAATGCGCGCAGAAATTCCGCAAATCCATCCGAGGAGCCGAGCGCGCCGCTCTCGAGCGCCTCGCGCACACGCTCCCGTCCCTGCAGCGCCGCCTCGGCGCGCAGCAGCGCCGCCTCGGTTTCCTTGTCCACCTTGCGCTGGGCAAGCTCCTCGTTGAGCCGCGCCAACTCGGCTTGGCGCTGGCTGAGCTCGGCGCCGATACGTCCTGCTTCCTCGTTCAGCTGCTGGTTTTCCCAACGCACCACGCCGCCATACAGGCCAAGCAGCACGACCAGGATGCCGATGCCGTTGAGCAGCCATTTGCCGGTCAGCCACTCGCGTCTGGCGCGCAGCGCGGGATTGTAGAGGTTGATCTGCCGCGTCATGCGCGCACCTCGAAGCCGCGCAGGGCCGCGCCGAGCAGATGGAAGCACTGCGCCTGGCGCGACGGCGAACGCAGTTCCGGAACCTTGACGAAATCCATCACCTTCGCCAGGTCGGCCGACTCCACCAGGACATACAGGTTCTTTGCCAGATAGGCGGCCAGCCCGACCTCCTCGGGCAGCGGCATGACCAGCAGCTCGGACAGGTTCACGTAATGATGCTGGTGCTCGAAGGCATCGAGGGAGCGCTGCAATTCCAGTACGATGCGGTCGAACAGGACATGGCGTTCGTCCGCGTCGGCATTCAGCAGCTGGTCGAGCGTGATCTCGAGCCGGCGGAAGGCATGCAACTCGCCGCGGCAGGAAAAAGTCAGCAAGCCCCCCTCGGCGGAAAAACCCAGCATGGCGATGCCGCGCCCCGCGGGCTCGTACAGGGCGGCAACATTGCGCTGGACGGTTTCCGGGACATCGATGACCTCCAGCTCGATGCCCGCCTGCTGCAAGACCTGAATGCGCGCGCCGAGCAGATCGTTTGGCGCGCAGACGGCAAACATGACGCGGCTGCGCGCGCCCTCGCCCCCTTCCGCCGGCACGTCCAGAATGTCGAGCGTGGCCTTGTCCACCGGGAAATCGACCAGCTCCTTGATGCGCCAGCGCATCGCCTCCTTCATGTCCTCGGGCGGGACATCGGGCGGCTCGACCTGCAAGAACTGATACTCACCGAAGCGCAGGCTGGTGGTGACGCGATAGCGGTCGATGCGGTACTGCTTGCGCAGGCGTGCAAAGGTGTCCGCCTCGCTGCCCTCCCTGCGGAAGGATTCGCACAGCGTGACTTCGGGCCGCCCGCCTACACCGGACTGAACATGAGCCAGATCAACAATGTCGCCCCGGCTAGCGACGGCGAGCCAGCCGCTTCGCTTGCCTGATGCAGAAATTCTCATTTTACGTTAAATAATCCATATAACCCACGGAAACTAAATATTTTCAATCGTTTTGTCAATCTCCCGGGCGTGTTTATTTGATTTCGTGTCAGCGCGTCACCTCCCGCCGGTAAATTAGCCGTTCGCGGAAAATGCCGAAGCTGGCGCGAGCGGCAGCGAAATCATCGTAATTCGTCGCCGGATTGCCATCGGGATCGCGGCTATCGTCCCAGCGACCGCGCAGCCAGACCGGCGTCACCATTCTCAGATCAACGCAGCCTCGCACGTTCGGGGCACTCAGCGTAAGTGCCGCGCTGCCGCTCGACAGCGTGCCGCCGAGCCCACTGACAACCGAGGGCAACGTGCAGCTCGAAGGCGGCAGATTCAGGGTGACGGCACCCAGCCCCGTGCAATTGTCGGCCGCATGCGTGACGAAGCCGGTCCCGTTCCAGTACTCGGCGCTGACAGGCATGCGCAGGGAGCGCAATTCGGAGCCATGAGTATTCTGCAGATGCAGTCGGCCGAAGCGCACACGAGAGGTCGCACCGACCGCCTTGGCGGTGCAGGGCGCGCAGGCGCCGGCCGTGGCGGCATTCATGTCCAGGCCATCGAGCGCCACGCCATCGGGGTCGGCCAGAAGAATGCCCAGTTGCAGGCTGTCGAACGGCCCGTCCGGATCGTCCGGCGACGCGCGCCGAAATTCCGCCGCAGGCGTGTTGACCGAATATGCCCCAGCCGCCCAGAGCGGACTGGATGTGGGAACACTCAACCGTGCGGACAAGTCGCTGCCATTGTCGGCATTTTCCGCCTGCCAGGCCAGCGTGGCCAGATTGCCGGGCGCGAACCCGGCGGTCGCGTAATTGACCGTCAGGTTGCCCGCGGCATTTTGCGCCTGCACGCTTGCGCTCAGGCTCTGGAACGGCTGGCCCATGTAGCTGAATGCGGGCGCACCTCCGGGGCAGGCTGCCGTGACGCTGCCAGCCGTCAGCGTGAAACGATCCGGCACGAAACGGCCGACTGTCGAGCTTGTCGAATAGGCGGTGCGTTCGGCCAGGCTGGAACCATCGGCGGCATCCACGCCGGCGAACGTGTCGTCCGACATGCGCGCCTGGATCACGCCGACCTCGCTGTAGGAGGCCGTATTCGATGTCACGGTGCCGCCCGCACCGCTGAATGCTCCTGCCGTCAGCGCGCAGGTCGGGCAGGCGCCCAGTACAGGCAGCAGATAGCCGGTGATCTCGGCTGCCGGTGAGCCGTCGTAGTTGCTGGTGACGTTGCCCAGGCCGTTGCGTCCGGTGACCGTGAGGGTGAATGGCCGGCCGGCTTTATGCACCGTGCCGCCGGGGAAAATGGCGTTGCTCAACGTGCGGGCTGTTCCTGCCGTCTGCCAGTCGTTGTCGGTCGCGGCAAAATCCAGCGTGGCCGGCCGGATGGCGAAATTGTCGGTGGAGCAGCCGATTGCCAGCGGCGCCCCCGCCGCCGGATAGGTCATGCGCACGCGAACGTCGCGCCAGGCGTTGTTTTCGCTGAGTGAAATGTTCTTGCGACCGAGATCGGCGGCGGCGAAATTCAGGATGCGCGGCACGAAACCGGGCAGCGGTGTCCAGGTCGAGCGGCAAGCATTGGCATCCAGCGGCCCGCCATTGTTGGAGGTGTCCAGAAGTTCGACCTTCACGTCGCCGGTGAACAGAGTTTCGACGCCGGTCTTCGCCGCGTTCAGTGCCACGATGGCCAGATCGAATCCGGCGGGCTGCTGTGCCGCCACCTTGGTATGGATGACACCCGTGATGCCGAGCGGTGTGCTTGTCTCGAAGGCATTGAACCCTCCCGGCACCGTCGCACCGCCGCAGGGATGCACGGCGTTGTATTGCGCGAGCACCTGGCTTTGCGTCATTTCGCCGTCGAAGACGTCGATTTCGTCGATAAAGCTGCGAAAGCGGTAGCCGCTATCCGACTGCCAGCCGCTGGCCCGCAAATTGGCATTGACGACGGCATTGCCCAGGGTCGGCGTGCTCTGCCGCAAAGTCAGCGCCTGCGGCACGCCGTTGATGTAGAGCCGGTTCGCGGTGACGCTGCCGTTGGTGAACACCGCCGAGACATGAACCCAGCGGTTGGCCAGCCCGGCCGAGCTGATGCCATACACGTCGCTGTTGGCGGTATTGAAGCCGAAGTGGCCGTTCACCAGCCATAGGTCGTGGCGGAACCACCCGATCGGCATGACGCTGTTGCTGCCGTCCCAGTACATCCAGAATGACACCGTGGTCTTGGCGCCGGGCGCGGTGTTAGCCGACACCGGCAGATTCAGCGCGCCGCCGCTGAAGCGGCCGTAGCCGCAGGTGCCGGGGTTGCCCGGGCGGGCGGGCGTGACAGCTTCCGGCACCGGGAAGGGCGCGCCCAGCGCCTGGCCGTGGCGGCCGTTGCCGCTCGCGTCCTGCACCTCTCCGGGCGCCCCCATCCAGGCGGAATCCTCGAGCCGATAATGGGCCAGCGTCGCGCAGGACGCGCAGCTGCGCGCGACCGGTACGGCGATCGACGCCACCTGCGCCGCGTCCAGCGCACCGTCGTAGATGCGAAACTCGTCGATGCCGCCGTTGAACCAGCCCCAGTTTCCGCCGCCGACGCCGCCGTCGTTGTGCAAGGTGCCGCCGGAGCTGCGCAGCCCCGGGTGCACATTGGCATAGGTGCTGGTCAGACCGGTCGCCGCCAGAACGCCGTTGATGTAGAGCCGCGGCTGCCTGGCCTGATAGGCCACGGCGACATGCGTCCAGCCGCTCACCGCGCCGGACCAGACAAGCAACGGCGGCATGTAGCTGGCCGCATGCTCGTAGACCGTCACGCCGTTGGTGCCCACCGATACGCCCGCCCCGGCATGGCCGGGACCCCAGGCATCCGTGCCCTGCGCCGGGTAGAGGGCATAGCGCTGGCCGCCGGTGCCGGCCGTGCCGCTGCCAGACTGGGCGTCGATCTGGTGCGTCGTGGCCGGATTGACCCAGAAGGAAATGGTGAAGTCGTTGGTGAGGCTGTCGACGAAGTTGCTCGCCGCCTTGATCCGCGTCGGGCTGACGCCGTTGAAGATCCCGCCCCTGCAGACGCGGCCGGCGGCAGTGTTCGCCCCGAGCAGCGGCGTGCCATTGTTGCCGTTTCCGCTGGCGTCGAGGACTTCGCCGGCGACGGCGCCGAGCGCGCATTCGTCCAGCCGCCACTCCAGCATCAGGCGCGGCGCACAGACATGGGTCTCGTTGAAGACGGCGGCGACCTCGGCCGCCGTGAGCTGGCCGTCATACACCTTGACGTCGTCGATGCGCCCCGAAAACCGATAGCTGGTATCGGACCGCCAGCCGCCGATTCGCAAGGTCGCATCCACCACGGCGGTGGCATTGTTGGGCGTGCTCTGGCGCTGGCTCATCGCCTGGGCCACCCCGTCGATGTACAGCTCGTCGGCGGCCACGTTGCCGTTGGTGAACACCGCCACGACATGAACCCAGCGGTTGGCCAGCCCCGCCGAGGCGATGCCGAAAACGTCGCTGTTGCCGGTGTTGAAACCGAAATGCCCACCGACCAGCCACAGGTCGTGGCGGAACCAGCCGATCGGCATGACGCTGTCGGTGCCGTCCCAGTACATCCAGAACGAGATGCTGGTCTTGGCGCCGGCGGCGAGGTTGACCGGCAGGCCGCCGATGCTCAGGGCGCCGCCGCCGGCCCGCGGACCGGGAAAGCTGCCGTAAGTGCAGGTGCCCGGCCGCCCCGGCCGCGCCGGCGTGCCCGACGTCGGCGACGGCAGCGGCGCGCCGATGGCCTGGCCGTGCCGATTGTTGCCGCTGCTGTCGCGCACTTCGGCGGCCGCGCCCGTCCATTGCAATTCCTCCAGCCAGTACTGGCCGAGCAGCGTGGCGGCCGGCGCCTGTCCGGCCAGCAGCATCAACAGCAGGGCGGCGAAGATTCGCATGGCTTCACCCGAAAAAGTCAGTCTGCGCGGGACGGCATGGAATGTTGATTTTTTCATTACGGCTCATCGCTCCACCGCCCCGACCACCTGCCGCTCGACATAATCCGGCCCCGGCGCGGGATTCGGGCAGGCACCGGCCACCGGCTGGTTGCAGGCGGTGGCGGTGAGCCGGTATATCGTAACCGAATTGCCGGCTACCGTATGCGTTGTCGAGGCGCAAACGACCGTGGCCGTGAAACCCGAAAGCGAGCCGGGCAGGGCGAGACTTCCCGTCGCCGCCGCGCAGGTGCCGGCCCCGCGCAGGATCTGCCAGGCGCCCCACTCGATGCCGGCCTGCGCCGCCTGATAGCCGCGCGCGCCGAGCTCGTCGAGCGCGGCCGTCGTCTGCTGCACCCGGAACATGCTCACGGCGAAGACGCCAAGCGCCGCCAGCACGACGATCAGGAAGATCGCCGTGACGATGGAGAAGCCTCTCTGCACGAAGTTCACTGGCCCCTCCCCCCGGCCCCTTCCCCGCGGGAGGGGGTGACGGCGGTTCGCCGCTGCGCGGCTCCGTTTGTTGGCTGGCGCCCCTGCGGGCGGCCGTGCGGGGCGCTCATGGCACGTTGCTCACATGCGCCTGCGAGAACAGCGTCACGCGCTCGGTCGTGCCGGACGGATCGGCCTGGCTCAATTGCAGGCGGATCGACACGATGCCGTTGCGCTGCGCCACGGCATTCGGCGCATAGGCGAAGCTGCACTGCGTCACGCCGGTGGCGAGCAGCGCGCTGGCGCCGCCGGCCGGCGGCACCGGCTGCGCGGCGGAGATGGCGTAGCCCCAGCGGCGCGTCAGCGTTTGCGCCGCCGGATCGCAGACATAGCTCACCGGACCGGAGACGATCTGGAAGCGGCTGTCGGGCGAGGCGAGCGGAAAGGCGAGGCTCTGGAAATCGATGCGGTCCTCCGGGTTGGGCCCGGCCCCGGCACTGACGGCGGTGATGCGGCTCTTGTTGCCGCCCGTCGCCGGTCCGCTGGCATAGGCGTCGGCGCCGGCGTTGCCCGGCCCGAGGTTGTAGACCACCAGATAATCGCCGGCGCCTCCGGCGGCGATGGAGGCCAGATCCGGCACCGGCCCGAGGCTGCGCAGGCAGGTGTCGGGGACGCCGATGGTCAGCGCATCGTTGTAGAGCGGGACCGCGTTGGCCGGGCACAGCATGCCGCCCACCCCCGACGGCTCCTCGCGATAACGCCCGCCGGTGCGCACTTCGAGATACTCGATATAACAGGGCGCCGCGCCGTTGCAGACGCCGGCCACGCGCACGCTGTTGGGCAGGGCCGTCTGCACGTCGCGGGCAAGGCGCCGGACGGCGAGATCGGCGATGTCGGTGAGGGCGGCACGGCGCGCCACGTCGAAATAACCGGCGATCGGCACGCGCAGGAACACCGCCGCGGCGGCGGCGAGGATGCCGGTGAGCACCATCGCCGTGACCAGTTCGATCAACGTGAAGCCGCGCATGTTCATGGGCCATCCCCGCGCCCCCCTCCCCGCGGAAGGAGTGGACGACCATCCCCCCATCCCCCTTCCCGCGGAAGGGGATGACGGGTGTTCGCCGCGGCGCGGCTCCGGGTTGGTGACTGCGCCGCCATGGGTATCAAAGATTCGGCGCATAACGCGTGCGGATGCCGTCGAGGGTCACGGCGATGTTGCCCGGGCCGGTCACGGTGACGGTGACCTGCAAGGCGTCGGCGGCGGCGATGCCGCCGAAAGTCAGCGGCGCGACGGCCACCGCCGCGCTGTAGGCATCGAGCCCGGCAATCGGAGCGCCGGTGATGTCGAGAATGCCGCCGGCCATGGCGAAGCCGTTGTAGTCGTTGACGTTGTCGAAGGGCGTCAGCGCGGCGTAGCGCGTCTCGCCGGCCTCCGTCCCCAAGGCCTCGACGGTGGCGGCACAGCCGGCGGGGCCGACAAAGGCGCCGGTCGCCGTCGCTACCCTGGCATCGTCCGGATCGCAGAAGGTGAACGGCATCAGCCGGATCTCCTCGAGCAGCGACTCGGCGATGGCCAGCGCCTGCTTGCGGATCAGCGGGTCGGCGCTGGCCCGCGTCGTGTTGGCGAAGACCATCAGGATGCCGCCCGCCGCGATGCCGACGACGACGATGAACAGGATCACCTCGACGAGGGAGGCGCCCCGGCGACGGGAGCGTGAGACGATACGCTCAATCGGAGACATGGCCCGTCTCCAAGGCGATGTTAATTGGAAGGGTGCCGGCCACAGTCAAACTGACAGCGCCGTTTGGGACCGGCTGTCCCAATCCGTTGAACCGAAAATCGGTGGCAGTAGAAGTCAAGACTACGTCGAACGGAGCAGTCACGACATATGGGGCTGATGATCCCGGTGCAAGAACGGGTTGGCTGCATGCTGCGCCAGGAACATTGCTGGGATTGAAGGTAAGGGCGAGGCTCGCCGGAGTCGCCGTTATAACCGACACGCAGACCTCCCGCCTCATGGCGATCGCTTCCTGCCTCGCGAAACGAATGCTGCTGACTACCTGATCCCGAAAACCTCGTTGATCAAAGGAGTTCCGGACAACAAAACGAGGCAAGGCTATGGCGGCCAGGATGCCCAAAATGACAATGACCGTGATCAGCTCGACCACGGTCATTCCACCCTGCTTCTGGCGAAGCAAACGATGCAAGGGCAGAAAGGCTTGGGCAATCATGCGCGCAGTCTTTGGAATGAAGAGCCGGCCCTGCCTGTTTGTCGCACCGGACTGCTCGTTACTGCACACATCAGCATGTGTGCAGGACACGCCATTGCTATTCAGCAGTTTGTATTCAATGTCGCATCGGTGGGCACGGTGATGGTTGGCGCCGCGCCAAGGGCCGCCGGCAGGGTATAAGTGAATGAACAGGCACCAACGCCGGTGTTGAGTGCGCCCTCGACGCTAACCGTTGTCGGCCCTCCAGCTCCGCCCCCCGTAATCACCCATCCATTCGCCGTGCGCTCAGCAGGCGTTGCGCCCAGCCCTGCCGCCGTCATGATGGTAGCGCCATTGGGATACAGCAACGCAACTGCTAATGGACCATTCTCCGTGCAAACAGTCCCGTTTCCGGTTGCGAGGACGTTGGCATTACCACCCACCGGGCAGGCTTCAACACCTTGACCCTGACGAACGAGCGCCTTGCCATGAATCATTCCCGCAGCTGCTTGAACGGCGCCTAAACCAGCCCTCAATTTTGCTATGCGCGCATCCTTTTGCAGGTTGGTAAACCGCGGCAACGCAGTCGCCGCCAGAATGCCGAGGATTACGATCACCACCACCAGTTCGATCAAGGTGAAACCCGCTTGCTTTTTCATGGCTCAGATCTCCTACTGAATGAAGTTGTAACAGTCATAGGCTAAACGATTACGACGTCTTTGCATGCCAACTATTACCGGTTTCCCGGGTATTTTTCAAAACCAGTCATAAGGAAGGACCGGCATCAGGCTCGGCTGCGGCTGTTTCGCGTCGGCACGCACGGCGAACCGGAGTTCCGAGTTCTCCCCCCCCTCGACTTTCAGGTGCTCGGCGCGGTTGGGCCTGTAGACCAGTTCCCGCTGCTGCGGCCGGTAGAACCAGTAAGCCGGCTTGGCGTGAGCTGGCGGCGTACTCGTTTCGCCCAGATAATTGCGCGGCGGCGCCTGCAACCATTTGATCGGATTCTCCTTTTCCAGAAGCAACCGTCGCGTGTCGCCCCCCTGTGCCAGTCGGCTGGCGGCCTCCAGGCGCAGGGCGTAGTTGATCGAACGCACCGTCTCTTCCATCTCGGTCTTTTCCGCCATCTCCTGCATGGTCAGCAGCCGGTCGAGCAGGAAATACAGCAGGGCCGCGAGCAGCGCCAGCGCCACGGCCAGATCGACCAGGCCGAATCCGTGCGATTTGTCACGCCATCGGCGCCTCGCCACCGACTCCATCACTTGATCGCCGCCTTGCCGAGGTCCCACATCGGCAGGAACACGCCCAGCGCCAGGATCAGCACCATGACGCCGAGGGCGACGATGAGGATCGGCTCGATCTGCGCGGAGAGGTTCTTCAGCTCGTATTCAACCTCGCGCTGATACATGTCGGCGATCTCCAGCATCATGTCGTCGAGCGCGCCGGATTCTTCCCCGACCATCACCATCTGCAGCACCACCGGGGTGAACACGCCGGCGGCGACGGCGGTGCGCAGCACGCTCTCGCCGCGCTCGACGCCCATGCGCATGTCCTCGAGTTTCTTTTCGATCCAGGCGTTCTCCACGACCTGGCCGGTCAGCGAGAGGCCCTGCACGATCGGCACGCCGCTGCGCGTGGCCATGGCGAAGCTGCGCGCGAAGCGCGCCAGGGTCGCCTTGCGGATGATCTTGCCGGCGACGGGAATCCTGAGCTTGAAGCGGTCCCAGGCCAGACGGCCGTCCTTCGTCTTGACGAACATGCGAAAGGCGAAAACGGCGACGGCGAGGACGGCCAGCACGGCCGGCCACCAGGCCAGGGTGAAGTCGGAAAAGCCGATGAGCAGCCGCGTCATGAAGGGCAGCTCGGCGTTGAAGCCCTTGAACACCTTGGCGAAGGCCGGGATGACGAAGATGTTGATGATGACCAGGGCGATGGCCATGGCCAGCACGACGAAGCTGGGGTAGCGCAGGGCCGACTTGACCTGGTCCCTCATGAACTTCTGGAATTCGAGGTGGTGGAAAAGCTGCAGGAAGATCTCCTCCAGCCGTCCGGTCGTCTCGCCGACGCGCACCATGGCGACATAGAAGCTGCCGAACACGCCCGGGTTGCGCGCCAGCGCCTGCGACAGCTCGCGGCCGGAATCGAGCGCCTCGCGCAGATCCTGGATGACGGCGGCGAAGGCCCGGTTCATCGCCGACTCCTGCAGGCCGGCCAGCGCGCGCATGATCGGCACGCCGGCCTTCATCAGGGTGTACATCTGCCGGCTGAACAGCAGCACGTCGATGAAGCCGGCCTTCTGCCGGTCGAGCAGGCGCGCCAGCTGCCTGGCGAAGGACTCGGCGGGCGCGGCGGATTCGGCGATGCGTATCGGCGTGATGCCGTTCTGCGCGAGATGCTCGGCAACGAGGCTGCCGGCCGCGCCTTCCATCATCCCTTCGACGCGCTGGCCCTGGGCATCGCGGCCGACATAGGCGAAATGCGGCACGGCGCGGCTACTCCTCGTACTGGCTGGTGGTGCGCATGGCTTCGCTCACCGTGGTGCGGCCCTCGAGCACCGCGCGGATCGCGTCGCGGCGCAGGGTATGGCGAGCCATCTGCTCGCGCGCGGCGCGGATGAACTCGGCCGGATCCTCGTTGTTGGCCGCCTCGACCACCGGTGCCGTCATCTCGAGCATCTCGTAGATGCCGGTGCGGCCGAGGTAGCCGGTGCCGTTGCAGTGCGAGCAGCCGGCGCCTTCGCGGTACTCGTGCCTGTCCGCGTCCTCGCCGATCTCGGCACGCAGCCATTCGTGCTCCTGCGGCGAGAGGCGGCGCGGCCGCACGCAATGCTCGCAGAGGGTGCGCACCAGGCGCTGGGCGATGACCATTTGCAGGGACATCGCCACCATGTAGCGCGGCACCCCCATGTCGAGCAGGCGGATCGGCGTGCTGGCGGCATCGTTGGTGTGCAGGGTGGAGAGCACCATGTGGCCGGTGATGGCGGCGCGCAGGCCGATCTCCGCGGTAACCTGGTCGCGCATCTCGCCGACCAGGATCACGTCCGGGTCCTGGCGCAGGGCGGAGCGCAGCACGCGCTCGAAGGTAAGCTCGATCTTGTCGTTGACCTGCACCTGGTTGATGCCGGGCAGGCGGTATTCGACCGGATCCTCGACGGTGATGATTTTCTTCTCCGTGGTGTTGATCTCGGCCAGGGCGGCATACAGGGTGGTGGTCTTGCCGCTGCCGGTGGGACCGGTGACCAGCACCATGCCGCTGGAGCGGTGGATGGCCACGCGCAGCCGCTCGAGGATCGCCGGCGGCATGCCGAGATGCTCCAAGCGCAGCATGCCGGCGCCCTGGTTGAGCAGGCGCATCACCACCGATTCGCCGTACTGGGTCGGCATGGTCGAGATGCGCACGTCGATGGCGGCATTGCGCACCTTGACGTTGAAGCGGCCGTCCTGAGGCAGGCGCTTTTCCGAAATGTCGAGACCGGACATCAGCTTCAGGCGCAGCACCAGCGCCGTGGCGATCTTCATGTCGGCCTCGGTCTGCACGTGCATGACGCCGTCGATGCGGAAGCGGATCACCAGGGCGCGTTCCTGCGGCTCGATGTGGATGTCCGAGGCGCGCACCTGGGTCGCCGCCTCGAAAACCGACTGCAGCAGCTTGACGACGGGCGCCTCTTCCAACCCCGGCGTGAGCGCCAGGGCGCCGAGGTCAACCGCGCCTTCGCCGAGTTCGGCCGTCAGTTCCTTGGCCAGGCCGCTGATTTCCTCGGTGCGCTGATAGACGCGATCGACGGTTTCCAGCAATTGGGATTCCGTGACGACGGCAATATCGATGTCGCGCTTGAGGATGCGCGCCACCTCGTCGTAGGCGAAAAGGTCGGTCGGGTCGGCGAAGCCGACGCGAACGGCGTTGTCACGCTCTTCCAGCACCAGCACCCGGAAGCGGCGCGCCTGGGCCTCGGGCAGCAGGCGCACGGTGGCGGGCTTGATGTTGAAATACTTGAGGTTGATGTAGGGGGCGTTGATCTGCCGGGCGATCGCCTCGGAAATCTGTTCCTCGGTGACGAAACCCTTGTCGACGAAAACCCGTCCCAGCTTGCGGCCGGACTTTTTCTGCTCTTCGAGCGCCGTCTGCAATTGTTCCTGGCTCAGCAGTTTCTGCTGGACGAGAATTTCACCCAGGCGAAATTTTTCCGGACGCGCCATGCAATGACCTTAGGAACTCGGCAAAAAGTTAAACCGATTTAGCGAAAAAACCGTCTAACATCGTAAAATTACTGGCAAATTACCCTGATTTGAAAAGGCTTTCAAGTGTTTCATGTGGTTCTCTACCAGCCCGAAATCCCGCCCAACGCCGGCAATGCGATCCGGCTGACGGCGAATACCGGTGCAAAACTGCACCTGGTGAAGCCGCTCGGCTTCACGCTGGAGGATCGGCAACTGGCCCGCGCCGGGCTGGATTACCACGACCTGGCCGAGGTTACGGTACATGAAAGCTGGCAGGACTGCCTGGCATTACTTCACGGCCACCGGCTGTTTTGCGTCAGCACCCGCGGCGGCACGCGCTTCGACGCGCCGCGCTACCGGCCCGGCGATGCCTTCGTCTTCGGGCCGGAAACGCGCGGCCTGCCGCAGGAGATGCTGGAAGCCGCACCGCCGGAACGGCGCATCCGCCTGCCGATGGTGGCGGGCAACCGCAGCCTGAACCTGTCGAACGCCGTCGCCGTGGTGGTGTTCGAAGCCTGGCGGCAGAACGGCTATGCCGGCGGGGCTTAAGCCGTTTCCAGCTTGGGATCGCGGCCGAGGAGTTGCTCGACGGCTTCGCTGGCCGGCACGCCGTCGTGGAGGATGCCCTTCACGGCCCGGGTGATCGGCATGTCGATGCCGAGCCGCTGCGCGAGGGCGGCGACCTCGCGGGCGCTGGAGACGCCCTCGGCGGTGTGGCCGAGTTCGCGCAGGATGCGCTCGAGCGGCTGGCCCTTGGCCAGCGCCAGGCCGACGCGGCGGTTGCGCGAAAGATCGCCCGTGCAGGTGAGGATCAGGTCGCCCATGCCGGCCAGGCCCATGAAGGTCTCGCGCTTGCCGCCGAGCGCCAGGCCGAGGCGGGTGATCTCGGCCAGGCCGCGGGTGATCAGCGCGGCGCGGGCGTTGAGGCCGAAGCCCATGCCGTCGGCAATGCCGGCGGCGATGGCCATGACGTTCTTCACGGCGCCGCCGACTTCCGCGCCGACCACGTCGTGGCTGGCATACACGCGCAGGCGGGTGTCGTGCAGGGCTTGCGCGGTTTTTTCGGCAAAGCCCGAATCGGCGGAAGCCAGGGTGAGCGCCGTCGGCAATCCCCGCGCCACCTCCTCGGCGAAGCTGGGGCCGGTGAGGGCGCCGCACGCCGCTCCCTCGCCCAGCTCTTCGGCGACGATCTGGTGCGGCAGTCGCTGGCTGCCGGCTTCGAGCCCCTTGCACGCCCAGAGCAGCGGCGTGCCGGGGGCGACGTCGCGCAGGCGGCGCAGAGTCTCGCGCAGGCCCGCCAGCGGCGTGGCGATGAGGTTGAGTTCGCCGCCGCCGGCGACCGCCGCGAAATCGGCGTCGACGCGCAGGGTGTCAGGCAGGGCGGCATCGGGCAGGTAGCGTGCGTTGATGCGCGTCGCGCGCATGGCCGCGGCCTGGTCGGCATCCCGCGCCCAGAGCTGAGCCTGATGACGCCGGGAGAAGGCGATGGCCAGTGCCGTTCCCCATGCGCCGGCGCCGAGGACGGCGATCCTCATGGGGGACTTACAGCCCCCAGACCTGGTCGACGCGCACGAAACCCGCTTGCCCGTCGCGATGGCGCACGCGGGCCCAGCCGGGCGGGCCGGCCTCGACCAGTTCCAGCAGGACGTCCTTTTCCGCCTCGAAGGCCAGCGGCGCGCCGGTATCGGCCTGGACGCGCACCGCGGCGACCCGCGCCGTGACGATGAGCATGCGCTTCTCGGCGAGGGCCTTGCGCTCGATCCAGGCGAGTTCGCCGGAGGCGTCGCGCACCTTGACCCAGCCTTCCAGGCTGACCACCGCCTCGACCGGCGTGCCGCGCGCGATGAGGTAGAGCGGCCTGGCCTTCAGCGAGGGGGCGTCGAACAGCACCGCGCCGTCGCCGGCGACCGAGCGGAACTCCAGCGCCCAGGCGGGCGCCGCGAGCAAAGTCAGTCCCCACAGGACGGCGGCAAGCTTTGCGGCCCACCCCCCGACCCCCGCCCCGAGGGCAGGGGTGACGGCGGTTCGCCGCTGCGTGGCTCCGTGTGTTGTTCGCGCCCCCCCTGGGGCGGCCGGGCGGGCGACGCGCATCACTGGATCGGCAGTTCGGTCGGCTGGGAAGCCTGCTGCTCCAGGCGCTGGCGGTAGAGCGACTCGAAATTCACCGGCGCCAGGATCACCGGCTGGAAGCCGGCGCGGGTGATGGTGTCGGAGACGGATTCGCGCGCATAGGGGAAGAGGATGTTCGGGCAGGCAATCGCCAGCACCGGCTCGATCTCCTCGTCCGGCACGTTGCGGATCTGGAAGATGCCGGCCTGCGCCGCCTCGACCAGGAACTGGGTCTTCTCGCCGACCCGGGCGGTGACGGTGACGGTCAGCACCACCTCGAAGATGCCGTCGCCGAGGCCGTTCGCCTCCGACTGCAGGCCGACCTCGACGGCGGGCTGGTCCCTTTCGAGGAAAATCTGCGGCGCGTTGGGAAGTTCGAGGGAGAGATCCTTGACGTAGATCTTCTCGATGGAAAAAACGGGCTGTTCAGTCTCGGACATGGCGTGGAACCGGGTTGGGAAGCGGTTGGGGAATCATTCGCCGCGCAGCAGCGGCTCGAGCTTGCCGGCGCGGTCGAGGGCGTAGAGGTCGTCGCAGCCGCCGACATGATGGTCGCCGATGTAGATCTGCGGCACGGTGCGGCGGCCGGTCTTCTGCATCATTTCCTCGCGGCGGGCGGGATCGAGGTCGACGCGGACTTTCTCGATTTCGGTGATGCCCTTGCTGTTGAGCAATTGCTCGGCGCGCACGCAATACGGGCAGACCGCCGTGGTGTACATGAGGACTTTGGCGCTCATGCCGACTCCGCCGGGCCGTCCCAAGGGGTCGGCAAGCCAAAGATGTGGAGCGGGCCGCGCCCGCGAACCTTTGTCACCCCCGCCCGAGGGGGAGTAGGCGGGGTTTCGCAAAGCAGCGCTTTGCGCCGCCGAAGCGGGCCCGCTGTGCAAAGCGGGCCCTGGAGCAGGGATGGGGGGTGGGTAGTCATTTCTTCGTGACGGGCAGGCCGGCCTGGTCCCAGGCCGAGATGCCGCCGCTGAGGTTGAACACCTTGGCGAATCCCGCCCGGCGCAGGGCGCCGCAGGCCGAGGACGAACGGTTGCCGCTGGCGCAGTTGACGATGATCGTCCGCGCCTTGAACTTCTCCAGCTCGGGCAGCCGCTTGTTGAGCTGCGAGAGGGGGATGTGGCGGGAATTCGGGATGTGGCCGCCGGTGTACTCGGCCGCCTCGCGCACGTCCACGACGACGGCGTCCTCGCGGTTGATCATGAGCGTGGCCTGCATCGGCGAGACGCCGGCGCCGCGCGCCTGCCAGGTCTGCCAGAGGAACATGCCGCCGCTGAACGCGGCGATGCCGAACCAGGTCAGGTTGTCCTTGATGAAATCCAAGCGATACTCCGTTTACTTTTTCGGTTGGGGAACGCCGCAGAAGACTTCCCGCATCAGCACGATCAGCTGCAGGGTGCGCTGGTCGCCGACGCGGTAATAGACGCGGTTGGCATCCTTGCGCGTGAGCAGCACGCCCTTGTCGCGCAGGATGGCCAGATGCTGCGAGATGTTGCTCTGCGAGGTGCCGACGGCGTCGACGATCTCCTGCACGCAGGCCTCCTGGTCGCCGATGACGCAGAGGATTTTCAGGCGCAACGGATGCGAGATCGCCTTCAGCGCGCGGGCGGCGGTTTCGATGTGCTCCTGCTTCTCGATCAGTTCGGTGATGAGGTCCACGGATACGGAATCCAATTGCAACGGCGAATATTATAAAATACTTTTTGTTGGCCAGGCGCCTGCCGCCGGCCTTTCGCAACGTATTTACCCTATTGATATCATGAAAAAAATCGTGCTGCTCCGTCACGGCGAATCGGCCTGGAACAAGGAAAACCGCTTCACCGGCTGGACCGACGTCGACCTCACCGAGAAGGGCCGCGCCGAGGCCCGCCAGGCCGGCCAGCTGCTCAAGGAAGCCGGCTTCGCCTTCGACGTCGCCTACACCTCGGTGCTCAGGCGCGCCATCCGCACCTTGTGGTTCGTGCTCGAGGAAATGGACCGCATGTGGATCCCGGTGCACCACTCCTGGCGCCTGAACGAGCGCCACTACGGCGCCCTGCAGGGGCTCAACAAGTCCGAGACGGCGGAAAAATTCGGCGAGGCCCAGGTGAAGATCTGGCGCCGCGCCTACGACACCCCGCCGCCGGCCCTGGAGAAGGGCGACGAGCGCCTCGCCGCCCAGCTGGCCAACCCGCGCTATGCCGGCGATCCGGCCGCCGCGGCGACGCCGACCGAATGCCTGAAGGATACCGTGGAGCGCTTCCTGCCCTACTGGCAGTCGGCCATCGCGCCGGACGTGGCCGCCGGCAAGAGCGTCGTCATCGCCGCCCACGGCAACAGCCTGCGCGCGCTGGTCAAGTACCTCGACGACATCTCGGATGCCGACATCGTCGAGCTGAACATCCCGACCGGCGTGCCGCTGGTCTACGAGCTGGAGGACAACCTCAAGCCGATCCGCAACTACTACCTCGGCGACCAGGCCGCCATCGCCGCGGCGATGAGCGCCGTGGCCGGCCAGGGCAAGGCGAAAAACTGAAAAGGCTGCTTTTCCTCGCGCTGTGCCTGACGGCGGCGAGCGCCTTCGCCGCCCCGGTCGACGTCAAGCGCGAGGAGCTGAAGGACCTGCAGGGGCGCATCGTGTCGCTGCAGAAGGACATCGCCAAAACCGAGGAAACGCGCGCCGACGCGGCCGAAGAGCTGCGCGAAACCGAGCAGGCCATCTCCGCCGCCAATCGCCGCCTGCGCGAGCTTGGCGGCGCGCGGGCCTCGGTGCAGGCCACGCTGGGCGAGCTCGGCGTCCAGTCGCAAAAGCTCTCGGCGCGCATCGCCGCCCAGCAAGCCCAGCTCGGCCGGCTGTTCACACGGCAATACTACGCCGGCGAGACCGACGCCATGCGCCACCTGCTCTCCGGCAACGATCCGAACCAGCTGGCCCGCGACGCCCATTACCTCAACCTGCTCTCCCGCGCCAAGGCCGGACTGATCCGCGACCTGGGCGAGATACTCGAGGAAAAGCGCTCCCTGGCCGAGCGGGCGCGCGACAAGAACGCCGAACTGGCCGAGATCGAGAAAAGCCGGCAGCAGGAGCGCGCCGAATTGCTCGATCAGCAGAAAAAGCGGCAGGTCGTCCTCGCCCGCCTCTCGGACCGCCTCAAGTCGCAGCGCAAGGAGGTCGGCAAGCTGAAACTGGACGAGAAGCGGCTGGCCAAACTGATCGAGGGCCTGGGCCGCATCGTCGCCAAGCCGAAAAAACCTGCCGCGCCCGCGGCGCAGGCGGCGGGGCCCGCCCTGCGCAATGAGCGCACGCCGGACGGCAGCCTGTCGGGCGGCGCCTTCGCCCAGCTGAAGGGGCGCCTCTCCCTGCCCACCCGCGGGGAGCTCGCCAACCGCTTCGGCACGCCGCGCCAGGAAGGCGGCACGACCTGGAAGGGGGTGTTCATCCGCGCCGCCGGCGGCGCCGAGGTGAAGGCCATCGCCCCCGGCCGCGTCGTCTTCTCCGACTGGCTGCGCGGTTTCGGCAATCTCGCCATCGTCGATCACGGCGACGGCTATCTGACGGTCTACGGCAACAACGAATCCCTCTTCAAGGCGGTCGGCGAGCCGGTCAAGGCCGGCGAGACGATCGCCTCGGTGGGCAACAGCGGCGGCAACCCGGAAACGGGTTTATACTTTGAATTGAGACATTTGGGACAAGCGCTCGACCCCCTGAAATGGGTCAGCCTCAGATAGCACCAACGGAGACCAACAGGCCCATGCGCAACAAGCTGCAACAAGCCGGACTCGTCCTTTTCGGACTCGTCGCCGGCATTTTCCTCAGCCTCAACTACTCGGCGATTGCCCAGAAGGAAGCGGCCGCGCCGCTGCCCATCGAGGAGCTGCGCACCTTCGCCGACGTCTTCAACGCCATCAAGATGGGCTACGTCGAGCCGGTCGAGGACAAGAAGCTCATCACGCAGGCCATCTCCGGCATGCTCACCGGACTGGATCCGCACTCGCAGTACCTGGATGCGGACGCCTTCAAGGATCTGCAGGTCAATACCCATGGCGAATTCGGCGGACTCGGCATCGAGGTCGGCATGGAGGACGGCTTCGTCAAGGTCATTTCGCCGATCGAGGATACGCCGGCCTTCCGCGCCGGCATCCAGGCCGGCGACCTCATCGTCAAGCTCGACGACACGCCGGTGAAGGGCATGACCCTCTCCGACGCCGTCAAGCGCATGCGCGGCAAGCCGAAGACCCAGATCACGCTGACCATCGCCCGCAAGGGCGAGACCAAGCCCCTCGTCATCACCCTCACCCGCGAAGTCATCAAGGTGCAGAGCGTGAAGTCGAAGATGATCGAGCCGGGCTACGCCTACGTGCGCCTGACCCAGTTCCAGGAGGACACCGCCGGCAAGCTGGTCGAGCACCTCAACCGGCTCTGGAAGCAGGGGCCGGTGAAGGGGCTGGTGCTCGACCTGCGCAACGATCCGGGCGGCCTGCTGCACGGCGCGATCGGCGTCTCCGCCGCCTTCCTGCCGCCGAATGTGCTGGTGACCTCCACCGACGGCCGCACCGAGGACGCCAAGCGCAAATACAACGCCAGCCCCGAGGACTACCTGCGCGGCAGCCGCACCGACTTCCTCAAGGATCTGCCGCCCGGCGCCAAGACCGTGCCGATGGTGGTGCTGGTGAATGGCGGCTCGGCCTCCGCCTCCGAGATCGTCGCCGGCGCCCTGCAGGACCACAAGCGCGCCGTCGTCATGGGCACGCAGACCTTCGGCAAGGGCTCGGTGCAGACCATCCTGCCGCTCGCCAACAACACCGCGATCAAGCTCACCACCGCCCGCTACTACACGCCGAGCGGCCGCTCGATCCAGGCCAAGGGCATCGTGCCGGACATCGTCGTCGAGGAAACCGCCAACGGCAGTTCCGGCCCGCGCCTGCGCGAAGCCGACCTGGAGCGCCACCTGGAAAACGACAAGGACAAGGAGCCGGTGCCGGCCGCCAAGCCGCAGGCCAAGGGGCCCGCCCCCAAGGGCAAGCCGGCGAAGGAAGAGGACGAGGACGCGTCGCACTTCGAGATCGCCTCGAAGAACGATTACCAGCTGAATCAGGCGGTCAACCTGCTCAAGGGCCTGCAGATCATGCAGGCGAAGTGACGCTGCCGTGACACCGGAGCGCGCCCGCCAGCTGGCCCATCGCGCCCCCCCGCCGGGTCATCATGCCGTTGCCGTGCCGGAGCACGGCAGCGTCAAGCGCCGCGAAATCCGCTTCACCAAGATGCCGCCCGGTCAGGCGGCGAAGGCCACCGAGCTGTTCGCCGGACTGGAGTGCCTCGATGCCGTCCCCGGACCCCACCCGCGCGGCATCACCGTCCGCTACGACCTGATCGATTACACCTGCGAGGGGCTGGAGCGGGCCCTGCGCAAGCTCGGCTACCATCTCGACAACTCGATCTACTGCAAGATCGTGCGCGCCCTGGTCTACTTCACCGAGGAGACCCAGCTGCGCAACCTGAAGGAGCCGGCGCGCCTGATCAAGCAGTCCAACCAGGTCTATATCAAGGCCTACCAGCACCATCCGCACGGCGACCGCGACGACACGCCGCTCGAAGTGCGCGAAGACCGGTGAACGACCAGCAACTCCTCAGATATTCGCGGCACATCCTCCTGCCGCAGATCGGCATCGAGGGGCAGGAGCGGCTGCTGGCGGCGCGCGCGCTGGTGGTCGGCGCCGGCGGCCTGGGCTCGCCGGCCGCCATGTACCTGGCCTCGGCGGGCCTCGGCACCATCGTACTGTGCGACGACGACACGGTGGATCTCACCAACCTGCAGCGGCAGATCCTCCACCGCACCGCCTCGGTCGGCCGGCCGAAGGTCCTCTCCGGCCGCAACACGCTGGCGCAGATCAACCCCGAGGTCAACGTCATGGCGCTGGAACGGCGCCTGGAGGGTGCCGGCTTCGAGGAACAGGTCGCGGCGGCGGACGTGGTGCTCGACTGCTCCGACAACTTCGCGACGCGCCACGCCCTCAACCGCGCCTGCGTGAAATTCCGCAAGCCGCTCGTCTCCGGCGCGGCGATCCGCTTCGACGGGCAGGTCGCGGCCTATGACCTGCGCAAACCCGAAAGCCCCTGCTACAACTGCCTGTTCCCGGAAGGCCAGGACGCCGAGGAAGTGCGCTGTGCCGTGATGGGCGTCTTCGCCCCCCTCGTCGGCATCATCGGCGCGACGCAGGCGGCCGAAGCCCTGAAGCTCGTCGCCGGCTGCGGCGAATCGCTCTCGGGCAGGCTGCTGCTGCTCGACGGCCTGCGCATGGAATGGCGCGCGATCGCCCTGGCCAAGGATCCCGGCTGCGCCGTGTGCCGGCCGGCCGCCTAGGCCCTAATTCCGCTTCAGCCAGACGGCGTGCCGCAGGCTGGCCGGCGCATGGGCGAACAGCACCGAGAAAACGAGGATCAGCCAGAACAGCCCGTTCCGCTGCGCCGGCCAGGCCAGCAGGGCGCCGACCAGGAGCAGCTTGCCGGCCACGGCCAGCCCCGCGAGCTCGCGGAAATAGCTCGGCCGCGTCCAGCTGTCGAGAGACAGGATGAGCAATCCGGACACCAGCGTGGCGAGGCCGAAGCCGAACCAGCGCGACTCCGCCACCTCGCCCAGCACGCCGGCGCCGATGCCGACGACACCGACGAGATGCGCGGCGCGCAGCAGGTTCACCAGCCAGCGCTTGCCGGGAAAGTCGCGGGCATGGTCGCGCTTGCCCTTCATGCCGGAAGCGGTCGTGCCAGGATGCGGATGTCGCCGCCGATGCGGCGCAGGTCGACGAGTTTCAGGTCGCGGCGACCGGCGAGATCGGTCAGCTCAGGCAGCGGGAACATCTCCCGCCCGCTGCCGAGGAGGGTCGGCGCGAAGTACAGCAGCAGCTCGTCGACCAGGCCTTCGCGCAGCAGCGAGCCGTTGAGCTTGTGGCCGGCCTCGACGTGCAGTTCGTTCACGCCGCGTTCGGCCAATACCGCAAGCAGGCGCGTCAGGTCGACCTTGCCGTGCGGGTCGGGCAGCACCGCCACCTCGGCGCCGGCCGCGCGCAGGGCGGCGCTCTTCGCTGCGTCCTCGCTTGCCGCCGCCACCAGCGTGTTGCCGCCTTCGAGGATGCGCGCCGTCGGCGGCGTCTCGTAGCGGCTGTCCACCACCACCCGCAGCGGCTGGCGCGAGGTCGCGACGTCGCGCACCGTCAGGCGCGGATCGTCGTCGCGCACCGTGCCGGCGCCGGTGAGGATGGCGCAGGCGCGGGCGCGAAAGAAGTGGCCGTCGCGGCGCGCCTCGGGGCCGGTGATCCACTGGCTCCTGCCGTTGGCGAGCGCCGTCCTGCCGTCGAGGCTGGCGGCCAGCTTCAGGCGCAGCCAGGGGCGGCCGCGCTCCATGCGCGAGGCGAAGCCGATGTTGAGTTCGCGTGCCTCGTGCGCCAGCAGGCCGTCGGCGACCTCGATGCCGGCGGCGCGCAATTGTTGCAGCCCGCGCCCGGCCACCTGCGGATTGGGATCGCGCATCGCCGCCACCACGCGCGCCACGCCGGCGGCGATCAGCGCGTCGGTGCACGGCGGCGTGCGGCCGTGGTGGCTGCAGGGCTCCAGCGTGACGTAGGCGGTGGCGCCGCGGGCGGCATTCGGGCGCTCTGCGCCGGCGGCGGCCAGCGCATGGGCCTCGGCATGCGGCTCGCCGGCGCGGGCGTGCCAGCCCTCGCCGACGACGGCGCCGTCCCTGACCAGCACGCAGCCGACGCGGGGATTCGGGGTGGTGGAAAACAGACCCCGTTCCGCCAGCCGCAGCGCGCGGGCCATGAATTCGTGGTCGGCGGCGGAAAACATAAAACCATTAACCACAGAGACGCAGTGAACACAGAGAATCCCTCATGTTTTTCCTCTGTGTCTCTGTGGTGAAAGATTTTCAAGTGCCGCGCGGGCGGCGGGTGCGCGGCTTCTTGACTTCGCGGATCGCCTCGCGGAACTCCTCGACGTCCTCGAAGTTGCGGTACACCGAGGCGAAGCGCACATAGGCGATCTTGTCGAGGCGGCGCAGTTCGCGCATGACCAATTCGCCGACCTTCTCGGTGGGCACCTCGCGCTCGCCCGAGGCGAGCAGGCGCTCCTCGATGCGCTCGATGGCGGCGTCGATGCTCTCGGTGGTGACCGGGCGCTTGCGCAGGGCCAGCATCAGGCTGGCCTGGAGTTTCTCGCGGTCGTAGTCGGCGCGGCTGCCGTTCTTCTTGACGATGAGCGGCATGCGCAGCTCGACGCGCTCGTAGGTGGTGAAGCGCTTGTCGCAGGCCAGGCAGCGCCGGCGCCGGCGCACGGTGTCCCCCTCCTCGTTCTCACGCGTGTCGATGACCTGCGTGTTTTCTTCCGAGCAAAAGGGACACTTCATGGCCGGCCCCTGCGGCGCCAGCCATGGAGTGCCCATTCGCTACGGCCTTCCCCCCGCCCCCCTTCCCGCGGAAGGGGGTGATTTTGGCTCGCTGCGCTCGCAGTAGGGAGGGCGCTCATATCCTGCTCAGGCGCCGTAGACGGGGAACTTCTTGCAGAGCTCGGCCACCTTGCCGCGCACCTTGGCGATGGCCGCCTCGTCGTTCGGGTGGTCGAGCACGTCGGCGATGAGGTGGGCGACGGTTTCCGACTCGATCTCGGTGAAGCCGCGGGTGGTGATGGCCGGCGCGCCGATGCGGATGCCGGAGGTGACCAGCGGCTTCTGCGGATCGTTGGGGATGGTGTTCTTGTTGACCGTGATGTGGGCGCGGCCCAGCGCCGCCTCGGCCTCCTTGCCGGTGAGGTTCTTGGCGCGCAGGTCGACCAGGAAGACGTGGCTCTCGGTGCGGCCGGAGACGATGCGCAGGCCGCGCTCTTCCGACAGCACGCGCGCCATGACGCGGGTGTTGGCGAGCACCTGCTCCTGGTAGTCGCGGAACTCGGAAGTCATGGCCTCCTTCAGCGCCACCGCCTTGCCGGCGATGACGTGCATCAGCGGGCCGCCCTGGATGCCGGGAAAGATCGCCGAGTTGATGGCCTTCTCGTGCTCGGCCTTCATGAGGATGAGGCCGCCGCGCGGGCCGCGCAGGGTCTTGTGCGTGGTGGTGGTGACGACGTCGGCGTGCGGCACCGGATTCGGGTAGACGCCGGCGGCGACGAGGCCGGCGTAGTGCGCCATATCCACCATGAAGATCGCGCCGACTTCCTTCGCCACCCTGGCGAAGCGCTCGAAGTCGATGCGCAGGGCGTAGGCCGAGGCGCCGGCGATGATCAGCTTCGGCTTGTGCTCGCGCGCCAGCCGCTCCATCTCGGCATAGTCGATCTCTTCCTTCTCGTCGAGGCCGTAGGGCACGATGTTGAACCACTTGCCGCTGATGTTGAGCGGCATGCCGTGGGTGAGGTGGCCGCCCATCGAGAGGTTCATGCCGAGGATGGTGTCGCCCGGCTTGAGGAAGGCGAAGAACACCGCCTGGTTGGCCTGCGAGCCGGAATTCGGCTGCACGTTGGCGCAGTCGGCGCCGAACAGCTTCTTCGCGCGCTCGATGGCCAGCAGCTCGGCGACGTCGACATGCTCGCAGCCGCCGTAGTAGCGCCTGCCGGGATAGCCCTCGGCGTACTTGTTGGTGAGCTGCGAGCCCTGCGCCTCGAGCACGGCCTGGCTGACGTAGTTCTCGGAGGCGATCAGCTCGATGTGTTCTTCCTGGCGGCGGTTTTCGGCCTCGATCGCGGCAAACAGCTCGGCGTCGACCTTGGCGAGGGTGTTTTTTCTGGAGAACATGGGGTGCAGCCCTAACTGATTGACGGGAGCTGCAATTTTATCACGCCGGGGTGGCGGCTATTGGGGCGGCAGTTCGGGCAGGAATCCCCCGAGATCGTGCTCGCCGGACAGGCGCAGCATCTCGGCGCGCACCGCCTCGCGCAGCCGCACCGCGTCGGCCCACTCCGACCCCTCCGCATGCAGGACGGCGCCGACCTCGAATTCTGGCCGGCCATGGCGCGGCTGCCAGGTCTTGTCGCGCAGGATCGGGCGGATGCCGCGCAGGCCGGCCACCGCCACCGGCACGCCGGCGCGCGCGGCGGCGACGAAGGCGCCCATGCGGAAGGGCTTCAAGCCCGCCTCGCGCGAGAAGGTGCCCTCGGGAAAGATCGCCAGGCTGCCGCCCGCCCGCAGGCGGGCGGCGATGGCGGCGACATCCTCGGCGCTCCTCAGGGCCTCGTAGCGCTCGACGAACAGCGTGCCGAGGCCGCGCAGGCAGGCGTGGAGGAAGGGCTGGCGCACCAGTTCGCGCTTGGCGACGAAGGCGTAGCCATGGCCGGGCGGCAGCGCCGCATGGAGGACGATCAAATCGAAATAGCTGGTGTGGTTCACCAGCAGCAGGTGCGGCCCCTCGGGCAGGCGTTCGATGCCGCGCGGGCGCAGCGGCATCCCCGCCAGCAGCAGGAACAGGCGCGCCGCCGCGTGTGCCAGCCGCCGTCCCGCGGCGGGCCGGCGCAGCAGCGCCAGCAGCACGGCCGCCGGCAGGCCGAGCAGCGCGAAGACGCTCCAGCACCAGGCGCCGTAGAGCCGGCGGCCGGACTGGCGCGCCGCAAAAGTCAGTCGCTGCGAGACGGCGGCGAGCGCGAGCTTCGCCATCTGCCACCAGGCCGGCGCTGGCGGCCGCCCCACTTCGCCGCGCTCGAAGGCCTCGCGCGAGGCGGCGCGGCGGATCTTGCCGCTGGAGGTCTTCAGCACGCCGTGCGGCGGCGCCAGCACGATCTCGTCGGCGGGCATGCCGATGGCGTCGAGGGCGGCCTCGTTGATCTTCTGCCGCAGGATTTCGCGCGCGGCCTCGTCGCGCTCGCGCGTTTCCGCCATCACCACCAGGCGCTCGGTGGCGTTGGCCGGGTCGGTGCTGGCGAAGACGGCGACGCAGCCCTTGCGGATGCCCGGGATGGCGCCGACCGCCTCTTCCAGCTCGTAGGGATAGAGGTTGCGGCCACCGCGGATGATGAGGTCCTTGACGCGGCCGGTGAGGTAGGCCTCGCCCTCGGACAGATAGGCGTAGTCGCCCGAATCGAGCCAGCCGTCGTGGAACAGGCGCGCCGTCGCATCCGGGTTGCGGAAGTAGCCGGAGGTCGCCGAGGGGCCGCGGAACTGCAGGCGGCCGACGCGGCGGTCGGACAGCTCGTCGCCGGCCGCGTCGACGATGCGGATGGCGTGTCCGGGCAGGGCGCGCCCGCAGGCCGGCACGCGCATGGCGTCGGGACTCGCCTCGTCGACCGGCACGGCACGGCGCTCGCGCAGCAGGATCTCGCGGTCGATGGCGTCGATGCGCGGGCCGCGTCCGAGCGGCGGAAAAGCCAGGCCGACCGAGCATTCGGCCAGGCCGTAGACCGGCGTCAGCGCCTCCGGCTGCAGGCCGTACGGCACGAAGCGCTGGATGAAGGCCTCCAGCGTCACCGGACTGACCGGCTCGGCGCCGTTCAGCGCCAGGCGCAGCGAACGCAGGTCGAGGCCGGCGAGCTCGGCGCCGTCGAGCTTCTTCGCGCACAGCTCGTAGGCGAAGTTGGGCGCCGCCGTGAGCGTGCCGCGGTGGCGCGAGATCGCCTGCAGCCAGCGGGCCGGGCGCGCCAGGAAGGCCAGCGGCGACATCAGCACCAGCGGCATGGCGAAGTAGAGCGCGCCGAACCAGGCGCCGATCAGGCCCATGTCGTGGTAGAGCGGCAGCCAGGAAACGAAGACGTCCTCGCTGCTCACCCCGAAGGCCGCTCCCATGGCGCGCAGGTTGGCGAGCAGGTTGGCGTGGGTCAGCACCACGCCCTTCGGGTCGCCGGTGCTGCCCGAGGTGTATTGCAGGAAGGCGATGTCCTGCGGCCGCGCGCGATGCTGCAGCGGCATCGGCTCGGCGTCCACTTCCTGCGGCGTGACGATCTCGGCCAGGCTCGGCACCTGGGCGGCGAGCTGCGCCGCCACCGCCTTCGCCTGCGGCACGGTGACGATGCAGACGGCCTGGGCGTTGTCGAGGATGCGCGCGTGGCGCCGCAGGTGGTCCTCGATCTGGGCGAGGCGGGCCGGCGGATAGATCGGCACGGGAATGCCGCCGGCGATGAGGACGCCGAAGAAGCTGGCGAGGTAGTCGCGGCCGGTCGGCAGCATCAGCGCCACCGCCTGCTGCGGCCGCAGGCCGCGCGCGACGAGGCCGCTGGCGCAGCGGCGCGCGGCGACGAGCAGCTCCGCGTAGGTGACCGCCACGGCCTGCTCGCCCTCGCCATAGAGCAGCACATGCGTGCGCTCGGGCGTGCGCGCGGCGTGCCACTCCAGCACCTCGACCAGGGTGGCGGCAGCCTCGGGCACCGGCAGCACGGCGCCGCGCGGCAGCTCGAAGGCGGCCTGCGGCGCAGCGGCCGGCACGGCGTGGCCGAGAAAGCGCAGCAGCTCGCGCGGCGTCTCCGCCTCGGCGAGAGCCGCCTCCGGCAGCGGCTGGCCGAACTCGCGGCCGAGGCGCAGGAGCAATTCGACGCGCGCCAGGGAATCCAGGCCGAGGTCGCGCTCGAGCCGGCAGTCGAGCGTCACCGGCGCCGGGCGGCCGGCATGGGTTTCCCGCACCAGATCCTCGGTGACGCGCAGCAGGCGCCGCGCGGCCCCGCCGGCCGTGTCAGCCGGGCAGTTCATCGAGCGCCTCGGCGAGATGGCCGCGCTCGGCCCAGGACAGCAGGGTCCACCTGCCGCCGTCGGCTTCCAGCCAGTTCAGGCCGGCGTTGGGAATCTCGAAATCCCGCGGCGCCGACAGGGGCTTGCCGCTGGCGCGGCGATACAGAATGTCGAGCACGCCGCCGTGGGTGACGACCAGCACCTGCCCGCCCGGATGCGCCGCCACGATCTCGTCGACGCAGCGGTGCACGCGGTCGGCGAACCGGCGCAGGCTCTCGCCGCCGCCCGGCAGGGCGAAGGCCTCTTCGCGCGCCAGGAAACGCGTGTGAGCTTGCGGATGGTGTTGAGCGAATTCCGCAAAAGTCAGTGTCTGCAGCACGCCGTAGTGGCGTTCGCGCAAATCGCTGCGCCGCCGGATCGGCAGCTTGAGCCGGCGCGCCGCCGCTTCGGCCGTGTGCAGGGCGCGGACGAGGTCGCTCGAATAAACCGCGGCGAAGCCCTCGCGCGCCAGCCGGCGGGCGGCGGCGCGCGCCTGGGCATGGCCGACTGAAGAGAGCGGCACGTCGAGCTGGCCCTGGATGCGGCGCTCGGCGTTCCAGGCGGTTTCGCCGTGGCGGACGAGGCAGAGGCGGGTGGCGGTCACGGCATGGGCATCGGCGGGTGCGCAGAGGCCTGCATGTTAGGGCCTGCCCGGATTTTTCGCCACTCATGACAAAAACGACTGGAATCACAAGGCGTTCCGGATTATTCTTACGCCGCTTCGCTCCGGCCCTCCAAGAGAGGGCCCATGAAAACAGGCCACGGCCACCGCCGCGACCGAAAAAGGAGACCTCATGCATTTTCTGCTCAAGACGTCCAGGCTAATCGACGCGCTGAACGAGCGTGTCGGCAGCGCCATCATCTGGCTGGTGCTCGCCGCCGTCGTGATTTCCGCCATCAACGCCATCGTCCGCAAGATTTTCAACACCAGCTCGAACGCCTTCCTGGAAATCCAGTGGTATCTGTTCGCCGCCGTGTTCCTGCTGGGGGCGGGCTACACCATGCTGCGCCAGGGCCACGTCAAGATCGACGTGATCCTCGGCCGCTTTTCCAGGCGCACGCAGATCCTCGTCGAGTGCTTCGGCATCGTCTTCTTCCTGATGCCCTTCGTCTTTGCCGTCATCCACCACGTCTGGCCGCTGGTGGTCAATGCCTACGTGACCAGCGAGATGTCGGAGAACGCCGGCGGCCTGATCCGCTGGCCGGTCTACGCCCTGGTCCCCTTCGGCTTCGCCCTGCTCGGCATCCAGGGCGTCTCCGAGTTGATCAAGCGCATCGGTTTCCTGCGGGGGCTTTGCGCGGATCCGACCCAGCCGGTGCAGACCAAGACGGCCGAGGAGGAACTCGCCGAGGAAATCAAGAAGCACCAGGTCGCGCCCGAGGTGATCCAACGCGTCGAGGATGCGGTGGACATGGCCGATAAGGGAGAGCGGAAATGATCGAATTCCTCCAGGCCAACATGGCCCCGATCATGTTCGCGGGGCTGATCGTCTTCCTGCTGCTGGGCTATTCCGTCGCCTTCTCGCTGGCCGCCTGCGGCCTGCTCTTCGGCTATATCGGCGTCGAGCTGGGCATGCTGCCCGCCTCGCTGTTGCAGGCCCTACCGCTGCGCATCTTCGGCATCCTGAAAAACGACACCCTGCTCGCCATCCCCTTCTTCACCTTCATGGGCCTGATCCTCGAGCGTTCCGGCATGGCCGAGGACCTGCTCGATACCGTCGGCCAGCTGTTCGGGCCGATCCGCGGCGGCCTCGCCTACGCGGTGATCTTCGTCGGCGCCATGCTGGCGGCCACCACGGGCGTCGTCGCCGCCTCGGTGATCTCGATGGGCCTGATCTCGCTGCCCATCATGCTGCGCTACGGCTACGACCGGCGGCTCGCCTCGGGCGTCATCGCCGCCTCCGGCACGCTGGCGCAGATCATCCCGCCCTCGCTGGTGCTGATCGTCATCGCCGACCAGCTCGGCCGCAGCGTCGGCGACCTGTATGCCGGCGCCTTCATTCCCGGTTTCGTGCTCACCGGCCTGTATGCGCTCTGGGTGTTCGCCGTCACGATGATCAAGCCGTCCGCCGCGCCTGCGCTGCCGGTGGAGGCGCGCACCATCCGCGAGGACAACGGCAGCGCGGGCCTGCGCTCGGTGCTGGCGCTGGTCGTCCTCTCCACGACAGGCGCCGTCGCCTTCGCCAAGACCCGGCCGGCGGAAACGCCGACCGACGAGCTGATCGTGGTCTCGATGTGCGTCGGCGTCGGCATCGCCTTCGCCCTGGCGGTGCTCAACCGCGTGACGAAGCTCGGCCTGCTCTCGCGCATGGCGGAGCGCGTCACCTTCGTGCTGATCCCGCCGCTGGCGCTGATCTTCCTGGTGCTGGGCACCATCTTCCTCGGCATCGCCACGCCCACCGAGGGCGGCGCCATGGGCGCCCTGGGCGCCCTCATCATGGCCGTCTCGCGCCGGCGCCTGAACCTGAAGCTGATGAAGCAGGCGATGGAGGCGACCATGAAGCTGTCCTCCTTCGTGCTCTTCATCCTGCTCGGCGCCACCGTCTTCAGCCTGAGCTTCCAGGGGGTGGACGGGCCGATTTGGGTCGAGCACCTGCTCACCAGTCTGCCCGGCGGACAGCTCGGCTTCCTCATCGTCGTCAACATCCTGATCTTCGTGCTGGCCTTCTTCCTCGACTTCTTCGAACTAGCCTTCATCATCATTCCGCTGCTGGGACCCGTGGCGGAAAAGATGGGCATCGACCTGGTGTGGTTCGGCGTGCTCATGGCGGTGAACATGCAGACCTCCTTCATGCACCCGCCCTTCGGCTTCGCGCTGTTCTACCTGCGCAGCGTGGCGCCGCACGAGGACTACGAGGACCGCCTGACGAAGAAAAAGATCGACAAGGTCACGACCGGCCAGATCTACTGGGGCGCCGTGCCCTTCGTCGTCATCCAGATCGTCATGGTCGGCCTCGTCATCGCCTTCCCGGGCATGGTCACCAGCAGCATCGACAAGCCGGTGTCGAAGGAGGCCATCGAGAGCATCCAGCTAGAGACGGAGCCCGGCGGCTATGGCGAGGAGGAAGACAACAAGAAGGGCAAGGACGGGGAGGAGACCGGCCAGGAAGATGCCCCGGCAGGAGCTGACGGCGAGGAGCGCGGCAAGGAAAAGGAGGACGACCTGGCCGCCGAGCTGCAGCGCGAGATGGCGGCGGAGAAGAAGAAGGGCAAGTAGCGTCCGGCGCCATGCCGGCCTTGCGCCGTAAAAAGCGGCAGCCCAAGAAAAACCCCGCGATCGCTCGCGGGGTTTTTTGTTTCCGGACCTGAATCTCCGGTCAGAGCTTCTGGGCCTGCATGTAGCTGTCGAAGCCGCCCTCGGCGAAGCGGAACCACTGGTTCTGCTCGCGGCGGAAGGCGCTGTAGTCTTCGTAGATCTTCTTCCAGTTGGCGTTCTTGGCGTTCAGCTCGCTATAGAGTGCCATGGCCGCCTTGAAGGCCGCATCCATGGCGTCCTTGGGCATGCGCTGGAGCTTGACGCCGCCGGCCACCAGTTCCTTGAGGGCCTTCGGGTTGCGGGCGTCGTACTTGGCCTGCATGTCGGTGTGGGCAATCGCCGCGGCACACTCCAGCATGGCCTTGTACTCGGGGGTCAGGGAGTCATAGGCCTTGCTGTTCACGTACAGCGTCAGCTGCGGGCCACCTTCCCACCAGGCCGGGTAGACGTAGTTCTTGGCGACCTTGTAGAAGCCGAGCTTCTGGTCGTCGTAGGGCCCGACCCACTCGGTGGCATCGATGGTGCCCTTTTCCAGCGCCTGGTAGATCTCGCCGCCGGGAATGTTCTGCGGCACGCCGCCGATCCGCTCCAGCACCTTGCCGCCGAAGCCGCCGATGCGCATCTTCAGGCCCTTGATGTCCTTCAGCGACTTGATCGGCTTGCGGAACCAGCCGCCCATCTGGGCGCCGGTGTTGCCCATCGGGAAGTTGACGATGTTGTAGTTGCGATAGAACTCTCGGAACAGCTTGAGGCCATTGCCCTCGTACATCCACGCCGTCATCTGGCGCGAGTTGAGGCCGAAGGGAATGGCGCAATCCATGGCGAAAGTCTCGTCCTTGCCGAAGAAATAATACGGGGCGGTGTGGGCGCATTCCACGGTGCCCTGCTGCACGCCGTCCACCACGCCGAAGGGGGGCATGATCTCGCCGCCGGCATGCACGGAAATCTCGAACTTGCCGCCGGACATTTCCTTCAGCTTCTTCGAGAACACGTCGGCCGCGCCGAAGATGGTGTCGAGCGCCTTCGGAAAACTGGAGGCCAGGCGCCAGCGGATGGTGGCGCCCTGGGCGTGGGCGGCGGGCGCGACACCCGCTGCCAGGATGCCGGCAATGCCGGCGTGCTTGATGAATTTGCGACGTTCCATTGATAAGTCTCCTTTAGAGGTTTTTCTTTGCCGTTGTGCGGCGGATGGATCCAATCCCCAGGGGTCGGGGATCGCCCGCGTGATACTACACCAACTGCCCACGGCCCATACAGCGCTTCTCCGCCTCGTGGAAGCCCCTACCGGGAAACCGGTTAAGCGCCGGCGATGGTCATGCGGTCGACCAGAATCGAGCCGACCTGCTTGGAGCCGCGCACCAGCACATCGTTGCCGACGGCGACGATGCCGCGCAGCATTTCCTTCAGGTTGCCGGCGATGGTGATTTCCTGCACGGGGTGGGTAATCTCGCCATTCTCGACCCAGTAGCCGGAAGCGCCGCGCGAATAGTCGCCCGTCACGTAATTCACGCCCTGACCGAGCAGTTCGGTGACGAGCAGGCCGCGTCCCATCAGGGCGGCGAGGCCGACCAGGTCGCGCTTGCCCGGACGCACGATGAGGTTGTGCGAGCCGCCGGCGTTGCCGGTGGTGCGCATGCCGAGCTTGCGCGCCGAGTAGGTCGACAGGAAATAGCCCTCCAGCACGCCGGCCTCGACCACCTCGCGGTCGTGGGTGGCAACACCGTCGTCGTCGAAGGGGCTGCTCGCCAGGCCGCGCGGCAGGTGCGGCCGCTCGCTGATGTGCACCTGCGGCGAGAACACCTGCGTGCCGAGGCTGTCGAGCAGGAAGGAGGACTTGCGGTAGAGGCTGCCGCCCGAGGCGGCGTAGACGAAGTTGCCGATCAGGCCGGCGGCGAGCGGCGCCTCGAACAGCACCGGCGCCTCGCGGGTGGCGATCTTGCGCGCGCCGAGCCGCGACAGGGCGCGGCGGGCGGCATATTCGCCGACCCGCTCCGGCTCGGCCAGCTCGGCGGCGTCGCGGTGCGTGCTGTACCAGTCGTCGCGCTGCATGGCGTCGCCCTCGCCGGCGATCGCCGAGCAGGACAGGTAATGGCGCGAGGAGGCGTAGCCGCCCATGAAGCCGAGGCTGTTGGCGGAGACGAAATGCGACTGCTGGGCGGAGACGCCGGCGCCCTCGGTGTTCCTCACCAGCGGACTGACGGCGAAGGCCGCCGCCTCGCAGCGCCGCGCGATGTCGATGGCCTCGTCGACCGGCAACGGCCAGGGGTGGTAGAGGTCGAGCGCCATCCCGCCGCGCGCCAGCAGCTCCGCCTCGGGCAGGCCGGCGGCCTCGTCGGGCGCCGTGAAGCGCGCGATGGACAGCGCCGCGTCCACCGTCGCATGCAGCGCGGCGCGCGAAAAATCCGAGGTCGACGCGTAACCGCGTCGCTGGCCGAGGTACACCGTGACGCCGACGCCCTTGTCGCGGTTGTACTCGATGGTTTCGACGGCGCCCATGCGCACCGTCACCGACTGGCCATAGCCTTCTGAGACATCCGCCTCGCAGGCGCTGGCGCCGCGCGACTTGGCATGGTCGAGTATGTCCTGCGCCATGGCGCGCAAGCTGTCCTGCGAAAAGCTGAAGCCCTGGGAAGACATCGTGGATGACGGGAAGGCAAAGATATAATCATACCAAGATGAAAAACCTTGAAGACCTCGAATCCGGCGGCGTCGCCGCACGACCGAGCAAGTCGCAGCGCAAGCGCGACATGCACGCCCTGCAGGACATGGGGGCGGAGCTGGTGGAGCTGCCGCTGGAGCGCCTCGCGCGCATCGAGATGCCGGACGACTTGCGCCAGGCGCTGCGGGAAGCGCAGCGGCTCACCAAGCACGAGGCGCGCCGCCGCCAGATGCAGTACATCGGCCGCCTGATGCGCGACGTCGATCCGGCGCCGCTGCGCGAGGCGCTCGACGCCGTCAAGGGCGCCTCCGCCGTCGAGACGGCCCGTCAGCACCGGCTGGAAAAGCTGCGCGAGCGGCTGCTGGAGGATGAATCGGTCTTGACGGAGATCGGCGCGGCGCATCCCGGCGCCGACATCACCCGTCTGCGGCAGTTGCGCCGCGGCACCCTGCACGAACGCGAGGCGGGCAAGCCGCCGAAGCACTTCCGTGAACTGTTCCGCCTGCTGCGGGAGCTGGAAAATGAATGAGGAACTGCTGATCGGCCTGGTGTCGATCTCCGACCGCGCCGCCGGCGGCGTCTATGAGGACCAGGGGCTTCCGGCCCTGCGCGAGTGGTTCGGCGCGGCGCTGGCCTCGGCCTGGCGCATGGAGAACCGGCTGATTCCCGACGAGCAGGCGCTGATCGAGCGCACCCTGGTCGAACTGGCCGACACGGCCGGCTGCCATCTCGTCATGACCACCGGCGGCACCGGCCCGGCGCCGCGCGACGTGACACCGGAAGCCACGCTCGCCGTGGCGCACAAGGTGCTGCCGGGGTTCGGCGAGCAGATGCGGCAGGTCAGCCTGAAATACGTGCCGACGGCCATCCTGTCGCGCCAGGTCGGCGTGGTCAGGGGGAAAACGCTGATCCTCAACCTGCCCGGCCAGCCGAAGGCGATCAAGGAAACCCTCGACGGCATCTTCGCCGCCGTGCCCTACTGCATCGACCTCATCGGCGGGCCGTATGTCGAGACGAACGAGGCGGTGATCCGGGCCTTCCGGCCGAAGTCGGCCCTGCGGCCGAAATAGCGGAAAGACAGTGGGGAGCAGGCGCCAGCCTGCGAACACCCGTCACCCCCTTCCCCGGGAAGGGGGCCGGGGGGAAGGCTCTCAGCCCGGCGGAGCGACGCGGTAGAGGCCGAGGTCGAAGTCGACGCCCGACTCCAGCTGCTCGATCGGATCGAGGCGGGCCGAGCGGCCCTGCCAGGCGAACACCAGCGGAATCGCCGGCTCGAAGGCGGCGCTCGGCAGCACCACCCGCACGGTGTCGCCGGTGTGCAGCGTGTCGAGCAGGATGGCGTTGCAGTCCATGCCGCCGAGATCGCCGGCGATGGCCTGCGGCGACTTGGACAGCGTTTCTATGCCGACCGAGCCCTGCGTCGGCGTCTCCCGGCTGAAGCGGCGGATGACGCCGACCAGCCAGTTGCTGCCGCCCTCGGGCTGCATGCCGAGCAGGGCGCCGATGCGCACCCAGTCGTTGGCGCCGAGCGGCACCTGCGCCCCCATGCCGCCGAGACTGACGTCGTCGACCACCCAGGCCTCGCTCTGCTCGCCGCCGCGGTTCGACAGGCGGTCGTGCACGGCGGCCAGGCCGTTGACTGCCGTCAGCCGCGACTTGACGCGGTGGCGGTCGTGCGAGCGCATCGGCGGCTTCGGCGCCCAATACATGGCCAGGTGCCTGAGCACCGGCAGCATGATGCGCGCCGAATACTGGGCGCCGAGATTGACCTCGCTCGGCACCTCGCCGCGCTCGACCTGGCGCAGCATGGCTTCCAGCTTCTCCAGTGCCGCGCCGGCACTGAAGAAGCGCAGGCTCGGCGCAATCTGCGGCTGGACGGCCAGGCGCTTGGGCGGCGCCGGCTGGTCGGCATCCACCCAATACACGTTGTCCGGGCGCGCCTCGGCGGTGAACACGAATTGCGGCAGGAAATGGGCGATGATGCGCTCGGCGATCTCGATCTCCAGCGGCAGCAGGCTGTCCATGCTGGAGGCCTGGAACACCAGCGCCTTGAGGTATTCCTGCTCGACCGTGCTGTCGCCCGGCACATTCGGATAGGGCGTAAGCGACTGGCGCGAGAGCTTGCCCTGCTCGGCGAACAGGTAGGCGCGGCCCATGCGCTGCCACAGCTCGCCATTCACCGGCCCGTAGCGGAACTGGTCCCATTTCAGCTGCGCCGAGAGGGCGCGCAGCAGGCGGATGAGCAGCTGCGGCAAGCCGGATTTGACCGCATCGCTGCCCTTCTCCTGCGAGCGATAGCGGGTCAGGCAGGCATCGTAGGCGTTGCCCAATTGCTGCCAGTAATCGTGGTTCGCCTGCCACAGCTTGTATTCCTGCTGGCGGCCGAGGCGCGGCGAAGTCAGGTAGTCGCGGCCGAGCTTGCGCGCATGGGCCTGCACCGCCTCGTCGAGCTGGGACACCAGCGCCAGGCGATCGGCCAGCCTGAAGGCCTCGTCGGCGGCGACCGACTCCAGCCAGCCGGCGACCTCGTCGAGTGCCGTCGCGGCCTCGCGCACGGAAAGTTCGTTGAGGACGCGCTTGGCCTCCTTCGCATCGGCGAGCGGATGGCCGGATTTCGCGGAAAAAATGCCAAGCATGATTCTGTTGTCGACCTTGTCAGGGATGCTCTTGGCGATGCTCCGGCGGAACAGAGCCTTGCCGCCGGACGCGGATTATGATTCAAGAATAGCCTAAGCCGACAGCCATGTCATCCAGGCCGCCGCTGGCGGGCGGCCGGCTTGCGCGGCGCCGGAGAGGCGGCATGCGCCGCCAGCCATTGCTCGACGAACTCCACCCCCCAGGCGACGCCGAAGCCGGTGAGATCGGTGCCGACCGCGCCCAGCCCGCCGCTGCAGCTGGAGGCCGAAAGGTCCATGTGCAGCCAGGCCAGATCGCCGGTGAAGCGCTTGAGGAAGCGCGCGGCGAGGATGTGATCGGCCTCGCCGTCGAGGGTGCACTGCTTGATGTCGGCCACCTTGCTCTCGAGGCCCGCCTCGTAGTCGGCGTCGAGCGGGAAGGCGCAGACGCGCTCGCCGCTCGCCTCCCCCGCCGCCACCGCCAGCCGCGCCAGTTCCGAGGAGGTGGCAAAGATTCCCGAATAGCGGCTGCCGAGGGCGTAGCCCATGCTGCCGGTCAGGGTGGCGAAGTCGATGACGAGGTCCGGCTTCCCGCCGCCCTTGCCGCGACCGCGGCTGGCCAGGGTCAGGGTATCGGCCAGCACCATGCGCCCCTCGGCATCGGTATGCACCACCTCGATGGTGGTGCCGTCGAGGGCGGTGACGATGTCGTTCTGCTTGTAGGCTTCCGGCGAGAGATGGTTCTGCGCGATGGGCAGCCAGGCATCGATGGCGAGCGGCATGTCGCGGGCGATCAGCGCCTGCATCAGGCCGAGCGCCACGGCGGAGCCGTTCATGTCCTCGTGCATGCCGGCCATGTACTTGGCCGGCTTGAGATTGTGGCCGCCGGTGTCGAAGCAGATGCCCTTGCCGACGATGGCCAGCCGCCCCTGCGCCTTTTTCGGCCGCCAGGACAGATGCGCGATGGCGGCATCCTCCGGCTGGCTGCCCTGGGCGACGGCGATGAAGGCGCCCGCCCCCAGGCGGCGCAGGCGGCGCATGTCGAATTCCTCGAATTGCCAGCGCCGGCCGCGCGCGATCTGGCGCAGGCGCTGGCGGTAGGCCGCCGGCGTCAGCTCGTTCGGCGGCGTGGCGGTCAGCGCCCGTGCCAGGGTATTGGCTTCGGCGACGGCGGCGATCTCGGCAAAGCCGGCGGCATCGCGCGCGCCGTAAAGATGGATGCGCGCCAGCGGACGCGGCGCCGGTTTCTTGCGCCGCGTCGGCAGGCGCGCGCCGTTCACCCACGCCACGTAGAGCGCCTCGCGGGCGTTTTCCCGCCGCGACTCGGCGCTGCCGAACAGCGCCAGCGTGAGCTCGCACGGCTGCTCCTCCATGAGCGGCGCCATCGCCCGGCGCAGCAGGCTTTGCCGGTCGAAGGCGCTCTTGCCGCCGTCGAGCATGACGAAGCTGGCCAGCCCGCCGCCGGACAGATTCACCGTCACCGGCGTCTTGGCGAGTTCCTCGGCCTTCATGTCGCGGCGCTTGAGGGCGGCGCGCAGGCGCTCCAGCGCCGGCACGTCGCGCAGCCCGTCGAGTTTCCTGGCGAACGGCAGCACCAGCACGGCATGGGTGGCCCGCTCGAGGGCGCCGGCGCCGAGCGGGGCGGCGGTCTGGGTGAGTTTGGCCAGCATTTTTCAGTTTCGGGTTTCGGGTTTCGGGTTTCGGATTTCGAGTTGTGAGTTGCGAGTTGCGAGTTGCGAGTGATGGGCTGGCCGTGGCGCGGTTATCAACTCGAAACTCGAAACCGGGCGGTTACAATAAGGGCCATTATATCGCCTGCCACCGCCCCGCCCGCCCATGCAGCAATACCTCGACCTGATGCGCCACGTGCTCGAGCACGGGCACCCGAAAAGCGACCGCACCGGCACCGGCACGCTGTCCGTCTTCGGCTGGCAGATGCGCTTCGACCTGGCGCGGGGATTTCCGCTGCTGACCACCAAGAAGCTGCACACCAAGTCGATCATCCACGAGCTGCTGTGGTTCCTGAAGGGCGACACCAACATCCGCTACCTGAAGGAGCACGGCGTCTCCATCTGGGACGACTGGGCCGACGCCAACGGCGACCTCGGCCCGGTGTACGGCTACCAGTGGCGCTCCTGGCACGCCCCCGACGGCCGCGTCATCGACCAGATCGCGCAACTGGTCGACGGGCTGAAGAACAATCCGGATTCGCGCCGCCACCTCGTCAGCGCCTGGAATCCGGCCGACATCGAACGCATGAAGCTGCCGCCCTGCCACGCCCTGTTCCAGTTCTACGTCGCCGAGGGCAGGTTGAGCTGCCAGCTCTACCAGAGGAGCGCCGACATCTTCCTCGGCGTGCCCTTCAACATCGCCTCCTACGCCCTGCTCACGCTGATGCTGGCGCAGGTGTGCGGCTACCGGCCGGGCGATTTCGTGCACACGCTGGGCGACGCCCACCTGTACACCAACCACCTCAAACAAGCGAGGGAGCAGTTGGATCGCCAGCCGCGGCCGTTGCCCACGTTGCGCCTCAACCCCACAGTAACCGACCTCTTCGCCTTCCGCTTCGGGGATTTCGTGCTGGAAGGCTACGACCCGCATCCGCACATCCCCGCGCCGGTCGCGGTGTGAGCGGCACGCCGCGATGATCCTCGGCGGAGACATCGGCGGCACCAAGACGCTGCTGGCGCTGGCCGGCGATGACGGCATCGTCCGCGAGCGTCGCTATGCCAGCCGGGACTGGAACGACTTCCCCGCCTTGCTGCGCGCCTTCCTCGACGAGGTCGGCGCGAAGGACGTCGCCTCGGCCTGTTTCGGCGTCGCCGGGCCGGTGGAGGACCAGCGCGCCAAGGTCACTTATTTGCCCTGGGTGGTCGACGGCAAGGCGCTCGCGAAAACCTTCGGCATCGGCATGGTCGCGGTGGTCAACGATTTCGCGGCGGCGGCGCAGGGCGTGGCGGCGCTCCGGCCCGGGGACTTGGTGACGCTGCAGGAAGGACGCGCGACAGTTGATGCGCCCAGGCTGCTCATCGGCGCCGGCACCGGCCTCGGCGTCGCCGCCCTGATTCCGGCAGGCAATGCCTGGCGCACCGTCGCCGGCGAGGGCGGACATATCGGCTTCGCCCCCGCCGACGAGGACCAGCTGGCCGTCTGGCGGCATCTGGCGCGCCCCGGCGGGCGCGTCACGGCGGAGAACGTCGTCTCCGGGCCCGGCCTGGCGGCGATTTACGCCGCCCTGCAGAAAGTCAGTCCCGGCGGGACGGCGCTCGCAGACCCGGCGGCCATCGCCGAGGCCGCCCTGACGCAGCCGCTGGCGCGGCGCGCCCTCGACCTGTTCATCGCCGCCTACGGCGCCTTCGCCGGCGACCTGGCATTGCTGTTCATGGCGCGCGGCGGCGTCTATCTCGGCGGCGGCATCGCGCCGAAAATCCTGCCCCTGCTGGAGGAAGGCGGTTTCGTGCGCGCCTTCCGCCAGCGCGGCGCGCATGCGGCGCTGATGCCGGACTTCCCGGTCCGTGTCATCCGCAACGAGCGGCTCGGTCTGCTCGGCGCCCTGGCGATTGCTGCGATGCACGACGAAAAGGCCTGACCGATATCCGCGAAGATCGTCGTTGCGGTGTAACATCTCGGCATAGCAACAAGAATAAACCCGCCAACCGCTGCTTCTGGAGGAGGTTGCTATGTCATCGCGCAAGGCCGCAACGCCAGTCCAATCCGGCAAGACCACCGGCAAGGCGCCGGTCGCCAGGCGTGTCGCGGCGAAACCCAATGCTGCGCGCGCCAAGCCTCCCGGCGCGCTTGCGCCGGAAGAGCGCCAGCGCTTCATCGCCGAAGCCGCCTATTTCAGGGCCGAGCGGCGCGGCTTCGCCGAGGGCGGCGACTTGGACGACTGGATCGAGGCCGAGGCGGAAATCGACACCCTGCTCAATTCTTTTCGCGGCGCCGCTTAGGCCGGCAGCAGGACAATCGCCGCCAGCGGCGGCAAGGTCAATTCCAGATGGGCGGGAAAACCGTGCAGCGGCGCGGGTTGCGCGTCGACCACGCCGCCGTTGCCGAGATCGCCGCCGCCGTAGTAGCTCGAGTCGCTGTTGAGGATCTCGCGCCAGCCGCCGGCGCGCGGCACGCCGATGCGGTAGCCGCGCCGCGGCACCGGCGTGAAGTTGAGCGCCACCAGGACGCAGGCGCCGTCGCAGCCGTAACGCAGGAAACTCAGCACCGACTGGTCGGCATCGCGGCAATCGCTCCAGGCGAATCCGGCGGCCTCGAAGTCCTGCTCGTGCAGGGCCGGGATGTCGCGATACAGGCGGTTGAAGTCGCGCGCCAGGCGCTGCAGGCCGGCATGCGGCGCATGCTGCAACAGCCACCAGTCGAGCTCGCCGCCGGCGTTCCATTCGTTGCGCTGTCCCAGTTCGCCGCCCATGAAATTGAGCTTCTTGCCCGGGCTGGTCATCTGCCAGGCCAGCAGCAGGCGCAGGTTGGCGAATTTCTGCCAGTCGTCGCCGGGCATCTTGCCGAGCAGCGAGCCCTTGCCGTGCACCACCTCGTCGTGGGAGAGCGGCAGCACGAAATTCTCGGTGTAGGCGTAGAGCTGGCCGAAGGTCAGCTGGCCGTGGTGGTAGCGGCGGTGCACCGGATCGTGGGCGAAGTAGGCCAGCGTGTCGTTCATCCAGCCCATGTTCCATTTCATCGAGAAGCCGAGGCCGCCGAGATGGGTCGGCCGCGACACCATCGGCCAGGCGGTGGATTCCTCGGCGATGGTCAGCGCGCCGGGAAACTCGGCGTGCACCATCACGTTCAGCTCGCGCAGGAAATCGATGGCCTCCAGGTTCTCGCGCCCGCCGTAGCGGTTGGGCTGCCACTCGCCGGCCTGGCGCGAGTAGTCGAGATAGAGCATCGAGGCGACGGCATCGACGCGCAGGCCGTCGAAATGGAATTCCGCCAGCCAGTAATGGGCGCTGGAGAGCAGGAAGCTTTTGACCTCCTTGCGGCCGTAGTTGAAGACGTGGGTGCCCCAGTCGGGATGGCGCTTCAGGCGCGGATCCTCGTGCTCGTAGAGGGAACTGCCGTCGAAATGCGCCAGCGCGAAATCGTCCTCCGGGAAATGCCCCGGCGCCCAGTCGAGCAGGACGCCGATGCCGGCGCGGTGGCAGGCGTCGATGAAGCAGCGCAGGTCGTCCGGATCGCCGAAGCGCCGCGTCGGCGCGAAGTAGCCGGTGGTCTGGTAACCCCAGGATTCGTCGAGCGGATGCTCGGAGAGCGGCAGCAGCTCGATGTGCGTGTAGCCCATGTCGCGCACGTAGGGCACGAGGTGCTCGGCCAGCTCGCGATAGGTGTAGAAGCGGCCGCCGGGATGGCGCTTCCAGGAGCCGGCGTGCAGCTCGTAGATGGAAACCGGCGCGTGCAGCCAGTCCCATTGCGCCCGCCGCGCCAGCCAGTCGGCGTCGCCCCAGGCATGCCGCGGCGGCGGCGGCACGCAGGCGGCGGTCGCCGGCCGCAGCTCGAAACGCTGGCCGTAGGGATCGGTCTTGGCGAACACCGCGCCGCTGGCGCGGTTGCGGATCTCGTACTTGTAGAGGGTGTCCGCCGCCAGGCCGGGAATGAACAGCTCCCACACGCCGGAGGCGCCCAGCGAGGCCATCTGATGCAGGCGGCCGTCCCAGCGGTTGAACTCGCCGACCACGGAAACCCGCTCGGCGCTCGGCGCCCAGACGCGGAAACAGGCGCCGTCCACGCCCCGCCGCGACTCGAGCCGGACGCCGAGCAAACGATAGGCTTGATAATTCCGGCCTTCGCTGAAAAGATAGAGGTCGTGGGCGCTCGCCGCCGGGGCGAAGGCATAGGCATCATGGCCGCGCAGGGTGGCGCCCCCGACGGACAGCAGCAGGGTGTAGGGGGCATCGGGCAATGCGCTGCCGCGCCACTCGAACACGCCGGCCGCATCGACGCGCGTCAGCGCCTGCGCTCCCGCCGGCGTTTCCAGGGCGACGGCGTCGGCGTCGGGACGGAAGACGCGGAGGCGCCAGCCCGCGCCGTCGCGCGCCGGGCCGAGGCAGGCGAAGGGATCGTGCTCGCGCGCCTGCAGCAGGCGGCTCCAGGGCGGGGCGGGACGGCGCCCGGAGGGGGGCGGTTTGGCATTCACATTCATGGTGGCATCTGAAAGGGCAATCTCATGCGGGAAAGCGACGAAACGCTGCGCCAGGCATTCAGCATCACGCGAGGCAACCAGGGGCCGCGCTTCATCAGCCAGCTGACCCGCGACGCCTTCGCGGTGGTGCTGGCCGGCGGGCGCGGCAGCCGCCTCAAGCAGCTCACCGACTGGCGCTCCAAGCCGGCGGTTCCCTTCGCCGGAAAATTCCGCATCGTCGATTTTACGCTATCCAACTGCGTCAATTCCGGCATTCGCCGCATCGGCGTCGCCACGCAATACAAGTCGCAGAGCCTGATCCACCACCTGCAGCGCGGCTGGAGCTTCCTCGACGGCCGCCTGAACGAGTTCATCGACCTGCTGCCGGCACAGCAGCAGATGGGCGAGGAATGGTACAAGGGCACCGCCGACGCGGTATTCCAGAACCTCGACATGCTGCGCCGCAACCACCCGAAGTACGTCTTCGTCCTTTCCGGCGACCATGTGTACAAGATGGACTACGGGCGCATGCTCGCCTTCCACGTCGCCGAGCAGGCCGACCTGACCGTCGCCTGCATCGAGGTGCCGCGGGAGGAAGCCGGCGCCTTCGGCGTCATGAGCGTGGACGAAGGGCGGCGCATCACCCGCTTCGACGAGAAACCGAAGCATCCCGAGCCCGTCCCCGGCAAGCCGGATCGCGCCCTGGCGAGCATGGGCGTGTACGTCTTCAACGCCGGCTTCCTCTTCGATCAGCTGATCCGCGACAGCGAAGAGGCGACCTCCTCGCACGACTTCGGCAAGGACCTGATCCCGCACGCCGTGCGGCATCACCGCGTCTTCGCCCACGACTTCGCCGAGAGCTGCCTCGGCTCCGAGGAAGGCCGGCCCTACTGGCGCGACGTCGGCACGGTGGATGCCTACTGGGCAGCCAACATGGACATCATCAGCGTCACGCCGGAACTCAACCTCTACGACGACAACTGGCCGATCTGGACCTACCAGGAGCAGCTGCCGCCGGCGAAGTTCGTCTTCGACGACGAGGACCGCCGCGGCATGGCCGTCGATTCGATGACCTCGGGCGACTGCATCATCAGCGGCGCCGTGGTGCGCCGCTCGCTGCTGTTCTCCAGCGTGCGCATCGAGGAGCGCAGCCTGGTCGAGGATTCGGTGATCCTGCCCAAGGTGCGCATCGGCCGCAACGTCGTCATCAAGCGCGCCATTCTCGACAAGCGCTGCCGCATCCCCGACGGCATGCGGATCGGCGTCGACCGCGAGGAAGATGCGCGCCGCTTCCACGTCACCGAAAAGGGCATCGTCCTGGTCACGCCGGAAATGCTCGGCCAGCGGGTGCATGGGGTAAGATAGTCGCGAATTTCGAGTTTCGCGCCCGGCCTCCGAGCCGCGCCGAATCGCGCCAGCCGCACCACCGAACCATGAATTCAGGCAAGCTCGAGCTGATCTTTCTCTGGCACATGCACCAGCCGGATTACCGGGACTTCGCCAGCGGCGAATTCCGCCGGCCGTGGACCTACCTGCACGCCTTCAAGGACTACACCGACATGGCGGCGCACCTGGAGAACCATCCGCGAGTGCGGGCGGTGGTGAATTTCGTGCCGGTGCTGCTCGACCAGATCGAGGATTACGCGCGCCAGTTCGAAACCGGCGCCTTCCGCGATCCCCTGCTGCGCCTGCTGGCGCGGGAAAACCTGGATGGCATGGACGAGGCCGAGCGCGGCCTGGTGCTGTCCTGCTGCTTTCCCGGCAACCATCAGCGCATGGTGGCGCCCTATCCGCGCTACGAGCGCCTGCAGAAACTGCACCAGCTGCTCGACGGCCAGGGCGGGGCGCCGCGCTATCTCTCCGGCGCCTATTTCGCCGACGTCCTGGTCTGGTATCACCTGGTCTGGGCGGGCGAAACCGAGATGCGACGGCAGCCGGCGCTGGCCGAGCTGATGTCGAAGGGCGAGGGTTTCACTTTCCAGGACCGGCAGCGGCTCATGGCGCTGATGGGCGAGATCCTGCGCGGCCTGATCCCCCGCTACCGCGCGCTGGCCGAGCGCGGCCAGATCGAGCTGTCCGCCACCCCCTACAGCCATCCGCTGGCGCCGCTCCTGCTCGACCTGGCTTCGGCGCGCGAAGCCCAGCCCGACCTGCCGCTGCCGCATGCGCACTATTACCCCGGCGGCCGCTCGCGCGTCGAGGCGCAGATCGCCGCCGCGGTCGACAGCCATGCGCGGCGCTTCGGCACGCGGCCGGCCGGCATGTGGCCGGCCGAGGGCGCGGTCTCGGCGGCCTTGCTCCAGCTGCTGGCCGACGGCGGCTGCCGCTGGGCCGCTTCCAGCCAGGGCGTGCTCGCCAACAGCGGCGGCACGGCGGCGGACTGCTACCGCCCCTGGCACCTCGCCGTCCTGCCGGAACTGACTTTGTTCTTTCGCGACGAGCGGCTCTCCGACCTGATCGGTTTCGAATACGCCAAGTGGCACGGCCGCGACGCCGCGCAGCATTTCGTCGACCAGCTGGCGCACATCCGCGACGACGCCGCGGAGGGCGAGACGCCGCTGGTCTGCGTCATGCTCGACGGCGAGAACGCCTGGGAACACTATCCCTACAACGCCTACTATTTCTTCAACGACTTGTACGAGCTGATCGCCGCGCAGGACTGGATCGAGACCACCACCTTCTCGGACTGGCTGGCGCGCCACCCGGGCCAGGCCGCCGCGCTGCCGCGGCTGACGGCCGGCAGCTGGGTCTACGGCAGCTTCTCCACCTGGATCGGCGACCCCGACAAGAACCGCGCCTGGGACCTGCTGTGCACCGCCAAGCAGGCCTACGATTTCGTCATGGAAAGCGGACGCCTCGACGAAGCCGCGCGCGCCGCCGCCGAAGCCCAGCTCGCGGCCTGCGAGAGCTCGGACTGGTTCTGGTGGTTCGGCGACTACAATCCGCCGGAGACGGTGAAAAGCTTCGACGCCCTGTTCCGCGCCAACCTGGCCCGGCTCTACCGGCTGATCGGCATCGCCGAGCCGCCGGAACTGTCGATCCCCGTCTCGCGCGGCGGCGGCGTGCCCGAAGGCGGCGGCGCCATGCGCCGCGCCAGCCTCGTCGAGTGATGGCGCAGCGCGGATGATTTCCCTCCTCCTCGGCGTGCATGCCCACCAGCCGGTCGGCAACTTCCCCGCCGTGCTGGAGGAGGCGCACCAGCGCTGCTACCGGCCCTTCCTGCACGTCCTGCACCGCCATCCGGATTTCCGCTTCGCCGCGCACTTCTCCGGCTGGCTGCTCGACTGGCTGCTCGAACACCACCCGCAGGACATGGCGCTGCTCAGGGAGATGGTGGCGCGCGGCCAGGTCGAGCTGTTCGGCGCCGGCGACTGCGAGCCGGTGCTGGCGGCGATTCCGCAGCGCGACCGCGTCGGGCAATTGAACGCCCTCACCGACAAGCTCGTCCGCCGCTTCGGCGCCCGCGTCGAGGGCGCCTGGCTCACCGAGCGCGTCTACATCCCGACCGTCGTGCCGGCGCTGGCCGAATGCGGCATGCGGTACGTCACGGTGGACGACTACCATTTCCTGTGCACCGGCAAGGCGGCCGCCGAGCTCGACGGCTTCTACACGACGGAGGAGGACGGCCGCAGCATCGACCTGTTCCCGATTTCCGAGCAGCTGCGCTACCGCCTGCCCTTCTCGCCCGCCGCCGAGGCGGTCGCCTATCTGGAGGGCCTGGCGCGCGACGGCCACCGCGCCGCCGTGTACTTCGACGACATCGAGAAATTCGGCATCTGGCCGGAAACCCACGAATGGGTCTACGAGAAGGGCTGGCTCGAACAGTTCATCGCCGGCGTCCTCGCCTCGCCGCTGATCCGCACCGAGACCTACCGCGACTTCCATGCCCGCGGCACGACGCGCGGCATCATCTACCTGCCGACCACCTCCTACATCGAGATGAACGAGTGGACCCTGCCGCCGGCGGCGGCGGCGGCCTACGACGCCCTCGTCGCGCGCGAGAAGCAGGCCGGCAGCTACGAGCGCAGCAAGCCCTTCGTGCGCGGCGGCATCTGGAAGAACTTCTTCATGCGCTATCCGGAAGCGAACTGGATGCACAAGCGCATGCTCGGCCTCTCCGAGCGGCTGGCGGCGCTGCCGCCCGGGGGACGGACCGCCGCCCTCACCGAGCAGCTCTACCGCGCCCAGGCCAACGACGCCTACTGGCACGGCCTGTTCGGCGGGCTCTACCTGCCGCACCTGCGGCGCGAGGTCTGGCGCAACCTGATCGCGCTCGAAGCCGCGCTCGACGCCGCGGCGCCGCGCCCGCCGCTCGCCGCCGCCGATGCCGACCTCGACGGCACGCGCGAACTGTTCCTCGCCAACGCCGACCTGCAGGCGGTGCTCAAGCTCGACGAGCATGCCGCCGCCTGCGAGCTCGACGCCTATCGGCTGGCGCAGAATTTCGGCGACGTGCTGACGCAGCGCGCCGAGCACTATTACCGGAAGCTGGCAGCGGCGCCGCAGGCCGCGGGCGGCGCCGGCATCGCCTCGGCCCACAACCGCATCGCCTTCAAGGACGCCATCGATCCCGCCGACATCCTGCCCGACGCGCGCCCGCGCCGCCTGTTCCTCGACGCCTGGCAGCGCCCCGACGGGGAAACCGTGTGGCCGCGGTATGCGGCGGGCGGCTTCAAGGCGCCGCTGATGAGCGCCGCCTTCGCCGCCGCCCTCGACGGCGGCGAAGTGCAGAAGACCTACACGCTCGCCGGGCGCACGCTGCAGGTCGCCTACCGCCTGCGCGAGGTGGCCGGCGGCCGCTTCGCCGTCGTGCTCAACCTGGCCATGCCCAGTTGCGGCGGCTATTCCGGCCGCTACGTCCTCGCCGACGGCAGCATTCCCTGCGGCTTCGGCCAGGCGCTGGACCTCGTCGCCGCGCCGGGACTGACGCTGGACGACCGCGTGCTCGGCGGCGGGCTGCGGCTGACGGCCAGCCGCCCCGTCGACATCGCGGCGAGGCCCCATTACACCGTCTCGCAGTCGGAAGCCGGCTTCGAGAAGATCATGCAGGCGGCCTGCCTGACCCTCTCCTGGCCGATCGACGCCGTCCTGCAGGAACTGACTTTTTCCCTGGAAATCCTCACCGACCGGTAACCGCCCGCCATGCGGCTGCTCGGCACCCTGCTCACCGGCCTCGCGCTCGGCTACGCCGCGCTCGCCGCGCTGCTGTTCGTCTTCCAGTCGCGCTTCGTATACTTCCCGGAAATGGGCCGCGCGGACCGCGCCACGCCGGCCGACCTGCGGCTGCCCTTCGAGGAAGTGCGCCTGCGCACGGCCGACGGCGAGACCCTGCACGGCTGGTTCGTGCCGGCGCCGCAGGCGCGCGCCACGGTGCTGTTCCTGCACGGCAACGCCGGCAGCATCGCGCACCGGCTCGACTGGCTGCCGATGTTCCGGCAGCTGCGCCTGTCGGCCCTGATGATCGACTACCGCGGCTTCGGCGCCTCCAGCGGCCGCCCCTCCGAGGCCGGCACCTACGCCGACGCCGAGGCCGCCTGGCGCCACCTGACCGAGGCGCGGCAGATTCCGCCCGAGCGCATCGTCGTCTTCGGCGAATCGCTCGGCGGCGCGGTCGCCGCGCATCTCGCCGCGCGCACGCGGCCGGCCGCGCTGGTGCTGCACTCGGCGTTCACCTCGGCGCCGGACCTCGCCGCCGACCTCTATCCCTTCCTGCCGGCGCGGCTGCTCACGCGCTACGCCTACGACACGCTGGCGGCGGTGCGCGAGCTGCGCTGCCCGCTGCTGGTGGCGCACAGCCCGGGCGACGAGATCGTCCCGCTTGCGCACGGCCGCCGCCTGTACGAGGCCGCGGACGTGCCCAAGCAGTGGCTGGAACTGGCCGGCGGGCACAACGACGGCTTCATCTTCATGCGCGACGGGTGGACACGCCGGTTCGACGAATTCCTGCAGCGCCACCTGCCCGCCTGAGCGGGAGTGGTAAGATTGACCGAACGCATAGTACGGAGGGCATCATGACCGACATCGCCAAACTGCTCGGCGACGAAGCCGACAAGCTGCTCAAGCACGAATGCCGCGGCATCCCGAAGGCGCGACTGCATCTGCCCGGCGCGGATTTCGTCGATCGCGTCGTCGCCCAGTCCGACCGCAAGCCGGCGGTGCTGCGCAATCTGCAGGCGCTGTTCGGCCACGGCCGGCTCGCCGGCACCGGCTACCTGTCGCTGCTGCCGGTGGACCAGGGCATCGAGCATTCCGCCGGCGCCTCCTTCGCGCCGAACCCGGATTTCTTCGATCCCGAGCGCATCGTGCAGCTGGCCATCGAGGGCGGCTGCAACGGCGTCGCCTCGACGCTGGGCGTGCTCGGCGCCGTGTCGCGCAAGTACGCCCACAAGATCCCCTTCATCGTGAAGTTCAACCACAACGAGTTCCTCTCCTACCCGAACACCTACGACCAGACGCTGTTCGCCGACGTCGAGCAGGCCTTCGAGATGGGGGCGTGTGCGGTGGGGGCGACGGTGTATTTCGGCTCGCCCGAATCGCGCCGGCAGATCTGGGAAGTCTCGCAGATGTTCAAGCGCGCCCACGAGCTCGGCATGGCCACCATCCTCTGGTGCTACCTGCGCAACGGCGCCTTCAAGCACGAGGGCATCGACTACCACGTCTCGGCCGACATGTCGGGGCAGGCCAACCACCTCGGCGTCACCATCGAGGCCGACATCATCAAGCAGAAGATGGCCGAGAACAACGGCGGCTTCAACGCGCTGAAGTTCAGCAAGACCAGCTCGAAAGTGTACTCCGAGCTGACCACCGACCACCCGATCGACCTGGTGCGCTACCAGGTGGCCTGCTGCTACATGGGCCGCGCCGGCATGATCAACTCCGGCGGCGAGTCGAAAGGCGCCGGCGACCTTGCCCAGGCGGTGCGCACGGCGGTGATCAACAAGCGCGCCGGCGGCATGGGCCTGATCTCCGGCCGCAAGGCCTTCCAGAAGCCGATGCAGGAAGGCGTCGCCCTGCTCAACGCCATCCAGGACGTGTACCTCTCGAAAGACGTCACCATCGCCTGATTCCTCCACATGCCCGGCACCCCTTTCCTGCTCGAAGTCAATCCGAAAATCCCGCCGCGCCTGGCGCGGCTGGAGGAGCTCGCCAACAACCTGTGGTACGGCTGGGACCGGCCGACGCGCTCGCTCTTCGCCCGCCTGCATCCGAGCCTGTGGGGATCGGTCGGCCACAGCCCGAAGGCCTTCCTCAAGCGCGTCGACCAGCAGCGCCTCGAGGAGGCCGCCGAAGACCCGGTGTTCCTCGGCAACTACGCGCGCGTGCTGTCGGCCTACGACACCTATCACAACGAGCCGGGACGCAGCCACGGCGCCCAGCACCTGCGCCAGAACGACCTGGTCGCCTACTTCTGCTTCGAGTTCGGCTTCCACGAAAGCCTGCCGATCTATTCGGGCGGACTGGGCATCCTCGCCGGCGACCATTGCAAGGCGGCCAGCGACCTGCGCATGCCCTTCGTCGCCGTCGGCCTGCTCTACCGCCAGGGCTATTTCCACCAGACCATCGACGGCGAAGGCGGCCAGCACGCCATCTACTGCGACGCCGATTTCGAGGACCTGCCGATCACGCCGGTCCTGCGCGCCGACGGCTCGGAGCTGCACGTGCAGGTGGAAATGCCGGAACGCAACGTCGCCGTCAAGGTCTGGCAGGCGCGCGTCGGCCACGTCACGCTCTACCTGCTCGACACCGATCTCGAGGCGAACGCCGTCCACGACCGCGACATCGCCCACCGCCTCTACGGCGGCGACCGCACCACGCGCATCGAGCAGGAAATCATCCTCGGCGTCGGCGGCGTGCGCGCGCTGGTGGCGATGGGCCTCAAGCCGACGGTGTGGCACATCAACGAGGGCCACTCCGCCTTCATGATCCTCGAGCGCGTCCGCCACCTCACCACCCAGGGCATCGAGGTGGCCGCCGCGCTGGAAGCGGTGGCCGCGCACACGGTGTTCACCACCCACACCGCGGTGCCGGCCGGCCACGACCATTTCAGCGAGGCCATGATCGGCCACTATTTCGAGCAGGCCTGCAAGGAAATCGGCGTGTCGATCGAGCAGCTGCTGGCGCTGGGCCGCGTGCCGGGCGGCCAGGAGTTCAACATGACGGCGCTGGCGGTGCGCGGCTCGCGCTTCCACAACGGCGTCTCGCGCATCCACGAGGGCGTTTCCGCGCGCATCCTGTCCGGCCTGTGGCCGCAGATCGAGGCCGACGACAACCCCGTCACCCACGTCACCAACGGCGTGCATGTGCCGACCTTCCTCTCCAACGAATGGAACGAGCTGTTCGACCGCTTCCTCGGGCCCGGCTGGAGCCAGCGTTCCAGCGACAGGAGCTGCTGGGAGGGCATCCGCAACATCCCCGACCACCAGTTCTGGAGCGTGCACCAGTCGCTCAAGGCGCGCATGCTGCACCTGGTGCGCCATCGCGTCGCCATCCAGCACGCCCGCAACCACGGCTCGGAGGCGCACCTCGACCGCATGTTCCGCCTGGCCAACCCGGACAACCCGAACGTGCTGACGATCGGCTTCGCCCGCCGCTTCGCCACCTACAAGCGCGCGGCGCTGCTGTTCGAGGACCTCGACTGGCTGCGCGAAATCCTCGGCGACCCGGAACGGCCGGTGCTGTTCATCTTCTCCGGCAAGGCCCACCCGGCCGACCAGCCCGGCCAGGCGCAGATTCGCCGCATCATGGAAATGGCGCGCATGCCCGAGTTCGAAGGCAAGTTCCTGCTGGTGGAGGGCTACGACCTGCGCTTCGCGCGCCGCCTGGTTTCCGGCGTGGACGTCTGGCTGAACAATCCGCAATTCCCGCTGGAGGCCTGCGGCACCTCCGGCATGAAGGCCGCCATCAACGGCGTGCCCAACCTCTCCGTGCTCGACGGCTGGTGGGGCGAAGGCTACGGCGGCAACAACGGCTGGGCCATCAAGCCGGCCTCCGACGCGCTCGACGAGGCGCGCCGCGACCGCGAGGAAGCGCGCACGCTCTATGAAATCCTGCAGGACAGCGTGATCCCCCTCTACTACAACCGCGGGGCGATGGGCTATTCGCCCGGCTGGGTGGCGATGGCCAAGAACGCCATCACCTCGCTGCTGCCGCGCTTCAACTCCAGCCGCATGCTCTCGGATTATCTGGCGCGATTCTACGTGCCGGCCGCGCACCAGTACCGCCGCCTGTCGCAGAACGACCATGCCGGCGCGCGGGCCCTGGCGCAGTGGAAGTCGCGCGTGCGGGCGGCCTGGCCGCGGGTGGCCCTGCGCCGCCTCGACTCACCGCAGCGGCGCATCCGCTTCGGCGACGGCCTGCGCTTCGAAGTCGCCGTCAATCTCGACGGCCTGCAGCCCGGCGATGTCGTCGTGGAGCTGCTGTTCGGCCGCCCGGCCGGCGGCAACCTGCCGAAGAAGGCGCGCAGCCACCGCTTCCGGCACGAGCGCCCCCTGGAAAGCGGCGAGCAGCTCTATGCGCTGGAACTCACGCCCGAATACTGCGGCAAGATCGAGTACCGCATCCGCACCTATCCCCATCACGAGATGCTGACGCATCCCTTCGAAATGGGCATGATGGTCTGGCTTTGAAAGTCCTTTTCGCCACGCCCGAGCTGGCCCCCTGGATGAAGAGCGGCGGCCTGGGGGATATCTCCTCGGCCCTGCCCGCCGCATTGTGCGGGGCCGGCGCGGACGTGCGCATCCTGGTGCCGGCCTACCCCGCGCTGCTGTCCGCCTTTCCCTCGGCGCGGACTCTCGCCGAGTTCGATTCGCCCGGCGGCGTGTTCCCGGCCTGTCGCCTGCTCACTCCCGGCACCGACCGCAGCGTGCGGCTGCTCCTGATCGATTGCCCGGCCTACTACAGGCGGAGCGGCTCGGCCTACCTGGATGCGGACGGCAACGACTTCGGCGACAACCACCTGCGTTTCGGATTGCTGTCGCGGATCGCCGCCCTGCTGGGCAGCGAGGCGACGCCGCTGGAGTGGCGCCCGGACATCCTGCACTGCAACGACTGGCCCTGCGGCCTGGCGCCGGCCTACCTGCACTTCATGAGCGGCACCAAGGCGGCGACGGTGATGTCGATCCACAACCTGGCCTTCCAGGGCATCTTTCCCGCCGACACGCTGTCGCCGCTCGGTCTGCCGCCCGAGGCCTTCGCCATGGACGGCGTGGAATTCTGGGGCAAGCTCTCCTTCATGAAGGCCGGCCTGCACTTCGCCGGCCGCATCACCACGGTCAGCCCGCGCTATGCCGAGGAAATCCAGACGGAAGCCTTCGGCTACGGCTTCGCCGGATTGCTGCGCTGGCGTCGCCAGGACCTGCGCGGCATCCTGAACGGCATCGACACGATGGAATGGAATCCGGCCGCCGATCCGCACCTGCCCCGGCGTTACGAGTTTTCGCACATGAAGGGAAAGGAAATCTGCAAGACGGCGCTGCGGGAGCGCTTCGGCTTGTCCCTGGATTACGCCACGCCGCTGCTGGGCATGGTCTGCCGCATCACCCACCAGAAGGGCGTCGACCTGCTGCTGGAAATCGGCGACGCCATCGCGGCGCTGCCGGCGCAATTCGCCCTGCTCGGCACGGGAGACCGGGGGCTGGAAGCCGCACTGGCGGGCCTTGCCGCGCGCCATCCCGGGCAATTCGCGGTGCGCGTCGGCTTCGACGAGGGCTTGTCGCACCTGGTCGAGGCCGGTGCCGACATCTTCCTCATGCCCTCGCGCTTCGAGCCATGCGGCCTCAATCAGATGTACAGCCTGCGCTACGGCACGCCGCCGGTGGTGCGGGAGACCGGCGGGCTGGCCGACACGGTGGTCGACTGCGATGAAGCCCGGCTTGCCGACGGCACGGCCAACGGCTTCGTCTTCCGCGAGGCCACGCCCGCCGCGCTGCTGGATGCCATTCGCCGCGCCGTTTCCGCCTGGCACGACAAGCCGACATGGCGCCGGCTGCAGGGAAACGGGATGGCGCTGGACTTCAGCTGGGCCAATGCGGCGAGGGCCTATCTCGAAACGTATGCCGACCTGGCAAGCGCCGGCGCAAGGAAGAAAAGCGCGGCAAGAACGAAAAGTTCCGCCGCTAACCGAGAACGGTACGCAGTCCCTGGAGGAGGATGACGAACCCGCCCAGGCTGAGCGTGCCGACGAGGAGATTGTTGAGGACGGAGGAATTGGCGTGGCGATCCAGCAGGCGCTTGCCGAGCATCAGCATGCCGATCACCGCCAGCAGCGCCGCCAGGGCGGCAATATTCGGATCGAGCAGCGCCGCCCGCACCTTTTCGACCAGCCAGCCATCCGGCCCGAGCGTGTAGAAGACCGCGCCGCCGATCCCGGTCGCCAGGCAGGTGACGATCACCAGGGCGGTGAAGGTCTCCCTGGTCTCATGCATCAGTCGTTCCATGTCGTCACCTCTCGTGTAAAAAGAAGCCGGCGCAGACAGGGCGCGATCGGTTGGCTCAGGACCGATCCCCGAAGGTAGAGGCATCCTGTCTTACGGGCGGCCGGCATTCGTGAAATCGTTTGCTTGCAGTTCCGCCAAGCTCGACAGTTCTTACGCAAGCGATGTGCCAGTTTTCGTTTTTCCTTGAATTACATCGAGATGCGAAAAGTCAGTGGCTGCAGGACGGCGCCGCAATCCAGCCAAAGCGTCGGGCGTAGACGTCAGTGCTCCCGGCGAAAGCGGCTAACTCCTTGAACAGTCGGGATTGCGGTCTGTCGTTGGACGGCGACAGCCGGTCAGGTCGGTTCAGGCTTTTTCGGCCTTGAACAGCGCGGGGGTCAGATCGTGCCGCTGCAGCAGCTTGTAGAACTCGGTGCGATTGCGCTGTGCCATGCGCGCCGCCTGCGTCACGTTTCCTTCCGTGGCGCGCAACAATCGCACCAGGTAATCGTGCTCGAAGGCGCGCCGCGCCTCGTCGAGGGAAACCATCAGGGTGTTGTCGTCGCGCAAGGCCTTCTGCACGAGCGAGGCCGGCACCACCGGGGAAGTTGACAAGGCAACGGTCTGCTCGACCACGTTGAGCAACTGGCGGACATTGCCCGGCCAGGTGGCGTTGACCAGCAGCTCCATGGCTTCGGGCGAAAAGGTGCGCGCCGGCTTGCTGTAGCGCTCCGCCAGCATCTCGACGAAATGCGCGCACAGCAGGGGGATGTCCTCGCGGCGCTCGGACAGGGGCGGCAAGGCCAGCGACACCACGTTGAGCCGGTAGTACAGATCGGGGCGGAATGTGCCGCCGCGAATGCTCTCCGACAGGTCCCGATGGGTGGCCGAGATGATGCGCACGTCGACCGGCACCATTTCGGTCGAGCCGACCGGCCGCACGCTGCGGTCCTGCAGGGTGCGCAGCAGCTTGGCCTGCAACGCCAGCGGCATGTCGCCGATCTCGTCGAGGAAGAGCGTGCCGCGCTGCGCGGCCTGGAACAGGCCGCGGTGGGCATAAATCGCTCCGGAGAAAGCGCCCTTGGCATGGCCGAAGAGTTCGCTCTCGAGCAGATGCTCGGGAATCGCCGCGCAATTGACCGCCATGAACGGCCCCTTGGCGCGTTCGCTGGCCAGGTGGATGGCTTTCGCCAGCAATTCCTTGCCGCTGCCGGATTCCCCGAAGATCAGCACGCTGGCGTCCGAGCCGGCCACCAGCTTGGCCTGGCGCAGCACCTCCTCCATGCGCTGGCTGCGTGTGACGATTTCCGCGCGCCAGGCTTCCGCTTTGCCGTCGGCATCGGTGCCGCCCGAAAACTTGAGGGCCTGCTCCACCTGTGCCAGCAGGTCCTTGCCGTCGAAGGGCTTGGTGAGGAAGCTGAAGACGCCGCGCTGGGTGGCCGCCACGGCATCCGGAATCGTGCCATGCGCCGTCAGAATGATCACCGGCAGCGTCGGCATGGCGGCATGGATGCGGTCGAAGAGCGCCATCCCGTCCATGCCTTCCATGCGCAGGTCGGTAATCACCAGGCGGGGGCGCGCCATGGCCAGCTGGGCCAGCGCCTGCTTGCCGCTTTCGGCGGTCTGCACCGCATAGCCGGCCGCCGTCAGGCGCAGGGAAATCAGCTTGAGCAGGTCCCGATCGTCATCGACCAGCAGGATGGTGGCTTTGGTTTCGGTCATTTTTTCCGGGCTGCCCGTCCGCGCAGGCTGCGTTCGATGGTCAACATGCTATCCAGTTTCTGCTGCAATTCGTCCGCCCGCTTCTGTTCGCGCTGCCGTTCCGCCACGAGCTTCTGCAGCAACGTCACGAAATGGCGCCGCGGCGAGTCGGCCGGCGCCTTGCGGCTGGCCGCACCGTCGAGCAAGGTCATCAGTCTGGCGTCGTCATGCCAGGGCGCGCCAGGCACGCACAACAGCAAGGCCAGTTGCAGCCGTCCCAGCTCGGTGCGGTCGCGGGCGAAAGTCTGGCTGACCGCCTGATGTTCCCGTTTCAATTCCTCGGCCGGCATGGCCAGCAGTCCCTGATAGTATGCCAGCAGGGCGGCGACTTCCGCATTCTCCCGGGCATGATCCGTGACGGGCCTGGCCGTCGCCGGCGCTGCCGCTTCCTCCGGCGCCGGCTCCAGCCAGGCACACCCGCTCATTGCCATCATCACGGCTGCCAAGCAAATAGACTTCAGCATCAACCCGTTTTTTCCCAGTGCAACGGCAACGTGACGCGGAAATGCCCGCCCTTGCCTTCCTCGATGGCCTCGATTTTGCCACGATGGGCCAGCACGTATTCCTTGGCGATGGCGAGGCCGAGGCCGCTGCCCTTGACGGTGCCGCGGCGCGACCGCGTGCCGCGGAAAAACGGCTCGAAGATGCGCTCGCGCTCTTCGCCGGCCACGCCCGGCCCCTGGTCGACGACATCCAGCACGGCGCGTCCGTCCTGCTTGCCCAGCGTGATGTGGATGACGCCTTCGCGGGGCGAGAACTTGATGCCATTGGTGATCAGGTTGTCGATGACGACGCGCAGCTTGTCGGCGTCTCCCTCCACGATGACGGGGGCCAGCCGGCGCTCGAAGCGTATGGCGCGCGCGGCGGCCACCAGCCGGTGCGTGCGCAGCACCTGCGTGCACACCACGTCGAGCGCCACCTGGTGCGGATCGATGCTGCTGGCGGCAAATCCGGCCTGCTGGTAGTCGATCAGTTCCTCGATGAGCTGCTGCAGCCGGCGGCTGTTCTGGTCGATGATTTCGATGATGGTCCGCTGCTGCTCGCTGAGCGGCCCGGGCACGCCCTCCCCGAGCAGCTGCGCGCCCTCGCGGATCGCCGTGAGCGGCGTCTTCAGGTCGTGCGAGACATGGCGCAGAAAGCGGTTCTTCTGCTCCTCCAGCTCCGCCAGGCGCCGCCGCAGCCAGTCCAGCCGCCGCCCGAGATAGGCCAGGTCCTGCGGGCCCGTCACCGTGACGCCGTCGGAGTACTCGGCGCGGCCGATGGTGCGGATGGCCCGGTCGACCTGCTGCAACTGGCTCGATATGACGGCGCGGAACCACAAGGCGATGCCCAGGGCCACCGGAATGGCGGCGAGCAGCTGCCAGGTCAGCGTGCTGCGCGCATCGAGCGCGGTCGTGCGCAGATGCTCGACCTCGACGTCGATCAGGCGGCCGCTGGCCGAGAGGACGGCACGCGCCTGCTCGGCGATGGCGGCGAATTCATCCGGGGAGACCGCCATGCCCTTCTCCAGGGCGCCCATGAGGTTCTGCTCGCGGCCCAGCACGGCCTTCAGCTTCTCATGGGCGTCCGCATCCAGCGGCAGGAGCGAATACTCCCGCGTCGCCTGGACAAACTCCCCGCGCAGCCGGCGGTAATCCTCGAGCAGGCCGCGGTCTGCCAGCAGCAGATACTGCCGCAGGGCGCGTTCCATGCCGGTCAGCGTCTCCAGCATTTCGCGGCTGGCGCGCGTGGCGACGGCCGCCTCGCGCACCGCGCGCTCGCTTTGCTCCGCCAGATGCTGCACATTGAAGGCGGCATTGCCCAGCGCGAACACCAGCGGCAGGGCCACCAGCCCGAATCCGATCAGGATCAGGCGCAGGAAGGATTTGGGATAAAGACGACTCACTCGGTATACACTCGGGCTTTGCCTTGGCTTTTTTACGATAACACACCGATGCAAGATGACCGCAAGCCGCGCGTCTCGCTGATCGCCGCGGTGGCGTCGAATGGCGTCATCGGCAGCGACAACGCCCTGCCCTGGCGCCTGCCGGAGGACCTGAAGCGCTTCAAGGCCCTCACCCTCGGCCACCCCGTGATCATGGGAAGGAAAACCTACGAGTCCATCGGCCGTCCGTTGCCGGGCCGGCGCAACATCGTCATTTCGCGCACGGCCGGATATGCGGCGGAGGGCTGCGAGGTGGCCGGCTCATTCGGCGCGGCGCTCGCCGCCTGCCGGACCGGTAGCGACGAAATCTTCGTCATCGGCGGCGCGCAAATCTATGCCGAGGCGCTGCCGCTGGCGCGGCGGCTCTACCTCACGGAGATCCACCGCGACTATGCGGGCGACGCCCGCTTCCCGTCATTCGACCGGCAACGCTGGCGGGAAACCTCACGCGAACGCAGCCGCACGGCCGATGGGCTGGCGTTCGATTTTGCGATCTACGACCGCGATTGGAATCGGAATCCGTGTTAGCGCCGGACCGTGCGGGTCGCTGAAAGGCTCCCGCTAATCGCCCGTATAAGGGGGCTGATACGGTGGCGGCGACTGCGGAGAATGCGGCGGCGTGATGGCGCCCGGGCTGTCTCCCGTTGAAAAGCCCGATGGCGCCAGCGCAGGCGGCGCCAGCAGGGGATCGAGCGCGTTGCGCCGCGTGAAGGCCGGCAGCGTATTGGCATCCGGCACATAGGCCGACTGTCCGGCCTCCACCAGCAGGCAGCCGGCCGCGTTGCACACCTCGACCAGCCCGGAATTCGTCGTCACGGTGATGCTGTTGCCGTAGGCCACCGCGTACTCCGTGCCGCGAATGCCGATGGTCGCCACGGCGGTGTCGAGCCGATAAGCCGTGCGATCGGCCTTGCCGATGGCGCCGGTGATGGTGCGCATGGCGCCCTTCAAAAGGCGAAAGAACCCTTTCTCGCTGCCGTCCGGCTGGCCCTTGAATTCGTAGGCATCGATGCGAAATTGCGTCTGCGGCTGAAGCGATACCATGGCGCCGTCGGTGAACCGCAGCTGGGCTCGACCGCTGCCGGTGTCGATGGTCTCTCCGGCGCTGACTTCCATGCCCCGGGCCAATGGCTTCCTGACTCCATCCGCTTGTATGGCTGCCACCTCCCCGACGGTGAAATCGACCTTTGCCGCACCGGCAAACAGCTTGCCGGAATACAGGCACAGCATCAGAAGGATTCCGCTAAACACAAAGAATCCGATCCTGGCACCCGATTCACGCCTTTGCAAAAGAACTTCCATGACCGCTATGCCTCCGTTTTCGAACTCGAAAAAGCCTGAACATTATGCCATGATCACATCCCGCATCCCGTTCAGGCCATGAGCACAATCAAGACCGATGGCATCGTCGTGCTGGGGCCCTTCAGGTCCGGCACTTCGCTCGCCTGTCGAATCCTTTCCGGTCTGGGCGTGGATTTCGGCCCGGAAGAAGCCATGCTCGAGCCGGATCCCTTCAATCCGCAAGGCTACCTGCAGCGGGCGGATGTCCGGCTGGCAAATAATCTGTTCATTCGTTCTGCCGGCTGTACGGTTGCCGGGCCGGGCGATCCGGAACGCCTTGCCCGTTCCGGCGACCTCAGCATCCTGACCAGGCCTGACCTCGGCTGGCGCGCCGGCTCTCCTCAATGGGGCATCAAGGATCCACGGCTTTGCGCCACGCTGCTGTCATGGCTGTCGGCCGGAATGCTGGATTCGACACGCATTCGGATCGTGCTGGTATGCCGGCGCCAGGAGGAGAGCGCGCGCAGCATGTTCGCCATGCCCGAACTGTCGAGGCTCCTGCATCCCAGGACCCTCGTCTCGGCCAGAAAGACCATCGCACAATATGCCGGGTACGCGGCGTGGCATGCGAAGCATCTCGGCCTGCCCGTATTCATGCTTTCCTTCGAGGAATTGCTGGCGCATCCCGCCGAGCAAGTCAGGCGCCTGGCAGCATTCGCCGGCTGCGGAAACGGCCGGGAGATCGAGGCGTCGATCGCCCTGATGGCGTGAGCCGAGGCCGCCCGGGGCGCATCCGGGGAAAAGTCAGTCTCCCCGGCACGGCGGAAATCCGTTCGCCCTCCGATGCCGTCTCAATCCAGCCGCGAGATGAAATCCTCGTGCTTGCCGCCTTCGCCGCGGACGATGGCCTCGACCCTGTTCCAGCGAAAAATGAAACGATGGCCGAGCCCCTCGGAGAAGGCCGCTTCGAGCCGCTGTTTCTCGCCTTCCGTCAGCGCCCGTTCCATCACGTAGGCGACTTCGAGCCCGGCCGGATCATGCTGAATGATCTGAAACTGCCTGACCGGCGCCACGGCAAGCCACGAGGCGGAAGGAAAGCTCGGCCAATGCCGCCGTCCGTCCGGCAGCACGATCATGTTGCGCCGGCGACCGTGGATGCGTGAAATCACCGGCAGACCCCTCCCGCAATCGCAGGGACTCCCGACTTCCGCGTAATCCCCGATCTCGTAGCGGATCAGCGGCATGGCGAAGTTGTGCAGCGGCGTGAGCACGACCCGCCCCGTCTCGCCGGGACCGCAGGGACGCCCCGCCTCGTCGAGGATCTCCACCAGCAGGTTCTCCGACTGCACATGGTAGTGCTCGTGCCGCGGGCACTGCAGGGCGATGTAGCCCGCCTCCTCGCAGCTGTAGCCGTCGGCGACCTCGACGCCCCAGGCCGCGCGCACGACCTCGCGCAGGTCCGGCCGCAGCGCCTCGCTGTAGCTGCGCGCCTGGCGCAGCCGCGGCAGGCGAACGCCGCGGCGCAACGACAGCTCGGCGAGCGCCTGCAGGTTGCTGGCGTGGGTGATCAGATAATCCGGATCCTCGCGCACCAGCCAGTCGAGCTGCCGCTCGACATCGGTGCGCACATTGAGCGTCGCGCCCGGCCCGGTGCGGAACAGCGCCGCCGCCGGCAAGCCCCAGTCGGGCCAGCGGCCTTCCTGCACCTTGATGCGGATGGCGGCCAGCTTGCCCGAGAAGTCCCGCTCCTGCCAGAGGTGCTCGCGCAGGGTCAGCGCGTTCCAGAACAGCTGGCTTGCTTCGGTTTGCAGGAAGCGCACCGGCATGCCGGTCGAGCCCGAGCTTTGTCCCTCGACGATGGTGCCATGGCCGGGCGGCACCGCACTGCTTCTCAGAGACGCGAAGTTGTCCTGCAGTGCCTTGCGCGACAGCCTGGGCAAGGCTTCGAAGGCATTCCAGTCCAGACGATCGACGTCGATGTCGCGCAAGAACCCGGCGTAATGGGAAACAGTGGCGCGGGCGTGCCGCAGCAGGTGCCTGAGCTGGTCGAGCTGGCGCTCGCGCAGGCGCTCCGCCGCCAGCCATTGCGAACGCTCCAGCTGAAACAGCAGCGCGGCGAGGTGCGCGCCCGGATCCGCCGGTATGCCCGGCCAGCCGATGCCGGCGACGACGCCGCGCACCACCGGCTCCGCCGCAACCGCTTGTCGGCGCGGATCGCTCATGCATCCGCCCCGGCATCGCGCGGCACCGTGAAACTCTCCGGCGGCAGTCCGAGCAAATGACGCTGCCACATCGTCTCGAAGGCGCGGTCCAGCTCGTGCACCCGCCGCGCGGTATCGAAGAGTGTGCAGCTGGCGCGATTTCCTGCAAGCTTCGCGCGCAGGGCGGCCAGATCCTCCGGCCGCGACGCCAGCCGCAAGGCCGTGGCTTCGTAGCCGGCCTGATTCGGCGCCACCAGTTCCGGCAGGCCGCACGCGCGGACGATGCTGGCGCCGATGTGCGCGGCCATGGTGTCGCCGGCGCAGGTCAGCACCGGCAGGCCGGCCCAGAGGGCGTCCGTCGCCGTGGTGTGGGCGTTGCAATAAAAGGTGTCGAGGAACAGGTCGGCGCAGGCGTGTCGCGCCAGGTGCTCGGGGCGCGGCAGGCGTGGCGCGAACACCAGGCGCTCCGGCGCCACGCCGCGCACGGCCGCCTCGCGGCTCAGGTTGCGCCGAACCGCTTGACCACCGTCGAGCAGCCACAGCACGCTGCCAGGCACCTGCAGGAGCAGCCGCATCCAGACGCCGAATACGTCCGGCTCGATCTTGTAGCTGGCGTTGAAGCTGCAGAAGACCAGGCCGTTCTCCGGCAGGCCGCAGGCCTTCCTCGCAGGCCGGCTGCCGGCAATCTCTTCCCGGTCGTTGTAAATCCAGAACGTGTCCGGCAGGAACACCAGCTTCTCGCTCCAGAAAGGCCTTTCTTCCGGCGGGGTGGTGAAGGCATCGCTGATGCGGTAATCGATCAGCGCGGCATCCATCGTGGCCGGCAGGCCGAGATAGGAAACGCGCAGCGGGGCCGGGCGCCGCGCCAGCACGCCGGGACGCGAGAAATCGAAGTGGCCAGCCAGATCGACCAGGATGTCGATGCCGTCGCGCGCGATCAGCGCCGCGATTTCCTCATCGCCCAAGTCGGAGGCTTCCCTGAACACGTCGCAGGAATCGACGATTTTCTGCCGCAGCGGGCCTTCGCTGAAGTGCAGGGAATAGGCGAACACTTCAAAGCGCGCGCGGTCGCGCAGGGCCAGCTGGCGCCATTGCAGTTGCGCCGATGGGTGCTCGCGGAAATTGGGCGAGAGGAAGCCGAGGCGAATTTTCCGGTTGCCTGCAGGACGCGCTGGCGCAGGAGTATGAGAGCCGCCGGCCTGGGCCTCGATTCCCATGGCCAGTCCCCGCGCCAGCTCCTGCTGCTCACGCGCCGTCAGCGGCAGGGACAGCGCGGTGTGGTACAGCCCCATCTCCTCCAGCGGCGCCGGCGCGCGCCGCAGATCGGCCGCCAGCTGGCGCATGTCGTCGACGAGGCGGGCGCGCTCGGCCCAGTCGCATTGCTTTTGCCGCTCCAGCAGGCGCGCCAGGCGGATCTGGCGCGGATCCAAAGTCAGTCGCTGCGGCACGGCGACGCCGGCGGCGGACGCCGCCGCCGCGCGGTAATTTCCGGCGGCGGCGGCATCGCTGCGTTGCGCCTGCTCAAAAGCTGCACGCGCCTCTTCGTCGCGCGCCAGCATGGCCAGCGCGAGGCCGCGCAGCATGAGGGTTTCCGCTTTCTCCGGCGCCAGGCGCAGGGCGCGATCGGCTGCGGCCAGCGCGTCGGCATAGCGATCCAGCCGCAGCAGCACGTCGGCGAGGTTGTAGTGCGCCGCCGCGCTGCCGACATGGCTGCGCGCCAGCGCCTGGCAATCGCGCAGGGCCTCCTCCAGCCGGCCGAGGCGGGCGAGCAGGGCGCCGCGGTTCAGCCGCGCGCGGAAGTCGCCCGGCGCGCGCCGCAGCGCTTCGTCGTAGCGCGCCAGCGCCGCCTGCGGTTCGCCGAGTTCTTCAAGGATGAAGCCGGCGTCGACCAGAAAGTCAGTCTCCGCGGGACGGCGCCGAACCAGTTCCTCGATCCGCGCCAGCGCCTCGCGCGGCCGCTGCGCTTCGAGCAGGAGGGTGGCGCAGGCGCGGCGCGCCGCGTCGAGGTCCGGATCGAGATGAAGGGCGCGTTCCAGGGCCGGCAGGGCTGCGGCGTGCTTTCCCTGGGCATGGCGTGCCGCGCCTGCCAAAAACCAGGCAGGGGCACAGTCAGGGTCTTTCTCGACGATGCCGAGCGCGACCGTTTCTGCGCCGGCAAATTCGCCCCGGCGCAGCAGCGCCGCCGCCTCGTCCAGCAGTGGCTGCGGCGCGAAGCCTAGAGAATCCATACGGAAGGAAATTCCGGCCGTTGGCGCGGTTCACTTGGGCGACTCTCGATCCGCTTGCTCAATCCGAACGCCTGCCCGCCTGCTCAGTCAGGATGCCACGGCGGGCGCAAGTGCATCAAATGCCCCCGCCCCCACCCCCGCCGCCGCCACTGCCGGACTTGCTGAAAACCGCAGCGCCGTGGATGTCGCCATAGTTCGTGCCATAGATCTCATACCCCAGCCCGGCACGCGCAGCGTTGGCGCCGGCGAAAAAACCCGCTACGGACGCACCGCAGGCGCCGCCGCAATCGCTGCCCGTGCTGGAGACACTGCCGTATCCCCCGAAGCTTGCCCCAGCAATAATCGAACCGCTCCAACTTGTTGAATAGGTATTGACCCCCATCGGCACGCTCAAGCTGCCGTCCACCGTGCCGGCGCCGAAATTCGCCGTCAGGCTGCCGCTGATCGGCTGGGTGCCGAAGGTAAAGGTGCTGGTATAGCTGTCCCAGGCCGTCGGGTAGGTGTAGCCGCTGAGGGTGTAGCTGGCCGTGACG
>JAANMT010000130.1_pt1 | contig 75117 bp, 64 predicted proteins | sample 7279711 | NCBI WGS metagenome assembly JAANMT01 (sample SAMN14094538, study PRJNA606508) | bioreactor metagenome | isolation source: A lab-scale SPAN reactor treating ammonium-rich wastewater day 1 | place: Ireland: Galway | collected 2017-01-16
CGCTCGCCAAAAAAACGGGGATCGCTTGAACCTGCGGAAGCGCGAACCCGCTGCTAAAACGCGCGGCGGAACTCCAGGCGGGCTAGTTCCTCGAACCATTGTTCGTCGGTCAGAACATGGCCCCAACTGGCGGCGAAGGACGTGAGCCCCTGCGTGTACCGCAAGCCGATTTGGGCGTTGACGATCGTGTCGCCCGAGGCGCCTTGGACGCCCTCGGCAAGATGGTTGCCGTCAAAATAGGCCCCGTCGAAGATCGACCAGGAGATCAACTCCGCCACGGCGGTAATGCGTTCGGTGCGGCAGCGGTTATAGACCAGGTCATATCCGCCGCCCACGCCGGCCCGCAAAATCTCGCCCGCAAAGTCCGACTCGTCCAGCGGCAGCCAGTAGCGAATCTCGCCGAAAAGGCTCACGCGGTCGCTGAATTGCTCGTGAAACAACAGCCCCGGCTCGATGGCGTAGCGGTCGGTCCCCAAACCCTGGTCGGCGTCGCCGGTCGGCAGATGCGCCGTCACTTGCAGCGTGATGTAATCCTCGCCGTTGGTCAGCAGCACGCCTTTGACGCCCGCGTTCACGTCGCCCAGCCCTTGCTCGTCGTCGTTGACCTCGGGGTTGAGGAACCGGACCGGGACTTCGACAAAGTACGAGAAGTTCCGGCTCACGGCCGCTTCCAAATAGCCGCGCACGTCAAAGTAATTCACCTGGGTTTCCGGCAGCGGCGGCCCGTCGGCGTCGGCGGTGGGCAAGGCGCCCGACTTCGCCCAGAAATACTCGGCCCGGTCGGGCGTGGGATTGTCTCGCCCGGCATCCAGTCGCAGCCGAAAATGGGTGAAGACTTGCGCAGGGTCAATCACCAGCGGCGTCGCCAAAACATCGCTGCGGCGATTTGCGAATCGCGACAGCGAGAGCGAGTACGGCAAATCGGACCCGGCTGGCTCGTGGGCGCCATACGTCAAGTTCGCCGGTTGCTCCAAGACCGAGGGGGGCTGCACCGGGGGCGCGTGGCTGACCGGCGCCAGAGCGGCGCCCAGCGGCGCTGGCCCCGCGGGATAAGCAGGATAACCGCCGCCATAACCGGGGCCTGGATAACCGGCAACCGGCGGATAGGGACCGCCGTAAGGCCCTCCCTGGCCCAGCGCCGTTGCGGCGCACGTCAGGAACGTCAAGCAGGTTCCCAACCCCAATCGCCAGGCGGGGGAAGCGCAGGTCGAACGCAACATCGGGACTTCTCCTGGGTGCATCGCGGCCGAGGCGCGGCAAGCCACGGCCACGTCCCCGGCTTGGCTCCCCGGGACGCGTCCACGCGGGCCGCCGCAGGCGGTTGGCTTGGCGCTTGGCGCGTCGTCGCCCACGGCGCGGGACAAGAATTGCGGGAAATCCCGCGCGGGCGGTTCTCGTGGAATTATCGGCGCCATCGGAAGCGCTAGAACAGGCAAACCCGGCGCGACCGATAGAAAAGGCGCCGCCGAGCGCGCGTTTCAGGCAGGTATGACGGGTTCTCGCGCGGGGGACTTGCTCCGAAGCCGTGAATTTTTTGGTAGATCCCGCTTGCCGAGCGGGACTTTCTTCCCGCCGAACCGCCGCACGCGGCGTTGGCGGAAAGGCCCCGTCCGGCAGACGGGGCCTACTTGCCGAAACATTCACCGCGTCTCCGCGAGTGACCCACATGGAAGGCCGCGGCGCGACCGCTAGAAAAGGCGCGCCCCCGAACGCAAGAAGCCGGCGCGCCGCGCCGGCTTCCTGATTTTGAGCGATGATTTGGCGTCAGATCACTTTGACGTTCTCGGCGGTGGGACCCTTCGGCCCGCGACCTTCGGTGAAGGAGACGCGTTGCCCTTCCCGCAGTTCCTCAAACCTTACCCCTTGCAGACTCGAATGGTGAAAAAACAGGTCTTTTTCTCCTCCGGTCTTGATGAACCCAAACCCCTTGTCCGTCAGCTTCTTGATCGTACCTTCAGCCATGTTCGTACATTCCTTACATGTGTCTTTTGCGGCGTGGCCGTAAACGAATGTGTTTAGGGCACTCCGTCACAACATAGCAGTGTAACGCATGGAGCGCGGGCTGGGCAATCTAGCCAATAGCGCCCTAAGCAAAATTTCTTTCCGCACCTCCCCCGGTAGAGTTGGGAACGAGGAAAGACGCAGGCCGGGTAATCGCCCACCGCAACGCCCCGCCGATTCTAGTGAGGCGTTTTGATGCGCGATAAGATCATTCGCATGACCAACGACAACCCCTATGATCCGCCGCAGTCTCCGCCGACCTCGGTGGTTTCCGCCTTCGAGGACGCTCGGTTGCGGGAGAAAGCACGAGCGCTCCTGCATCGTAGAAACAGCCCAGCAGGCGGTGTTTATTCCTGGCGCGCTCTCACGGGCCGAAAGTATCTCGCGTTCACCGTCGCTTATTTGCTGGTCATCGGGGGCCTTTGGAACCTTGGAAGCTACCTTGCGGCGGCGGCATTCGCTGGCTTTCTCGCCGGCCGCACTCTACGAGACTTGCGCTGGATTGCGACGATCGCCCGTGAGTGGGAAACGACCAAGGAGCTTATCGACTGGGAGAAAGTGCAATCGCTCGCGGGCGGCGAGCCAGAATCAAGAACGACCGCCAACTAGGACGCCACCCCGCAAGCGTTTGGCTTGCTTGGTTGTGGGGAGCGGCGACGATAAAATCATCTCACAAGTCCGACCGGCTCGCTTCGCTCGCCGCTGGTTACTCGCTCCAGAGGTTGTGAATCTTTCCCTAGCGGCGACGCTCGCGCCGCCACTACGACGATTTGACAAAAATTCACAACCACGGAGCAAGTGACCTACATTGAACAGCGCCACATTGCGTTACTTGAGCGACTCCAAGTAAGCGATCAGGTCGGCTAGCTGCTCGGGGGTGAGGTTGTTGGCCAGGCCGAGCGGCATCATCGACGTTTCTTGCTTGACGCGCTCCTCGATCTCGTCCTTCTTCAGCGAGAGCGCCAGGCCGTTGGTCTGGCGAATCTGCACCGCGTCGGCGCTTTCGCCCACGACAAAGCCAGTCAGGATTTTGCCGTCCACGGTCACAAAGCTGAAGGTGTCGAACCCCTGCGCGATCTTGGCGCTGGGCTTAAGAATCGACTCGGCCAATTCCGCCCGCTTGTAGCGTTTGCCGATGTCCACCAAATGCGGCCCCTTGGGAGTCTGGCCGTCGGCGTCGGTGTGGCAGGCCACGCACGATTGCTGCGCGAACAATTGCTTGCCGCGGGCCGCGTCGCCCGGTGTTTGCTCGGCCCTCGCCAGCGCTTGCTCGATGGGCAGGTTCGCAATCTGGTGCGGGTTGTTGGGATCGGCAGCGGGCATGGCGATCGGCGTTTGCAGGTCTTCCCGCGCGGCGGCTACGTCGGCGGCGCGGGGCAGCCCGTTTAGCTCGACCTTGTGCCGGGCAAGTTGCTGGCGAAGGTCCTCGGCCGTGGCCGGTTCAGAATCCAGCACGGCGGTCCGCACCACCTGGGCGATGCGCTCGCTTTGCGACCACGGCTTGCGGTCGTAATAGGGGCCGCTGGTGTCGGGCCGCGTGCCCCACCAATCATCGCCGCGGTAATCGCCTTCGCGATGATACAGGCGAATGAGGGTCGTTAGGATCTCCTGCCGCCGGGCTGAATCGCGCACTTGGGCCAGGTGACGAATCAAACCTTCAACCGCCGCGTCGGTGTGCATGTCGCGCAGGGCGGCCAAGGCGCCGTCGGCGTGAGGCCCGTCCAGCGCCTGGATGCACGCCTCGGCGGCGTCCAACGCTACCAGCGCCCGCACGGCCAAGTGCGGGATCACGCGGCCCGGATCGGGCTGCGCGTGGAACGGCTCGGCCGAGGGCGGCGGATTGTTGGCCTCGCGGGCGGTGAGCGGAAGAATCGCTTCCGCCGCTTCAGCGCGGCCCAGGCGGCCCAGGCTAATGAGCGCTTGGGCGCGGACGCGCGGGTTCTCGTCCCGCAGCGCCGCCAGGAACGGCTCCAGCGGCACGCCTTCCCGTTGCGTGCGGCGGTCGGTGAGCGCCCGCAGCGCCCATTCGCGCACCTCGGCATCCTTCGTAAGCTCCACCAGCGCTGGATGCGCCGCGGCGCCAGCCAACTGCTTGAGCGTGAAGATCGCCGCCACCCGCCCAAAGAGCGGCTGCGCGGATGCCGACGCCAGCGCGACCAGCCGTGCGCTGCGCTCCTCGTTGACGCCGCGGCGGAGCAATTCGCGCTGGCTATGCAGTTGGTGAACCGCGCTGGGCGAGGCCAGGTAACTCACCAGTTGCTCGTCGCTGGCCGCTTTCAAGTCGGGGAAGGGTTTCGGCAGGAAATCTTTGGGCGTAATTTGCGCCACGAAGCCGACGTTCGGGCTGCTGAAGTTAAAGCCGCCGTCTTTCCAACTGCTGACGTACATCCGCCCGCTGCCGTCCACGTCGATGTCGGTCGGCCGGGGAATCTTGAGGAACACTGCCTGGTGGGCGTCAAACGTGGGACCGTGCGCCGGCAGGTTGTGGCGGTAGACTTCGCTGCGGCCCCAATCGCAGGTGTAGAGCGCATTGCCGTACAACTCGGGCCAGCGCAGGTCATGTAGAAACATCGCGCCGCAGCCCGAGCCGCCGCCAAAGTCGGCCAGCGGCGGGGCGATCTCGTCGGGAAAGTTGATGTACCGCGACGGGTAGCCGTACTCGGCCGATTGCAGCACGTGGCTCAGCCGCACGTTCCAGCCGCCGCCATCGTTGGTGTTGTCGCGGGTGAAGAAGTTCAGGTACGGGTCGATGCTCACGTCGAGGATGTTCCGTAGGCCCCAGGCGAAGATTTCCATTTCGGTCCCGTCGGGGCGCACGCGCACGATGCCGCCGCCCCGGCGACTGAGCGTGACGCCGTCGGTCCCTTCGGCCTTGGCGAAGCCGAAATCGCCCACGGCAATGTAAATCCAGCCGTCGATGCCCATGCGAATGCCGTTGGTCGTATGGTCGGCGCCGCGCTGGGCGACTTGCTCGGTGCTTATGCCCGTGAGCAGTCGTTGCTCCCGGTCGGCGACGCCGTCGCGGTCATCGTCGTGAAACACCGTGAGGAACGGCGGGTGCAAAACCCACAACGAGCCGTCGTCGTAAATCAACCCGCGAGGGTGATCGACCTTGGCGAACTCGGTGATGCGGTCGGCCTGGCCGTCGCCATCCACATCCACGCAGCGCAGCACTTTGCCGCGGCCTTTCTCGCGTCCGAGCGAGCCTTGCTCATCGACGCCCACAAACACTTCGCCGGTGGGCGCGGCGGCCAGGCAGACCGGGTAGTTCACCCGCGGCGGGACGCCAAACAGCGAGACGTTGAACTCGGCGCCGGGTTGCGACGCATCGGCCGCCACGGTCACGTCGGCCACGCTGGCCGGCGCGCTGGAAGCATCGCTAATTCCCGCGGGCAACTCCGGCAGCTTGTCGGCGTAGGCTTCAAACTCCCAGAAGCTGCCCCAACCGCCGGAGCTGGAGCCAAGGAACGTGACCCGCAGAAACCGCGTATTGGGTGCGTCCACCTCGTGCGGGGCGATTCGCTGCACGCGGTCATTCTTCGCTTGATCGACGACCGTGCTCCACGCCTGGCCGTCGGCCGAGGCTTCGACCTTGTACCGATAGGCCGCGTTCGCTTCCCAATGAATGCGCAGCGAGCGGACGTGCTCGGGCTTGCCCAGATCGACCTGCCACCACTGGTTCGGCTGCGGGCCCGAGGCGCACCACCGCGAGCGCAGGTCGCCATCGACCGCCTTGGGCGCCAGGTTGTTCTTGCCCTTCTCTTCGCTGCTGGCCTGGGTCAACTTGTTAAGCGCCAGGTTCCCCGCGCCGCAGCACGCCTGCGAGGGCAAGTTGGCCGCCGGCGCGGCGATGGGAACCGTGGTCAGCTTGCGGATTTCGGCGTCGGTCTCGGCGTCGGTGGGCGTGAAGGCCGCCGCGTCGGTTCGGCCCACCGCCCACAACAGGCCGCGGGTGATCGTGTCCAGGTACATCGGCTCGACCATTGTTTCGTTGTGGTGGCCGATGGTGGTGGCAAACACGCGCCCCTTGCCATACTGGTTGGTCCAGATGCAAACTTGCGACTCGTTGTTGTCTTGGCGGCGGGCTTGCGCCAGCGGCGTCGCGGTCGGCCAGACCTTGATGGTGTGGTACAACTCGCCGCGGGGCGTGCTCCAGCGGTCGCCAAAGCGGGCCATGATCGGATGCTCGGGCGCCAGATTCTCGACCGTGTACGCAAACTGCGGCCCGTGCCCCGGCGACTGCACCCCGACAAACTCGAACCATTTGTCGGTCCCGGTGCGGTAGCAGTGCATGGCGCAGTGAATGAGCACGGCGGGTACGCCTTCGCGATGCGGCTTGAGAATGCGTTCGACCCACGCTTCGTCGCGCACGCCCGCGAAGCACTCGTTATGCACCACCACATCGAAGCCTTCGGCCCAGTCGGGGTCTTCGTACAGCGGGATTTTGGCGTCGGTGGTCGTTCCGCCCTGGTGGACGATGGTCCATTCCACGTTCGCCCGGGCCGAGACGCCGCGCGTCAGGATCAGTTTTTGCCGGGCGTAGTCGTGGCAACAACCACCCGTGACCAGCAAGGCGCGAATTGGCTTTTCGACTTGGGGGGCCGGATCGGCGGCAGGCGCCAACGAGGGCCAGACGGTGACCAAGGCGGCAAGAAATAAGAGCAGATGCTTCATGGTGGGATTACAGGCGGGAACCGAGTGTGGCGGGATAACGCATCGATTATACTCGCAAAGCCGCCGAAGTGGGCAGGCCAATTGCCCGCCTGCTACCATTGCGCTGCCCATTCGTTCCCGTCGATATCTTCTCCATGAAAGGGAGGCTTGCGATGAGGCCATTCACCGGGGTTGCGGCCTTGCTGATCGCTCTGGCGAGCGCGGCCGCGGTTCCTGCCGACGCGAACGAGAAGCCCAACCTGGTTGTCGTCCTGGTGGACGACATGGGCTGGTCGGACCTGGGCTGTTACGGGGGCGAGATTCCCACGCCCCACCTGGATCGGCTGGCGTCGCGGGGGCTGCGCTTCACGCAGTTTTACAATACCGGCCGGTGTTGTCCGACGCGGGCCTCGCTGCTCACCGGGCTGTATTCGCACCAGGCGGGCGTGGGACACATGACCGAGGACCAAGGGGTGGATCGGCCCGGCTATCGTGGCCGCTTGAACGCCCGTTGCGTGACGCTGGCCGAGGCGCTGCGGGGCGCCGGCTACTTTACCGCGATCAGCGGCAAGTGGCACGTCGGCCAGAACCACGGCGTTACACCGTGGGGACGCGGTTTTGACCGCAACTTGAACGGCGCCGCGGGCGGGTTCTACTACCACGACTCGCCGCGCACCGACTTGTTCCTGAACGGCGAGCACGTCGGCCGCCGCGGAGGCAAGCTGCCCGACCAGTGGTACTCGACCGATCTGTGGACCGACTTCGGGTTAAAGTTCATCGATGAAGCGCTTGCCGTCGAGAAGCCGTTCTTTCTCTACCTGGCGCATAATGCTCCGCACTTCCCCTTGCAGGCGCCGCAGGAAGATATTGACCGCTTCCGTGGCAAGTTTCGCGCGGGGTGGGACAAGCTGCGCGAAGCCCGGTACCAGCGGCAGATCGAACTGGGCTTGATCGACGCCGCCTGGCCGCTCTCGCCGCGCCCCCAAGAGGTCAAGGCGTGGGAGAAGTTGAGCGCCGAGGAGCAAGACCGCTTCGACCACATCATGGCCATTTATGCGGCGGTCATGTCGCGCATGGACCGGGCCATCGGAACCCTGGTGGACGGCCTGGAGCAGCGGGGCGTGCTGGACAACACGCTGATCCTGTTCCTTAGCGACAACGGCGGCAACGCCGAAGCGGGACCGGCCGGCCGTTTCGAGGGCGAGCATCCCGGCGATGCGCAGTCAGTGGTGTTCTGCGGCCAGTCGTGGGCCACGCTCCAGAACACGCCTTTCCGCCGCTATAAGCACTTCAACCACGAAGGCGGAATCGCCACGCCGCTGATCGTGCATTGGCCAGCCCGGATCAAGGCGCAAGGCGAGCTGCGGCAACAACCCGGCCACGTGATCGACATCATGCCGACGCTGGTCGAAGCCGCCGGCGCCACGTACCCGACCAAGTTCCAAGGCCAGCCGATCCAGCCGATGGAAGGCCGCAGCTTGCTGCCCGCCTTCACCAATCAGCCGATCGAGCGCGAGGCGCTGTACTGGGAGCATGAGGGCAACCGCGCGGTGCGCGTGGGCGACTGGAAACTTTCGGCCGTAAACGGCGGGCCGTGGGAGTTGTACAACCTGAAGGACGACCGAACCGAAGTGAACAACCTCGCCGCCACGATGCCCGACAAGACCCAAGAGTTGGCCGCCCAGTGGAACACGTGGGCCGAGCGGGCCAATGTCAAGAAGCCGCCCCGCGCCGGGCAGCCCAAGGGCAAGAAGAAAAAGCGGCCGGCGGGGTGAGGTTCCGCCGGTGATCACGCTCGCACGCAGCGGGTGGACGCGAGAGAAAAAAGAAAAAACGAAAGCGGCGATGAATCGCCGCACTCCAAAGGGTTGCGCTCGCTCCCCTGGGCGGCGCGGGGACGCAGAGCGTCGTCACGAGGGAGAAAGAGCGGGGGTTTCCCTTATTTCATCGAGGATCAGGAATATGCGAATCGCGGCTTCGCTTGTGCTTTGTTTTCTGGCGTCTTTGGCGGCGCTGGCGCAAGAAGATGCGCCGCCCAGCGTCTTTGATCTGGCGGCCAATCAAGCGCTGCGCTTTGCGGCCCAGCGTGAAGTCACGGCGTTGTTCGCGCAAGGCGACTACGCCGGCGCCGAGAAGCGTTTGCGCGAGCTCCTCGCACGGCGGCCGCGCAACGTGGACGCCCACTACAATCTGGCCTGCGCCCTGGCGCGGCAGGAGAAGCTTGACGAGGCGCTCACCAGCCTGGAGCAGGCGGTGGAATTGGGCTTTCGCAATCGCCAGCACATCGAGCAAGACGAAGACCTGCAAAACCTGCGCGATCAGGAACGCTTCGCAGCGATTCTCAAGCAGGCCGAGGAGCCGCTCCCGGTCGAGGCCCGGACCATCGAACCTGCCGCGCCGCAAGACGGCGTGGTCCTGATTTCGGAAAAGAACGTGGCCTGGGACGCCGCGCTGGGCGTGTTTCGCGCGTTCGCCCGCTTCCAGACGCCGGATGAGAACAAGCCGCCGATTGCGGTGGGGCAAGGAGAAGCGGGCGACTTGCTTCGCCGCTGGAGCGAAGAAGGAACGGCCGCGGGCAACCACGGCGACCTGTACGACAACCACGACAGCGATCACTCGAACATGGACTACGCCGCGTTCCCGCAACTGGCGCGCGTCGAGTTCTCGGAGGAAGCCAGGCAACGCGGCCTACATCACGGGCTGCAACGGTCCTTCCTGTACAACGCGCCGACGATCGGCAACTCGTCCACCGCGCTCACTTCCGGCCCATTCTGGCGTAGCCAGGGGCGGTTCGCCCTGACGCAGCCGGGCGGCGCCGCGTTTCTCTACGTGCAGTACCGCACCAATCAGCTTTACTTCTACCCGGAACATCGCGATCACGATCCCGGCCACAATGGCGCCGGCGGCCAAGGCCACGGCGACGTATTCCCCGCCAACACGCCGTACCTGATCCTCTCGCAAGGCTCGTCCGGTTCGGACCGGGCGTTTCTTCACGCCGTCGCGGCCACGCTTGCCGCCTTTCGGCCCGAAGTGAAACAGGAACTAATCAAGGCGGGACTGCTCATGCCCACCGTGCAGATGATCTTTCGCATGAGCAACAAGGCCGTGGCCGAACCGGCCGACTACCTGACCGGCAAGGCGCACCCCACGGTGTTTGACGGCGGCCAGTTGAACGTGGCGAAGATGGTCACGCTGGCGCACGAGATCCACCCCGAGTCGTTGCCGCCCCTGGTGCAACTGCGGGTGATCGAGGAAGACGAAGGCGTGGTTGGCCGCGATTATTTTGACATGGCCCCGCGCGAACGCATGTTCGATACGCCCTCCGCCATCGCCCGCGTGGTGAAGTCAAGCCGGTACGAGCGACGGATGGTGGTTAGCGCCGAGGCCAGCCACGACCCGCGCGGCAAGCCGCTTACGTTCCATTGGGTCGTGCTGCGCGGCGATGCGGAGCGAATCTCCATCGAGAAGCGCAACGAGGCCGGATCGGTGGTCGAGCTGGTCGTGCCGTATCATGAGCGCCGGCCGGCGACGCCCGGCGCCGATTTGGAATCCAACCGGGTGGACATCGGCGCGTTTGTTCAGAATGGCGATTACTACTCGGCGCCGGCGTTCGTCAGTTTCTTTTACCTCGATAACGAAAAACGAGTGTATGACGAACAAAATCGCATTCGTACCATCGACTACACCGATCCCGCGGTGGCGGGCAACTACGTCGATCCGCTGCTCGATTTTCCCAAAGACTGGCGCGACGAATACCACTACGCCGACGACGGCGCCTTGCTCGGCTGGACGCGCATTCGCGGCGACCGCCGCGAGGAGTTCACGTCCGAGGGATTGCTCGTGCTAGAGAAAGACGACCAAGGCCAGCCCGCCAAAACAACTCCCGTGCATTACACCGTGAAACGTTCGCCCCAGGGCGCCGCCATGCTGGAGCAGCAGGCAGCCCCAAACCCCTAGCGCGCTTTTCACGGTGGTGTGAAGCGTTCTTCAGTGTAGGTTACTCGCTCCGCGAGTAACCAACCGCTTGTGAAACAAGCGGATTCTTCGGCTCGCTTCGCTCGCCGTTGGTCACTCGCGGAGCGAGTGACCTACATTAAGACACGCCACACCTGCCTGAAAAACGCACTAGCTCTTGATTGGGGCGCGGACAGTCCGTTTTGACAAGCCGAGCCGAAAAGACTCCCCGGTCCGCCGCCCTACCGAGCGGCGGCGCCTATTCCGCGCTGCGGTACAAGAACGGGCGGCGGAACATGCCGCCGAAGTGATGCGGGTTGTGCAGCCGCAGCACGACGCTGTTCTTGCCGGGCTGGAGCTTGCCCGCCAGGTCCACGTCCCACTCAAAGCGGTAATCGTTCATCCACCACACGCCCTTGAACGGGCGGTGGGCGACTTGCTCGCCGTTTACGTACAGCCAGCACTCGTTGAACAAGCCGGGGAACCGCAGGTGAACTTTGCCTTGCGTCTGCTCGGGCGAAAGCTCCACGTCGGTCTGGTACCAGGCATGGCCCGTGTAGCTTTGGAAATCCTTGGTGATGACGCCTTGCGCCTGCATGTATTGGTCGGCCCGCAGTTGCTCCCAGTGGCCAGGGTTGTTCTGGCGGTCCTCCAGCGAGACTGGCTGCGAGAGCGACTTCCACCAGGTCAGATCGACCGGCTGCTTGGGCCAGCCTTGCTTGACGCCTACGTCGCCGGGATCGCGGCGGAAGTTCCAGACCAGCGGCAGCTTCGCGACAAGCTGGCCCTTGGGGCCGTCGGTGAACTCCATTAGCTCGCGGTACTGCTGCACTTCTCCGGGCCACCAGGCGTAGCCGTGCTCGCCGATGCGCCGGTACGTGGTGAATGTGGGGTTCATGTCCGTCAGTTGCTCACGGGCCGCCAGTCCGCGCTCGCCGGCCGCGACCGCCGCATTGTAGTTCACTTCGCTGTTGGCGGCGGCAACCATCGCCATGTAGGCATCGAGCACATCCAAGCCGAGACGCGTGAACTTCATCCGGTCGAGAACGCGCTGGTTGTCTCCCGCGGCCGCTTGCGCGGCAAGTGGTTTTACCGCCGCTTCGGCCTTGGCCAGATTGTCGCGCAGCTTCGCCAGCAGATCGGGCGTGTAGATTGCCGGCGCCACGAAGTGTTCATGCTCGGTAACGATCGTATCTTCCCAGGCCTGGAAGATCGCGTTCCAGTATTCCGCCATCGGCGCGGCGGCGGGACCGTAGAACTTGGTGTAGAACTCGCCCAGCAGCGCATCCACGTCGGCGTCGGGGTTCCACAGCAGTTGCCCGCGCAGGTGCAGGTTAGTGAACGTGGTGGCCATGGCGCCGCGGCTTTCGGTATCGACGCCCAGGATGCCCGCTTCTTGGTAATACTTCACATCGTCGCGAAACGCCTGGTGCGAAGGATTGGGCAGGTCGCGCCACACGAGCATGCTTTGGTCGTAGTCGTAGATCGCCAGCCGGCCTTGCATGACCTTGGCCCACTTCTCCATGATCTGGCGATACTCTTGCCGCGGCCCGGAGCGCGGATCATCCATGCCGTGAATGGGGTCGATGTCGATGGGCGCCAGATAACCGACCAGCGGCCTGGCGGCGGTCACGTCGCGCACGGGCGGCAGCGTGATGTTCGAGTAAATCAAGAAGCCGATCTTCGCTTTGCTATTCGGCGCTTGCCGCATCAGGTTCTCGGCCACCTTGTTGTAAAGCACCATGAAGGCGTCGGTATACGACTGCGTGAGGAAGTACTTGTCGTACTGGAGGCCGATCAACTCCTTGTCTTGCTGCGAGTCGGACTGGTAGATGCCGTCCTCCATGCCCAGCATGATGTTCTCGCCCTTCGCGTATTGCGGCAGCACTTGGGCGGCCACGTGCTGGGCCGTGCGGTCTTCGGAGATCGGCACATTGAACATGGTCTTGCCAGGCGGGATCAGGTCCTTGGTGTACGTTCCCAGGTGATGCCCGTTGGGCACGTGGGCTTCGTTAAAGAAGTTGCGGCGCATGAACTCGGGCTTGCCGGTCGTGTCGCCGTTCCAACTGATCCAGTAGCGGCGAATCTCAAAGGGCGAGCCATAGGCGTAGTCCAGGTCGCCGACTTTCAGTTCCGCGTGGCGCGGCACGCACTCGCCAAACTCGCCCGGCATGTACCACCGGCAGCCCCAGCGCCGCAGCAGCTCGGCCACCGCGTAATAGTGGCTGTCGTCGTTCGTGCCGGCCAGGTAAACCCGGTTGCCCTTCCGCTGGAGCACGATCGCGTCGGCCCGCAGCAGCGGGTTCGGCTTGGCAACCTTCGCAAGTTGGCCGCGCAGCGCCGGGTCGGCCTCCAGCGCCGCCTGGCCGATGACCAGGACCGGGCCGCTACTTTGCAGCGCCGCCTGGAGCGCTTCGGGCGTATCGGCCAGCTTGGGTTCGGCGCCCGACATGCGGCCGACGTAGTGCGCCAGATCGGTCGCGGCCCGCTTCTCCCATTCGCCAGCGCCGGGCGACACCGCCACCACGGCCGTCGTGCGCCCTCCTGCCGCCACCACCAGGTCTTGCGCACCGGGCGTTCCGGCCACCTGCGCCGCGGCCGCACCGCCGAAAGCCAGGACAAGAAGACACGCGACGATGCGACGAGTGATCGAGAGTTTCATGGTTCTCCTGAGTTCGACTGGGCAAGTCACCCGCAAGGCAACGCAGCGGGGGCGTCGTCAACCACCGAGCAAGACTACCACAGCCGTCCCGCCAAGGAAACAAACAAAGCCCCTTGGAAGTGCGGCGATGCATTGCCGCTTTCGCCTTACGGTGAACGCGGCGCGAAGGTCGAAAGTCGAAGGTCGGTTTATGTTGGCCGCTTGCTGCCCGATCTTGTCGCACACGTTCCGCCGGCTGCGGGGCGTCGGGGCGATTGGGTATGGTAAACTGGTTTCGCGGCCGTGCCGGTTCGCTCTATGGACAGGCGGAGACATGTCTGAATTCGACTGGCGACGTTTCCTGCAAGAGTTTTCCGCCGAGTTGCTCGGCGACGAGGAAATCATCGAATCGTTGCCCGCCGAAGTCGGCGCGTCGGGGTGGCTCGGTTTTCCGGGCGCTACGCAAGAAGAACTCTCGGGCTTGGAATCGCGTCTGGGCGTAACCCTCTCGCCTTCGTACCGCGCGTTTCTGGCAACCAGCAATGGTTGGCGCACCACGGGATGGAGCGCCATCGTACTCTGGCCCGTGGACAAGATTGCCTGGCTGCGCGACGTTGACCCTGGCGTGATCGACGCTTGGACCAGCACTTACAATCTTGCGATTCCTGACGAGGAATATTTTGTCTACGGAGACGATCAGCAGAGTCACATGATCCGAACCGAGTACCTCCGAGACATGCTTGCCATCTCCAGCAACGACTGGGCGAACCAGGATCGGATCTTGCTGAACCCGCGGGTCATCTTTGACAATGGCGAATGGGAGGCTTGGCATTTATCTTCGGAGTATCCCGGTGCGACGCGAGTCCGCTCGTTCCGGGAGCTGATGGAGCAAGAACGACGCTTGGAATCATGGTCGCGTGAATTCCGGACTTAACCGGTCGCTCAACCGGGTCGTGCCAGTTCATGCGTAGTCAGGTGGTTTGCGTTTTCGATTCGTGTTGCGGCTTGACCCGTGCCGGCGCGGCGGGTTTCGCTTTCGCGCCTGCTGGCTTTCTGGCGGCGGGCCAGCCAGGCGTGCTTGTTGTTACGCCGATTTGATTGTTGTTCGTTTGCCGCTCGGGTGGACTGATGGCCGATTTCTCCGATGACGATGAACGGTTGCCTTCCAAAATCTTTCTGATCGACCAGGCGCCCCAGCTTGTCGAGGAATGGAAAAAAGCATTCGCCGTTTTCCCCGAGGTCGAAGTGCTGGCGGGCGATTACTTCCAACAGCCCGCCGATGCGATCGTCAGCCCGGCAAACAGCTTTGGGATCATGGATGGCGGTTTGGACCTTGCCATTCGCAACCAGCTCGGGCACGTGGTTCAGTTACGAATCCAGCGAATTATTGTGGACAAGCACCATGGCGAGTTGCCCGTGGGGTCGGCCGAAATTGTTGAAACGAACGACGCGCGGTGGAAGTTCCTGATTGCGGCTCCCACGATGAGAGTCCCTGAGTCGGTCGCGGCCACGATCCATGCGTATCTTGCGTTTCGCGCTGTTTTGGTGGCCATCGAAAATTACAATCGGGCGTTGGGCCGAAGAGTCATCGATTCTCTGGTGTGCTGCGGTTTGGGAACCGGCGTTGGCGGCATGGCCGTCGCACGCTGCGCCGCGCAAATGCAGCTTGCCTACAAGGCGATGATCGGCCCGCCGATCATCGGAAGGTTCGAGTCCATCTACGAGTTCCACCGCGCCTTGCGGCAGTCGTGATTTCATGGAGGGGGAAGCGCAAAGGAATGAAAATCCAGTACTACACCGCGACCAGCCTGGATGGATTTCTGGCGACCGAAGACGACTCGGTGGAATGGCTATTTCCGCTTGGCGATCTGAACGACTCCAGCTATCCAGAGTTCATTGCTCACGTCGGCGCGTTGGCAATGGGGTCGGCCACATATGAGTGGATCATGCGGAATGCGGACCAGGTCGCCGCCGAGGCAGGTTCGCCGTGGCCGTATACCCAGCCGGCCTGGGTCTTCTCGCGTCGAACGCTTCCCGCCATCGAAGGCGCGGACCTCCGCTTCGTCCAAGGCGATGTGCGCGGTATTCATGCCGCAATGCGGGCCGCCGCGGGCGCTAAGAATATCTGGATTGTTGGGGGAGGAGACCTCGCCGGACAATTCTACGACGCCGGTCTTTTAGACGAACTGATCATCCAAGTGGGTTCGGCGACGCTGGGGAAAGGCAAACCGCTATTTCCTCGCCGAGTGCTTAGCCCCCAATTGCGCTTGGTGTCGGCCCGGCAACTGGGAAGCGGCATGGCCGAGTTGCGTTATGAAATCCATCAATCCGGCAAGGAAGGCGCCGCCTAACATGGCGCCACAAGCCCGACGGTCCCTGACGGGCCGCGGCCGAAGCTCAATCGACCAGAAGGCGATGAGGAGGCAAGCAGGTTATACTACGGCGTACCGCTCGCTTGAGGGCGGACGCTGGGGGTTGGCGGACTCGGAAGCGTTAGGCGCGGACGATGGGTTTCTTGTCAAAAACGAATCCGAAGGCAACTTGGGGAAGCGTCCTGCGCCGCGCTGTCGTGACCAGCATCCTTGGCGCCGGGCTTTACGGCTCTGTTATTTGGTGGAACCGCTGGCTCAACGATTGGCCGCTCAAGATTGCAATTTGCGCCGTTCTTCTTGCTCTTGTCGCGGCGGTGTGGGAATGGCAAATTCCGGATGACGGCGGCCTTACCGACATCGACGCCTGACAACCCGTTCAAGTTGATGCGGTCCATCTTGCCAGACGCCTTGAACTCACGTTCATTTCAGGCCGAGCAACCTCCCGCGGATATACTTCGGGTCCGCGCAGAAGTTGCCCCAACGGTGCCACGACCGGAAGAGGCATTGCACAACCAACGGATAAGAACCGCGCGAGGTACTAATCATGATTGCACCGCTTGATCCGAACGCCAAGGCGCTATTGGAACTCGTGTACCGCGTTTCGATCCACGTCCGCGCTTTTTCCTCGGGCGAGGGTCGGATCACGCCCTCGCAACTCCACTGGCTGATGGATGCAATCCATAACATCCCCCTATACCTTCAGTCTGGCCAGGAAGACTATTGGTTCGGCATGGAATGGTCGATGCGCCATTACGATCAACACTTTGCCGACCAATCACCCCGAATTCGGCTGGTCGAGATTTTTGAGGAGGCAGGCGGGCGGTTCCCCCCGCGAGAAACACGTCAGTAGCTTCCCAGTTTCGGGTTTTCACCCGCGTTGGATCGTGGAAGCGGCGCTGGCCACGCGCCAAGTCGTTTTCGGCCAGCGCCGTACCGCACTTTGGCGGTGAACGATTACTTCAGAGTTTGGAACTACGCAATGTTGCGCTCAACATGACACGGCCCGCATGGCGGAGAATCGACATGAGCCAATGGCCGCCGCCGACGTATTTACAGGGACGCGTTGCCATTCCCCGACCGGATGGCCCAGCTCGGCATCTCCTCGATGGCCGGTGGTGCGGCCACGGCGAAGCGACCTTCTCGGTTTTTGACATCCGGAGCAGCGAATCAGGCGGCTTGTCGCTCGTCTTGCCCGCGGATTTGCGTTACCCGGCGCTGCCGGCCGTCGCAGTGGAATCGCCAGCGGGCGAGCGTTTTCTGATCTACGATCCTCGTCAGCACACGGCCAGTGTCTTCGCGATCAAGACAAGAGAATTTCCTTATGCTCCCGGTCCCGCGTACCGTTGTCGCGTTTGCGGGTGCGAACGTTTTGACGCCTCGGTGGGATTCGAGATACCCGAGGATTCAAGCGGGCCCGAGGATACGAGTTGGTTTGCTTTGGCGGCGCAGTGTCGCCATTGCGGCCAAAGCGGCATCATTTTCGATGACGAAACCGCCTAGCTCGGATTATTGATGTGGGGTGGGTCAAGCGAGCGCAAGTTCTTGGTGGGTCAGCGCAAACCGAACCGGTCTGATTTGCCAACTTAGTCGCTTTTGGCAGTTGGGAGTCGGCTTCAGACAATCCAAAGCAGAGGATGCACCCTATTGCTGGATACATTACGTTCATCGACGGCGGCTGGTATTTTCGCGCCGCCAAAGGAGTGCGACGAAAGAAGAAAGCGGTCAAAATCAATGGAAAGCTTATTGACGCAAGCAAATCAGAGATCTTACTCAAGCACGGTCACACGATCTCATTTTGCGAAGATAACGAGATTATCGTAACGGTTTTGGAACGTACTCGGGAGGAAACTCTGAAGGACCGTAGCCCACCGTTCACCGGTCTTTTCGACCAAGTGAAAATGGATTTCGAGTTGTTAAATGACAAAATCAGAATTACGTTCGGGCTTGATGACAAGGCAAACACCGGCGTCATCATATCGAAACTTGAGGAGCGCGGGCTGTTTAACGCAGCGTACGAATACGATCTTACTCGAGGATTGAGAAACATTATCGCCCATCCATCGCCCAACGTCCAACTCATCAGGCGCGATTACGTCTACGAAGCTTTGCGTGCAATGGAATCTGTAAATACCGCGATTTCGGCCATGAAGGCCGAACCAGACGCTGTGCAAGCACCGCGGGGCTAGGTTTTAGACGCTCAATGCTGGCTCGGCCCGGCCCTTACCGCTGTGGTCGGTGCGCTATTCTCGCTCGCTCGCCTTATTGTATACATTATTGGTTAATCTGGCCTAACCTACTAAGGATTGAAGTTCGCGGGAGAGGGCTTGGCGGTGGCGGCGAGACATGGTCCGCCGAACTTCAATCTGGTGTTCAAGGAGCCCGGCGAGCGTCGCCGGGCTTCGGCTGTTTAGGGGAATGGTTCGGCGCGAGAGGGCGCCGGGCAGGTCAACTTCGCGTGTGAGCGGGGAGCAATGCGGGCCGGCAACGCGGCATGGCGGCGGCAAGCGGGCAGCGAAGGCGGTGGATGGGAGCGCCAAGATGGAATGCAATTTGGGACATGCTAAGCGCCTTCAAATCGCGTACGATTTGCTCGCACGCATCCATGCATTGGCGCCGGATTTGACGCCTCCGATCACGGCCTAATGTTGGCGCAGAGCACGGTCATCCTGAGGCGGCTTGCCACTCCCGTTTGATCGTTTGGTCATTCTTTCTTGGGTCAGCGGCGCGTGGTATGCTGAGGGTGAAAGTCCTCCATACCAAACGAGTTACCATGGCTATTAGCATCGAGGCGCTCGGGATCGACCGCCTTAGTGTCCATGAGCGACTGGAGTTGATCGAGAAGATTTGGGAAAGCATCCCGGAAGAGGTCAAGCCCGACGAAGTCCCGGCTTGGCACTTGGCCGAACTCGCCCGGCGGCGTGCAGAAGCCGATGCTTCGCCGCGGGCTGGCGCGCCGTGGCCAGAAGCTCTAGCGCGGTGTTCTTTGGGACTGCTTGCGCCCTTCTCTTTTTTGGGGCAAGAGGTTGGCAGCTCCTTTCGTCTGCGCCTTCGGTCGGTGCGGGTTGGTTTCTTCGTTCTTTGTTTTGGCGATTCGATGGGTGTTCTCAGATTACTGCCAATCGCGCTTTTCCTTGGATCGTTTTTGGGATGTCAGGGCAAAACGGACGAGGCGGCGGCGCTTCCTCCGTTTGAAGTGCAGGTCAGCACGGTTAGCCAACTTGCGTCCATCGAGGGCGCGGAACGCATCCAACGCGAGACCAAGGCGTATTCGACGCTTGCCGATGTGCAGGATTATCTTCGGTCGCTTGACTGGGCGGACCCCGCCGTTCGCTACGAAGTAGAGATCATTCGGCGAGCAGCTTCCAAGCCCGAGGCGAAGATGGTCGTCAAACACGTGGGAGCGACGCCGGCAAAAACCGAGTTCCTGTGCCACGAGGATCTGACCCGGCCCGACGATAAGACGAGAATCGAGGTTGGTCCAGGCGTGACTTCCCAGATGGTCGCCACGATGGCGGAACAGTTCTTCGAACCCGAAGCGGAAACCTCGACTGCCGGCGCGCAGTAATCACCCGGGCCAACCGCCGCCGGTCGCGCGGGGCCAAATCATTGTTGGCCGGCGGCAATGCTCCGAGGTTATGTATCGTTCCGCGAGTGCCCCACATTGAGAAACCTGTCACGCCACCGTGAAACGTGCTCTAGAGATCGTGAAGGTTGAACATGTCGAAGAAGCGACGCATCCGGAAGAAGACACGCCTGGAGCTGGCGGACCCCGATCTCACACGGCGGTCGGACCGTCAGTGCGCGGTTCGCAATAGCGCACGGGCCGTAACCGAGCGGCTGCCGAAAAAGCGGCAAGAGTTTATTCGGAATATCGCGGGACACGAATGGGTTCGCCAGTTCCCTTCTGATGCTGATGAGGCGGCGTTTGAAAAAGAAGGTCGCCGTTGGGACCGGCTTCGCAGGCAGTTCTTACGCGAGGCCGCCAACCCACTCGAACTCCACCTGTTTGCGTCGAATTGGAACTGCGACGGCGGTTCGCAACCCATCCACCAGATTGTCGCCAATCCGCACTGCGACGCGGGGACCGCGCTATGGCTTTACTGGGAAAATGATCCCTACTTTTACCAGGCGTATCGATACATTCAGGACGCCGAAGGGTGGGAGCAACAATGGCTCCGAATTTTGCGGTCCATTGAGCGTCGCTTTCGCCGCAATGATTTCGCCACCTCGCAAATTCCCTTTGACCCTGAACCGTGGATTACGGATCGCTACGCGGACGCGGAATGGGTTGTTCACGAGATTCCTGAAGTCCTGCATCATCCAATCGTTGCTCGCAAACGGCGGAAACGCGCCTAGCAACAATCTGTGCGGGAGCGAGGATTCCGCGCCAAACGCATTACTCGGACCACGCCTGGCCCGAACCTCAAGACGCCGCGGCGGGTGAGGCTGCTTGTTGCCTGAACCGCCGCCGCGACGACGCTCCTTCGCGCCTCCGCCCTTCGCCGCGGAGCAGCCTTGTGATGTTGGTAATAGATGGCTTTCCGCGCGGAACCTTTTTCCGGTGGGACCGCCATCACGCGGCGTGCGCGCTCGGCGGTGTCCAGCAGACGGAACCTACTTGCGGAAACATTCAATCCGCTCAGTCGTCGCGACGGTCGTTGATCACTTCGCCCGTCTTGGGGTCGACGTGGATCTCGTGCTTGCCGTCGGCGCGGAGCGATTCAACTTCCCAGTAACGGCGCTCGAAGGAAACCTCGCTGATGGCGTGGTAACCCGCCGTGTTGAGCGTGCGGAGCAGGCGCGACAGGGGCTGGGAGTCGCGCGGCGGGCGCGGCTCGGCGTCGTCGCGATGTTCCGAAAGGATTCGACCCGAGCGCGCGTCGACCGCTAACTCGTAAGGCGCCTCCTGCTTGTACGCCTCCACTTCCCAATAGCCGTCGTCGAACGAGACCTCGGTGAACGGGCCGTAGCCTTGTTGTTCAAGTTGCTCGACGATTTCCACGATCGGTTTGGAATCGGCCGAGGGTTGATCGGCGAAGACCAGCGCCAACGGCGCCACGGCGACGGCGCTGGCCGCGGCAATAGACTGGAGCATGTTCATAACAGGGTTCCCAGGGGTTCAAGGAAAGAAACTGCCTGACGAAAGTGATTATCGGGAAGCAACCTGAAATGGCGGTGAAGCCAACCTAAAATCGGCTTCATACTTCGCTGCTTTCGCGGATTGCCCCCGATTCACGCCAACGGCAGCCGCAGCGTGAAGCGGCTGCCGCGGTCCAACTCGCTCGTGCAGTTCAGTCGTCCGCCACAGGCCTTTGCGATCCTCGCCGCAATGGCAAGGCCCAAGCCCGCGCCGGCAATGCCGGCGTCGCGGGCCGCGCGAGAACGAAAGAATGGATTGAAGATCGCGGAGCGGTCCTCGGCTTCGATGCCGCGTCCCTGGTCCTCGACGGCGACCACCGCCTCGGCGTCGTCGCGGGCCAAGGTCACGTCGACGCGCGACCCACGTTCGCTGTACTTCAGGGCGTTTTCGATCAGGTTGTCCAATAATCGGGCCAAGAGCGCGGACGAGGCCGTGATCCGGCAGGGGCCGTTCTCCTCGGAGCGCAGGCGGATGTCGGCCCGTCGCGGGTGGTCGTTCCAGCGGTCCAGATAACCTGGCAGCCACTCGTGCAACGCGATGGTCTCGGAATCGGGCAAGACGGCGTCGTCCTCGGCTCGCGCGAGAAACAACAGCGATTCGACGATCTTCCGCAACTCGGCGGACTCATCGCGCAGCACGCGGAGCGTCGCGGCGTATTCCTCCGCCGATCGCGCGCGACGCAAGCTGACGTCGATCTGCCCAAGCAGCACCGTCAGCGGCGTTCGCAGTTCGTGGGCCGCGTCGCCGGCAAATCGCCGCTGCTGCTCCATGGCGCCTTGTTGGCGGTCAAGCAGCGTATTGAAGGCCGCCGCCAGGTCCGCCAACTCGTCGCCTGTCTCGGCGACCGGCAGCCGAGAGCGAAAGTCGGCGCCCGCCATGGAGCGCGCCTGTTTGGCCATATCCAAGACCGGCTGCAAAGCCCTCCGGCAAAACCAATGGCCCCCAGCGGCCGCCGCCAGCCACGCGACCAGGGGAAGCACGCAGACCAACGCCAGCAAACGATTCAGGTTGGCGTTCAGCGGCGCGGTGGAATGGGCGACCACCACCACGATTTCATCGAATTCATCGAGTTCCCGTTGACTTCTCTCGGGCGTCGGAGCGACAAGCCGTCTATGGAGAAAACGCCAACCGTCGTTTGTGGCGCCAGCGTTACGGTGGTCGTCGCGCGCTACGTTGGCGGCGATCGCCCTGGCCCGCGCGACCAAGTCGGGCGAGGCGTTGCGCGACTGTTCGACCACCAGTACGCCGTCGCCAATCACGACCCACCGCACTTCGTCCGGCTCCTGGAACACCCCCAGCGCGATGGTGTGTTCGAGCGGCTGCCACTTGACTTCTTCCGGTTCGACTTCCACGGCGGCCACCAGCGCATTGAGCGCGCCGTGCAACTCTTGTTCAAATTGCCGCACCAGCCGGCCGCGGACAAACGCGTAGAAGGCGCTGGAATACGCGATGAGTACGATCGCCATCGCCGCCAGGAAGAACACCGACACCCGGTTGACTAGCTTCACGGCTCGATCTCCTCGGGCGACGCGGCTTCCAGCACGTATCCCCGGCCACGGCGCGTTTGAATCACCCGCGGGCCGCGGGCTTCGAGCTTGCGGCGTAGTTCTTTCACGTGGACTTCCAGCGTGTTGGAGAGTCCATCGAAATTCTCGTCCCACACGGTTTCGTAAATCCTCGTGCGGGAAAGCACCTTGCGCGGGTGACGCAGGAAAAAGATCAAGAGCGACAACTCCTTGGCCGTCAGGTCAAGGGCATGGCCGCCGCGGCTGGCGCGCTGGGTTTCCAGATCGACCAGAATGTCCTGGAACTCAAGCGTGAGGGCGTTGCTCTGGCTGGGGCGGCGCAACAGCGCGCGCACGCGCGCCAACAATTCTTCGAAGGCGAAAGGCTTGGTGAGATAGTCATCGGCGCCGGCGTCCAGTCCCGCGACTCGTTCGGATACCGCATCGCGAGCCGTGAGAAACAGGACCGGCGTCACGCGGTCTTTTTGCCGAAACCGTTGCAACACCTGCAAGCCCTCTTCGCCCGGAAGCCGCCAATCCAACAGGATGAGGTCCCAGGAATCGGTCTGCAAACGCAGCCGCGCCGTAGGCCCGTCGGCGGCGTGTTCGACGGTATATCCCTCTTCGGTCAGCCCCCGCATCAAGAAATCGGCGATCCGCAACTCGTCTTCGATGACCAGGATGCGACTGCTCACGTGAACCTCTCTCAAAACGAACGTCTGCCCGCGCTTGTGTTCTCCACGATCCGCATTCTACGGTGACGAAGGGCCGCCCGTTGGGAAGATAAAGCCGATTTTAGAAAGCGTTCACGGTGGCTTTAGGCGGGAGTTCTACGATTGGGATGAGATGACGCGAGCGCCGCTCGCGTTGGCGCCCGCAAATCGACCTTGGAGATTATGCCATGCGACGTATTGCCCAATTCCTGAAAGACACGTTGACCGCGACTGCCTGGCAACGCCTTCCCGCGTCCAGCCAGGAGATGACCCTGCACGACGTATTGCGGATTTGCGCCGGCAGCGCGCGGAACGACGAGGGCGCCATGCGGAATCCAATCGCGTTACGAAAGGTGAATGTCTGCCGGTATCGTTCGGAATTGGACCTGCACGATCAATGGCGTCGGCTGGACGACGCGCCTGACCCGGCGGCCAATCTCACGGTCGTCTTGGGACTGGACGATGTTCTTCGGGGCGACCTGCGGGAGTTGGTGCGTCGGCGGCGCCCAGCCCACCGGCTGGTGATTGTGCCTTGTCCTGGACATTGGCCGGGAAAAGACAGCTTGGGAGATTTGGCCTTGGCCTCCCGCGCGCTGGGATGGAGCACGATCGAAGTCAATCGGGATCTTGGCCGCGTGTTGGAAAGGACCCTGAAGACATTCGCCCATGACGAACAACTCCTGGTGATCTTGCCGACTGGCGCGCCAAGTTGCTGTGTGGCGTAGGTTTTCGATCGCCAGCCTTGATCCTTTCGCGCCTGCCCTTCCCGCGGGCGCTTGCACCCGTGGCTACCTGCTGTCGCGGTTTCGCCGCTTAAAGGCTCTGACAAAACTCCTACTAATCCGACGCGCAAGCGAGGAAAATAAAGAGGAAGAGCCTCGCTTGCGCGTCGGGTTGGTGTTTTGTCAGAGTGTCCAAGAAAGGAGAAGTGCGCAACTTCATGACTGGCGCCTTGGGTCGGTGTCTCGTCGGGCGTTCGTCCACGCAGGGTGATCGTTCGCCGCATGTCCGGTTTCTGGCGTGGAAGCGAATATTGCATGTGGTGATCTGCTCCGTCCGCCCCGCGATTTTTATCTCGTCCGTCGTTCGGTCTGTGCGGCGTTGACGTTTTCTCTGGTACCCGCGTCGTGGTTTTCTCGCGGAGCAACCCCCAAGGAGTCTCGTCATGAAAAGCACCACGATCCTCGGCGCCCTGGTATTGCTGGCCTGCGGCGCGGTTTTCGCCCCGGCGGCGTCGGCGCAGTCGCTGGATGTGTCTTCCGATAGCTTTGCGGCGGTGGCGTACTCGCCGGAAACCGGCTCGTTCGGCTACTCGTACAACCATGGCAGCCGCTGGTCGGCGGAACAGGCCGCCTTGGAATCATGCGAGGCCTCGGATGCGCGGATCGTATGCTGGGTCAACCGCGGTTTCTGCGCGCTCGCGCTGGGCGACGACAAAGCCTGCTGGGGCACGGGTTGGAGCTACGGCGACGACGCCACCAACACCGAAGCGATCGACCGAGCGCTGGCCGAATGCCGCAAACGCACCACCGGGGCGCGCCTCGTCCTTTGCCTGGTTTCGGACGGGCAGTACATTAGGAAGCGGTGACCCGCTGGCGGAACTAAATCCGCCAAACTTCGCGCAGCGCACGTTTTCATTGCCGGGTCGGGTTCATTGCCAACTCGGGCAGGGACCGAAACGCGGTTGCCAAGGAAAGCGCGATGCGGCTGGGCATCCGAAAGTTCTGGGCGATGTTTGCCGCCGCATGGGTCGGCATCGCGTGCGCCACGCTCCTGGCCAGCGCCGAGGCGGTGGTGGCCAGCCTGTGGAGTGTGCCGGACCTGGAAACCGCGCGGCTGATGAAGTCGTTCTTTGAGCATCTGGCCGCCGGCAAGTCCAAAGCGGCCGCACTCCGCGCGGCGCAGTTGGAGCGGATCGAAAGTCGCCGCGAGCGATCCGAGGCGGCGCATCCGTTCTACTGGGCCGCGTTTACGGTGACGGGAAAGTAGCGGCGCCGGGCGCGGGCCGGCGTGCGGCCGCCGCACTCCGGCGACGAGCAATCGAACTTTGCCCGCGTGGAACTTTCAGGTAGGATTCCTGCCCGCTTCATGTCGCCCTTTCGTCGGGCCGTTTCCCGAGCCTCCTGGCTCCCCGGGGCGCGCTGGCGACAGTTGGCCGGGAGAAGCGATTTGGCTCACCTTCACGCTGAGGAGATTTTGATGTTTCGCAGACCCTGCGCGGCTTTGGCCCTGCTTGCCTTGGGCTTGACCGCATCGATGCTGCCGGCGCAAGAGCCGCGACCGCTGCCCCGCTGCTTTTTGGACATTACCGCCGATGGACGGTATCTGGGGCGGATCGTCGTGGAGTTGCGGGCGGATGTCGTGCCCAAGACCGCCGAGAACTTTCGCGCGCTGTGCACCGGCGAGCCGGGCTTTGGCTTCAAAGGAAGCGCCTTTCACCGCGTAATTCCCGGCTTCATGTGCCAGGGCGGCGACTTCACCCGGGGCGACGGCTCGGGCGGCCGGTCCATTTATGGCGAGAAATTCGCCGACGAGAATTTCCACCTCCGGCACACGGGCGCGGGGGTGCTCAGCATGGCCAACGCTGGTCCCAACACCAATGGCTCTCAGTTCTTTCTTTGCACGGCCAAAACGTCGTGGCTGGACGGCAAGCACGTTGTCTTTGGCAATGTTGTCGAAGGGATGGACGTTGTGCGGCGCGTCGAGAATCTTGGGTCGGACTCAGGCGCCACGCGGGCGAAAATCGTGATCGCCAACTGCGGTCAACTCTAAAGTCAACGTCGCGAAATTCTCCAAGCCAGCGCCGTCTTTCCGCGACGCTGGCTTGGTTTGATTTTGCGATTCTCCGATGCTCGCCATGTCGCCCCAAGACACGGCCTTCCCAAAGAATTGGGCTTCTTGCGTGTAGCAAGGGTCCGCCAATTGCGCTACGGATTTCGGCGAGCGGCTGAGGTGAGCCGGTTGATGAAATTACCGTTCGACGCGAAGAAACACGAGCGCGCTGGCGGCAACGGCGGCGCCATCGGAAGGCTGACGCGCCCTGCTCGCGATTGAACCTTGCCGCACGCCGCTGACGGCGACACTGGCGTTTCGCGGTCGGTTTGAGTAATTTTGAATGTGGTGGCGCACTACTTGCGCCTGTGTTCCGTACAAGGATGGGCGCCACTTCATGATGGTCGTGTCCCAATGGCTACGAACGTTCTTGCAGCCGAGCAAGACGAGGCCGGCCCCAAAGTCCAGGGGGCGGATTACACGCTTTACGGGCAGGCCCGCCGGGGCGGACCCTATAACAGCCATGTTCTTTCCGGCGTCGTCTTCTTGATTCTGGCCGGGCTGGGGCTTATCGGCGCGTGGCTCACGACCTGGCTTGTGGCGTGTCTGGTGGTGGCGTTGTGCCTGGACGCTCGATCCTGGAAACGCAAGATCGTCCTGAGAGCGATGCCGGCGCAAACCTTGCTGTATGCCCAGGTCCTGGCGCGCGCCGCGTGGGACGCGCTGCCCTGGTACGTTTTTGCGTACCTGGTGTATGTCTGCGTTGCTCCGCTTTGGGAGTGGACGAACCTGGCGATCAGCAGCTTCGTCATGCTCTATGGGTTCTACATGGTGATCCGCGCGGGGTGGCTCGTGCGGTACCTGTGGGTGCTGAATTTCCGCTGGGACGACGCCGGGCGGACCTTTGCCGTGCAGCAGGCCAACTTGAAGTCCCGAGACGCCGCGATCCGCCACGTCCTTTGGGCCTATTTTCTGGGAAACGTCGGAGTGGTGGTGCGCTGCGCCAGCCAGGTCCTCACGATCTCGTTGTTTGAATGGGTCCGAACCTCGACGGCGATGAACCCCCACGTTTATCCAACCTGGAATGCCCACCTCATGCCGATCGGGATCGCCGCCGTGGCGATCTGGCTGGCCACGCTCTGGCCGGGGGTCCGGCGGGCGCTCTTGATCTACTACCGGGCGCACCGGACTTTTCACAACTGCCTGCCGCTTTACGACAGCATTCACGGAATCCATCATCGCGGAGTTCTGCCCACGCCGCTGGATTCAGGCACGATCTCTCCGGCTGAATTCTTCATTACCGAGATGGCGTTTCCCGCGGGTGCGGTCGTCCCCAATTGGTGGTGGACCGGCGGCCAGGTCCTTGTAGCGATTATGGGCCATTGGCCTTCGCACGACGCGGGCGCCAAGATGAAGTTTTCCCAACACCACCTGCAACACCACCTGCATTTCAACGTCAACTTCGGACTCACCCCCTCCGAGGATGCGCGGAACGGCACACTCCATCCCGATGCCGAGTCAACCCAAACCGCGTCGCCCGTATAAAACGGGACATTCTGGTTTTTGAGCAAGCCCCAGCCGCGTTCTCCTTGCTTTTATTGCCGTCGTGAGCGGGAGGCTCTCTTTCACTCCCCCAATTTCTATTCCGACGAACCCGCGCGCCGTGGCTAGCGCCAGCATTTCGCTAAGGAATTTCCACGGAATGCGAAAAATTTTCGCCGCCCTCACGATATTGAACATTTGTTCAGTATAATGGGATGGTACGGCAAGGACGACGCGGCCAAATGTCCGCCTGCGGGGGAATGGGAAATTCGCCGCCACGCGGTACTCGCGGGAAACCGTGGGCCAGCTTCCGTGGTCGCCGAGTCTTCCGAAAACTTCCCATCCAACGTTCACGAGATTGCCCCCGTGGGCCATCGTCGAAGCACATTCCCAGAATCGCCCGCCCTGGCGAGTTCCATGATGGCGAACGCCCCACCCGGCGCAACGCCGCGCGACTCCACTCGCTTCGCCCCTTCCGGCGGGCGTTTTTCATATCCCCTTTTCCAACTTCCCCCTTGCTTGGATGCAAATCCCTTGCTTTGCCGAAGGACCCCATGCCCACCGAAGTAGAAACCATTCCGCCGTATTACATCGTTTGGCGCCGGGCGGCCGAAATCCGCCAGGGCTGGTCGCAGCAAACCCGAGCGAACCGCCGTCGCCGGGCCAAGACTCTCCTTCGCCGGATCGGCCTTGATGAATCGCTCCTTCCGCCCATCGTCGCCCACTATCACCCCACGGACCCACGCTACCGCCCGCCGGAATCCATCTACGACGAACCTTAGCGGTAGCGCGTCAACCCTCGGCCCGCCGTCGTGGTTCAGGTCGGGCGGAGCAACGCCCGCGCGTTGGAAGTCAAGAGCTTCGAACGCGGGTCCCTGTTTTTGGCCGTTAACGGCTCGAAAGGGTTGTGACTTCCTCGGTGGTCAAAGCTCGGTTGAAGACGCTGATTTCGTCCAAGCGGCCTTCCCAGTTCGAATCGTTGTCGCCGCGGCCGCCGAAGAAGATTTGCTCCAGGTCTTCGGGAAAGTCGGCGGCGGTTTCCACTTCGATTTCGGGTTGCGGCTTGCCGTCCAGGTACACGCGGACCGTCTTGCCGTCGCGGACGAACACCACGTGGCTCCAGGTCCAGCGTTCGATGGGCGTGCGGCCCACGGCGGGCTTGGCCGCGGCGTCTTCGCCGCCGTGGAAAAAGACGAGCTTGCCGGCGCCCGCGGCCGTGCCGCCGACTCCCAGGTGGTCGCCTTGCGTTCCCAAGCCGTGATTGCGGTCGCGCGAGAAGATCCAGCCCGACACGTCGCGGGCGTCGGCAGGCATGCCATTCCAGACCCAGAGCGATACCGAGTATTGATCGCCAAGTTCACTAATGCGCGTCTGCAAGCGTCCGCCGGCAAAGTGGGCGGCGCGGTTCTTCTCGCCGGGAGCGCAGAAGCGGTCGGACTGCGGCCCTTCCAGAAAGAACACCACGCCGGGTTCGTAAATGGCGTCGCGATTGTTGCCGCTGGCGTCCACCGCCCGCGCGCCGGCCGACTCATCCAAGCGCCAATAGGCGGCGGGTTTGGCGGCCAGAATGACTTGGGCCGCCGGGCCGCACGTTGGACGATATGGGCGCCGGTTGCGGCCGGACACTTTCTCCAGCATCAGGAGCGCCGCCTCGGTAATCTTCGGCTCAGCTTGCGGTTCAAGCCCGGCCGAGCGCGCGGCCCAGGTGTTATAGCCGCCCAGCAGGTGCTGCTCGGGCGGCGGGATGTAGCCATCGCCGCCATTGGCCAGGTCGAACACCATCGTTTGCGGCACGGGACTTTGGGCTTTGATCTTCAACCCGGTCAGCGCGTAGGTTTCGGTGGGCGTGGTGGCAATGGCGATCTCGCCAATCCGCACCGCTTGCACCACCACCTCGGTCGATTGCCGCTCGTGCAGCATGACCTGCTCGCGGGCGTAGATTTCGGGCTGAGTCTTTGGCAGCCGGTCGCCCATCTCTTGGACGATCCGCTGCGCCCACTCCAGCCGTTGTTTATCGGGCGTGCGGTAGCGCAAGTGCAAGCGCGTCTCGGCCATCGCCAGGTCGGCGTCTTTGCTCCAGGTGATGTTTTTGTACGCCTTGACCGCCCGTTGCAGCAATTCGTCGGTGTACGGCTCGATCGTGCGGTCTTCGCCTTGTTGGCCAAGAGGTTGGGTGTAGTCGCGGCGCCAGATGTCGCCGCTGCACCCGTGCGACATCATGCCCACAAACGGCGCCTTGCCTTCCGGGGTCTTCGGCGCCAGACGGTTTTTCAAGCCTTCCGAAAACAACCCAAAGTAGTCGGCGCTCAAAGCTTGATCGCCAAAGTAGTGCATCGAGAAGTTAGCCAACACCGCCAGCGGCCGGCCGTCGGGAGATTGGAATGCGATGAGCGACAAGTCCGGGTCTTTCGGTCCCGACTCGCCGGTCACGTCGTCCCAGTTGCGCCCGGCGTGCATGTTCGCGCGCACCGTCGGGTTGCCAAACGGGTCTTCGGCCACGCGGTCGGGGCGACGAATCCAGCGCCGCAGCGCGGTGTACGGACCGGCGTCGACCACGGCCCAGCCGGCTTGGGCGGGCTCCAGGTTCTTCTCGGCGGTGGCAATGGCCTCAACCAGTTTCTCACGCAGGTAAGGCACGTAGGTCGGGTCGGCGTCGGTGCCCAGGCAACCCATGCTCGACGGCGCCGTGTGCGAGTGCGTGGCCGAGATCAACATGCGGTCGGGACGAATCTTGGTTCGCGCGGCGGCGGCGGCCTTGGCCTCGTCCAGCAGCGGACGCGGCATCATGCAGCTATCGACCACCACGATCGCCAGCCGCTCTTTCCCATCGTCCAAGACCAGCGCCCGCGCATTCACGGGCGTCTTGACCTGGTCGACCGAGCGGCTGGTCATGCCGCCGTTCACCAGCACCGGAAACTGGAGCGGCGTAACGTCCACCACCGCGGCTCCCACTTGAAGCTCCGCTCGCGCGGGCGCCGCCAGCAACGCGGCCCCCACCAGCAACGCGAGGGAAAACACGAACCCGTAGCGCCAACGCGAAGGGAGCTTCGCGCGCAGCCCGCGCTTACTCGCCGTCTGACGGAAGATTGGATGGTCCATGGTTGGAGACAAAGCACGAGCCTGAGACATGGCTACTTCTCGCAAAGGCAGGAAAACCGCGTCGTCGTGCTTCCCGTAGTAATGAATACTCGGTGGCGCGCCGCGCGCTGGCCGGACCTCGCGCCAATTAGGGGGAGTCCAGGAAAACGGTAGGTCTTGTAGTTTCCCGGTATAGCATCCGGCTCGGAGCGGTTCAACTATTACCGCGTGTTGTGTGCGGCAAGATTTGATGGCAAGGAACAAGCCCCCCGACCCCGCAGGAGTCAAAACATACCAGCCAGGAAACGCCCCAGACATTCAACGCCTGGAAAGGCAGAACAAGCAGGGACTTGTCGCTCAACCCGCGATGCTCCACCCTCCGCCGTTGTTTTGCCCTTTTACGGCGTCGGGTCGCGGGGCGGATTAGAACTACAAGAAACCGCGCTAGGTGGTCGTGGTACAGTTCGCGATTTTTTCACTAACCCGAAGCGCTAGCGAGGACGGAAGCGCTGTCCTCGCTCGCGATTCGGGGTAGTAGGGTTCAGCAGCAATCTCGAAAATCGCCAAACTGTACCACGACCCGCTAGGACTGGTTCTCGCGGATGATGCGCGCGACGGTGTTGGGATGGGGAATGGAGCGGGCGACTACTTCCAGATCGTCCTGGCCCGAACTGGAAATGCCGATGTCGCCAACGTGGAAAATCCGCTCAAAAACCGACTGGTCCATTTGCACGTTGCGGATGTCGTCGTGCTCGACCTCCGACGTCGTGCGGGCAAACAGGCCCTTGCGGAGCGTGGTGCGGCGATCGGTCACGGTCAGCGTGGTGGCCAGCACCAAGGCCCACCAGATCGCCAGCAGCGCCAACCCGGCCAGCAGGCACGCGGCGCCGCTCCAGAGCGCGAGCGGGTTGGACCACGTCACGCCATAGAATACGCCCGCCCCGCCCAGGCCGAGCAACAGCAGACAGCCGACAAAGCGGAAGGGATGCGCGCGGAACATGGCCGGATGCGTCTTGACCAGCACTTGTTCGGGAATCTCTTGGACCAGGCGGCCGGACTGCGCGGCCTCTTGGTCGGGGATGTCGCGCACCGCGTCAACTTCGGCCTTGGGAATTTCGATTTCGAAGGGCCGGTCACAGTGCGGACAATCGACCGGCTCGCGCAGTTTCTCGGTGGTGGCTTCCACCGTTTGGCTGCAATGGGGGCACTTGGCGACGAACACGCGCATGACCGGACCTCAGTTTCCTTCCAAACGCTCGATTTCGACGGCGTGGTTCTGGCCGTTCTGCTCTCGGAAAACCAGTTCGACCCGGTCGCCGGGGCGGAACACGGCGGGCGAGGCTTGGGCGCCGTCGACTTCGATGTGCGTCGCCTCGTTCACACGGGCGGTTAGTTGTTCGCCCTCTTCGGTGCGTACGGTCAGGCGGTCGCTGGCCGGATCGTTTTCCACCACGCGCCCGATGACGGTATCCAGTTCGGCGGCGGCTTGGAGCGAGGCGGCGGTGCGTTGCGTGTCTTCGACGGTCTTTTGCATGTCGTCGGCCAGGCGCCCGGTGTTCATGGTGACTTGCAGCCGCCATTGCTGGGCGGCTTTCTGCCGATCGACCGAAATATGGAACCAACCGGCGAGCCAGCCCACCAGAAACACCACCACCACGGCCACGTTCAAGGCAAACACAACGACAGCCGCGCTGGCCACGTTCTCCCGTAGCGAGCGACGTGGTTTGGGCGCGGAAACTCCTCGGTCTTGTAACTTGTGGCTCATGGGCGGCCTCCTGAGAATCAGCGAAGTGCTTTTCCGGAAGGGATTACGCAGCGAATAGCGTGCCACGGCTACCTGAAACAGGCTTTTCGGGAATTCTGGGGAAGTTGCCCGCCAGACCCTATCCACCCGACCGGCCGCATGTATAATCAAGCGTTGGGAATGGGTTGTGGCCCGTCCCGTTGGTAAGATCGCGACCGTAGTATTTGCTTCTCCTTCGTTTTTGTCCGACTTGGTTTGTTCGCTCTGAGTCATCTGCTCTCACAGCTCCCAAGATCGATAAGCCGACGGTTGGCTTTCCTCGCGTTGATCTTCCGCGCCGCATTATCGGGCGGCTGTGAGTCTTTCTTTTTTCGTGAGCCGGTTTGGCTCTCAGGATGACCATGAGCAAGAATCTGTATGTTGGCAATCTGTCTTTCGACACCACCTCGGACAGCCTTCAAGAGGCATTCGAGCAGCACGGCTCGGTAAGCTCGGCCCAAGTGGTGACCGACCGCGAGACCGGCCGCTCTCGCGGCTTTGGCTTTGTCGAGATGAGCAACGGCTCCGAAGCGGCGATCAAGGCCATGGACGGCAGCCAGTTGGACGGACGCACGATCACCGTGAACGAAGCCCGTCCCCGCACTGAGCGCCCCCGCAGCGGCGGCTACGGCGGCGGTCGTCGTTACTAAGGCGTTTGCCACGAGGGCAACGCCCGGTTGAAGAGCGCGACGCACTCGCTTTGCGAGTGCGTTTTCGTTTTGGCGTCCGAAGGGCGGCGAGAAGAGAACGCAGTCGCGGAGCGAGTGCGCCACCTACAAGCGCGCGGCATTGCGTGCGCGGGACGAAACCGATACGGTAGCGAAGAAGCTCCTCGCTAGTACACGCCTCTTTCGCACCGCTCCATGCCGCGCCTGCTCATTCAATACGGCCGGATCATCGATCCCAGCCAAGACCTGGATCGGGTCGCAAACCTGTTGATCGAAGACGGAACCATCGTCGCTTATGATGCGTATCCGCAGGGCGACGAGACGATCATCGACGCCCAAGGGCGGATCGTGGCGCCGGGACTGATCGACATGCACGCGCAGCTTCGCGAGCCGGGCCGCGAAGAGGACGAAACCATCTTTACGGGAACGGCGGCGGCGCTGGCCGGCGGCTTTACCACCATCGCCTGCCTGCCCAACACCGAGCCGCCCTTGGACACGGCCGCGGGCGTGGAGTTTGTCCACCAGAAGGCGGCCCGCGCCAATCATTGCCGCGTCGCGGTGATCGCCTGCGTAAGCAAAGGCCGCGAAGGCGAGCAACTGGCGGAGATTGGCTCGCTGGTCGAGGCGGGGGCGGTGGCGTTCAGCGACGCCGAGCGGCCCATCGCCAATCCCGAGCTGTTGCGGCGGGCCTTGCAGTACTGCTTGATGTTCGACAAGCCGATCCTCAACCGCCCCGAGACCACCGACCTCTCGCACGGCGGCGTGATGCACGAAGGGCGGGTGTCGCTGGTGCTGGGATTGTCGGGGCTTTCGGCCGACGCCGAAGACGTGATGACGGCCCGCGACTTGCGCCTGGCCGACATTACGGGCGGGCGGCTGCACCTGATGAGCATTTCCAGCGCCGCGAGCGTGGAGCTGATCCGCCGCGCCAAGTCGCGCGGGAAGCGGGTCACGGCGGAAGTTTGCCCGCCGCACTTTACGTTAACCGACGAGGCGCTGCGGACCTTTGACGCGAATTTCAAGGTGAACCCGCCACTGCGGTCGCAGGAGCACGTCGAGGCGTGCATTGCGGGGCTGAAAGACGGGACGATCGACGTCATCGCCAGCGGCCACGCCCCGCGCGCCAGTGAAAAGAAGATGCAGGAGTTGGACCAGGCCCCCTTTGGCATGAGCAGCCTGGAAACCGTGTTGCCGTTGGTGGTCACCCAGTTAATTGAGCCGGGGCATCTGGATTGGATGAGCGCCCTGGCGAAGCTGACGATTCACCCGGCGGCCATCCTCGGCCTGAAGGCGGGAACGCTCCAAGTGGGCGCGGCGGCCGACGTGACCATTATCGACCCGCAGGCGGAATGGACCGTGGAGCCGCGCGCCTTCCGCTCGCAAAGCTCGAATACGGCGTTCGCCGGGTGGAAGGTGCGGGGTCGAGCCACCCACACGATTGTCGGCGGCGAGGTGAAGTTTGCCGCCGAGAAGCAAACACCCTAAGCGAGCGCATGGAGGCGGCGCGCTGGCGCGACGCGTTCTTCAAGGTAGGTTACGCGCTCCGAGGTTGTGAATCGTTCCGTTGCCGCGGCGCTCGCGCCGCCGCTACGACGATTTGACAAACATTCACAACCACTCACTCCGCGAGTAACCAACGCTGGGGCAACAAGCGGGTTCTTCGGCTCGCTGCGCTCGCCATTGGTCACTTGCGGACAAGTGACCTACATTCAAGGCTTGCTTGTGAATTGTCGCCGAGCGGCTTACCAACGTCGGCCGCCGCGGTCGCCGCCGCGACCTCCGCCGCCGCGGGGGCGGTCTTCGCGCGGGCGGGCTTCGTTCACGGTCACTTTGCGGCCTGCGATCTCGGCCAGGTTCAAGTTGTCAATCGCCTCTTTCGCCGCTTGCGCATCGGGCATCTCAACGAACGCGAAACCGCGGGGCCGGCCCGTCTCGCGATCCATGATGATGTTCACCGCCGAAACTTCTCCGTATTGTTCAAATGCCTCGCGGAGGTCGCTGTCGGTGGCATTGTAGGAGAGGTTGCCGACATAAATGTTGGTCATGACTGAAAATCCCTTACCACTGGACGAGAGACTTGGCAGCGATAATCGCCGAAGACGGCGCCTGGGAAGAAAAGACGATTTCCTTGCGGCGCAACGGATCCTCGGCGCATCGCAACCAAAGATTATTGTGAGGGAAACGGCCTGCGTCAATCGCCGTTTTTTTCCGAAATGGCATAGTTTTTCGGTTTTGGCGTTTCCTGGGGACCGCACACAAGGCGAAAACGCAAGCGAAGACCAAACGGCCATCTTCGCTTGCGTTATTTGCTTGTTTTGGCCAAACCGTGAACGTCTGCCGTCTTCGGCCGCTTCGCGGAAAAGAAATTAGGTGATCCCCGAAACAGCGCAACTTCACAATTCGCGAGCGAAGACCGAAACGCCTGCTTCGCTTGCGCTTCAGGCTTGTGGGTTGCTTACGCGGCGAAGCGAGAGAAGGGATATCTGTCTAACGCCTGCTTCAACTCCTGCATCGCCAGGAAGTCGTATTGGTGACCCCGGTTGGCAAGCGTGTCGCACAGGTTGTCGAGCATCCGGCCCAGCCATTCCCGATGCGTGGCGGGAGGCAGGAATTGGTCGTCGCGCAAGCGGTTGCGGCCAGCAATTCGCTCGATGCGAGCGATGGCCTCGCGGCGCTGATAGACGCGGCCTTGCTCATAAGGATCGACCAACATCCAGCCCCGTTCGCTGCGAACCCGCACCAGGAAATGGTAAGGGGCGTTGACCCCCCCGGTTTTCAGTCCCAGGCAGTTCGCCACGGCCTTGTAGATCAAGCACAAGGTAATGGGCAGGCCGTTGCGCGTTTCCAGCACCAGCGGGAACAGCGAATTTCGGGGGTCGTAAAACGATTCGTTCGACGCCGCTCCCCGAAAGGCCTCTTCCTCGAAGAGCACGTCGTGCAAATGCGCCAGCAGAGCGCGGCGATCATTGCTGCGCGTGCGGCGGCGGACGCGGTAAGCCAAATTGTCGATCCGCCCATGCACACCGTCCAGTTCCGTTTCCGGAAAAGCGTGCATGGCGATTGCCGCGGCGGCGTTCACCAGGCCCGTGGTGGATTCCAGGACAGCAAATTGGTCGCAGAAGGTCTCGTAGGCTTTGGGTTCACAGTATTGCGGAGTCGCCATCATAGAGAGGAGTTCCAGAGACGTCGTTTCCGTAGTGACGTGAACAGCGCTTAGTAGGTTCACGCTGTTTTCGAAAAACGCCCGCTTCGCGTTTGCCTCCTCTTCTTGTTCCGTTACAGATTCTCGACGCTGGATGGTTCTTATTTCCAGAAAATTTTCACACCCCGCAAAATCGTTCTCGCGGGGTGGATGCTACACCGCCATTCGGACCGATGGCTCTCCTCGCTGTTCCAACGCTTGCCGCAAGAATTCCAAGTCCTCTTCCACCAGTCGCCGACGCATGGCCGCCGCAGTCTCGCGAATTTGTTCGGGACGCTTGGCGCCGCATAAGGCCGACGTAATTCCTGGCTGCACCAGAACCCAGGCCACGGCAATCTCGGCCACGGAGCGATGCGTGCGGCCCGCCAAGTCGCGCAGACGATCGAGAAAATCCTGGTTTCGCTCCCACTCTTCCCCCTGAAACATCGGATACTTGGCCCGCCCGTCACCGGGTGCGAACCGATGGTCGCGCGGCAGCTTTCCCGCCAGTAGCCCCTTCATCAGCGGCCAATAGGGAATCACCGAGACGCCCTGCGCGCGGCACCAGGGCAGCACATCCTGTTCGATCTGCCGTTGCAGGAGGTTATAGGGGGGTTGGAATGCCGTTAAAGGGCATACGGTATGAAACGCGCGGAGCTGGTCGAAAGTCAGGTTCGAGGCTCCCACGCCGCGCGTCTTGCCTTCGGCTTGGAGTTCGCCCAGCGCCCCGGCGGACTCAGCCAGGGGGGTGTCTGGGTCCGGCGCATGGAGGTACAGCAGGTCCACGTGATCGGTGTTCAGCCGGCAGAGACTTTCGTCGCATTCGCGACGCAGGGTTTCGGGACGCCCGTCCAGAACTCGGTTTCCGGCCGCGTCCCAATGCAGGCCGCCCTTGGTGGCGATGACGATCTCTGGCCGACGATGCCCCAGCGCCCGAGCGATCAGCCGTTCGCTTTCTCCGTGGACGCCGTAGCCGTAGGCCGTGTCGAAAAAGTTCACGCCGGCCTCGCAGGCCGCCTCCAACGTGGCCAGGCTTTCCGCCTCGTGCACGTCTAAACTGGTCATCCCCGCAATGGGCCAGCAACCCATGGCCACGGCCGAGACTTGGATGCCGGTTTTGCCAAGCGGCCGGAATTCGCTTACGTTCAAAGATTCAGGCACAATGCGTCGGTGGATGGGGGCGGGTTCTCGGATGGATTACGGTCATTGTAAACCATTTTTGGCGAAGGAAAGCACTATGGTGCTCTTGGAATTCAGCATGGCGCCCTTGGAAAAAGGTGAAAGCGTGGGCGCCTACGTGGCGCGAAGTCTGGAGATTATCGAATCCAGCGGTTTGGACTACCGGCTGCACGCGATGGGCACGATCGTCGAGGGAGAAATCGACCAGGTGCTTGAGGTACTGCGGCGCTGCCTGGAGGCGATGGCGCAGGACTGCGACCGCGTCACCTGCACCGCCAAGCTCGACTACCGCCGTGGACACCAAGGCCGCCTGGAAACCAAGGTCGCCAGCGTCGAAGACACGCTCGGCCGGAAGTTGAAAACCATTTAAGACGCTCTGACGAAACACCAACCCGACGCGCAAGCGAGGCTGTTTCTCTTTGTTTTCCTCGCTTGCGCGTCGGGTTAGTACGGGTTTTGTCAGAACCTTTAAGCCTTCGGAGTGCGGCGATAGGGTCAGAAAGTCGAAGGTCAGAAAGTCGAAGGTCAGAAAGTCGAAGGTCAGAAAGTCGAAGGTCAGAAAGTCGAAGGTCGGAAAGTCGAAGGTCGGAAAGTCGAAAGTGGAAATAAATTTCCGCACTCCCCAGTGTGGAGTGCGGCGATTCATCGCCGCTTTCGTTTTTTCGACCTTCGCCTTCTGGCCTTCGACCTTGGAAAATCGCCGTTCGCTTTGGCGTTGCACCGATCCTTGTCGCCTGAAAGAATCATCATCTTTCCTGCGGAAGAGCATGACCTTGGCGCGTCGGGCGTCGAATGGAGTGACCTTTATGCAACAGGCGGATGTGGCGGTGGTGGGCGGCGGCATTGTAGGGCTGGCCGTCGCGTATCAATTGGTCGAGCAGTATCCCGAACGGAGCGTGGTGGTTCTGGAGAAAGAACCCGAGGTGGCCCAGCACCAGACCGGGCACAACTCGGGCGTGCTGCATTCGGGCATCTACTACACGCCCGGCTCGCTCAGGGCCGAGAACTGCCGCGAAGGTAAGAAGGCGATGGAGCGCTTTTGCGCCACGCACGACGTCGATTACGAGATTTGCGGCAAGGTGATTGTCGCTGTGGCTGAAGAAGAAATCCCCCGCCTGGAGCGGATCTTTGAGCGGGGCCAGCAGAACCGCGTCAAGTGCGAGATGATCGACGCCGCCCGGCTGCACGAGCTGGAGCCGCACGCCGCGGGCGTAAAGGCCATCTGGGTTCCCGAGGCGGGAATCGTGAATTACGGCCAGGTGTGCCGGAAGCTGGCCGAGCTTATTCAGATTCGCGAAGGCCGCATTGTCACGGGCGCCCGTGTGACGGCCCTCCATCGCGAAAGCGACGGCGTGACGGTCGTCACCAGCCAAGGCGACTTCCGGGCGGCGCAGGTGGTGAACTGCGCCGGCCTGCACTGCGACCGGGTCGCCAAGCTGGGCGGCGAGAAACCCGCAGCCAAGGTCGTTCCCTTTCGCGGAGAGTACTACAAGCTCAAGCCGGAAGCCTATCCGCTGTGCCGCAACTTGATTTATCCCGTGCCCGATCCCAGTTTCCCGTTCCTGGGAGTTCACTTCACGCGGATGATCGAAGGCGGCGTGGAGTGCGGCCCGAACGCGGTGCTGGCATTCGCCCGCGAGGGTTACCGCAAGACGGATGTGAACCTGCGGGATCTGTCCGAGTCGCTGGCTTATCCTGGCTTCCGGAAGCTGGTCGCCCGGTACTGGCGCACCGGCGCCGGCGAGATGTGGCGGTCGCTTAGCAAGCGGGCGTTTGTCCGCGCGCTGCAGCGCCTGGTCCCGGAGATTCGCGCGGAGCATCTGTTGCCCGGCGGCGCCGGCGTGCGGGCGCAGGCGGTGACGCCCGACGGCTCGATGGTGGACGACTTTTTGATCCTCGACACCGAGCGCGTCGTGAACGTCATCAACGCCCCCTCGCCGGCCGCCACGTCGTCGCTCAACATTGGCCGGCTGATCGTCGAGAAGCTCGCGCCGCGGTGGGAGTAAGCTCCTTTGCGCGGTAGGATTAGAGGAGAGGAACGCCGTTCGACGCTTACCGCAGGCCTCGCCATGCTCACATCTTCAAGCCCGATAATACTGATCGAGGAAGCAACCAGCCCCGAGGAATTGGTTAAATCCCGCACCGAGCGCGAGCAATTTGATTGCAATTCGGCATGGCTTCAGACGAATATTCCGGTAGTTTATTCCCAGCACCGGGGTAAGTTCATCTGCATTGCGGGCGGAGAACTTTTCGTCGGCGACACGGTCGAAGACGCCATCGCGCAGGCGCAAGCGGCGCATCCTGACGACGAGGGATGGTTCACTCGCTATATCCCCAAGGAAAAGGCGCTGCGCATTTATGCGAATTAACGGAGAGTGGCTGAGCTGCGAGGATCAGGAAACCCGCCCCGTGATTCGTGGAGAGGTGCTCCGCGCCAATGGCTCCTGGCGTCGTCTCGAACTGCTAATCGACACCGGCGCCGATCGGACGGTGTTGAGCGCCGATGTGCTTTTGTCGTCCGGTTTGCCAACCTCGGTGGCGGAACACGGGTTTCGGGGAATCGGAGGTTAAGCTGGCTCGGTTGCCGTGCAGACGACGATTCGCCTGATGAAAGATACGGGAGAAAAGATCCAACTGCGCGGCGTATTTCCCGCGTTTCCTGACCCCGAGGCGCTCGATACGAGTCTACCGGGACGCGACGTTCTTGATCTGTTCGCGGTGATCGTCGATCGTCCCGGCAACTGGGTGTGCCTACTCAACCAGCACCACCATTACGTGATTCAGCAACAGCCATGATTCAACCCGCTGTGTCTTTCCCCTTGGTCGATGAACTGCGCCGCGCGCTGGGGCCGGAAAACGTGCTGGCCGCCAAGTCGGAGCTGCTGGTGTACGAGTGCGACGCCTTCACCATCGAAAAGAACCGCCCCGACGTGGCCGTCTTCCCTCGTTCCACCGAGGACGTGCAGCGCGTCGTCCAGTTGTGCAACGAGGCCGGCGTTCCCTTCTTGCCGCGCGGCGCCGGCACCAGCCTGGCCGGCGGCTGCTTGCCGGTGGGCGGCGGCGTGATGATCGTCCTCACGCGGATGAAGCAAATTCTGGAAATCAACCTTCGCGACCGTTACGCCGTGGTCCAGCCGGGCGTGGTGAACGTGTGGCTCACGCAGGCGCTCAAGGGGACCGGCTACCACTACGCCCCTGACCCGTCTAGCCAAGGCGCCTGCACCATCGGCGGCAACGTGGCGACCAACAGCGGCGGCCCGCACACGCTCAAGTACGGCGTGACCGTGAACCATGTGCTGGGGGTCGAGGCGGTGCTGGCCGATGGCCGCGTGGTCCAACTGGGCGGGCCGGCCGAAGACCCGCTGGGGTTGGACCTGGTGGGCGCGGTGGTCGGCAGCGAAGGCACGCTGGCCATTGTGACCAAGGTCTGGGTCCGGCTCACCCGCGACCCGCAAGGCTACCGCACCCTGCTGGGCGTGTTCGACTCGGTCGAGGACGCCACCAACACCATTAGCGAGATCATTGGCGCGGGCATCGTGCCTGCGGCCCTGGAGATGATGGATCAGGGCATTGTTGTGGCGTTGGAAGAGGCGTTTCGTTTTGGCTTTCCGCTGGATGCGCAGGCCGTGCTGTTGATCGAGGTGGACGGCCTGGAGGCGGGGCTGGACGAACAGCGGGATCGCATCATCGAAATCTGCCATCGCTGCGGCGCCCGCGAGGTCCGCCAGGCGGCCACCGCCGCCGAGCGGCAGAAACTCTGGAAGTGCCGCAAGCAGGCGTTCGGCGCCATCGGCCGGCTCAGCCCGAGTTACTGCACGCAAGACGGCGTCGTGCCGCGCACCCAGTTGCCGCACATCCTCCGCCGCATTTATCAGATTGGCGCCAAGTACGAACTGCGCGTGGTGAACGTGTTCCATGCCGGCGACGGCAACATTCACCCGATCCTGTTGTTCGACGAGCGCGACCCGCAGCAAATCCGCCGCGTGCTTCAGGCCAGCAACGAAATTCTGGAAGAGTGCCTGGCCTGCGGCGGGAGCGTCACGGGCGAACACGGCATTGGGGTCGAGAAGATCGCCTTCATGAACCGCATGTTCACGCCCGACGACCTGGCGGCCATGGCGCACCTGCGCGAAGCCTTCAACCCGCGCGGCAATCTCAGCCCCGACAAGATGCTCCCCACCGCCGCGGGGTGCGGCAACGAGCACAAGCCCAAGCAAACCCACCCTGGCCGCCGCGCGGCGCTGTAGCGCTTGCGCGCCACGGTTGGCTTATCTCCATGCTGCCTGGCAATGGGTGGGGCGAAGAAATGCCTTGCCCCTTTTGCCGAAGGGAATGGGTCGCGCCGGCCGTGGTTTTTGCTATCGCCGAGTCGCGTGGGTTGGCGGCGGCTCTCGCCGGATCGCGGCCCAAAATGGTTTTCCAGAAATTTATGGGCGGGATAAAAAATCTCAACCGCCGCCTCCAAGGGACTCGTCCCCATCGCTAGGTGTAGCGCGTTTTTTTTGAGCTTTTCGGCTCGTTTCCATTCCTGAAAGCCACTTGCGTTTGCGATGCTTGACGCAACCTCCTCGGTTGCAATGTGCACCGGTTTGATCAAACGCACTAAGTGGTTCTTCTTGCCTCCCCGCGCTGCGCCGGTTTCGCTTCCCTTGGAGTGGGCCTTAGAACCATTGGCACGCGCGATTGCTGGCCGTGTGAGGGGCGTTGCCCGACAAGACGCGGCGGGTTGCTTTCCTCTGCGCGGTTCTTACAGTTGGTGCGGCAATGGAGGCCGGCTGCGTGGGTCGGCCGAAACGATTCGCTGCATGGAGGGACACGGAAGATGACGAAGAGGAAGAATGTACGTCGCCGCGTTTTCCGCTTGGAGAATCTCGAACACCGCATGGTGCTAAGCACCGCCGCCGTCGTGGATCAGGTGCTGCACATTGAAGGCGATCGGAACGACAACTACATCGCCGTCGGCATGAACGAGGCGGGGCAGGTCACCGTCGACTTCGACCCCGCGCCGGACAACGAGCCGCTCGCCTTCGACGCCGAGGCGCTTTCGGCCATCTCGATCGACGGCGGCCGCGGCGATGACCAGATCATCGTCAACTTGCCGCAATCGCATGTGGCCGCCGACCAATCGTTGGCGCTGGAAATTAACGGCGGCCAGGGGAGCGATTCGGTGGATGTCGCGCTTCCCGAAATCGCGGTCGATGGCGAACTGTCGGTCCACATCGAACTTGGCCAGGGCAACGGCGAGGAGGCCTCGGTCGATCTGGCCGGCGCGGCAATCTCGGCCGACGGCGTGGTGAACATCCACATCGACGGCGGCCAGGGCCAGGACGCCGCCTCGGTCGCGCTCGACGGCGGCATGGTCGAAGGCGCGCTCCACGTGACCCTGGAGGGCGGCTCTGGCGAAGACGCGCTCGCACTGAGCATTCCCAACTCGGAAATTAGCGAGGGCGCCGCCATTAGCGCCGTGTTGAAGGCCGGCCCCGCCGACGACGCCGTGGCGGTCGATTTCTCCGGGTCGATGATCGACGCCGAGGCCGCCATCGACGTAAGCATCGAAGGCGGGCCGGGCGACAACAGCATCGACCTGACGCTGACCGACGCCCTGATCGAAGGCATGGTGGACCTGCGTGTCGAAGGCGGCCCGCACGACGACGCCGTGGCCCTGGACCTGAGCGGCTCGGAACTGGCGGCCGGCGGCTCGCTGGCGCTCCACGTGGACGGCGGCCCCGGCGATGACGCGCTCTCGATCGCGCTGAACGAAGTGCTGGTCGAGGGATTGTTCGAGGCCAACTTTGATGCGGGCACGGGCGACGACACGTTGACAATCGAAGCGAGCGCCGGCGGACAGATCGCTTCGGGCGGCGCGGTCGCCATTGGCGGCAAGGGCGGTCCCGGCGTGGATCTGCTCAACGACGATCTTTTGGCCCTCACGCCTGACGATGGCGGGGAGCTTAACGTCGATCTACCGCTAGGCCCCGAACCGTTGCCGCCCCCAACCGATGTGCTCATCAACATCGTCAAACGACGTTTCCACCGCCTGCTAAGCTAGGCCGCCCCATCGCGCTAAACCCACTTCCAACTCCGCTTCGCGCCTCCCGCGCAAAGCGGAGTTTTTCCCATGGAGTGCGGCGATTCATCGCCGCTTTCGTCTTTAACTTTCCCCTTTTTTCTCGGTCCAAGCGAATAAAAGTAGAATGTCCCCGTTTAGCGACGCAGATCGGCGGGATCGAAGGCGTTCTTGCGGTTGGAGTGGGCGTTGGCTTTTGCTCGCCAAAGCTGATACAGATTCGAGCGGCGAAGGAAGAGCGCGTTCATGGCGATCCAGGCTTGCATGTTGTCGCGGTACCCCCATCGCACTACCCTGATTGACAACATCCCCGCCAAGAGGCCCGCGGGTAGGGCCACGATCAGCCGCAACCAGAGTTCTTGACCCAAGAGAGCAGTTATTTCCGCCAAGGGGTAATGAATGGCGGCGACTAGAAAGGCGCTCATCATTCCCCACCGCACCGCGGACTCCAAAATTTCGAACGTGAACTCCAAAACGGACCACTGAGGCGCCTCTAGCCGCCCATATTTGTCGCCAAACAGGCTTTTCCCTAGCACATAGGCGATGCACCCATGCGCCGCTCCACTGATCACGCAGGCCCCGACAATGAGCAGTATCAGGATCGAGCCTTCCTTCGGTTGTAAAGCATGATCAAACCAGCTTGCGAGAGTGGTCCCGACGACGCAGTTTGAAAGAAGCTCGTAGGTGACCAGTCTTCCCTTCTTTCTCATCCCTCTGGGCCTGCCTTATCTCCTGCGGTGCATTCCGCCGCGTAAGCGACTTGCGAAAACGGGTACAACGTTGGGTAACCTTAACCCGTATGGTACGGCGGTGTCAACCGAAAGATGGAGCCGCGGCCGCTGAAATCAGAATGTCCCCTTTTTCCAGGCGTGGCGGAGAAGTTTCATCGGCGGGTCGTCGCCCCAGAACTGCCAGTCCCAGGTCTTTTCGATGAAGTAGCACTCGATCATGGCGGTGGTGATCCACGGGTGACGCGCCAGCGCCCGGGCGATCCGCCAGACCAGCTTGGGGTTGGTGTACAGGCCGCGCATCATCCGCGCCATGCGATAGTCGTTGGCGATCTTGTAGCCCAAGGTGCCGTCCTCTTCCGACTCCAACGAGAAGTAGGGTTTGGCGCACGCCTCCAGTTGCCCATCCACGGGATAGTAACCGCCCATCCAACTGTGCAGCAGGCTGAAGTGGCGGCGGTCCGAGCCGCGCGGCTGGCGATACCACGGGGTCAGCAGGTATTCGGGCCGGACCTCGCGCTTCACGTGGATGGCGGTGGTGACGTAGCGCGCGTCGGCGTCGGGGTTGAGCGCCCGGTGCGCAATGGCGAACGACTCCCGGTAAATCGCGTCCATGCGGCCGGCCTGCACGTCTTCGGGCTGCACCCAATGTTCGAGCGAACCGTTGGCGATCACGCCGTCGAACTGCCCATGCCATTCCTTTGCTTCCAGCAAGTCGCGGTAGGTGCAGCAATACACCTGGGAACCGTGGTCGTTGCAGTACTTGACTTGCTCGGGCGAAACATTGACGCCCACCGCGTGCGCTCCCCGTTGTTGCGCCAGTCGCAAGAGATGGCCGTAGCCGCAGCCGATTTCCAGCAAGCGAAAACCGGGATGGGTGCAACCGACACGGTCAAGCAGCCCGTTCAGTTGCCGTTCGATGCCCTCTTCCAAGGTGTGGTCGGTTGGCAGAAACTCGCCATCGGCAAGGTCGCGAATCCCGACCGCTTCGGCGGCGTGGACGAGCGTGTAGCACAGCTTCACTAGCTTGATCGGCGCCACCCGTGACGGAGGTTGCGGGAGCGTGCGGAGGTCGGACCGTTCCCTCCGCGGATGCTCGGACGCAACGCGCGATTCGCTCTCGATGAAAGACATGGGAATCCTCCTTCGAGTGGATGCAGAGCGAAAGCAACTCCTGCTGTTATTGTGGCGATTCCGACGAACGATTGCCAGGAAAAACTTGTTGCACACAGGTTCCCCTACCCGACCCCTCCGGCGTTGCGCGGGATCGCCAAACGTTTCGTTGAAAAACCAAACGGCCCCGCGTTTATGTCAGCAGCCACAAGGCCACGTTCATGTAAATCAGAATGCCGAGGATGTCGATCAGGCCGGCTACAAAGGGGTTGCTCATCATGGCGGGATCCAGCCCCAGATGCTCAAAGATGATCGGCAGCACCGCACCCGCCAGCGCGCCACAGATGACGACCAGCAGGATCGTGCAAGGGACGACGAACATGCTGGTCGCGGTGCGCGCTTCTTCCTTGAGCAGCAACGCCACCACCAGACCGCACAACGCCAGGAAGCTGCCCAAGACGAGGCCGATCACCAATTCTCGCCCCACCACGCGCAGCCAGTCGCGCACGCTGATCTCGCCGCTGGCCAGTCCCGTGATGATGAGCGTGGCCGATTGGTTGCCCGAATTGCCGCCGCTGGAGATGATTAGCGGAATGAAGATCACCAGCCAGGGCCAAGTTTCGACGCGGCTTTGGTAACGCTCCAGGGTGAACGCCGTGAGCAGCCCTGCGAAGAACAAGATCACCAGCCACATCCCGCGTTTCCAACTAAGCGTGAGCAACGGCGTGCGCAGGTAGCCTTCGTCGAGCGGCGCGATGCCGGCGATCAACTGTGCGTCTTCAATCGCTTCTTCGCGCACCACGTCGATCACGTCGTCGTGCGTAATGATGCCCACCAGGCGGTTTTCTTCGTCCACCACGGGAATCGCCAGCAAGTCGTAGCGGGCCACCTTGTCGGCGACTTCTTCCTGGTCGTCGGTCGCCCGGGCGGCGACCAACTCCGTCTCCATCAGATCGCTGAGCTTCTTGCCGGGCTTGTTGATGTTGGCCACCAACTGCCTCGCCGAGACCAGCCCCCGCAGGTGGTTGCCCTCGTCGACGATAAACAGGTAATAGATGGTTTCCAGGTCGCCCGCCTGCTGGGCCAGTTCATCCAGCGCCTGCCGCACGGTAAGGTGCTCGGCGAGCTTCGCCACGTCGGTCGTCATGACCGAGCCGGCGGTTCCCTCGGGATACGCCGAAAGACGCAGAATGTCGCGCCGTTCGACCGCCGGCACGCGCGAGAGAATGTCGGTGACGATTTCCGGCGCGACGTCGTTGAGCACGTCCACGCGGTCGTCGGACGCAAGCTCCGCGACCAGGGCCGCCACCTGGTCGCGGTCCTGGGTCGAGATCAACTCGACCTGCCGCGAGTGCTCCAAGTAGGTGAATATCTGCTCCCGCGTGTCGGGCGTGGCGTATTGGAGCACCGCCCAACATTCTGCGGCTGTCAGCCCCTCCATGAAGTCGGCGGTGCGGGCCGGCGGCAGGGCTTCGCAGAACTCCCGCAGTTCGGCCTCGTTGTGCTCGGCCAGCATCTCGCGCAGTTCGGGCAGGAACAGAGTGCTTTCGACAGACATAAGATGCGACCGGCGGGCGGCCGAAAGGGGTTTCACAAGCAAGCCGGACTGCGTATCGTAGTCTTATCGTCATTATTGGGAATAAGGGGGCGCGCGAGAAACCACCTATCCAATGAGATTCTTCCATGCCATTTCAGTTTCCCCGCTGCCGCGTGACGCCGCTTCCGGGTCATCAGGCGGCATTCGCGGTCGACGGCGCCGAGCGCCTCCGCTGGCACTTTGGCGGCGAGTATCCCCGGCCGTTTTTCTATCCCTTGCTCGGGCCGTCGGGCGAGCCGCTCACGCGAATGGGACACCCCGGCGCATCTAACCACGACCATCACCGCAGCGTCTGGTTCGCCCATCACAAGGTGCTGGGCATCGACTTCTGGGGCGACGCCACTTCGGCGCGCATTCGCCAAAAAGAGTGGCGCGTCTACCAGGACGGCGACGAGCACGCCGTCATGGCCGTGGCCTTGGGTTGGTACGACGGCCACGACCCGCAGCCCCTGTTGGAGCAGGAATTGGTGGCCGTGCTGCGGCCCGGCGAGAAGGGCGAAACGCTCTTGGAGCTGCAATCCACCTTCCGTCCCGAGGCCGCTATGTTGGAGTTCGGCCAGACGAATTTCGGTTTCCTGGCGGTGCGGATGGCCAAGAGCGTCTCGGTCTACTTTGGCGGCGGGCAACTGACCAGCAGCGAAGGCTTGACGGGCGAGCCGGCCATCTTCGGCCAGCCCGCGCGATGGATGGATTACAGCGGTCCCGTGCTGCCCGCGCGGGAAGGCGAGCCGCAAGAAACGGTGGAAGGAATCACTTATTTCGACCATCCGAGCAATCCCCGCCATCCGACGCGCTGGCACGTGCGCGAAGACGGCTGGATGGGGGCCTCGGCGTGCATAGACGAGCCGCTCCTGACCACGCGCGAAAACCCGCTCCGCTTGCGATACCTGCTGCACGCGCATGCTGGCCCTTATGACCAGGCCCGCGCCGAAGCTCTCGCCGCCCAATTCACCCACTGGCCGCGCTTCCAGGCGATCCCCTCCAAGAAGAAGCACCAGCAGTTTGAGCTACAGGTGGCCCAAGACGGTTAAAGAATAATCCGGAAGGGAAGAAGGAAATTACCAAGCACTCTCCTTCTTCTCTTTCTTCCATTCGGCATTTCCCCTTCCGCGTTTAGGAGGTTGTTTCTCGCTCGCTTTGCGGGGCTTGTTCGTCCGCGCCGTTGTTTTCCTCGTCTTTGACAATCGATTGGACATTCCGATTGGCGGGGGTCGGCTCCAGCGGTTTTCTGGCCCGCACGCTCGTCCAAATGGCGATGCCAATACAGGCCAGGATGATCCCAACCGAGACCATCGGGGGAATGTGCAGCACGTCGGAGGGAACCATCATCTTGAACGCGGCAAACGCCAGCACCGCCGCCAAACCATAGTGCAGATAGCGGAGTTCTCCCAAGGTGGCGGCCATCGCAATGTACAAGGACCGCAGCCCCAAGATGGCGAACACGTTCGACGTATAGATGATGAACAACTGGTTCTCGGACCGCGGAACCACGGAAAACGCCGCGGGAACCGAGTCGATGGCGAACATCACGTCGGTCAGTTCCAGCCCGATCACCGCCACCATCAGCGGAGTCATCAGAAATTTACCGTTGACCCGCGTGAAAAAGTGCGCGTGCGCCGTGGGGCGCGAGACGGGCAAATTATGGGCCAGCCATTCGACCAGCTTGCTTTCTTCTTCTTGGGCCGGGTCTTCCCGAAAGGCATGCCAGGCGGCGTACAGCAGGAGCACCGCAAAGATGTACTCCACCCACGCCCAGCGATGCAGGGCCTCGGCGCCCAGGTAGATGAAGATCGCCCGGAACACCAGCGCCCCGAAGATGCCCCACGAGAGCGCCTTGCGCTGGTGCGTGGTGGGAATCCGCAGCGTCTTGAAGATAATCAAAAAGACGAACAGGTTATCCAGGCTCAGACTCTTTTCGATCAGGTATGACGCCAGGTACTCCTGCGCCGCTTGGCCGCCGCGGTCGATCCACACAAACACGTTGAAGAGCAGGCCGGCCGCCACCCAAATTACCGTCCACAAGAGCGCGCGGGAGCGCGATTCGGCGTGCTCGCCGCGATGCACAAAAATATCGATCGCCAGCATCAACAGCACGGCGATGCCGAAGACAATCCATTCCCAAGTGACCGGTGTATCCATAAGCGCAGGGGGAAGTAACGGAAAGGTGAGCAGAGCGAGGACAACGCGGCTTGCGCCGTTTATCGCAGCCAGCGCGGAGCCTTGGTTGTCGCAAATTCCGGGCCGTGAGAACAGGTGGGGTCGGCTAGCTCGGGGCGGCGGACGAATCGACGCTCCCCGTCGCCCGGCGCCAGAACTGGGTGGCGGTATCGAAGAATTGCCGGAATTCCCCCTCGCTGGCGAAGGCGGCGTAGGGCACGACAATGGCCGACGCCGCCGAGTCGTAAATGTACGCCGCCTGGGGCGTAGCGACGATTTTCTCGATCGCCGGCCACTGGAACGTGGCGTCGGCATAGCGCGAGATGCGGCGGACCCCGGCCGGTGAAATCCACACCCGATGCAAGCCAAACAGGTTCTCGTTGCGGCCTTCGCGGAACATTGCTTCCAGCACTCGTCGCAAGTTCGCCTTGCGGCGGCCGGCGGAAGTCAGATACCAGAAGACGCCGACCCCCGCCACGCCCGCGAGCAACAGCAAGGGGCCGGAGTCGCGCCACCCGGTCAGTTGGAGCGGCCCCAACGCCAGCGCAATCGCCACCAGGAACAAGCCCCGCGCGAGCCACAACCGGCGGCGCATCGACCGCGAGTGGTTGACGTGGTAAAAGTTAAACTCCACCAGGTCTTCCACGCTCAAGTGAAAATCGACGCGCAGGACGCTTTCGCTTTCTTTGACCGGTTGGGCCAACACGGGCGGTTCGCTTCCCGGCGCCGCATACGGATTGTCGTCCTGTGGCCGCATAGCGGGTGATCCTGGCGAATGGCCAAAACGTGAAGAACAACGTCCTGCGACATTGTACCACGTTGTTCGGCGCCGCCCTGGCGCGCTGCGCGGAGAGCGTTTGACCGTGGGGCAGGCTTCCAGCCTGCCAATGTGTTTTGTGTTTTGGCAGGCTGGAAGCCTGCCCCACGTTGTTCATAGCACAGGCTCCCCGCAATGCCGACCTATCGCTTTCCCGTGCTGGTGTGGCAGGATTATGAAGGCGCTTTCACCGCGCAGCCGGTCGGCTTCGACAGCGAGGCGGCGGCGGTGGACGCGAGCGCCGCGGGCGCCTTGCGGCAGGTGAAGAATTACCTGCAATGGCTCTACAAGCAGCGGCCCTGGATGGAAGGGCCAGAGTTCGTGGAAGCCCACCTCTCGCATACGCGGGTCACGGTGCGTCCCGAATACGTGGGCGGCGACCGCGCGTATCCCTGCGACGAAATGATCGAGCTGCGCATCGCCTGCGTCCGCGGCAAACAATCCGGCGGCCTTTTGGCGTGTGCGCTGCCGATGCTGGGCATCTATTTTCACTACTACGAGCCGGACCTGCTCAAGCGGTTGATCACCGAGAAGGTGCGCGACGCGCTCTCGGGCCGCACTCCCCGAGAGTTAAGCCGCTTCCTGGCGCCCAAGCTAACGCGGCTGGAGGAAGTCTCGGTCAAGGCGCCCGACGTCCCTCCCAATCACGTGTGCCCGGTGGAGATTCCCGCGCTCACGGCGGTGGCCGAGCCGCTGGGGCAACCAAGCATCCGCCGCCTTTACTCGCGCGCCTGGCAGCGCGAGCAAGAAGTCCAGCAACTGGTCCAGCGGCTGACGCAAGAGCGCGCGCCCTTGCTGCTGTTGGGCGAGTCGGGGGTTGGCAAGACCACGCTGCTGGTCAACGCGGTGCGGATCGTCGAACGCCAGCGGACCGAGCAACAACGGCAGGAAGGCCCCGTCCACCGCTTCTGGCGGACCAGCGGCGCGCGGCTTATCGCTGGCATGAAGTATCTCGGCCAGTGGGAGGAGCGGTGCGAGGCGGTGATCGAAGAACTCTCGCACTTTCAAGGCGTGTTGTGCGTCGAGAGCCTCCTGGAGTTATTGCTCTTGGGCGGGCGCGACGCCACCGACAGCCTGGCCGCGTTCTTCTTGCCGTACCTGCAAAGCGGCGAACTGCGCATGATCGCCGAAACCACGCCCACCGAACTGGATGCTTGCCGCCGCCTGTTGCCCGGTTTTGCCGAGACATTCCCCATGGCGGTGGTCCCGCCGCTGCCGCCGCAGTCCGCGCGGCAGGCGCTGGAGCAGTTCGCGCGGCTCGAAGGGCAGGAGGCCAAGGTCGAACTGGCCGCCGATGTGGTCCCCACCTTGGATCGGCTTTTTCGCCGCTTCCTGCCGTACCAATCGCTGCCGGGGCGCGCGGCGCCGCTGGTGGTCGAACTGATCGACACCGCCCGCCAGTACGAGGTGAATGAACTTACCGCGGGCGACGCGGTCGGACTATTCCTGCGGCACACGGGCTTGCCCGAAAAGTTTCTTCGCGACGAAGAACCGCTGCCGGTCGAGGAGATCGAGCGGCACTTCCGCTCCCGCGTGGTGGGGCAAGAGGCGGCCGTCCGCGCCACCGCCAACCTGGTGGCCGCGTTCAAGGCGGGGCTGAACGACCCGCAACGCCCACTAGGCGTGCTTTTGTTTGCCGGCCCTACGGGCGTCGGCAAGACCGAGATGGCCAAGACGCTCTCGCATTACTTGTTTGGACACGGCCAGAAAACCGACCGGCTGGTGCGGTTGGATATGAGCGAATACTCGGGCTGGGACGCTGCCGAGCGATTGCTCTCGAAGCCCGACCGCACGCCGAGCGATTTTGTCGCCCGCGTGCGGCAACAGCCGTTCGTGGTGGTGCTGCTTGACGAAATCGAAAAGGCGCACCCCGATGTGTTCGACGTGCTGTTGGGCCTGTTCGACGAAGGCCGCCTGACCGACCGGCATGGCCGGACCACGAACTTCAAAAGCGCCATCGTCATTATGACAAGCAACCTGGGCGCCAGCCGGCGGCAATCCATCGGCTTTGGCGACGACGCGGGCGCCGCCTACTTGGCCGAGGTCAAGTCGTTCTTTCGCCCGGAATTCTTCAATCGCATGGACGGCGTGGTCACCTTCCAACCGCTCGCATGGGAAACGTGCCTGGCGATTGCTCGCAAGGAACTGGAGGAAATCGCGAGCCGGGAAGGACTAACCCGGCGCGGCGTGCGCTTGGTGTACTCCGACCGCCTGGTGGAGCATCTGACGAAGACGGGATTTGATCCGCGTTACGGCGCCCGGCCGCTCCAACGCACGCTGGAAACGCAGGTGGTGGCGAGGCTCTCGCACTACCTCGTCACGCAACCCCACGCCCGCGACAAGGAACTGCGCCTGGACCTTGACGCCGACGGCGCGGTGCGGGTGACGTAGGGTGCGCCGTTCGGCCCCACGCCGTAGAGTCGGATCGTCGCGCTGGCCGTAAGCGCTATCGCTTGCGATCAGCGCGCCCTCCGAAACGCTAGTGCGTTTTTTACGGTGGTGTGAAACGTTCTTCCGTGTAGGTTACTCGCTGGAGCGAGTAACCAACCGCTTGGGAAACAAGCGGATTCTTCGGCTCGCTTCGGTCGCCGTTGGTCACTCGCTGGGAGCGAGTGACTTACATGAAGACACGCCACACCTGCCTGAAAAACGCTCTAAGCATCATCACAAGAAAAACGGCGATTCACTAACGCTGTTCGTCCTTTTGCGCCTCGACGACAAGCGAATCAAAAGTGGCTGCGTACTCGGGATGCACTTGCGCAAGGTGTTGGCGGATCCCAGCCACCTGGTCCTCGTTGGCGCGGATCAGCTCGATCACATCCGCTTCATCTTTTGTTCGACCGGCGGCGATTTTCAATTCCACCAGGCCGGGCAAGTCGATGTAACGGAGCGAGGCGCCGGCGCCGCCAAGATTGGCCGGATGAGGAATCGTGGTGGGCGCCAGGTCGGGCGGCGAGCCGGGGTGCTCGCCTTCCGGCAAAATATCCACTTGTACGTCGGTCTCTCGGTGATGCACCTTGGGCCAGCGGCCGGGAACACGCGCCAGCACTTGGAAACCGCTGACCGCCGCTACCTGCAGGAATTCCTCGATGCGATCGGCAGGAAGCACAATATCCAGGTCTTGCGTCACGCGGCCCATATAGCCGTGCCTCCATACCGCCCACCCTCCACCCACCACCGCCTGGCAATCCATCGCCGCCAGCACGCGGTCCACAGCCCGCACCACGCGGCCGTAACGCCCTGGAAGGTCCTGCGGCTCGAGCATGGTATCCCTCCCCGCCGAAAGCGCGTCGGCCAGCGCCAGTTGCTCGGAAAGAAATTCAGGCGTGACGCGAATCATGGCGACTGCCTCATTCGGCGGCCATCATGCGGGGGCGGTGAATGTATACATCGGCGGCGCCCAAGGCGCAGTTGTTGGCGCCTTCCAAAAACACGCGCACGTGGCTATGGCCTCGCGCCTCTTGCGGAACCTCTAGGGCGAGTTGGAAGGCGCCGGCCGGTACGTCCACCTGCTGCACGGTCCAGCGGTGGTCGTTGGCCTTGGCGTACACTACGTCGAGTGCGGCCAGCGTTTCGTGGACCGGCGGCAAAGCGGTCCGCGCCGGCGGCTGGAAGGTCAAGCGATCGCGGCGACAGACCAATTCGACGGTCATCCGGCCGGGCAGCGGCGCGGCGCCGGTAATCGTCAAACGCTCGCCCGCGGCGATGTCGGCCGCGGCCGAGAGTTGCACTTCCGCCGGCGTGTACAGCCGCAAGAGCGGATCGCCCAGCAAGTTGAACAGGTGCAGGTGCTCGCGGCGCTCCTCGTCCAGCAAGTCGGGTTTGGGACTGATGGCGCGGGCCACCGTGTCAAGAAACTCCCGCCGCGAGAGCGCTGCGTCTTCTCCTTCGGCCGGCGCCGGCTCTTGTACCAGGCGCCGCTTGGCGTGCAGCACGGCTTCGCCGAGAGTGGGGCGGCGGTTCTGGAAGACTTCGTCCATCAACCCCGTGCCCATCACCGCCATTGCATAGGGCATCGTCACGCGCGAGCCCGCCAGCGCCGCCACGGGACCGCCGGGAGCGCGAAGCAGTTCTTCGGCCAGGCAATCGCGCGGAGCGTCAAAAGCGCCGGTGTAACACGCCAGAAACACCGCGATGGGCGGCGTGGCGTCGGCCTGAAGCTTTCCCGTATCGGCCGAAGACAGGATCGGATAACGTCCGACCGGCGTTTGGATCAGGTCCAAGCCGTGGCGCTGCCCGTGGCCGATGTAAACCCAAAACAGGCAGCCTTCGTTGAAGCGGGCGAGCGCCACATTCTGGAACTGCCGCGGATCGGGGCAAAACGGGCTGCGCCAACTGCCATAGGTGACGGTCGTGCGATAGGCGGAGGGAATCCCCTCGGTCAGAAAGCGCTTGGTGGCCGATTCCAAGACCGAATCGACCACGGCGCCAAACCCGCCCACGCCCGCAATCAAGTTCACTTGCCGCCGCCAGGCGCCGAACAGCGCCGAGTTCTCGTACGCGATGATCCTGCCCACCAGCGCCGTAAGTTCTTCGGCGCTATTCACTGGCAAGCGGCCAATGGCCACGTCGGGTATGTCGTCGCCGTCCAGGTCGGCGTAGCGGTTATCGCCGGCAATCTCCGGTTCGGAGCCCCAATGGACGTTCACCTTCGCTTCGACCAGGTGCGTCGGCACGGTGCGGGCGCGCACCGCGGGATCAAGCGCCGCCTGCGGTTTGGCGTCGCCCACCAGCACCACCGATCGCAACCGCCCGCCTTGGGCCGCGGCGCCGATGCGCTGCTGGATGTCGCTTGCCGTGCCCAGGTTCGACACCACCGTCAGCACGTGCCCCTGTGCGGTGCGATGCTCAATCCAGGGCTGCAAAGCTGGGCGAAATTCCTCGGGACATACAACGACCGTATCCGGCGCAAGCGCAGAGAACGAGAGATAAGCCAGAAGCACGGCGGAAAACATTGAGAAGACTCCCAGTCGAGAAGAGGGCATCCTTGCCACGCATCGTTAGTGTATCGGCGTAACCCCTATTGGGGCAAGAGATTTTGGAGCGAGGCGTCCCCCCCGCGCCGCGCCGTTTAGGTAAAATGTCCACGAGGAATTGGTAGTGGTGCAGTTGGGCGATTTTTTCACAAACCCGAAGCGTTAGCGAGGACAGAAGTGCTGTCCTCGCTAACGCTTCGGGTTAGTATGGGTTCAGCAATAATCTCGAAGATCGCCAAACTGTGCCACTACCGAGGAATTACCAATCAGGTACAACGTTTTTCGCCTGCTGCTGTTTCGCGATTTTCCCATGGCTACCGTTCTTAAATCTGCGATTTCGCCCGAGGAGCATCTCGCCCGCGAGCCTGGCGACGGAGCTTGAGGTTGCGACGATCGGTTGTCGGTTTTCGCTCGCACGAATCTACCAGCGTGTGATTCAGGAGTCATGATGCACATTGCCGCGCCTCAAAGTCGCTTGCGTTTCGCCGTGGCCGTGGGCGACATTACGCCGCCCGTGGGGATTTACCATCGCATGTGGGGCGCCGCGACGCACGACCGCGCCGAGGGCGTGCATCGGCCATTGCGGGCCACGGCCTTGGTCTTTCAGTCCCGCCACGCGCCGCCCACGCCCGCCACGCGGCAGGTGGTGATCGCGCTGGATCATTGCTTGCTGGGCGCTCCCGAGATGGAGCGGCTTGTCGCGCATGTCTCGCAGGCGACAGGCGTGGAGCGCGAGGCGCTGCTGGTCACATTCTCGCACACGCACGCCGCGGGGCTAATGAGCCTGGACCGCGTCGATCTGCCGGGCGGCGACCTCATACCCGAGTATCTCGAACAGGTCGCCCGCCGCGTCGCCGAACTGACGGCCCAAGCTCTGGGTAATCTGACCGACGCCACCTTGGTTTACGGCCAGGGGCGGTGTTCGCTGGCCGCGCACCGCGACTTGTGGGATGAGTCGGCCGGCCGGTTTGTGTGCGGCTTCAACCCGCACGCGCCGGCCGACGATACGGTGCTGGTCGTCCGGGCCACGCGCGACGCCGACGGCGCGCCGTTGGCCACGATCGTCAACTACGCCTGCCATCCCACCACGCTGGCCTGGGACAACCGGCTGATCAGTCCCGACTTTCCCGGCGCGCTGCGCGAGACGGTCGAAGCGGCGACCGGCGCCCCGTGCGTATTCCTGCAAGGCGCGTCGGGCGACCTGGGTCCGCGAGAAGGCTTCGTGGGCGATCCCGCCGTGGCCGACCGCAATGGCCGGCAACTGGCGCACTCGGCCCTGGCGGCCTGCGAGGCGCTGCCGCCGCCCGGCCAGCGGTTTGAGTACGCCGGCCCGGTCGAATCGGGCGCCACCATCGGCTCCTGGCGGTATGCGCCGCAGGATGAGTCAGGGCAACAAGCGGCCGCCTTGTGGCGGGTGCGGCGCTGGAAGGTGGAACTGCCCTACCGCGATGACCTGCCCACCCTGGACGCCGCCCGGCAAGAACGCGATCAATGGCAGGCGCAAGAGCAAGCGGCCGCGCTCCGTGGCGACCTGGCCGCAGCACGCGACGCGCGGGCCATGGTCGAGCGCCGTACGCGCATGCTGCGTCGCCTGGAAACGCTTCCGGCAGGAGCGGCGTACCCGTTCCCCGTCACCTTGGCGCGCCTGGGCGATGCGTGGTGGCTGGCGGTCTCCGGCGAGCCGTACAACCTGCTGCAAACCGAACTGCGGCGCCGCTTTCCGCAAACGCCGGTGGTGGTGATGACCCTCGCCGATGGCTGGGGACCGTCCTACTTGCCGCCGCGCGAGCTGTACGGAAAGGGCATTTATCAGGAAACGGTTTCGGCGCTGGCGCCGGGCTGCCTGGAGACGCTCATCGAACAAATCGCCGCCGCCATGCAGAGGTAAGAATGGAGAGCCGGCCACGCCCGTCTGACGCCATCACGATGAAGCACATTCTTGTTACCGGCGGCGCGGGGTTTATTGGTTCACACCTGACCGAAGCGCTCCTGGCGCGCGGTGATCGGGTGACGGTGGTCGATGACGAATCGACCGGCCGGGCCGACAACCTGACCGCCGTGCGCGAGCATCCGCAGTTCACGTATCATCGTGGCTCGATTGGCGACGCCGTCCTGGTGCGGAGCCTCTTGGACGACGTGGACGAGGTGTACCACCTGGCGGCGGCGGTCGGGGTGGCGTTGATCGCCCGCGAGCCAATCCAGACCATCGAGCGCAACATCTATCCCACCGAGTTGATCCTGGCCGAACTGCGCCGCCAGCGGGAGCGCGGGCGCGTGATCCGGTTCTTTCTCGCCAGCACCAGCGAAGTGTACGGCAAGAATCCCAAGCCCGTCTGGAGCGAAGGCGACGACCTGGTGTTCGGCGCCACCACCAAGGCCCGCTGGTCGTATGGGGCCTCCAAGGCGATCGACGAGTTCCTGGCCTTGGCCCACTGGCGGCAATCGCGGCTGCCGGTGGTCATCGGCCGCTTCTTCAACGTGGTCGGGCCGCGGCAGACCGGCGCCTATGGCATGGTGTTGCCGCGGTTCGTGGCGGCGGCGCTGCGGGGCGAGCCACTGGTGGTCCACGACGACGGCCGGCAGGTCCGCTGCTTTGGCCACGTCAGCGACGTGGTCCACGCGGTGCTGGCGCTGATGGAAACCGACGATGCGCTGGGCAAGGTGTTTAACATCGGCAGCGACCAGCCGGTGTCGATTGGCGAGTTGGCGGAGCGGGTCATCGCCGCCGCCGGCCGCACGCCTCCTTCGCCCCTGCACTTTCAAAGTTACGCCGACGCATACGACGAAGACTTTGAAGACATCCGCCGCCGCGTGCCCGACCTTTCCCGGCTGAAGGCGACCATCGACTATCGACCGCGGTTTGACCTGGAACGGATCATCGATGACCTGATCGAAAAAGGAAGAAGCGAGCGTTCAACGTAACCAGAACGCGTCATGCGCGCCGCGCGTCTTCCACTTCATGCACCACGACCACGTTGTGAGCAAGCTCCACCAGGTCGCTGCCGGTCACAAAGACCACACGGTCCCCAGGCTTAAGGCATCCGTCGGCAAGGCCCCACGCGTCGATGAAGCGGCGCAGTTCGGGCGGGTCGTTCAGGGGCGCATCGAGGAGGGGCGTGATGCCCCAAAACAAGCACGTTTGCCGCAGCGTCCGCTCCGAGTCGCTGACGGCCAGCGTGGGGATAAAGTCGCGTTGCTTGGCTTTGACCCGCGCCGTGGCGCCGCTGCGCGTGATGACGACCACCAGCCGGGCGTCCAGCGTCGCGGCAATGCGGCCCGCCCCGTAAGCCACCGCCGCCGTGATGGGATGCACACCCGACGCCGCGGCGGGAGGCGGTGGTGGCGGCGCGTCGCGCAAGAGCTGCTCGGTCTTGAGCAGAATGCGGTTCATCATCTCCACCGTCTCGCGGGGGAACTCGCCCACGGCCGTCTCGCCCGAGAGCATGCAGGCGTCGGCCCCGTCCAGGATAGCGTTGGCCACGTCGCTGGCCTCGGCGCGGGTGGGACGCTTGGACTGCGTCATGCTCTCCAACATTTGTGTGGCCACGATCACCGGCTTTTGGTAGCGGGTGCAGGCGGCGATGATGCGTTTTTGAGCCACGGGAGTTTCGGCCACGTCGATCTCGACCCCCAAGTCGCCGCGGGCGACCATCACCGCGTCGGTGGCTTGCACCACCTCGTCCAGCCGCGCGAGCGCTTCGGGCTTTTCGATCTTGGCCACGACCATCGCCGAGGAGCCAGCCTGGCGCAGCAGCTCCTTCAAGTCCTCCAGCTCCTCTGGACCGCGCACGAAGCTCAGGCTGACAAAGTCCGCCTCGCTTTGCACGGCCCATTGGGCGTTGTCGCGGTCGGCGTCGGTCAAGGCGGGCGTGCTCAAATGAACGCCGGGCAGGTTGATCCCCTTGCGGCTGCGAATCTCGCCCGCCGCCTCGACGCGGCAGGTCACGGCGTTTTCGCTCTTGGACACGACCCGCATCGCGACCGCGCCGTCGGCCAAGAGCACGCGGTCGCCGGTGTTCAGTTCATCGACAAGCGTGGGGTAGGTGCTGACCAGGTCATCGGGCCGCTGCGGCGTGTCGCCGCGCACGAAGCGGAAGGTGGCGCCCTCCTCGCATTGGATCGGGTCTTGCAGCAGTTGCCCCAAGCGAATCTTCGGCCCCGCCAGGTCCACCAAGATGGCCACCGGGCGGCCGGCGTCGCGGCTGGCCTGGCGAATGTCGGCCACGGACTGCGTGTGCTCTTGCCGGTCGCCGTGCGCCATGTTCAGGCGAAACACATCGACGCCCGCGTCAATTAACGCGGCCAGCATCTCTCGCCCCTGGCTGGCCGGCCCCACGGTGGCGACAATCTTTGTCCGGGCGCGTTGGCGCAGCGGTTCGGCAGGCATGTTTAAGGCATCTCAAAGTTCTGGTCGGGACGACGCACGGTGAGCACGGGGCAAAACGACGTGCGCACCACGTTCTCGGCGACGCTTCCCAAAAGCATGTGCGAGATCGCCCGGCGGCCGTGCGTGCCCATGACAATCAGGTCCATGTCTTGTTCGCGGGCGTAGCGAACGATTTCGACAAAGGCGCGGCCCTCGCGCACCGCAAATTCGGCGCGCAACTGGGCGCGGTCTTCCGGCGACACCACCTGCTCGTACCGTGCGGCGACCTTGGCCGTGGCCTCGTCGCGGTAGCTTTGGGCGGTGGTATGCGCCGTCAGGATCGGATCGTCCTCGACGTACAGCACGTGCAGCGTCGCGCCCAGCGCGGCGGCCAGGTCTTTGGCGTAGCTCAGCGCATGTTGCGAAGGATCGCTGAAGTCAATCGGCGCCAGAATTTTTTGAATGTTCATGGAACGATTCCCATGCGCAGGTCACTCGGAAGGAATGTTTGGTTTATAACGCCAATCTTTCCCTCTCGCCAGAGCGGCCCCGCACGGCGCCGCGTCGCGAGGTTGCGGCGTGAGCTAGGCTTTCGTTTGACGCGGAAGGCGATTCCGCGCCCTTGGAAGCGATTGCCCCTTCTTGGATCTCCGCCATGTTTCCTTCGCGCCGTCGTCGCTTGTTTCTTGATTCGGTCCAGACCACACTCATGCTGCGGGTGGTCGCGTACTGGTTCTTCTGCCTCTTGGCCGCCGCGCTTATGGCGTGTTGCTGGATCGCCTGGGCCGAGCCGCCCGCGTCGTCTGGCGAGTTGTTCGCGCGGGCGCTGCGCGTTTATGGCCCGGTGTTGGGGGCGACCACGCTCCTTCTGCCGCTGGTGGTGATGGACGTGTTGCGCCTCAGCAACCGCTTTGTGGGGCCAGTGTATCGCCTGCGGCATGCGCTGCGGCAAGCGGCGCATGGCGAAGCCGTGGCGCCGATCCAGTTCCGCGACAACGACTACTGGCGCGACGTGGCCGAAGATTTCAACCGCGCTTGCGCCAGCTTGAACGAAGAAACCACCAGCGCCTAAGCGAGACGCCGCGTGTATTGCTGGACTCGCAAGAGCTCCACCCTTTCTGGACGATTTCGTCCAACGTCATTCGACCGTGGGACACGTCTTCCGTGTGGCGCCATCGCACCGCGAGCGCGCCACACTCCACGAAGCAGGGTTCGTCTTCATTCCCCGTACACAACCACCGTCTTGATTCCTTGCGGCGTGCGGTGCTCGTAATGCCACAGCGCTTCGGCGGGGGGGAGGTAGTCGGTAAACAAGGCCGCCAACGGCCGCGGGTGCGTATGCCGCAGTTGCGCCAGGTGACGCAGCGCGTCGGCAAAGTCGCGCGGGGCGGAATTGACCGTGCCCAGGTGCAGGTGGTTGCCCAAGACCGCGTGACGCATGGCCAACGATACATTGTGCCGCGCGGGACGCGGCATGCGAGCGCTGCCCAGCCACGCCATCACGCCGCACGACGCCAAGGCCGACGTGGCGCGGATCAGCACGTCGTCGCTGCCGGTGCATTCCAGAATCAGGTCAAAGCCGTCGCGCTCCACGTCGCTTGGTTCAAACGCATACTGCCTGGCCGAAAGATACGCGGCGCCAAACTCCTGGGCTAACCGCACGCGCGATGTTGCCTCCTCGTCGCGGCCGTAGACCGTGACCGGCCAATCGCGGCAGCGGCACGCCAGCACCGCGCCAAACGCAATCGGGCCAAGGCCCGTCACCAGCACGCGCGGCGACGGATCGGTCCAGGCCGTTTCGCCCAACCGCGCCCGCTGGAGCGTGACGGCTTCGTTCGCCGCTTTCTCGGCAATCGAGAGTGGTTCCGTGAACACCGCCACCGGGGCCACGCCCGGCGCCACCGGGAACAGATACTCAGCCCGGTCGAGGAACCACGGCCGGGCGAAGCCATGCTCCCGCACGATGCCGCGCTCGGTGAAGTGCCCGAACGGCAGCAGATCGGCGCGCCGTCGGCCGGGCGTCGAGGCTCGCCGCACCACGGGAACCACCAGGTCGCCCGGTCGAAATTCCGCAACACCCGGCGCGACCTGTTCCACCCGGGCCAGGCATTCGTGACCCAGGATCAAGTGGTCCGCGTCCGGCGGCAACAGCGGTTGCCGCGACGCGAGAATCTCCCGGTCGGTGCCGCACACGCCGACTTGCAAAGTGCGGCACAGCACCTCGCCTTCCGCGGGCGGCGGAAGGTTTGGCGGCGCGACCAAACTCGGATGCGGCGACCCGGCGCGGGCGGCAATGGCAAGCATGGCGGAGGCTGCTCCTCCAAGCGTTATGAGGGCAGCTTCCAGGGGCTGCGGTAGGGACGCTCCACTTGAGCCGCCAGTTCCGCTTCGCCGACGATCTTCTCGTTCGCGGCGTCCCACACCACCTTCTTGCCGGTGTGGGCGGCGATGTTGCCCAGGTGGCAAGCGATGGCCGTGCGGTGGCCAATCTCCACGTCGCAAATCGGGCGCTCGCGGCTCTTGACGCAGTCCAGGAAGTTGCTGTGGTGGTTGCCGCTGACGTACAACCGTTCGTCGGTGGCCTTGAACTTGGTTTGAAGCAGGTCGCTCGGCTCGGCGGTGAGCTTGCCGCGGTTCACAAAGATGCGCCCCTTGGAGCCAATGAACGTGGTCCCCCCAGGAATGTCCTTTTGTCCCTGGCCAAGAATCAGCGTTACGTCGTCGGGGTACTTGTAGACCAGGCGGCAGGTCTCGGTCACTTCATGCCATTTCTTTGGGTGGAACGTGGCCACTTCGGCCGAGACTTCCAGCGGGCCGGAGTCGTCCACGCCCATGCCCCAGTGGGCAATGTCCAGGTGATGCGCCCCCCAGTTGGTCATCTGCCCGCCCGAGTAGTCCCAGAAGAAGCGGAAGTTGTAATGGACCCGCTTCACGTTGTACGGCCGGTCGGGCGCGGGGCCGAGCCAGAAGTCATAGTCCAGTTCTTGCGGCGGTTCGCCGTCGGGGCCGGGTTCGCCGGGGTGGTTGGGACCGGGAATCCCGACCAGCACCGTTTGTAGCTTGCCGATATAGCCGTTGCGCACCAGCTCGCAAGCCTGGCGGAAGTTGCCGGCGCTGCGCTGTTGCGACCCGGTTTGGACCACGCGATCGTTCTCGCGCGCGGCTTCGACCATTTTCCGCCCTTCCACGATAAACAGCGAGAGCGGCTTTTCGCAGTACACGTCTTTTCCCGCCTGGCAGGCGTGAATGGTGGGCAGCGCGTGCCAGTGGTCGGGCGTAGACACCACGACGACGTCAATGTCCTTCCGCTCTAGCATCTTGCGGTAATCGCCGTAACCTGCGGGCTTGTGCCCCTTGGCTTGGGCGGTCTTCACCGCTTGAGCGACATGCTTGGTATCGACATCGGCCACGCCGGCAACCGCTACGCCTTTACCCATGAAGGCGTTCAAGTTGCCGCGTCCCTGGCCGCCGACGCCGACAAACCCGGCGACGATCCGCTCGTTGGCGCCAAAGGCGCTCTGGGGCACGTAGTAAGGCAAAGCAATCGCCCCGGCCGTGGCCGCGGATGTTTGCAAGAAACGACGACGCGTAAAGGTGGGATTATGAGACATGGTGAGGTTGTGGAGGTGGGAGATACTGGCGGCGGCGACGCGCGCCGCCGTTACGGGATGAAGAAGCACTCGCGAAGCAAGTGCGCCACGCTTTGTCTATGACGCATTCCACGGCAGCGTGACGAGTCTCTTTATGGGGTGCACTCGCGGAGCGAGTGCACCACATTCATCAAAAAATCATCATGCTTTCGTGAGACGCACTCTATTGCGCTAGAATGGTCGTTTCTTCTTCGACCGTCAATGGCTGGGGCTGCCGGACGCTGGAGATTTGTGCGCGGAGCACGGCGCGGCCGGGCTGCTTGAGCGTCACTTCCACCCGGTACGGCGGCAGCGTTTCGCCGGCGCGAATTTCCAAGACGGGCGCCACGTCAAACGACCGGCCATCGGGTGAGACCCGACGAATGCCCGACGGCCCGTTGAGCCGCACCAGCGTCGCATTCTCGGGAAGGGTGACGGTCATCGCCACGTTTTGATCCGCCACGGTCCGCGTGTTCTTGATGACGATCACATAGGTCACGGTTTGCCCCAATCGCACCGAATCGGCCAGGTCATCCACCGTGGCTTGCAGTTCGCCCACGTCGGCCGGCAACGGTGCGGCGGGTTCAGGCTTTTGCGTCGGCGCGGGCTGCGTCACAGCGGGGGCCGGCTGCGGCGCGGGCGCGGGCTGCGGCGCTGGTGCGGGCTGCGTGGCTGCCGGGGGCGGAGCCGCAACGATTCGCGTGACCGCCTCGGCCGCGTGTTGCACTTGTTCGCGGGCGGTCGCTTCGGCGCGAAGCCGCGCTTGCGGGTCGTACTGCACCGCTTGGCAATTCACCTGGAGCCGCCGCGCGGCGCCCACCTCGATCCGCTCCAGCGTCCACACCAACTGCCCGCCCACTTGCTGGCGGTTGTCGCCCGCGGTGGCGGTGGTGGGCTGGAGACTGGCGCTGTTGCTCACGGCCAGCCGAACCGCCGTGAGCGGCGTCTGCCCGGTATTGGCCACTTCCACAAAATATTCGCCTGCTTGCCCGGCGGATAACTCTTGCGGTCCCCACACGCGCACGGTCAGGCCGGGAGTCAACTGCGGAGGCGGCGCTTCCCGAGAGGTCAGACATGCGCGGGCGCTGGCTGTTTGACCGAGCGAGGTGGCGCCCGTCATCGTGTGACACAACCGGCCGGCGCGGGTCACGCGGAACGTAATGGCGAACTGTTTTTGCTCGCCCGGCGCCAGCGTGCCCAACGGGCGCTCGATCGGACTGGCCGATACCGCGTGTTGCAGGCCGTCGTCAAAGCGGTCGGTCACAATCACGTCGGTCAGCTCGACGCCGCCTTCGTTGCGCACCGTGACCACGTACTGCACCTCTTGGCCGACCTCGGCTTCTTCGGGGCCAGTCATGCTCAGCGCCAGCGATTGCTGCATCACCCGCGTCAGGACGCAATGCTCGGCCGAGAGGTTATCGGCCGGCGACTGCGCGACCGCACAATGGTTGAAGTCGCCTTGCTGATCGCCACGGCAATTGACCTCGAACGACTGTGCGGCGCCGGGCGCCATCTGGCCCAGCCGCCACTCGACGCGCTGCCCAAACACCGAACCGGGCGGATTGCTGTTGAGGATCGTCACCCCCGGCGGTGCGTTGTACGTGAGCGTTACGTCGCTGGCGGGCATGTCGCCGGGATTGGTCACGTCAATCCGATAGGGCAGCGTCGCGCCCACGGCCGCGGCTTGCTGCCCAGACATGGTCACGGCCAGGCCGGGCGAACTCCAAGCGACGGTCGTGGCGCCTTCGCCCACCGTCAGGCGGTTTGGCTCGTGCGGCGCCATGCCGGGGCGAATGATCTGCACGCGGACTTGCGTGGTCCCGGCGCCTTGCGCCTGAGGGAAGATCTGCGCGGTCGCGGCGCCGGTGGCGTCGGTCACTACGTCAATCGCCTGATCGCCTGCCTGCGTGAACGCGGCGGGGCTGCCACCCGCCACTTCGTAACGCACGATCCAGCCCACGGCCGGCGCCAGCGTGCCGGGGCGCGTGACCACGGTGGTGAGCGCATGCGGCTGCCCCGAACGCACATGGGCGGGGGCGGGCAGCGTCCACTGGGCGTTGATCCAGTAAATTTCGGCGGTCTGTTGGCGATGGTCCCAACCCGGCGCCTCGGGCGCCACGGCCGTCACCAGGCTGACGCCTTCGGTGGGTGAAGAGACGCTCAGCCACGATTGGCCGCGCATCAGCCAGACATCGTCGGCGGGGTTGGCGTTGCCGCGGGTGATGACCTGGTCGTTTCGTGACGTGCGCCCGATCGCGTAATTATTGCTCAACTTGCGCGGCGCCTGGTGGCGCCAATGGCACAACAGGTAGTCGCACTCGTCGCCTACTTCGACAAAGTGGCCCACGCTCTCTTGCGACAGGATCCACTCGATCGGCTGCCCCGGCGAGAACTGCCCCGCCGCGCCGCGCAGTCCCGCCAGTAACACCACCTGGCTGCCCACCGGCGCGACGATCTTCACCGGCGTCAGCACCAGCGACTCCTGCACGACCGTCGCCACCGGCACGGTCGGCACAGTCACGGCCGGCGCCGGCGCCGGCAGCGGCGCAATGGCCGGCGGACAAATCGGAACAGGCGGACAAACCGCGACCGGCGGCGCAGGCGGACAAATGGCCACCGGCGGACAAACCAGCCCCCCCGAAGCCGCCGGCGCGGCGGGAGCGACGACGAGGGGCGCCGTGGCCAACGGCGCGGCCTGAGGCGCGCCCAAGGCGCTACACGGAGGAACCGGCGGAGGCGTGGTCCAGGCCGGTTGTGGAAAGAAGCCGCCGGAGCCAGGCGCCACGGCGACCGTCGCCGGGGGCGACGCAACCACCGGAGGCGCGACAATCGTGGGAGGCGCGACAACCGTCGGCGCAGCCACCGAGGGCGCGACAACCGCAGGCGTCGCTTGCGCGGGCAGAAAGATCCGTTCTCCCGAGGGATCAATCCGCGGCAAACGAAACTGCGCGCAGCCACACGCCAGGCCCGCCAACAAGGCGAGCACCGCAACAAGGCGCGCTGGCGTGCGCATTCGCTCCATCGCCACTCCTTCTCCCAACAAGGGCGGGTTGAATCGTCCACGGAAAACGTAACACGCGTTTGGGCAACATGTGGAAATTTTTCAACACGGAACGTTGAGAAAAGACAACGCAACTGGTTGGCCTATGCCGACTGTAGCGATGGCGGCGTCTTTGCGGCTCGGTGAGTGACCATCGGATCTTGCCGCACAAAAGCCAAGGGAGGTTTATCGGGGCGAGCGGTCGTTCTAGAATCTCTGGGAACCGCCTTTCCCATGAGGATTCCCGATGGAGGAGCGAAGCGCGTCCCCGCTTACCTGGGCCAGTCTTGTCGTCGCTTTGGTTGTGGTGGCGGGAAGCCTGTGGTTGAGCATCGGGATGAATCTGAAAGCATGCCCCTTGTGCTTTTACCAGCGGACGTTCGCGATGAGCGTCGCCGCCGTGCTGGGGGTGGGGTTATTCGCCGGGATTCGTCCCGCGTCGTGGCTGAGCTTGCTGTCTCTGCCGTTGGCCGCAGGCGGCTTGGGCGTGTCGCTGTTCCACGTCTATCTGGAACGGGCGGGAGCGCTCGAATGTCCGCCGGGCGTTTGGGGAATCGGTTCGGCGCCGCAACAAGCGCTGGCCGCGTTGGCGATTCTGTTCGCCCTGTTGCTGGCCGACGTGATTCGGGGGCGAAAGCACGCAACCCACCCTTGGGCGGCGCTGGCCGGCAGCATCGTTGTGGGCGGTTTGCTCACATTCGCGTCCATTCGCAGCGCGCCGCCCGCCCCGCCGGCGCCCACCAGCCCTTACGATCAACCCTTAGAGATGTGCCGTCCGCCCTATCGCCCGGCGTAAATCTCGATGGAAACCAACCCAAGCGGCGTTTGTAAAAGCTAATAGTACACAAGATTTGCAGCGCTGGGGCGTCTTCCCAGACCACCAGCCGCTGGATACACTACTGAGTGATGAAAGCAGTCCCCCGGCGGTTGCAATTCATCAACGCGTCCCCGTAGCTCAATTGGATAGAGCGTCGGCCTCCGGAGCCGAAGGTTAAAGGTTCGAATCCTTTCGGGGATACTTCCCGCCGTTTGTTTCCTCCTCGTTTGTGTCGCCATGCCTCCTTCGCGCCATCAGCGCTCTTTGGCTGGCTTCGATGAAAGTCTTGCCGCGGCCGATGATGTGGCTCGTTCCGCTTCCGAAGCAGACGCGGCCCCCGCGCCGGTTCCTCCGACGCAACCCCTGGCCGCCCCGGTGGGGGAGCAGCCAGTTTTGCCGCCGGTCGAGAGCCTGGCGGGCAAGACGGTGTACGTGGTCGATGCGCATTCGCTCATTTTCCAGGTGTTCCATGCAATGCCGGAGATGAGCAGCCCTACGGGGCAGCCCACCGGGGCGATCCACGGGTTCACGCGCGACATGTTCGACCTGTTGGAGCGGCGCAAGCCCGACTTCTTGTTCGTGGCGTTCGACCTGTCGGGTCCGACATTTCGCCACGAACTGTCCGCCGACTACAAGGCGAACCGCGTGGAAATGCCGGCCGATCTTGGCCCGCAAATTCCCAACATCCGCCGCGTGCTGGAGGCGATGGGCGTGCCGGTTGTGGCCGTAGAAAGGTTCGAGGCCGACGATGTGCTGGCCACGCTGGCGCGGCGGGTCGAGGAGCTGGGGGGCGACTGCTTCCTGGTGACCGCCGACAAGGACTGCCGGCAACTGATCACCGACCACGTCAAGCTATTCAACCCGCGCAAGAACCAGGTGTTCGACGCCGCGGCGCTGCTGGCCGACTGGGGCGTGCGACCGGATCAGGTGGTCGATTTTCAGTCGTTGGTGGGCGACCCAGTCGATAATGTGCCGGGCGTGCCGCTGATCGGCCCCAAAAGCGCCACGCAGTTGCTCCAGCAGTACGACACGTTGGAGGGCGTCTACGAACACATCGAGAAACTCACCGGTAAGAAGCGCGAGAACCTGATTCAATTCCGCGACCGAGCGCTGGAAAGCCGGCGGCTGGTGCGGCTGGACCCAGAGGTTCCGGTCGAGATCGACTGGAATGCTGGCCGCGTCGGGCAGATCGACCGGCGGCGAGTGTTGGAGTTATTCGATGAGTTTGGCTTCCGCCGACTGGGCGAGCGGCTCGATACGCTGGCGCCCCAGGAAGCGCCGCCTCCGGCCGCCTGGCGGGCGACCTATAAGACCGTGGGGACACCCAAGGAACTCGACAAGCTGGTCAAGGACCTGTCGCGGCAAAAGTCCTTCTCCTTCGACACCGAAACGACCTCGCTCAACCCACGGGCGGCCCAGATTGTGGGCTACGCCTTCGCTTGGAAAGAGGGTGAAGGCTGGTACGTGCCCGTGCGGGCGCCCGCGGGTGATCCCTGCCTCGACCCCGAGGAGACGCTGAAAAAGCTGGCGCCGATTCTGGAGAATCCCGAGATTCACAAGGTTGGGCAGAACCTCAAGTACGACATGGGCGTGCTGCGTGCTGCGGGATGCGCCTTGGCCGGGGTGGCGTTCGATACGATGGTCGCCGATTACCTGCTGGAAGCGGGCGAGCAGAACCACAACCTGGACGACCTGGCGCGGCGGTACCTGAACCACGTCACCTCGAAGATCGTGGACATTATCGGCACGGGCAAAAACCAGCGCCGCATGGACGAAGCGCCGGTGGCCCTGGTGGCTCCCTATGCCGGCGAAGACGCCGACGTGGCGCTGCGACTGGCTCCGCTCTTACAAACGCGGTTAGCGGCCGAGGGGTTGACCGAGCTATTCGAGAACGTGGAAATTCCGCTCATCGAAGTCCTGGTCGAACTGGAGCACAACGGAATCACGATCGACGTGGAGCATCTCCAGCGGCTCAGCCAGGAATATGCCAGGCGGATGGAAACCATCGAGCAGGAGATTTACGAACTGGCGGGCCGGGAGTTCAACATCGGCTCCACCCGGCAACTGGGGCAGATTCTGTTTGACGAGTTAAAGCTCCCGGTCATCAAACGCACCAAGACGGGCGTCAGTACCGACGTGGAAGTACTGGATGAACTAGCGAAGCAACATCCCCTGCCGGCCAAGATCGTCGAGTATCGGCAGTACGCCAAACTAAAAAGCACGTACATCGACGCCCTTCCGCAGTTGGTCCTGCCCGAAACCCGGCGCGTGCATACCTCGTTTAACCAGGTGGTCACCGCCACGGGGCGGCTTAGCTCGAACGAGCCAAATCTGCAAAACATTCCGGTCCGCACCGAGTTGGGGCGAGAAATTCGCACGGCGTTCACGCCCGGCCAACCGGACTGGCTGCTCCTGGCGGCGGATTATTCGCAAATTGAATTGCGCGTGCTGGCCCACTATTCGGGGGATGAGGCCCTGCGCACCGCGTTCGCCCAGGATGAGGACATTCACGCCCGCGTGGCCGCCGAGGTATTCGGCGTGCCGCTGGAGCAAGTCACGTCCGACATGCGGCGCAAGGCCAAGGCGGTCAATTTTGGCGTGATTTATGGGCAAAGTCCGTTTGGGCTGGCCAAGTCCATTAACGTGGACCAAAGCGAAGCTGCCGAATTTATCGAGGCGTACTTCGCCCGTTATCAAGGCGTGACCGAGTTTATTGAAAAGATACTAGAAGATTGCCGGAAAACCGGTTATGTTAAAACCATCCTGGGCCGTCGGCGCCGAATTACGGGCATCCGTGAACCGGCGCGGCGGCGGGATTCCTTTCAACGCAACCTGCCTGAACGCACCGCAATCAATACGGTCATCCAAGGATCAGCGGCCGATCTCATCAAGCTGGCGATGCTTGGAATTCATTGTCGGCTAAGAGAAGATAGAAAATCGGCACGGATGTTGCTACAGATTCACGACGAATTGATTTTTGAATCGCCCGCCGATGAGATTGCCGCGCTGGGTGAATTGGTCGTTGCCGAAATGACGACAGGACATGAACTTACGGTTCCCCTGCGGGTCGATGTGAAAACAGGCCCCAATTGGGGAAACCTACAAGCGGGATCAGTGTTGTAATATTGGCCAGTTTGACTGGCGGAATACGCGACAACCTACCAAGTTGGCAAGCGACACACCAAAAAACCTTCCCGTGGAATTCGCTCCAAGGACTTGCCCAAGATTTGGGGCGAACCCGCGAACAACCTTCTCTTGGCGCATGTCATGGTGGTGATTGGCGTCGCGGGCGGAGTGGCCAGCGGCAAGAGCGTAGTTTGTGAAAAACTACGCGACTTGGGGGCCGCCCTGTTAGACGCTGATCGAATCGGGCACGAAGTATTAGAGGAGCCGGCGGTGCGGAGCGCGATTCGTACCACCTGGGGCGAGGAAGTTTTCACTGACCAGGATCAAGTAAGCCGCGCAGCGTTGGCCAAACGTGTGTTCGCCCCGCCCCCCGAGGGGCCGCGAGAGTTAACCAGGCTGGAGCAAATCACCCATCCCCGCATTGAAGCAGAACTGCGAGAACAGATTGAGCATTGCCGCGCGGCGGGCTTTCCCGCCGTGGTGCTGGACGCCGCCGTGATGTTCAAAGCGGGGTGGCATCGGTTATGTGACAAGATTGTGTTTGTCGAGGCGCCGCTCGCCACGCGGCGGGAACGCGCCTGGCAACGCGGCTGGACGGAGGAGCATTTCGCCGCCCGCGAGGCCGCACAAACGCCGGTCGATGAAAAAAAGAAGCTTGCAGATATAATCATAGATAACGCGGGAGCCCTTGAACTTACCCTCCACCAGGTCGAATGTTTTTGGCGTTCGTTGGACCTGAAAAAAAGCTCCTGACTGCCATTTTCAAAACGCCCGTTTTCTCCTAATTTGACACCTACACACCTGTGAGGCTTTCACCTCACGCGCTTCCTTTTCCGAGGCCTTCCCTCACGGTAGCGGCGACGGACTGCCTCTTTTCGCTTATTAACCAACCACCCTGCCCTTCGCGGCGTTCGCCCGCGGATTGCTTTTTTCCTTATCAGGAGCTTGGAGCGTCATGTCTCGCACGCCCAGCGATCGTCCTCAAAACCATCGGCGCTCGCACCGGTTGGATTCCAACCGCCGCCGCAGCGCCAACCACCACCACGCCTCCTCCTCGGCCGATAGCAACGGTCACAAGAACGGCGACGGCGACGGCTACATCTTTGGCGAAGACGAGCGCGAACCGCTCTCGCTGGCCGAGGAAATTGCCGAAGAAGTGGACGCCGGCGTCTTTGACGAGTCGCACGACCGCTACGAGAAAATCAAACAAAGTGAAATCCACCTGGCCGAGCTGCAAAAGATGTCGATGGGGCAACTCCTGGACGAGGCCCGCAAAGACAACGTGTCGGATGCGCCGGGCTTGAAGAAGCAGGACCTCATTTTCCGCATTCTGAAAGAGCGCGTGAAAATGAACGGCCTGATGTACGGCGAAGGTACGTTGGAAATCCTGCCCGACGGGTTCGGCTTCCTCCGTAGTCCCGACTACCACTACCTGTCTTGCCCGGACGACATCTACGTCTCGCCCAGCCAGATTCGGCGGTTCGGGCTGCGCAACGGCGTGACGGTCTCGGGCCAGATTCGCCCGCCCAAAGAGAATGAGCGCTACTTCGCGCTGCTGCGGGTCGAGGCGATCAACTACGAAGACCCGAACCTGATGTCGGACAAGGTGTTCTTCGACGACCTCACGCCGTTGCATCCCAACGAGCGGATCGTCATGGAGCACTCGCCGGAAGACATCGAGACGCGGGTGGTCGATATGATGACCCCCATTGGCTTCGGGCAGCGCGGGTTGATCGTCAGCCCGCCGCGGGCCGGCAAGACCATCCTGATGCAAAAGATGGCCAAGGCCGTGCTGGCGAATTACCCCGACGCCTACGTGATGATGCTGCTCATCGACGAGCGGCCCGAGGAAGTGACCGACATGGAGCGGCAGGTCAAGGGCGAGAACTGCGAAGTGATTAGCTCGACCTTTGACGAGCCTTCGTCGCGGCACGTTCAAGTGTCGGAGATGGTGCTGGAAAAAGCCAAGCGGATGGTCGAGTACGGCCGTGACGTGGTGATCTTCCTGGACTCCATCACCCGGCTAGCGCGGGCCTGGAACTCGGAATGTCCGCAGTCGGGCAAGATTCTTTCGGGCGGTCTGGACGCCAACGCCATGCAGAACCCCAAGCGGTTCTTCGGCTCGGCCCGCAAGGTGGAGGAAGGCGGCTCGCTGACGATTGTGGCCACCGCCCTGGTGGAAACGGGCAGCCGTATGGACGAAGTGATCTTTGAGGAGTTCAAGGGAACCGGCAACTTGGAAGTGGTGCTGGACCGCAAGATGGTGGACCGGCGGATCTGGCCCGCCATCGACATCAACCGCAGCGGCACGCGCCGCGAAGAGATGTTGATGGACCCCGAAGAATATCGCCGCGTGTGCATCCTGCGGCGCGTGTTGAACGACATGAACTCGCCCGACGCCATGGAACTGTTGGTCTCGCGGCTTCGCAAGACCAAATCCAACGCCGAGTTCCTGATGAGCATGAATATGAAGTAAGGCGCGCAAGCAATGGCTTGAACGCCAAGGTTGGCTTAAGCGCCAAGCTTGTGGCCCTCGTGCAACGATCCGGCGCCTGTTAGGCGCCGGCTAGCTTGACTTGGGATTTTTGATTCCTGACCCCTGTTCCCTGTTTCCTGCCTCCTTCCTCCATGCCTCACGTTTACGAAGGCGAGCGCCGCGCAGTGGAAGGCCGCTTTGCCATCGTCGTTTCGCGGTATAATTCCCACATCACCGCGAAGTTGCTGTCGGGAGCGCTGGAGACCTTGTTACGCCACGGCGTGGCCGACGCCAAGATTGACGTGGCTTGGGTTCCCGGCGCTTGGGAATTGCCGATGATCGCCCGCCGCTTCGCCCGCACGGGCCGCCACGTGGCCGTATTGTGCCTGGGGGCGGTGATCCGCGGCGAGACGACGCACGACCAGTACATCAACCAGCAGGTGAGCCACGGCCTGGGGCAATTGGCCCTGGAAACCGGTGTCCCGGTGCTGTTTGGCGTGTTGACGTGTAACACGCTGGAACAGGCGATTCATCGGGCCGGCGGCAACCACGGCAACAAAGGCGCCGAGTGCGCCGAGGCCGCCCTGGAAATGGCAACCCTGCTTGAGAAACTTTCTTGACGTGGAGCAGACCTCCTCCGTAACACCAAACCTTGAAGTGTTTGACCACTTTTGATCGTTAAAGCGGCGAAACCGCACCACACCTTGGCACTGAACTTTTTCCTCAAAGTTCGGAGCTACTGATCGTGTCGGCCGACGCACGGATTGGAGATCGGGTTGGATTGTCTGCCCCACCCAGGCGAGTGGAACACACCACGGAAAAATACGTCGCACGGGTCTTCTTTTTGCGTGTTATCCCTGGGACGACACGCGCCTCGGAGGGCCGTTCATGGGGATTTACGGCGCTGTTGGCGTCGCGCAAACCCAGGGACCCTGGCGGCGCTCCCTACCTTCCAGCGTTGACGGAAAGATCATGACCGGCCGGAGCCGAGCCCGCGAGGTAGTCCTGCAAGTGCTTTACCAGGACGACCTCAACCCCGACGCCGATCTTGCGGCGATCGAAGAGTTTATGCGCCACCGTCTGAAGAACAACGCGCAGTTGGTGGAGTTTGCGCAGTCGCTGCTTTCGGGCGTGCGACGCAACCGCGAAGAGTTGGACACCATGCTGGCGCGGTGCGCGGCCAACTGGTCGTTAGAGCGGATGGCCGTGACCGACCGCAACGTGATCCGCCTGGGCGCCTATGAAATCCTCTACACCGATACGCCCGGCCCGGTGGTCATCAACGAGGCGGTCGAATTGGCCAAACGCTACGGCGCCCGGCAGTCGGCCCACTTCGTGAACGGGGTGCTGGATCGCTTCCTCCACGATTGGTTGCAAGACCGCCCCGAATCGAAATAATGGAGCCTCAGCCTCCTGTTCGCTCAGCACGCACCTGGAATTCGTTATGGCCTGGTTCAGCCGCAAAACCGAAGACAAGCCGCAAGCGCCGCCTCCTGCTGTAGCGCAATCGGGCTGGTTCGGCGGTTTACGGCAGGGATTGGAAAAGACCTGGCAGGTACTCAACACCGACATTCGCGACCTGTTCAAGCAGGAAGGCCGCCTGGTTGACGACGACTTCCTGCGCGACCTGTTCGCGGTGTTGGTCAAGACCGACATGGGCGTGGCGCCGGCCCAGCGCATCCGGGATCGCATTGGCTCGGACTTCCGCGCCCGGGTCGTCCACATGCCCGACATTCTGGAAGTCATCAAGGCCGAGATCAAAGATCTGGTCGCCCAGCCCGAGCGGCCGATCAACATGGCCCCGTCCGGCCCCACGGTCATCATGGTGGTGGGGGTCAACGGCTCGGGTAAGACGACCTCCATCGCCAAGCTAGCGCGGCGCTTTCACGATGATGGCAAGAAAGTGGTGCTGGGCGCTGGCGACACATTCCGCGCGGCGGCAGTCGAACAATTGGCGATCTGGGCCAACCGCGTCGGCTGCGAAATCGTCAAAGGCAAGCAAGGCGGCGATCCGGCGAGCGTGGCCTATGCCGCGGTGGGCCAGGCCTTGGAGAGCGGCGCCGACGTGTGCATTGTCGATACCGCCGGTCGGCTGCAAACGCAAACCAACCTGATGCAGCAGTTGGAAAAGATTCGCCGCGTCATCACCAAGCAAGTTCCCGACGCCCCCCACGAGACGCTCCTGGTGCTGGACGCCACCGCCGGCCAGAACGCCATCAGCCAGGCCCGCGGTTTCTCCGACGCCGCCCATTGCACGGGCATTGTATTGGCCAAGCTGGATGGCACGGCCAAGGGCGGTGTAATTATCCCCATTCGTCAGCAGTTCAACCTGCCGGTTAAGTTCATCGGTGTGGGCGAGAAAGACACCGATCTGGCCGTATTCGACGCCGAGAAGTTTGTGGACGCCATGTTCGCCCAGCCCGCGCGGTAAGCATCCGGTCGCGCACCGTGCATTTCTGCGGGAGCCTTGCCGTTCGCGACTCCTGCGACTCCATAACAATCTATCCCGAGCATCTGCACTTCGAGGACGGCGCCACACTGCGCTGTGTAACCCCCTATGACGCTTCAACCGGTACTGATCGCGGGAGAGTGGCGGAAGGCGAACGCTAAAGACACGTTCCAAGCCGATAATCCCTCGCTGCGCGAATCGCTGCCCGACCAATATCCCGTCAGCACCTGGCAAGACTGTGACGAGGCGCTCGACGCCGCCGTGCAAGCGGCCGAGGCCATGCGCCGCATGCCGGGCGAGCAGCTTGCCGCCTTTCTCGAAAAGTTCGCCGAACGCATCGAAGCGCGGAAGGAAGAACTGGTGGCGTTGGCCCACGCAGAGACCGCGCTCCCCAAGTCGCCGCGCTTGGCCGATGGGGAACTACCCCGCACCACGAACCAATTGCGCCAAGCGGCGGCCGCGGCGCGGGAAGGCTCGTGGACGACGCCGGTAATTGATACCAAGAACAACATCCGCTCCTATTACGCGCCCTTGGGGCCCGTGGCGGTGTTCGGGCCGAACAACTTTCCCTTCGCCT
>JAANMT010000132.1_pt1 | contig 74358 bp, 66 predicted proteins | sample 7279711 | NCBI WGS metagenome assembly JAANMT01 (sample SAMN14094538, study PRJNA606508) | bioreactor metagenome | isolation source: A lab-scale SPAN reactor treating ammonium-rich wastewater day 1 | place: Ireland: Galway | collected 2017-01-16
AGGCCCGGTATTTCATGGATCGCGAACAAGACAGCGTGTGGAGATTGGCGGGGCCCCTGGCTCAAAGCATGGGCTACGAGCTGCTTCGGGTCGAGAGCGGCGTCGAGCACCGCGACAAGGTGTGGCGGCTCTACATCGACAAGCCGGGCGGCGTGACGATCGACGACTGCCAAAGCTTCAGCCAGGCGCTGGGGCCGATCCTGGAGGTTGAGGCCGAGCTGCAGGGGAGCTATCATCTCGAGATCTCCTCGCCAGGCTTGGATCGCCCATTAAACAAACTGGAGCATTTCTCGGCCCAGCTCGGGAACATCGTCCAAGTGACGACCGAGGAGCCGATCGAGGGCCGCCGCCATTTTAAGGGACCGCTGCTGAAGGCCGAAGGCGAGGGCGCCGCGGCCGCGATCGAGGTCGAGATCGACAAGCGGGCGTTCCGGATCGAGCTGGCCCGGATCAAGAAAGCGAATTTGGACTATTTCGCCTCCGAAGCGAGGCGGGCGGAGGGCGCCCCCTCCGGAAAAAGAAAAAAATAGGCGTGATTTTTCAGTAAGGAGAAGCGTGCATGCCACCCCGTACCCCGCGTAAGCGAAAAACCGCGAAAGAAAACGTCAAGTCGATGTTCATCAACCTGAACGCGGTGCTCGACCAGGTCAAGCGCGACAAGGGTATTCCCAAGGAGATTTTGGTCGACGCCATCGAGACCGCCATGGTCTCCGCGGCCCGCAAAAAATACGGGCACGACGCCGTCCTCGAGGCGCAGTACAACGAGGAGCTGGGCGAGGTCGAGCTGTTCCAATTCCGCACCGTCGCCGAGGCGATCGAAAATCCCGCCCTGCAGATCACCCTGGACGAAGCCGTCAAGCTCGATCCCGAGGCGCAGGTCGGCGACGAGTTGGGCGAGAAGCTCGATTCCTACCAGTTCGGCCGTATCGCCGCGCAGACCGCCAAACAGGTCATCATTCAAAAGATCCGCGAGGCCGAGAGCGACATCATCTATAACGAATACAAGGACCGCGTCGGCGAGCTGATCACCGGCATCGTGCGCCGCTTCGAGAAGGGCACCATGGTCGTCGACCTGGGCCGCACCGAGGCGATCATTCCGGTTTCCGAACAGGTTCCCTCCGAGACCTACAAGACCGGCGAGCGCATCCAGGCCTATTTCCTCGAGCTGCGCAAGGGCCTGAAGGGCCCGCAGCTGGTCCTGTCGCGACGCAGCTCCGCGCTGATCCGCTCGCTCTTCGCGATGGAGGTTCCCGAGATCAACGAGGGCATCGTCGAGATCAAGAACGTCGCCCGCGAGGTCGGAAGCCGCGCCAAGGTCGCGGTCTATTCCAAGGACAGCGACGTCGACCCGGTCGGAGCCTGCGTCGGCATGAAGGGCAGCCGCGTCCAATCGGTGGTCCAAGAGCTGCGCGGCGAGAAGATCGACATCGTCACCTGGGACGAAGACCCGGCCCGCTTCGTCTGCAACGCCATCGCCCCGGCCGAGGTCGCCAAGGTCATCATCCACGAAAAGGACCACTCGATGGAGATCATCGTCCCCGACGACCAGCTCTCGCTGGCGATCGGACGGCGCGGCCAGAACGTCCGCCTGGCGGCCCAGCTCACCGGCTGGAACATCGACATCTACAGCGAGACCAAGCACGACGAGATGACCAAGCGGGCCAAGACCGCGCTGGTCGTCGACTTGGGCATCGAGGACAGCATGTCGAGCATCTTTTACAGCCACGCCTTCCGCACCACCAAAGAGATCGCCGACACGCCGCTCGAAGAGTTTCTCACGCTGCCCGGCATCAACCAGGATCGCCTCAAAGAGATCCACCAGCGCGCCGTCGACACCATGGCGATGCCCGTGGAAGAGCGCCCCAGCGAGATCTTTCTCCGCGAAGAGGCCCGCAAGGCCGAGGAAGAGCGCCGCCGCGTCGAGGCCGAGCTGAAGGCCCAGGCCGAGGCCCGCGCCGCCGCCGAGGCGCAGGCCGCCCAAGAGGCCGCTGCGGCCGCGGCCGCGGAGGCCGAAAGGCCGGCCGAGCCCGAGGCCCCCGAGAGCTCCACCGAGGCCTAAGATTTTTCAACGCGGCCGCAAGCCGTGTTAAGCCTTATTAAATTGTATTAGGATTCTCACTATGGAAAACAAACAAGGCGTCGTTGAAAAACGCATCAAGCCCGGCGTCATCCGCCGTCGCGCCAAGGCCACCGAGCCCGAGGCCCCGCCGCCCGCCGAGTCGGCGCCCGAGGCATCCGTGGCCGAAGCACCGGCCGCCCCCGCCGTCCCCGAAGCCGCCGCCCCGCCGCCCGCGAGCGCCGAGCCCCCCGCGGTCGAGGCGAAGGCCCCCGAGGCGCCCGCCGCCGTAAAGCCGGCGGCGAGGGCCCCCGAGCCGGCCGCGCCCGAGGCCAAAAAGCCCGCACCCGCAAAACCCGTCCAGACGGTGATCCGCGCCAAGGAGGACGAACCCAAGGTGGTCGGTCCCCGAGCGCTGCCCGAAGGGCCTCCCGTCGGCACCATTATTCAGCTGCCGCACATGAAGCGGAAGGCCGAAGGGCCTGCTTTCGGCCCCGGCGCCGGAGTCGCGCCGGCAACCTCCGCCGAGGGCCCCGAGGACGAAGAGAGCAAAAAGCTGCGCGGCAAGAAGGGCGGCGGCAAGAAGACCAAGCTCGAGGAAGACGAGTTGGGCATCGACGGCATCGGCCGCGTCAGCACGCTTTCCCAGATCGCGCGCATCTCGACCCACAACACCGCCGACCGCGTCTTTCAGCCGGTGCGCTCCGGCAAGCGGCGCCGCACCAAATCGCGCGTCCCCGGCAAGAAGACCGAATCGACCCTGCCGAAGGCAATCAAGCGCGTCGTCAAGATGGGCGAAAACATCTCCGTCTCCGACTTGGCCCAGCAGCTGGGCGTGAAGGGCGGCGAACTGATCAAGAAACTCATGGCGATGGGCACGATGGCCACGCTCAACCAGGCCCTCGATTTCGACACCGCCACGCTGCTCGCGCAAGATTACCAGTGGGAAGTCCGCAAGACGAGCTTCGAGGAGGAGAACGTCCTCAAAACCGAAGAAGACAAGCCCGAGGCCCTGGTCATCCGTGCGCCCGTGGTCACCGTCATGGGCCACGTCGATCACGGCAAGACCTCGCTGCTCGACGCCATCCGCTCGACCCAGGTCGCCAGCGGCGAGCACGGCGGCATCACCCAGCACATCGGCGCCTACCGCGTCCGCCTGGGGCAGGGCAGGGAGCTCACCTTCCTCGACACCCCCGGCCATGAGGCCTTCACCTCGATGCGCGCCCGCGGCGCCTCGGTCACCGACATCGTCGTCCTGGTGGTCGCCGCCGACGACGGCGTGATGCCTCAGACCCTAGAGGCCATCCATCACGCCAAGGCCGCCGAGGTCCCGATCATCGTCGCGGTCAACAAGGTCGATAAGCCCGACGCCAAGCCCGACAACGTCAAACGCCAGCTCTCCGAGCACGGCCTGCTGGCCGAAGATTGGGGCGGCGACATCCTCTTCGTCCACGTCTCCGCCAAGACCAAGCAGGGCATCGAGCAGCTGCTCGAATCCATTTTCCTGCAGACCGAGATGCTCGAGTTGAAGGCCAACCCCGCCAAGCTCGCCAAGGGCGTCATCATCGAGGCCCGCCTCGAGAAGGGGCGCGGCCCCGTGGTCACCGCCCTCATCCAAGAGGGAACGCTGCACGCGGGCGACGTTGTCGTCGCCGGCCAGCACTTCGGCAAGGTTCGGGCCATGACCAACGACCGCGGCGAAAGCGTGACCGAGGCCGGTCCCGGCGTCCCCGTCGAGGTCTTGGGGCTCGACGGCGTGCCTCAGGCCAGCGACGTGATCCAGGCCCTGGCCGACGAGAAGAGCGCCAAGCAAGTGGCCGAGCACCGCCAGATGAAGGCCCGCGAGCAGAAGATCACCGCCCCCACCAAGATGAGCCTCGAAGACCTATTCACCAAGCTGAAGAGCGGCGAGGCCAAAGAGCTCTCGCTGATCCTCAAGGCCGACGTGCAGGGCTCCAGCGAGGCCCTCCAGGCCTCCCTCGAGAAGCTCTCGACCCCGCAGGTTCGGGTCAACGTCCTGCACTCCGGCGTCGGCGGCATCACAGAGTCCGACGTCATGCTGGCCAGCGCCTCCAACGCCGTCATCATCGGCTTCCACGTGCGGCCCGACACCAAGGCCCGCGAGCTGGCCGAGCAGGAAGGCGTCGAGGTCCAGGTCTACCAGATCATCTACGACGCGGTGGAGGACGTGAAGAAGGCGATGGAAGGCCTCCTCGAGCCCACCCGCAAGGAGAAATACCTGGGCCGGGCCGAGGTACGCGAGGTCTTCAACATCAGCAAGGTCGGCAATGTCGCCGGCTGCTACGTCATCGACGGCAAGCTGCAGCGCAACGCCAACGTCCGCCTGCTGCGCGACAGCGTGATCCTGCACGAGGGCAAGCTTTCCTCCCTGAAGCGCTTCAAAGACGACGCGCGCGAGGTCGAGAAGGGCTACGAGTGCGGCCTCGGCATCGAAGGCTACAACGACATCAAGGCCGGGGACGTGATCGAGTGCTACCAGATCGAAGTGACCAAAACGAAACTCAGCCAATAAATCGGCGAAGGGTCGTCCTTCACAATCTCCATGGTCGTCGGCGTCGCGCAATTCGAGCTCTTCATGCCTTACAACCAATCCCTGAAGGAGAAGCGCCATCTCCTGGGCAAGTTGAAGGATCGCGTATTGGCCCAGATGAAGGTGGTGGTCTCGGAAGTCGGCCATCAAGACCTCTGGCAGCGGGCCCGGTTGGGCTTCGCCGTGGTCGGCGCCGACGAGGGTGTCCTCGACGCCCTGATTGGCAAGACGATGCGGGCGATCGTCGCCATGGGCCTGGGCGAGGTGCTCCGCGAGGAGCGCGATTTTCTGCATTACGAATAGGAATCTTATGAAATCCGGACGCGACAAGCGCATCGCCGAAGAGATCCGCCGCGAGGTGAGCCAAATCCTGCACTACGAGCTGAGCGACCCCCGCATCTCGGGGGCCACGGTCACCGGCGTCAAGGTCAGCCCCGACCTGCGGCTGGCCCGCGTCTACTACGCGCTGCCCGGCGCGGAAGAGAAGAAGGCCGCGGCCGCCGCGGGCCTGAAGAAGTCCGAGGGCTTCGTGCGGCACCTGCTTACCGAGCGGATCGACATGAAATTCTCCCCGCGCGTCGAGTTCTTCTACGACGAGTCCTTCGAGATCGACGAAAAGATCCAAAAAATTTTCGCCAAGCTGCCGCCCAGCCCCGAGGAACCCGATTCCGATTGAGCCATGGACGCCTTTCTCGTGCTCGACAAGCCCCGCGGTCTCAGCTCCCAGCAGGCGGTGAGCCGCGCGCGTCGCGCCTTGGGCGCCGAAAAGGCCGGGCACACGGGGACCCTCGATCCCCTGGCGACGGGCGTCCTGCCGATCGCCTTGGGCGAGGCCACCAAGGTGATTCCCTACCTCGAGGAAGACCTCAAAGAATACCGCGTCACCGCCCGCCTGGGCGTCGCGACCGACACCTACGACGCCGAGGGACGCGAGACGCAGCGGTCCGAGGGACTCTCGGTGGAACGGGGTGCCCTCGAGGCCGCCTTGGCGGGCTTTTTGGGGGAGCAGGAACAGATACCCCCGCCTTTTTCAGCGATCAAAAAGGACGGTAAGCCGCTCTACGCCTACGCCCGCGAAGGCAAGGACGTGGAGCTTAAACCGCGCCGGATTCGGATCGACGGCCTCGAGCTCGAGTCCTTCGAGTTTCCCGACTTGAGTCTCAAGGTAAGCTGCGGAAAGGGCACCTACGTCCGCTCGCTCATCCACGACCTGGGGCGGCGCCTGGGGACTTGGGCCCACGTGACCGAATTGCGACGGCTGCGCAGCGGTCCCTTCACCGAGGCCCAGGCCTTAAGCCTGGCCGAGATAGAGCAGGACCCGGAGGCGGCGCGCGGCCGCTTTTTGGAGATCGAGGCCTGCCTGGGACACCTCCCGCAGCTGCCCTTGGCGAACGAGGAAGAGAAAGACCGCGTCTTGTCGGGGGTTCCGCTGCGAAGAATTAAACAAGTGATTGAATCTAATAAGCTTTTCAGCAAGCCTCTGGCGCTGACCTTCGCGGGCCGCATCCAGGCCATCGTCCAAGACTCGGGCGGCCCGAATTTTTCCTACGGCCGGGTGTTGCATCGGCAAGTAGGCGATTTGGGTGACTAATGCCGCTTTACAAGGGGGTGGCGCTATGTTACGAGCCCATGCCCTTCATTTTTAGGTTTTCAGGAAGGGACAGCCAAGTATAATGTCTCAACGGAAGCAAAGGTTATGATCAACGGAGATTCCAAAAGCGAAGTGATCCACAAGTACCAACGGCAGGCCTCCGACACGGGTTCCCCCGAGGTCCAGGTCGCCCTGTTGACCCGCCGGATCAATTCCCTCACCGAGCACTTCAAGTCGCACGCCAAGGATCATTCCTCGCGGCGCGGCCTGCTGAAAATGGTCGGGCAGCGACGGCGCTTGCTCGAGTACCTCAAGCGCAACGACCGCGGCAAGTACTCCAAGTTGATCGGCGATTTAGGTTTGCGTAAGTAAAACGATGGGCTTTGGCGAGCGGGGCAGGCACCGGGAGGGACGATTCTCAAAACTGATAATTTAAGCCGAAACTCTCACCCTGTGGGGATTTCAGCCTAAATTATCAGTTTTTTATTATCCTCCCCGAGCTTGTTCTTCTCCTCGACGCACATCTCAAAAATCAGGTAGGCCCGGACGTCTCAGCGACGATTCCGTCGCCGTTCCGCCAAGGAGAAGCGCCATATGGCACAAATTCATCGCGTCGAATGCGAAATCGGGGGCCGCACCCTCGTCATCGAAACCGGGAGGGTGGCCAAGCAGGCCGCCGGCTCCGTCACCGTCCGCTACGGCGACACCCTCGTGCTGGTCACCGCCTGCGCCAGCGCCGATCCCAAGGAAGGCATCGACTTCCTGCCGCTGACTGTCGACTACCTCGAAAAGACCTTCGCCGCCGGCAAGATCCCGGGCGGCTTCTTCAAGCGCGAGGGCAAGCCCACCGAAAAAGAGACCTTGACCAGCCGCTTCATCGACCGGCCGATCCGTCCCTTGTTCCCCGAGGGCTGGGCCTGCGAGACCCAGGTCATCGCGACGGTCCTTTCCGCCGACAACGACAACGACCCCGACACCCTGGCGATGATCGGCGCCTCCACGGCGCTCACGATCTCCGACATCCCCTTCAACGGTCCGATCGGCGGCTGCCGCATCGGCCGCGTCAACGGGCAGATCGTCATCAACCCGACCTTGAGCCAATTGGACGAGACCGACATCGAGGTCATCCTCGCCGCCAGCAAAGACGCCATCGTGATGGTCGAGGGCGGCGCCCGCGAGGCCTCCGAGGCCGACATGATCGCCGCGTTGCGTGCCGGCCACGACGCCCTGCAGCCGGTGATCGCGGCGCAAAACAAGCTGCGCGAGCTGGTGGGCAAAGAGAAGCGTACCCTCCCGGTCGTCGAAAAAGACGAGGCCCTGGCCGCCAAAGTCCGCGAATTCGCCCATGACAAGCTGGTGAAGGCCTTCGCGGTCCGCGAGAAGCTGGCCCGCGGCAAGGCCGTCAAGGAAGTGAAGAAAGAGCTCAAGGCCGCCCTGATCACCGAGGACAGCCCCGAGGACCTCGAGATGAAGGTCTCGGCATATTTCGGCGACCTCGAGTCCGAGATCCTGCGCAAGCAGATCGCCACGCAAAAGCAGCGCATCGACGGCCGCGGCCTGACCGACATCCGGCCCATCACGATCGAGACGGGGCTGCTGCCGCGGGCCCACGGCTCGGCGCTCTTCACCCGCGGCGAGACCCAGGCCCTGGTCACTGCCACTCTGGGCACCTCCGAGGACATTCAGATCATCGACACCCTGCTCGAAGAGGGCACCAAGCACTTCATGCTGCATTATAACTTTCCGCCCTTCTCGGTCGGCGAGACCAAGCCCTTGCGCAGCCCCGGCCGCCGCGAGATCGGCCACGGCGCCTTGGCCGAGCGTTCGGTGACGAAGGTGCTGCCCGACGAGGAGCAGTTTCCTTACGTCATCCGCATCGTCTCCGAGATCCTCGAGTCCAACGGTTCGTCCTCGATGGCCAGCGTCTGCGGTTCCTCGCTCGCCATGATGGACGCGGGCGTCCCGATTCGCGCCGCCGTCGCGGGCATCGCGATGGGACTGATCAAAGAGGGCGACCAGTACCTGGTGCTCTCCGACATCCTGGGCGACGAGGATCACCTGGGCGACATGGACTTCAAGGTCGCCGGCACCTCCAAGGGAATCACCGCCCTGCAGATGGACATCAAGATCGAGGGACTTCCCCCGCAGGTCATGGAGCAGGCCCTCGAGCAGGCGCGCCAAGGCCGCATGCACATCCTGGGCGAAATGGCCAAGGCCCTGGACGCCCCGCGGTCCAACCTCTCGCCCTACGCCCCCCGCATCGTCCAGATCCAGATCAACAAAGAGAAGATCCGCGACATTATCGGTCCGGGCGGCAAGGTGATCCGAGGCATCGTCGAGCAGACGGGCGCCAAGATCGACGTCGAGGACGACGGTTCGGTCAAAATCTTCAGCAACAACGAGGCCTCGTTGACCAAGGCCAAGCGCATGATCGAAGCGATCGTCGAAGAGCCGATCGAGGGCCGCGTCTACCGTGGCAAGGTCCGCAAGATCGTCGAGTTCGGCGCCTTCGTCGAGATCATCCCGGGCACCGACGGGCTGCTGCACATCTCGCAGCTCGCCGAAAAGCGGGTCAACCGGGTCACCGACGTGATCCAGGAAGGCGACGAGATCATCGTGAAATGCCTCCGCGTCGAGCCCAACGGCAAGATCGGGCTCAGCCTGCGCGAGGCGAAGGGCCTGCGACCCGACGCCGAGGGCGGAGGAAGACTGGATGAGCCCCCTCCCGATCAAAATTAAGCGGCTGACCGAGGTCCCCGGCTTTTCGCCCCCGGCTTACATGAGCGACGGGGCGGCGGGCATGGACCTCTGCGCGGCCCTCGCGAAGCCCCTGCAGCTCAAGCCGCTGGAGCGGGCCCTGGTGCCCTGCGGATTCTCCATGGAGCTTCCGGAGGGCTACGAGGCCCAGGTCCGGCCGCGCTCGGGCCTGGCGATCCGCCACGGGATCACCTGCCTCAATTCGCCCGGCACCATCGACCACGACTACCGCGGCGAGGTAAAGGTGATCCTGATCAACCTGGGCCAGGAACCTTTCGAGATCAAGTCGGGGGATCGCATCGCCCAAATGGTCATCCATCGGGTGGAGCGGGCGGAGATCGAAATCGTCGAGGAGCTCAATTCCAGCGCGCGCGGCGCGGGGGGCTTCGGGAGCACTGGCCATTGAACGCGAAACCGGAACATCTCGAACTGTCGCGGGCGGCCGAGGCGGCCATGGAGCGCGCCTACGCCCCGTACTCCGGCTATCATGTCGGCGCCGCGCTGCGGACCCTCGACGGCAAGGTCTATTCCGGCTGCAACATCGAAAATTCCAGCTTCGGCGCGACGGTCTGCGCCGAGCGGGTGGCGGTCTTCAAGGCGGTCAGCGAGGGGGAGGGCGGCTTCGCGGCGATCGCGGTGGTCTCCCGCGACGACCCGCGCGTCCTGCCCTGCGGCATCTGCCGCCAGGTGCTCTGGGAGCTGGCCGGGGACATCGACGTGGTGGTCGGCCGCGCTTCTTCGGTTGAAGTCCTGAAGCTTTCCAGTCTATACCCGGACCCGTTCAAAAAATCCTAGAGGTACGCCGTGGCGCAATACAACCGTCCCCCCAAATCCAAGGCCCCCAAGCCCGACGAGTTCGTCTCCTTCTTCGATCACGTCGTCCGGTACTTTCTGGTCCATCAGAATAAGTTTTACGTCCTGATCGGCGCTATCTTGCTGGCTTTCGGCGGCTACGCCCTCCAGCGCTACCTGGTCGGCAAGAAAATGCACGACCTCGCCCTCGACTACATGAAGGCCGAGCAGGCCCAGGGGGCCGAGGCGACGGGCGCTTGGGAAACCTTGGCGAAGCAAGACCCTCCCAAGCCCCTGCGCGACGTGGTCGCCCTTCAGTTGGGCGGCGCGCTGGCCGCGCAGTCCCAGTGGGAGCCCTCGGCACAATCTTTCCAAAAAAGCGCCGAGTCGAAGTCCTTCGTCCTGTACTCGGTCGCGCGGCTAGCCCAAGGCGTGGCCCTGGAAAACGCGAAGAAATACTCCGAGGCCTTGACCGTCTACCAGGAGATCGCCGATCTGAAGGACGACCCTTTCCGGTATCGCGGTAAGCTGGGGATGGCGCGGGTATTCCTGGCCATGGGTCAGCCCACCGAAGCTGAGAATATCTTGTTGGGGATGTTGGTGAAGACCTCCGACGCCCCCGAGCCCGTCAAGGGCGCGGCCTTGAGCCAACTGGTCGCCATCAAGGCGAAGCAGGTCCCCGAGACGAATTAGCCGAATCCCCCTCCGACGCCGTCCCCGGCGCCTCGCGGTGCACCTTGAAGACCCTCGCCTGCGTCTTGGGATTCTTTCCGAAGCTCTCCAGCAGCTCGAAGTGCGGGTTGTCCTGATAACGCCCCCAGGGTCCCCACTTGGCGGTGATTAGGTAGTACTCGCCGGGGTTGTCCCGCACGTATTCCACCACCTTGTCGGGATTGCGCGGCAGGATGGGGGTGTTCAGCTTGAACTTCTCCATCGCGACCCGCACCTCCACGCGCGCGTAATCGCTGATCACGACGTTGCGGAGCGTAAGGCTGCGCAAATAATCCCCCGTATACCAGTTGGCGATGAGTTTGGCGTCCTTCGGCGCGTGCTTGTTGATCCAGTCGGCCGCCGCGTATTCCTCTTGCGTGCAATTCAGGATCCATCCGCCCCAGGTGGTGCCGTCGCGGTTCACCGCCAGGGCCAGCAGGGTGGCGAGGACCAATCCCGCCAGCCGCTTGCGGTCCTGCCGGGCGAGGGCCAGGACCACCCGCCAGGCGAAATAGGCGAACATGCAGGAAAGGCTCAGGCTGATCGGCAGCAAGTAACGGTAGTACTTGGAGGTGAAGGAGATGAAGCCGAAGGGGATGAGGAAGAGGATCAGGAAGAAAAAGGCGTAGGAGAGGAAGAAAAACATCGTCCCCTCGTCGACGCGGGGCCGCCGCTCGCGGCCGTTCCAAAAGATCCAGAAAGAGCCGGCGAAGGCGCCGCCCACGGCCAGGGTATCCAAAAAGACCTTGGTGCCCAGGTTGTTCATGCCCAGGGCGCCGAAAAATCTCCCCGTCCAGCCGCCGGCCAGGTTGAAAAAGCCCAGGTTGCGGAAGATCTCGCGCGAGAAGGTCTCCCAGCCGGCGCGCAGCTTCTCGACGAAGGTGGGGTTTTGCCCCATCGCCTTGAGGATGCCCTCGGTGCCGGCCTTGCCGGTGGCGAGCGCGCCGGTGAAGAGCGGCGTGGCGAGGAATTTCCAGTTCCAGACCAACAGGCAGGCGAGGAAGATCCCGCCGGCGATCAGGTTGCCGTAGATCCAGCGCGGGTCGCGGGTCTTCCAAAAGACGTAGCCGGCGTGGACGGCGAAGAAGGGCACGACGAAGACCGCGGGCACGGGATTGATGAAGGCCAGGGCGGTGAAGAAGACGCCGAACCAGACGAAGTCGCCCCAGATTCGGCTCTGCGCGGCCCAGAGGTAGAAGAGCAGGGCGGGGGCAAGCATCGGGATGGCGTAGGCCTCGGAGAAGCCGGCGTTGGTGCGCAGGATGTGGACGGGCGAGGCGCCCCACAGCGCCGCGGCGATCAGACCCAGGAAGGTCGCGACGGTCTCGGCGCGCAGGTAGGGCGGAGCGGGCCCCTTCTTCTTGGCCTTCGGAGCAGGACCCAGGTCCTGCTGGACGATGGCCCTAAGCCCGAGTTTGGCGAAGAGATACAAAGACAGGGCGCTCAAGGCGCCGAACACCTGGGCGCCCCAGGCCCAGAGCGCCCAGGCCGAAAAAGGCCCGGAGACCCCGATGACGCCCGCCAAGATGTAGCAGCCCTGCAGCTCGAAGATCGGAACCTCGCCGACCAGATAGGGATCGAATTTGGAGAGCTGCCCGGTCTGGATGAGCGCCTCGGTGCGGATGTGGTGCCGGTAGGGATCGGCGTCGAGCAGCTTGTCCGGCCACTTGAGACCGTTTTGCAGCCGAATATTGAGGCTGAAGAAGAAGATCAGGGCCAGGGTGCCCAGGAGGAGGATTTCTTTGAGGGCGCGTCCCGCCAAGGGCGGGCGGGCTTCGTCTTTGTCTTCGGACTCGGACTCCTCGAAGCCGGTTTGGAGATGCTTGCGGCGCCGGTAGACCTCGACGCCCGCCCCCGCGGCGAGGATCAGGGCGAAGACGCCCCAGACCGTGACTTCCGTGAGCGGCAGGCCGAAGAGTCCTTGGGCGAGAAGAAAAAAGAGGGTGTAGAAGGCAATGCCGGTGAGCAGGGAGAGCAGGATTCGGTCGGTCCAAGAGTGGATCTCGCGGATTGCCCGAGGCGCGAGGCGAAAGAGACTTAGTCCCGTCAGGGTGAAGAGCAGGATTGTTTTAAGACAGGCTAGGACCAGGGGCATAAGGGTCTTTTACAAGCAAACCCGGCCCACGGACAAGCCAAAGCAGCTTGCGGATGGGTACATATTTGCTTGAACTATTTGGTTTTTTCCTTCATGACCCTTTTGGGTCACTTGGGATGGGGTGGATTGTTTTTTTTTGGCAGTCTCCCCGCGGTCATTCGAAAAGGAGATATAATATGTCAAAATTAAAATTATCATGGCTGGGAGCGGCGTTTATCTTGTTGAGCGCTTCTTCGGCATGGGCGCAGTTATGCACGCAGACGGCTCCGCCGGGAGCGCCTGGATCCTGCCAAGCCGCCGGCTTTCCCGGTTGCTATGTTTGTAATGAGCAGGGAACCGAGTGTCTGCCGGACGACGTTTTTTGTAACGACATATCGGGCGGTACGACTTCCAACGAGTGCCGGACCGCGGTTTGCCTGCCTGGCGCCGATCCTCAAAATCCCGATCTTGGCAATCCCAGCGGTTGCGACTATTCATTGACGCCCGACGCGGCCCCCGATGTTTGCTTCGTTTGCGCCACTCCGGCTCCCGCGGACTTCGACAGTTGCGGCAACGGCATCTGCGAACCCGGCTTGGGCGAGGGTTGCGGCACCTGTTCGGAAGACTGTCGATTGCCCGGATTTCCGGCCGGCACTTGCCCCTTACCCGCGAATGACCCGGTTTTCTCGGAAATCGGACAGGGAGTATGCGACGAGAGCGGCATAGTCTTTGACGGCCCTCCGTACAACTCGACCTTCGGCGAGTGCGAAGATGGAGATCTCTGCACGGACAACTTCTGTAATTTTGGAAGCGGCGGCAATGCGACCTGCGGCTCACAGCCCAAATCCTGTTCGGTGGATGTCGCTGATTTTTGCTGCGCTAGCGGTTGTCAAGCGCCTCCGGCCGGCCTCACCTGCGCCGAAGCCGATGCCCAGGGAATATTACCCAGGGCGGAGTGCGACGTCGACTGTTACATCCCCGAGCAATGCATCCCGACCCCGTCTCCGACCCCTCCGCCGGTCTTCGCCGGCTGCCTTGAGGGCGGCGGCGGTTGGAGCGAGAAGAGCGGCCCCGGCTGCGGCGGAGCGGCCTGCGCGCTCAATCCCGCGGCCACGGCGGTGCCCGGCCTGAGCCTGGCGCTTTCCTTGGCCGGATTGTTCGGGTTCGGCGCCTACCGCAATCTGCGCCGGCGTCACGACTAGAGCCTATATTGTCCCATTTAACCCCGTCTCGTTCGCGAGGCGGGGTTTTTTTATGGCCTCTCCGGGGGGAGGGCCTTGCCCATCGCCCCCACCGCCTCGAAGGTCTGGCGGCTCATGGGCCTGCCTTGCAGGTAGGGGAGATAATTCCAAAACACCAGGAAGGAACCTAAATAGAAGCAGGCGAGGTCGATCTGCAAGATACGCCGGTAGCGGCCCTCGAAGCGGTCGAAGAGATCCGCGATTCCCACGCCCATGAGTATGTAGAGGAAGGGCAGGATGAGGACCATGTATTGCAGGAAGGTGTTAGGCTTGAAGGCGTAGAGAACGAATTGGATCAAGACCAGGGCCGCAACGGCCCAGACTTCGGGGCTGCGGCGTCGGCGAAAGATCGCGTAAAGCGTCAAAAATTCCGCCCCGATCCAGAGCACCAGGTTGCCCGTTCCCAAGACCGCCCGTACCCGGCCGTCTTCGAGCTGCTTCCAAAAGTACCATAGGGGTTTGCCCACGTAGAGCCATTCGTACCAACGGCTGCTCATGTTGGCCGCGCCGCGGTGGTATTGATGGAAGTCCAAGTTGTAAAGCCACAGGCGCCAGGTTTCTGCGGGGCTGTAGCCCTGGAGGGCGTGGGACCCGTAATAGACGGCCACCGGGATTAGCAGACACGCGCAGAACCCATGGAGCAAAGCCCTCCAGTTCTTTTCGCCGCGCCTCAACCGATCGGCGGCCAGGGTCCAAAAAACGGGCGCCAATACCAGGGCGAGCATCTTCGTCGCCAAGGCCAGCCCGAGAAATAGGCCCGTCAGATAGAGCCAGGGAAGAGAGATTCCTGGATTTTTCCAAAAACGCAGGGCGGTGTAGGTCGCCGCAAGCAAGAAGAGCAGAAGGGGCGGGTCCAGCATCCCCAGGCGAAAATGCAAATAGAATAGCGGGTCCAAAAACCAAAGTGCGCCGACGAAGGCGGCCACCCCCTTCCTTTTTGTAAGCTCCTGGGTGAGGAGCACCACTAAGACGCCGCTCAAGGCGCCGGCCAGGGCGGAGAAGAAACGCCAGCCCTGCGGTTGGTCGCCCCATAGGTCCATGCCGAGGACGAGGATCTGCTTTCCGAGGGGTGGGTGTTCGGGATTGGGGTAGGGTTTGGCCAGGTCCCGATAGGCCCGGGCCGCATTGACATAGATCCTTTCGTCCCAATAGGGCTGCTCCGCCAGGCCGATTTGGTGGAAAAAATAGAGGAAATAACCCAGGCCCAGCAGGGCCAAAAGCAAGGCCGGGGCGGCGGCGGGGCGCTTTGCTCGGGGCTTCATGCCTAAGTGATTAAAATCTTGACCTTTTTTGGTCAAATCTTTATTTTAGGCAAGTTCACCTGGGCTGGATTCGATCGAAACCATCAATCGAAACGCGGAGGATCAAAGATGTCCCGATATATCCAAAAAAATAAGCGATCTTTGAGCGGCTTGATATTGCCGCTCTTTTTCTTATTGGCGCTAGGCATCCTTAGCGTCGGAGCCTTTCCAGGCTGGATCAAACCGGTCTACAGCACGCCGGGCGACCAATGCGATACCGCGGCTTGCGACAGCGGCGATCCCTTGGCCGTCGCCTGCAACGTCTGCAACGGCGAGTTTTGCTCCTTCAACCAGGTAGCGCAGCAGTTCCAATGCGCCATCGACAACGGCGCGGGTCCGAATTTCGACCCGGCCGCCACGCCCAATCCCGCCTGTCCGCTGACGGATCCCACCCAGCCGGGCTGCTGGACCGGCTGCACCGAGCAATTGAACGTCCAAAATCCCCCGGGCTTCTGCGAAGACCCGATCTGCGCGCCCAACGACGATTTCTGCAACGGCATCTCCGGCGGCACCGAGAGCAACGAATGTCGCGCCGGCGTCTGCCTTCCGTTCAGCACCCCGGATCCCGAAAATCCCAGCGGTTGCGACTATACCCTGACGCCGGATGCCAGTGTCGATTGTCGCAACTGCATCCCGGAAGGTTTGGCCACTCTCGAAAACTGCGGCAACGGCATCTGCGAGCCAGAAGAAGGCGAAGCATGCGATACCTGTGCGATCGACTGTCTGTTGCCTGGATTTTCAGATACCTGTCCCTTGACTCAGGGGAATGTCATTCAGGATGCATGTTCGGTGATAAATCCGCAAATCACCTTCGATGGTCCGCCATACAACGAGATTTTTCAGGGGGTGTGCGAGGACGGCGATCTTTGTACCGATAATACATGCGTAAATATCAGTCAGGTGGCTGTCGTGTTTGTATGCGAGGCCGCACCAAAACAATGCGAGCCTGACGCCGACTTCTGCTGCCCGGCGGGTTGCGCGGCCCCCACCGGCGATTCCTGCCGTGATGTGACGGGTGCCCCGATCCCGGGTTGCGACCCCGACTGCTACGTGCCGGAGCAATGCATTCCGACACCTTCCCCGACGCCGCCGGTCTTCGCCGGCTGTCTCCAAGGCAGCGGCGGCTGGGGTGAGAAGGGCGGCCCGGGTTGCGGCGGCTACGCTTGCTCGCTGAACACCGCGGCCTCGGTCCCCAGCCACGGACTGGCGCTGGCCATTCTCGCTTCGCTGGGAGGCTTGGCTTTCTTGAGCTTTCGCAAACGTCACGGCTAAAGGCCGTTGAACCCTTTCCAACCCCGTTTCGGGCTTTCCGGAGCGGGGTTTTTTTTTCACGCCCGGGACGGTTCCTGGAGCCGACAAAACTATTGACCTGCCAGGGATTGTTCACTAAAGACCTGGCATGTTGGACAAAATCACCGAGTTGGCCCTTACCTTCGACGACGTTTTGCTGCTTCCGGGTAAGAGCGAGGTCCTTCCCAAGGACGTCGACACCAAGACTCGGCTTACCAAATCCCTCGAACTGAATATCCCGCTCGTCTCCGCCGCGATGGACTCCGTTACGATGTCGCGCACCGCGATCGTCATGGCCCAGTGCGGAGGCATCGGCATCATTCACAAAAACATGTCTGCCGCCGACCAGGCCCTCGAGGTCGAGCGGGTCAAGAAGTCCGAGAGCGGGATGATCCTCAACCCCATCACGCTCTCGCCCAACGAGAAGCTCAGCGCCGCGATCGAGCTGATGGACCAAAACAACATCTCGGGCGTGCCCGTTACCGAGGGCAAGAAGTTGGTCGGCATCCTCACCAACCGGGACATCCGCTTCGAGAAAAATCTCAACCAGCCGGTCGCCAATCTCATGACCAAAAAATTGGTCACCGTCTCCGAGAAGGTCACCCTCGAGGAGGCGAAGGAGCTGCTGCACAAGAACCGCATCGAAAAGCTTTTGGTGACCGACGCCAACGGCGACTTGAAGGGCCTGATCACGATCAAGGACATCGAGAAGACCGAAAAAAACCCGCTAGCGGTGAAAGATTCGCTCGGCAGGCTGCTAGTCGGAGCCGCCATAGGCACCGGCCCCGACTCGTTGACTCGCGCGGAGGCGCTGATCAAGGCCGGCGTCGACGTCCTGATCATCGATACCGCCCACGGCCACTCCAAGGGCGTGATTGAGGCCGCCAAGGCTGTAAAGACGAAATTTCCTCGGACCCCGCTCGTCGCCGGCAACATCGCCACCGAGCAAGCCGTGCAAGACCTGGCCAAAACCGGCGTTGACGGCCTTAAGGTCGGCATCGGGCCCGGCAGCATCTGCACGACGCGGATGGTGGCCGGCGTCGGCGTGCCGCAGCTGACCGCCATCCTGCGCTGCGCGAAGGCGGCCAAGGAGTTCGACCTCCCCCTCATCGCCGACGGCGGTATCAAGTACAGCGGCGACCTCACCAAGGCCCTCGCGGCCGGCGCCTCCAGCGTCATGATCGGCAGCCTCTTCGCCGGTACCGACGAGTCGCCCGGCGAGCTGGTGCTGTATCAGGGGCGCAGCTTCAAGGTCTATCGCGGCATGGGCTCGGTGAGCGCGATGTTGCAGGGGAGCAGCGACCGCTATTTCCAAGACGACAAGCGTTCCACCGGCAAGTTCGTCCCCGAGGGCATCGAAGGCATGGTGCCCTCGCGCGGCCCCTTGGCCGACAACGTCTACCAGCTGGTCGGCGGCCTGCGCTCCGGCATGGGATATACGGGCTGCGCGACCTTGCAGGAGTTGCGCGAGCGGGCGAAGTTCGTGCAGATCACCAGCTCGGGCTTGAAAGAGTCGCACGTGCACGACGTGGTGATCACCAAAGAGGCCCCGAATTATCATATGGATTGAGGTCGGTGCTGGCAATATGGACAAGGTTTTAATCCTAGACTACGGCTCCCAATACACCCAGCTGATCGCCCGCCGCATCCGCGAGCAAAACGTCTACTCCGAAATACAGCCCTTCAACTACGGCATCGACAAGATCCGCGCCTTCGCGCCGAAGGCGATCGTCCTGTCCGGCGGGCCGGCCAGCGTGCTGGGCAAGGACGCGCCGGGGCTCGACCTCAAGATCCTCGAATTGGGCGTCCCGATCCTGGGGATCTGCTACGGGATCCAGCTCTTGGCCCATCACCTGGGCGGCAAGGTGACGCCCTCCAACAAGCGCGAATACGGCCGCGCCACCTTCGAGGCCGACGCCGGGTCGCCCTTGTTCCGCGGGGTCAAGGCCAAGAGCGTCGTCTGGATGAGCCACGGCGACAGCCTCGAGAAGATCCCCGCGGGCTTCCACAAGATCGGCGAGAGCGACAACACGCCGTTTTGCGCGATCGCCGACCCCGACAAGAGGATCTACGGCGTCCAGTTCCACCCCGAGGTCGTCCACACGGAAGAGGGCGTCCAGATCCTGCACAATTTCCTCTTCCACATCGCCGGGCTTAAGGCCGACTGGAACATGGCTGCCTTCCTGCAGACGGAAAAAGAAAAGATCCGCGCCCAGGTAGGAAAGGGGAAAGTGATCTGCGGCCTATCCGGAGGCGTCGACTCCACCGTGGCCGCGCTATTGATCCACGAGGCGGTGGGCGACCAGCTCGAGTGCATCTTCATCAACAACGGCCTGCTGCGCAAGGACGAGGCGCAGAAGGTTCAGGACACCTTCCGCGAGCACTTCAAGATCAAGCTCCATTACGTGGACGCGAGCGAACGTTTCCTGAGCCGCCTTAAGGGCGTCACCGATCCCGAGCAGAAGCGCAAGATCATCGGCAATGAGTTCATCTACGTCTTCGAGGAGATGGCCAAGCAGATCCAGGACGCCAAATTCCTGGCCCAGGGCACCCTCTATCCCGACGTCATCGAGTCGGTCTCCTTCAAGGGCCCCAGCGCCACGATCAAGAGCCACCACAACGTCGGCGGCCTTCCCGAGCGCATGGGCCTGGCCCTGGTCGAGCCGCTGCGCGAGCTGTTCAAAGACGAGGTCCGCGAGCTGGGCGCCCAGATGGGCATGCCCAGGGCCCTCACGCACCGGCAGCCCTTTCCCGGTCCGGGCCTGGCGATCCGCATCCTGGGCGAGGTGACGCCCGAGGCGATTCGCCTGCTGCAGGAGGCCGACGACATCCTCGTCTCCGAGATCAAGTCCGCCGAATGGTACTACAAGGTGTGGCAGTCCTTCGCGGTGCTGCTGCCCATCAAGACCGTCGGCGTAATGGGTGACGAGCGCACCTATGAGAACGTCTTGGCCATCCGCTGCGTGAGCAGCGTCGACGGCATGACGGCCGACTGGGTCCCTCTGCCTTCCGACCTTTTGGGGCGCATCTCCAACCGCATCATCAACGAGGTGAGGGGGATCAACCGCGTGGTCTACGATATCTCGTCCAAGCCGCCGGCGACCATTGAATGGGAGTAAACGTGGATTTCGTCCATCTCCACGTCCATTCGCAGTATTCGCTGCTCGAAGGGGCCATCACTCTCGAGGCTCTCTGCGAGCGGGTCCGCGAGCTTGGCATGAAGGCCTGCGCCTTGACCGACGCGGGCAATATGTTCGGCGCCCTCGAGTTCTACGAGAAGGCCAAGGCCGCCGGGATCAAGCCGGTCTTCGGTGCCGAGGTCTACTACCTGACCGGCGGCGGCATCGAGACCCGCGACGTCAAGCGCAAGGACCACTTCCTCGCCAACCTCATCCTCCTGGTTCAAAATAAGACCGGCTACCAAAATCTCTGCCGCCTGCTCAGCATCGCCCATCTCGAGGGCTTTTATTACAAGCCCCGCCTCGACAAAGACATTCTCCGGAAGCACTCCGAGGGGCTGATCGCCCTCTCCGGGACCATGCACGGCGAGATCCACCGCCGCCTCTCCAAAAACGAGGTCGAGCAGGCCAAGGAGGCGGTTGCCTACCTTCGAGAGACCTTCCCGGACCGCTTCTATCTCGAGCTGCAGGACCACGGCTTGGCCCTGGAGAAGAAGGTCCAAGACATGGTCCTGCCCTTCGCCAAAGAACACGGTGTTCCCCTGGTCGCGAGCAATGACTGCAAGTACCTCAAGAAGGAAGATCACGTCGCCCACCTGGCCCTCCAATGTATCCAGAGCGGCCGGACCCTCCAGGAAGAGGAGGAGCGGGCCGAGTTTTTGAGCGAGCAGCGCTACTTGAAGAGTCCGAAAGAGATCGAGCAAAGCTTTAGTTTTATTTCAGAAGCTATTGAAAATACTGTTAAAATATCGGAGCAATGTGATTTCGCGTTCAACGACAAGAACTACTACTTCCCCAAGTACGCCCCGCCCGAGGGCGAGGACTTGGACGCCTATCTGCGGAGGCGCAGTTATGAGGGCTTTGAAGCCCGCTGGAAGGAGATCGAACCCCGCGTCAAGGGCGACCCCGAAAAGGCGAAGCAGGCCTACCTCGAGCGCCTCAAGGTCGAGCTGGATATCATCGTTCCGATGGGCTTCTCCGGCTACTTCCTGATCGTCTCCGACTTCATCACCTATGCCAAGGACCAGAAGATCCCGGTGGGGCCTGGCCGCGGCTCGGCGGCGGGGTCCTTGGTGGCCTATTGCCTGAAAATTACCGACATCGATCCGATACCTTACGACCTGCTCTTCGAGCGCTTCCTCAACCCCGAGCGCATCAGCATGCCGGATATGGACATCGACTTCTGCATGAACCGGCGCGACGAGGTCATCAAGTACGTGCGCGGCAAGTACGGGCACGTCTCGCAGATCATCACCTTCGGGAAGATGAAGGCCAAGGCGGTGCTCCGCGACGTCGGGCGCGTCCTCGACATGCCCTACGGCGACGTCGACAAGATCGCCAAGCTGGTGCCCAACACCCTCAACATCACCCTGGAGGAGGCTCTCAAGCAGGAGCCGCGCCTTCAGGAAATGGAGAAGTCGGACGCCCAGGTGAAGCGGCTGATGCAGATCGCCCGCTCCCTCGAGGGCCTGACCCGGCACGCCTCGATGCACGCCGCCGGGGTCGTCATCGCCGACCGGCCGCTCACCGAGTTCTGTCCCCTCTACAAGGGCCCGGACAACGAGGTCATCACCCAGTTCGATATGAAGGGCGTCGAGAAGATCGGCCTGGTGAAGTTCGACTTCCTGGGCCTGAAGACGCTCACTGTCCTCGAGGTCGCGGTCAAGATCGTCAAGCGCACCCGCGGCATCGACCTCAAGTTGAACGAGATCCCGCTCGACGATCCCAAGGTCTACCAAAGCCTCTGCGCGGGCGACGGCCTGGGGATCTTCCAGCTCGAATCCAGCGGCATGCGCGACCTCTTGGTGCGGCTGAAGCCCAACTGCTTCGAGGACATCGTCGCCCTGGTGGCCCTCTACCGCCCCGGCCCGCTGGGCAGCGGCATGGTCGACGACTTCATCAACCGCAAGCACGGCAAGACCGAGATCACCTATGAGCTGCCCCAGCTCGAGCCCATTCTCAAGCCGACCTACGGCGTCATCGTCTACCAAGAGCAGGTCATGCAGATCGCCAGCGCCCTGGCCAATTACAGCTTGGGCGAGGCCGACCTGCTGCGGCGCGCGATGGGAAAAAAGAAGCCCGAAGAGATGGCCAAGCAGCGCGAGCGCTTCCTCGACGGCGCCAAGGCCAACAAGGTCCCGCCGAAGAAGGCCGAGAAAATTTTCGACCTGATGGCGAAGTTCGCCGAATACGGCTTCAACAAGTCGCACAGCGCGGCCTACGCCCTGGTCAGCTATCAGACGGCCTACCTCAAGGCGCATTTCCCGACCGAGTACATGGCCAGCCTGCTGACCCACGAAATGACCAACACCGACAAGATCTTGGTCTACATCAACGACTGCCGCGACCGCGGGATCAAGATCCTGCCCCCCGACGTCAACGCCAGCTTCCGGTACTTCTCGGTGGAAAAAGACAACGAGATCCGCTTCGGCCTGGCCGCGGTCAAGGGAGTCGGCGAGGCGGCGATCGATTCGATCATGGAAGTGAGGGAGGAGGGCGGTCCCTTCGCCACGATCTTCGATTTCTGCGCCCGTGTCGACCTGCGGCGGGTCAACAAGAAGGTCCTCGAGTCCCTGATCAAGTGCGGGGCCTTCGACGGGATGGGCGTTGCGCGCTCGCGGCTCTTCGCGGGCCTCGATCTGGCGATGGATTGGGGCAATTCCCGCCGCGACGACGCGAAGAGCGGCCAGAGCAGCATGTTCGAGCTCTTGCCGGTCCAAGAGTCGGTGCCATCGCTGCCCGAGATACCCGAATGGCCGGAAGGGGAGAAGCTCGCCTTCGAGAAGGAGGCCCTGGGCTTTTACATCACCGGGCACCCGCTGCGCCGCTTCAAGGACCAGATCCAGCGGCTAGCCTCCTTCGACACCCAGACCTGCTCGAAGGCGGTCGACAAGGGCGAGGTGGGGCTTTGCGGGATGGTCGTCTCGCTCAAGGAGATCATGACCAAGAAGGGGGCGCGGATGGCCTTCATCACGCTCGAGGACTTGGTGGGCAGCATCGAGTGCGTGGTGTTCAGCGACCTCTACGCCCAGGCATCCACTTTGCTGAAGTCCGACGCGCCGATCTTCGTGAAGGGCAACGTCGACCACAACGACGAGAGCACCAAAATCCTTGCCCGCGAGATCGTATCCCTCGAAAAGATGCGCCTGCAGAAGACCAAGGCGGTGCACCTGACCGTCCGCCAGGATCTTTTGACCAAGGAATCCCTCGAGGAGTTCAAGCACCTGCTGGGGAAGTTCCCCGGCCGCCTTCCGACCTACCTGCACCTGATCGGGCCCCAGGAGAAGGAGACGGTCCTGGCCCTCCCTCCCGACCTCGAGGTCGAGCTGAGCGAGCATTTCATTTCCGAGGTCGAGAAGATGTTCGGGGCCTCGTCGGTGTTTTTGCAATAGGGGCGAACCTTGTGTTCCCCCTACAGATCTATTGTAATCTTTTCGAAAATCATTATGATTGAGCTAGATCTTGTTGAAAGGAGGACCCCCCTTCATTGGATAAAAGAAAAATGCCCGCCGAACGGGCCATCCTCGTCGGCATCCGTCATCCTCGGGAATCGTCCCTGGACGCCCGGGAATCCCTCTTCGAACTCGAGCGCCTCGTCCATACTGCGGGCGCCGTCGTCGTCGCGACCACCCAACAAGAGATCAAAAAAATCGAACCATCCTCCTACATCGGCAAGGGCAGGTTGGAGGAGATCACCGCCCTTATCGCCGAGACCCAGGCCGACACCGTCGTCTTCGACGAGGACCTCACCCCGGGTCAAAACCGCAACCTCGAAAAGGCCTTCCGCTGCAAGGTCGTCGACCGCACCGGCCTGATCCTCGACATCTTCGCCCAGCACGCCAAGTCCAGAGAGGGCAAGCTTCAGGTCGAGCTGGCCCAGTGCATTTACTTCATGCCCCGCCTGGTCGGGCAATGGGAGCATTTCGGCCGCTTGGGCGGCGGGATCGGCACCCGAGGCCCCGGCGAAACCCAGCTCGAGGTTGACCGTCGCCGCGTCCGCGAACGCATTTCGCGGATCAAGCAACAGTTGGAAAAAGTCGAAACGGCGCGCCACCTGCACCGGAACAAGCGGGAAGGCGTCCCAATACCGACGGTCGCCATGGTCGGCTACACCAACGCCGGAAAATCCACCCTGATGAACCAGCTGACCCGGGCCGGCGTCCTGGTCGAGGACAAGCTCTTCGCGACCCTCGACCCGACGGTGCGCCGCCTGAAGCTCCCGGCGGGTCGCCAAGTCCTGCTCTCCGACACCGTCGGCTTCATCCGCAAGCTGCCGCACGCGCTGGTCGAGGCCTTCAAGGCGACCTTCGAGGAGGTCCGGGCCGCGGACCTGCTTTTGCACGTCATTGACTGCAGCTACCCGACTTGGCGCCAACAAAAGGAGGTGGTCGAGTCGGTCCTGCAAGAACTGGGGCTTCAGGGCAAGCCGGTGATCGAGGTCTACAACAAGATCGATCTGCTGGGCGCCTCGGCCGCCAACGGGCACGGCGTGCGGATCTCCGCGCGCACCGGGCAGGGCATCGAAGAGCTCCTGAACCAGATCGAGGGCAAGTTGCACGCCGACTTTCGTACCTTTCGGATCAAAATCCCCTACGCCAAGGGCGATTTTCTTGAGTGGCTCTATCGGGTGGGCGAGGTCCAGGGCCGCGAAGACGAGGAAGACGGCGTCTGGATGCAGGTGGCCTTGAGCCCCGACGACGCCGGGCGGCTGCGCAAAGAGCGGTCGATAAGGATGCAAGTCTTGCGGAAGGCGGGCGATAAAAGCAAACGGCGCGATTTGGCGCTCGAGAGCGCGGCCTTATAGGGGATCTCATTCCAAAAAAAACCCCGCCTCGGCGACCCGAGACGGGGTTTTTAATTTCAACGCCCGGAAATTTAGTCCGTGATGTTCTGCGTACGCTTCGCCAGCTCGACCGCGCAGTCGTGGATCATGTCCGCGATCGCCTTGCCGGCCGGGGACTTGTAGAAGAAATCGCCGCCGAGGCCGAAGGTATTACCGCCGCCAGCGCCAAGAACGCCGATGTCGAACTTGTTTTTGGAGACCTCGGTGGAGGCCAGGACCTCGCTGGTCGAGGAGTCGTACATCCGGCAGGTCATGCGGATGTTGGTCGACTTGGGAGCCACGGCGCCGAGGCCGAAACCGCCCTTGCCGAAGCCCATGCCGCCGAGGCTGCCGCCGACGTTGTCCTTGGAGACGCCGGTCAGGGCGAATTGCACCAGGCGGGAGGCGAGGGTGACGTTGCCGCCCCTGGCCGCCTTTTGGCCCTTGCGGGCGCGACCGCTGCCTTGCAGGAACTGCTCGCGCTCGTAGCCTTCGCCCACGCCGTAGCCGCCGCGTTCGACGACCCGGAAGCAACCCGAATTGGTCAGCTCGTTGACGACGACATCACGGGCGTTGCCGGCAAACTCGTCCCAACCGATGTAGATGTTCTCGGTGCGGAATTGATCCACGGCGACCGTCGGACGGTTGACGCAAGCGGGGTATTCCTTTTTCTTGGCCTCCGCCGAACCCGAAAGGCCGGCGACGGAACCCACCGCGACGACCAAGGCCGAAGCCGTTAAAAACCACTTTTTCATATTTTGGAGCCTCCTTAAAGGATTGAAAAGATGGACGAAAACTAACAGAAGGCCCGGTACTGTCAAGGCCTTTTGGTTTGACCTATCCCCGGAACTTCTTTAATCATTCATTTAGGCCCCGGCGTAGAGACCTAAGCACGGCACCCCTGGTTAAATTCGCCCATGCAAATCTTCAACCTTCCCAATTCCCTGACACTGCTCCGCATCCTCCTGGTCCCCGTATTTACGTACTTCTTTTTGAAGGGAGAATACCGCATCGCATTAATCACCTTCGTCGTCACGGGCCTGACCGACGTCGTGGACGGCTTCCTGGCCCGCCTGCTGCGCAAGAAGACCACGATCGGGGCGGTCCTGGATCCGGCGGCGGACAAGCTCTTGATGCTGGTCACCTTCATCGTCCTGGCGATGCGGGACCTGGTGCCGCCTTGGCTCAGCGCCCTGGTGATACTGCGCGACCTTTGGATCGTGGTGGGGACCTGGATCCTGAAACACCTCAAAAAGAAGCTCTATTTCCAGCCGACCCGGCTGAGCAAGCTGAACACCTTTTTTCAGCTCTTCACCGTCTTTCTGGCCTTCCTCTTGACCTTTATCCGGGTCGAGCAGCCCGCCTTCCTCCTGCCTTACGAATCTTGGGTCGGCAGCGCGCTGCGTTACGTGATTTACGTCTGCGCGGGCATGACAGTCGCCTCGGGGATCCAGTACACTAGGATTGGTATCCATATTTTGCGGAAGGGACGCGAGTATGCCGATCTTCCCCTTAAAAAAGATCAAGCTGGTCGTCAGTGACTTCCACTTGGGCAAGGGCCGCCACCTGCCGGACGGGACGCCCAACCTTCTCGAGGACTTCACGGCCGACCGGCAATTCATGGAGTTCTTGGACTACCATAGGACGGGCGCCTACAAGCGGGCGGAGGTCGAGCTCATCATCAATGGCGACTTCTTTAACCTGCTTCAGGTCGACTATCGCGACAAGTTCACCGACGTGATCACCGAGTCGGACGCCCTGCACAAGACGATGAGCATCCTGAAGGGGCACCCCGAGCTCTTCGACAAGCTCTCCGAGTTCTCCCGCGAGCCCCACCATTCGGTGACCTTCATCCTGGGCAATCACGATCCCGGGTTGCTTTGGGAGGGGGTGCAGGAGACGATCCGCTGGCGCCTGGCCGGCCAGGTGCGCTTCGTGATGGAGGCCTACTACTACGAAGGCGTCCATATCGAGCACGGCAATCAGTACCTGGCCGACAATCGCTACGACCGGAAGCACTACTTCCTTTCGAAAAACCTCCCCGAGCCGATCATCAACCTGCCGTTCGGCAGCTTTTTCCTGATTCACTATTTGAACGAGATCAAGAAGGAGCGGCCCTACATCGACAAGGTCTATCCCTTTCGGATGTACCGGCGCTGGGCCCTGATCCACGACACCTGGTTCGCGATCCGCAGCGCCCTCAAGGTCGCGGTCTGGTTCTTCAAGTTCATCCTCACGCCCAACCCCGCGCGTCACTTGACCGCCCGGCAGGTCCTGCGGATTCTTCGCGAGACCACGGTCCACCCCAAGCTGCACAAGGAGGCCAAGCGCATCCTGCTGACGCACAAGAACTGCCGGATCGTGATCTTCGGCCACACCCACCAGCATGTCTACATGCGCTTCGCCCCCGGCAAGGAATACTTCAACACCGGCACCTGGAACGAGAAGATCAGCCTCGAGGTCGGCAGCCTGGGCCGAATCCTGCGCCTGACCTTCGTCCAGATCGATTTCGACCGCGACAATGTCCCGCACGGGAGCTTGAAGGAATGGAAGGGGCATACTAACGTGGTCGAGGAGCTGGTTTTCTAGGATTCTTATGTCGTCGTCCCTTCCCATCGAGTTCGAGTCCCTGGGACTGCGCCCTTTCGCCGAGGTCTTGGGCTACCAAAAGGAGCTGCGCCAAAAGCGGCAAACGGGCGAGATCGTCGACCGGGTGCTCTTTGTCGAGCATCCGCGGGTGATCACCCGCGGCCGGCGCCCGGCCGACGAGGATTTTCGCGTGCCGGTCGAACGACTGCGGGAAGCGGGTTTTCAGGTGGAGGACGCCGGGCGTGGCGGGAAGCTGACCTATCACGGCCCCGGCCAGCTGGTGGCCTACTTTATCGTCTCGCTGCGGGAGCGGCGCTGGGGCATCCCGGAATTCGTCCGCAGGATCGAGGGCGCGATCCTCCAATGCCTGGCCGAGTACGGCATCGCCGGCGAGCGCCGCGCGGAGTACCCTGGCGTCTGGGTGGGTGGCCGCAAGATAGCCTCCATCGGCCTGAGCGTCGACCGCGGCGTCAGCATGAACGGCATCGCCCTCAACGTCGACCCGCGGCTCGAGGACTTCGAGACGATCGTCCCTTGCGGCATCCCCGGCTGCGAGATGACCTCCCTACGGCGGGAGACAAAGCAAAGGCCAAGCCTGGACGAGGTCTCGCGCCGCTTGGCCGAGGAGATCCGCGATGCCTTTGCCGAAGACGCTCAGGCCAAGGTCGCGCCGAGCAACCTCTAGATCCGCCCCCCGATAATGATCCCAGGTTAAGAGGGGGCTCTCATGTCAAAACCGGTCTGCTCGGCCAATTCGGCCGTCGATTCCGATAAATTAAGCAAAATCCAGGAGATGGCCGAACGCGCCTTCAGCGAGGCCAAGCCTGTTCAGGACAAGGAAATCCTATCCGAGAAGGATCTGAAGCTCCGCGAGGCGGCGGTCTGTAAGACGGCCGGCGGGGACTGCCTCCGCCTGCATCATTACGCGGAGCGGGTGGCCAACGCCCTGATCCCGCCGACGGGCCTGCAGGTGCGCACCGAGGCCAATATCGTCCGCCTCTTCGCCAGCAAGCGGGTCAGCGCCAAAGAGATCGCCGGCATCGTCCAGTTGGCGGAGGATCGGGACCGGATCACCGCCTTCCGCGAGGCGGCTCAGGCGATGTTCTTGAAGGCGGGATTGTTTTACTACGATTATGTGCCTTACCAGGGCGCGGTGCTGTGCTTCATGCCGAAAAAATAACTGAAAAAGACCCCTCTATAAATAATCGCGAAATCCGGGAATATTTTTGAATGGGTGGCCGGGCGGGGCACCTATGGACTGCTTGGTGATTGGCAAAACTCGCAGCGCCGCTTGCGAGCACGGTGGGGGTGCAGACCGGACAGGACCCGTTCAAAAATATTCCCGGATTTCGCGTGCCTTATGAGTTGAGGGATTCCGCGACGATTTCGGCGACGTCCTTCGTCTTGATCTCGATATGCTTGTCGCGCGCGGCGTCCGTGATCATGGTCATGCAGAAGGGGCAGGCCGCCGCGATGGTCTGCGGCTGCACGGTCATGAGGTCGTCGAGGCGCTTGTGGTTGACGCGTTCGCCCAATCGCTCTTCCATCCACATGCGTCCGCCGCCGGCGCCGCAGCAGCGGCCCTGCGACTTGGAAAGCTCGGCGTCCGCATATTGCACGCCGGGAATCTTCTTCAAGACGTCGCGCGGCTGCTCGTAGATGTCGTTGTAGCGGCCCAGGTAGCAGCTGTCGTGGTAGGTGACCTTCTCCTCGAGGTTTTTCACCGGCTTGATGCGGCCTTGCTCGATCAGGCGATTGATGAAGTCGGTGTGGTGGACCACCTCGTAGTGGCCGCCGAACTGGGGGTATTCGTTTTTGATCGTGTTGAAGCAGTGCGGGCACTGGGCCAGGACCGTCTTGAACTTGTAGCGGCCCATGGTCTCGACGTTCTGCTTGGCCAGGGTCTGGAAGAGGTACTCGTTGCCGATGCGGCGGGCCGGGTCGCCGGTGCAGGTCTCTTCGGGACCGAGGATGGCGAATTCGATCTTGGCCTCTTGCAGGATCTTGACCACCGCGGTGCTGACCTTCTTGTTGCGGTCGTCGAAGGAGCCCGCGCAGCCCACCCAGTACAGCACCTCGACCTCGGGCTTCTCGGCCAGGGTGGGCACGCCCAGGCCCTTGGCCCAGTTGGCGCGCTCGTCGAAGCCGATGCCCCAGGGGTTGCCGTTGTTCTCGATGTTGCGCAGCGTGGCCTGGGCCTCGGCGGGGAACTCGCCCCGCATCAGGACCAGGTGTCGGCGCATGTCGACGATCTTCTGGACGTACTCGATGAAGACGGGGCAGGCCTCCTCGCAGGCTCGGCAGGTCGTGCAGCTCCAGAGGATCTCGCTGTCGATGACCTGAGGCACCAGCGACTGGCCGAGGACCTCGGCCTTTTGCTCTTCGCTGCCATTGACGATCTTGTCGGAGTGGTGGACCAGGAAGTCCTTCATCTCGATCAAGAACTGCTTGGGGTTCAGCGGCTTGTCGGTGTTGTAGGCCGGACATTGCGAGGTGCAGCGCCCGCACTCGGTGCAGGTGTACATGTCCATCACGTCCTTCCAGCTGAACTCGTTGATCTTGTCGATGCCGAAGGTGGTGATGTTTTCGTCTTCCAGGTTGATCGGGTTGAGCGCGCCGTAGGGCTTGAGGTTGCGCATGAAGACGTTGGGCAGCGCGGTGATGATGTGGAAGTGCTTGCCGTAGGGGAGGAAATTCAAAAAGCCCAAGACCAGGGCCAGGTGGATGAAATAAGAGCCGACGCTGACCGCGTGGGTGGTGCCGGGCTGCCAGCCGAAGGCGGTGATGACCTTGGCCGCGAGGGTGCCCACGGGGGCCCAGAGCGGGTCGGCGTGGTGGTTGCCCAGGGCGATCTGGCCGCCGTCGTAGAGCCACTCGGTGATCATGAGGCTCATGATCGTGAAGAGGATGGCCCAACCCTCCGCCGAGATGGAGATGCGGTCGGGCATGGTGATGAAGCGGCGGATCAGGAAGTAGACGCAGCCCCCGAAGACCAGCACCGTGAAGACGTCTTTGTTGAGGTTGTAGAAGTTGCCCAAGGCCCCGCCGAATCCGGGGAGGTGGAAGCCCGGGTCGAAGCCCTGGCCGAAGAGGGTGACGGTGCGGATGGAGAGGACGCAGAAGCCCCAGAAGATGAAGGCGTGCCAGAGACCCGACCAGAACTCCCGCTTGCGGTTCATCATGCGCTTCTGACCGAAGGCGTAGACCAAGAGGGCCTTGACGCGGTCGGTGAGCTTTTCGAAGCGCCAGTCCTTGCCCTTCGCCATGCGGATCAGGGCGATGCGGTTGTTCATGGTGTAGGCGAAGGCGGCCATACCGACGAGCAGAAGCAGGCCTACGGCAACGGGATACATGAATTCATCCTCCTGGACAACGATGGTGACGACCCCGATTAAGGGGCAAAACAATTGAAATTTAAAGAGGTTTTTCTAACCCTGGACGTCCCGATCCATGACCGTCTTGCGGCCGTCGCCCTTGGCGTTTTGGATGGCCTGGTCCAGGGTGCGCGTGATGAGGGCGGTGAGGGCGTCCATGGTGCTGGACGAGGTGTTCATATCGGCCTTGTCCTTGATGTACTTTTTGATTTTCGAAGCAACCACCAACACTTCCGCCATAGCAGCCTCCTGGTAAAGGGTGAAAAAAACTGGGGCTGCTTTAAGACGAAGCTGCCTTGAAATCAAGCATTAGGTCGGGCTCGGCCGAGAAATTTATCCCCGGTCCGACCGTCGACCGGGATTCCGCTTGGCCCCCGGCGACGACTCTTGGTACAAAACCCCCACGGAGGGACCCATGAAGAAATTTTTGGTCTTTTTATTGGTGGTCGGCGGCATCGCGGTCTTGGCCGGGATGTGGTTCGTCCGCACCCGCAATCAGCTGGTGACCCTGGACGAGCAGGTGAAGACCGCCTGGTCGCAGGTCGAAAACGTCTACCAGCGGCGCCTCGACCTCATCCCCAACCTGGTCGCCACCGTGAAGGGGGTGGCCAACTTCGAGCAGGAGACCCTGCAAAAGGTGGTCGAGGCCCGGTCCCAAGCCACCCAAATATCCCCCCAGGCCTTGCAAGGGGCGATCAACGACCCGGCGGCCTTCGAGAAGTTCCAGGCCGCGCAGGGGGCGCTCTCCTCGGCCCTTTCCCGGCTGCTCGTCGTGGTCGAACGCTACCCCGAACTCAAGGCCAACCAGAACTTCCTCGAGCTCCAGGCCCAGCTGGAGGGCACCGAAAACCGCATCGCCGTCGAGCGCCGCCGCTTCAACGAGGTGGCCCAGGGCTACAACACGGCGATCCGCCGCTTTCCCGAATCGCTGGTGGCCTCGCTAAGCGGCTTCGCGGCCCGGCCTTATTTCCAGGCGGATCCAGGGGCCGCGCAGGCGCCCAAGGTCGACTTCTCGAAGCCTGTACCGGCGGGGAGCGGTCCTTGAGGAAGCCTCTACGCCAAACCTTGATCGCCGTCTGGGCCCTGCTTGGGCTGGCGGCGCCGGCCACGGGAGTCGCGGCCGTCGCGATCCCCGCCGTCCCCGACCACTACGTCAACGACGCTGCGGGACTGCTCAGTCCGGCCGTGCGCGACGCCCTCGAGGAGAAGCTCGCCCAGTTCGAGCGCGACACCTCCAATCAGGTCCTGGTCGCGACCTTTCCCGACCTGCAAGGCGAGTCGATCGAGGATTTTTCCATCCGCTTGGCCGAGAAGTGGAAGCCCGGGCAATCCGGGCGCGACAACGGCGCCATCCTTGTCGTGTCGAAGGGGGACCGTAAGGTGCGGATCGAGGTCGGCTACGGACTGGAGGGTGCCATCCCCGACGCGGCGGTCAAGGCCATCCTGCAGCGCGAGATCCTGCCGGCCTTCAAGCAAGGGGACTTCGAGGGCGGGATCCAGACCGGCGTCGAGGCCGTCCTTAAGGCCTCGGCCGGGGAATACAAGGGCTTGCCATCCGGCGGATCTCCTTGGCCGGTGCTGTTATTTTTCGCCTTCGTTCTGCTTTTCCTGATATTCTTTTTCATGGCCATGGCGCGGACAAAATCCTACGGGATACGTCGGTCGGGTTCCTATGATTACGGCGGCTGGGGCGGAGGGTCGTGGGGAAGCTCGAGCGGAGGCTGGGGCGGAGGGACCTCCAGTTCCGGCGGCGGCTTCAGTAGCGGTGGCGGGAGTTTCGGAGGCGGCGGCGCCTCGGGAAGTTGGTGAACGGCATGAGCGCGAACGATCCCAAGCATTTCTTCACCCCGGAGCAGCAGGAGGCGCTGATAAAGGCGATCCGCGAGGCGGAGCGCAACAGCTCGGGCGAGATCCGCATCCACGTGATCCGCGCCACTTCGGAGGACCTCTTCAGCAAGGGGCAGCGGCTCTTCGAAAAGCTCGGCATGACCAAGACGCGCGACCGCAACGGCATCCTTTTCTTGCTGGAATTGTCCCACCGCCGCTTCGCGATTTTGGGAGACAAGGGGATTCACCAAAAAGTGCCGGCGGAGTTCTGGGAAGAGATCCGCGCCGCGCTCTTCGAGCATTTTCGCGAGGGGCGCTTTGTCGAGGGATTATGCGCTGGCATTGCGCGCTGCGGGGAGAAGCTTAAGGCCTTCTATCCCTGGCAGAGCGACGACCGCAACGAGGTCGCGGACGAGATCACTTCAGAGTGAGCTTGACGCCGTCGACCTTGGCGCTCAATTCACCCAGATAATGCATGGCGGATTGGCCCGCCCCCGTGGCGACCAGGGTGGTCTTTTGTCCCTGGGAGGGGACGATGAGGCTGAAGAATCCGGGAGCGGGGACGGAGGTCGAGGCCAAGGGGGCCTTGCCTTCGACCGGGCAGAAGCCCTCGGCGCAAGCCTCGGCCACGCGCACCTCGAGGGTGATGGCGCCGCCGGCGTAGCCGGGGGCCTTCACGACGCCTTGGACCATGACTTGGATGGTCGCCTTGGGCTCGTCGGCGACGATGTTCGAGTCGTCCGTCGCGGCGACGCCGTTTTGGACGTGAAAGCGCAGGGAGGAGCGCGACCAAAATTCGTTATATTCTTTTTGCTGTTCCGGCGTCATCTCGGAGGAGCCGCCGCAGGCCGTGAAGGACAGGCTGAACGCCAGGATCGCCGCAAGGGCGAGAGAACGGAAAATACCCATAATTTCACTCCCATTTAACCCCAACCGTTAAAGATATCGGCGGAATTGCTGAAAAGTTGCGTAGAGGACCTTTGGGTTTGACTCAGCGCAGCGGAGGGTGGGGCCGGTCCAGCGAGAGGTCGGCCCCCGCGATCTCCGGCGCCTCGCTTAAGGGCGCAAGGTGGGCGACGCGGACCCGGCCGTCGGGGGCCCGCGACGTCGCGATGATCATCAGGTCCACGGCGCTCTGCGGGAGCTCGAGGGAATAGGGGCCGGGCGCGGCCAGCTTGCGTTCCGCGACGGCGGGCTCGCCCAGGATGGGGCAGCGGCCGTACTGGCAAGGCACCGAACGCCGGGCCTCGACCTTGAGCTCGCCGCCCGAGAAGTTCTTATATTGGACCGTGCCGTTGACCAGGGTGGGGCGGCCGTCGGACTGGTGCAGGCCGACGCCGTTGTACTCGACGACGGGGCCCTTTTCGGCTTCCCCGCCGGAGACGCAGGACATCAGCAAGCTCAAGGCGAGCCACATCCCTAAAAATTGGAGCATCCTGATTGAATTTCGCCTAAGGGCGGACATAATGAGTATATCGGCCGAACTCCCGAAGGGTTGTTTCGATAGGAGGACGTAGAAGGTCCTTCAGAACACAAGGGCAAGGGCCCGGAGGTGTTCCACGGAGGCCTTTTCGACTGTCTGAGCGCTCCACACGCGGGGGTTAATCGGGATCGAGGGAGAGGCGGTTTTACGCATCCTCCAATAACCGCGAGTTTCGAAAAGGCCGGAGTGGAACACCTCCGAGCCCCCGCCCGCAACGCGGCATCATCGGGAGGTGTTCGGAGGGAAGGATGTAAAGGGTTACGCGTGCTTAACGCGGCTACTCTTAAGGAAGGACGCCCGTAGAATTCTCTTCCGTAGCCAATTTCGGCTGTTTCGCCCCGAAGACGCGGACCAAGACGATCCCCACTTCGAACAAAACCAAGAGCGGCAAGGCCATGAGGATCTGCGAGAGCACGTCGGGCCCCGGGGTCAGGATGCCGGCCACCAGGAAAATCAGGATGATCGCGTATTTCCGGGCCTTGCCGAGCTGTTTGGCGTTCACCAGCCCCAGCTTTCCCAAGATCAGCAGGAACAGCGGAAGCTCGAAGATCACCCCGAAGGCGATCAGCAGGCGCAGCGAGAAGGAGAGGTAGTCGCTCATCCTCGGATAGAAGACGATACCCGTGCCCTCGAGGATCCCGACGACGAAACGGAAGCCGGTGGGAAAAACCACAAAGTAGCCGAAGAGGGCGCCGCCCACGAAGAGGGCGCTGGTCGCCAGGGCGATGGGGATCACCCCGCGGCGCTCGTGGTCCTCGAGTCCGTGACGGAGAAAATTCCAAAAAAAGAAGAAGACGAAGGGTGTCGCCAGGAGAAAGCCGAAGACCAGGGCCACCTTGAAATAGGCTGCATAGGACTCGAAGGGCGTGGTCGCGATAAAGTGCGAGCCCTCGGGGAGAATTTTGGCCAGGGGTGCCTGGAGCCAGGCGTAGATCTTGGGCGAAAAGCCCAGGCAGACCGCCGTCCCCGCCAGGACCGCGAGCAGAGACTTGATGAACACCCAGCGGAGTTCCTCGAGGTGCTCGACGAATGTCATGGTCTTGGGCTTCATGGGGCCTTGGGCTTGTCCGAGGAGGAGGGTTCGTCTTTCAGCTCTTTTTCGACGGTATTTTTCAGGTCGTCGGCGGCGAACTTCAGCTGGCGGAACAGCTTGCCCAACTGGGTCGCCACCCGGGGGATCTCCTTGGGGCCGAGGATGATCACGGCCAGAAGTAAGACGATGACGATTTCTCCGCCGCCGAGACCGAACATAAAACCTCACCGCAACTCGAAATTTCAAGACCGGTTCATCCGGCCGTATTCTTGTTCCGTGTACGAGCCGCGTCGCTAGCCTTTAGGTAGCAAGCCTAGGTCCCGATGGGAAGGGCTTTTGCGGGGCGGGCCCTTCCGTTAAATTGGCGAGGAATCCCTTGGTTCCAAGCTTAAAAAATCTTAAAATCGCGTTCCCTTATGAACAAAGTCGGCATCGTCCACGACCCCCGCTACCAGGCCCACGAGACCGGGGCCATGCACCCGGAGAGCCCCGAACGCCTGCGCGCCATCGAGCGGATGCTTCAGTCCGAGGGCCTCCTTCCCAAGCTGGTCGAGATCGCGCCCCGCGCCGCCCGAGCCGAGGATATTTTGCTGGTCCACGACAAAGAACACTACGACGAAGTCGCCCGCAGCTCCGAGCAGGCGGGCGTCTACTTGGACGGCGACACCTTCGCCGGCCCGCGCTCCTTCGAGGCGGCCATGCTAGCGGCCGGCGGCCTGCTCGAGGCCACCGACCGGGTCCTGGAAGGGGAGGTCGAACGCTCCTTCGCCATGGTCCGCCCGCCCGGCCACCACGCCGAGCGCGAGTACGCGATGGGCTTCTGCCTGTTCAACAACGTCGGCATCGCCGCCGAGCACCTGGTGCGGCGGCGGCACCTGAAGCGGGTCGCCGTCGTCGACTTCGACGTCCATCACGGCAACGCGACCCAGCACATGTTCTACGATCGGCCGGACGTCTTCTACATTTCGACGCACCGCTATCCCTTTTATCCGGGCACGGGATCGGCCGACGAAAAGGGGAGCGGGGCGGGGGCGGGCTACACCCTCAACCTCCCCTTGCGCGCCGCCTCCAACGACGAGGACTACCGCCAGGCCTTCGAGACCGGCGTCCTGCCCGCGCTGCGAGCCTACCGGCCCGAGATTCTGCTGATATCCGCGGGCTTCGACGCCCACCGGCGCGACCCCTTGGGTGGAATGTCCGTGACCGACGCCGGATTTCGTTATATGGCGGAGGCCCTGGAAAAGGTCGCGGAGGATTGCTGCCAGGGCCGCACGGTCTACGTCCTCGAAGGGGGCTACGACCTGGAGGGCCTGGCGGGCGGCGTCCGCGAGGTATTTAAAGTGTTACTCGAAAAATAATTTACCCTGTACGGAGGTAGACATGGCGCGACCCAGCCTGTATGGCATCGGTCTGGCCCTTGCAGCGGCCTACATCATCGGCGTCGCCGGAACCGCGTGTTCCGCGCCGCAAAACGCATCCCAGCCCAAGCCCAAGCCCAAAGAGGAGAAGAAAATGAGCAAGTCCTTCAGCGAACCCAAGCAAAGCATCGTGGACCCGGCCAAGCAGTACGAGGCCGTCATCGAGACCGAGAAGGGCAGCATCCGAGTGAAGCTCTTCGCCAAGGAGGCGCCTCTCTCCGTCACCAATTTCATTCAGCTGGCCAAGGGCGGGTTCTATGAGGGTCTGACCTTCCACCGCGTCGAACCGGGCTTCGTCATCCAGGGCGGCGACCCCGACGGGAACGGCACCGGCGGACCGGGCTACACCGTGCCCGCCGAGATCGGCCAGCCCCACCTGAAGGGCGCCCTGGCCTGGGCCCGTACCGGCGACCAGGTCAACCCTGAGCGGCGCTCCAGCGGCTCGCAGTTCTACATCACCCTCGAAGCGACGCCTTTCCTCGACGGCGGCTACACGGTCTTCGGCCAGACGACCGCGGGCATGGACGTCGTCGCGCAGATTCGCAAGGGGGATAAGATCAAGAAGGTCGTGATTGAAGAGAAATAACGTCGTTAAGCAGGATCCGCAAGATCCTACTCCAAATCCTTAGTAAAAAACTCCGCCCCGCCCCCGCCGCCGGCCGCGCCGGCGCCGGTCGAGGCCACGCCCGTGCCGACGCCTGCATCGCCCATCTCGGCGTCGCCGCCGCCCTGCACGACTTGGATGGGGGCCTCGTAGACCGTGAGGTCGATCCACTTGGGGATGGTGAAGTCCTTGGTGACGTAGCGCTTGGTGGCCTGCTCCATGTAAAGCAACCAGATCGGAGCGGCCACGGTTCCGCCGGTGGCGCCGCGGCCGAGACTCTTGATCTTCTCGTCGAAGCCCACCCACACGCCGGTGACCAGGTCGGGCGTGAAGCCGATGAACCAGGCGTCGGTCTCGCCGTTGGTCGTCCCCGTCTTGCCGGCGGCCGGCTTCTTCAAGGCCAGCACCCTCGTGCCGGTTCCGGCGCGCACGACGTCGCGCAGGATGCTGACCATCGTCATCGCCGTCTTGGGCGTGATGATGTAGCCGGGCGGAATGTAGTCGCCGTACAGGACCTTCTTCTCGTATTCCGTCAGGTTGAGCTGATCGTCCTTTGTGGCCTGCTCTCCGGCGGTCAGGAGGTCCTCGCGGAAGCCCATTTCCTCGATCGACTTTTGGCCGCTGCCCATGGGCATGGTCTCGGGTTGAGTTTCGGCCGAGGCCATCGTCTCGGGCTCGGCGGGCTTCGCCGGAGCGTCGCCCTTGTCGCCCTCCTTGACCGGACGGTAGCTGATTAGGAAGGGCGTGGAGGAAGGGCGGTGTTCCTCGATGACCTTGCCTTTCGGATCGACGATCTTTTGAACGAAGTAGGTGTTGGGATGGATGCCGCCGTTGACGAAGGCGCCGTAGGCGGTGGCCAGTTCTTCGAGGTAGACTTCGTTGGAGCCGAGCGCCAGAGAATAGTACTTGAAGATCGGCGTGGTGATGCCGAGCTTGCGCATAAAGCCGGCGATGTAATGCGTGCCGATGTCCATGAGGATGCGCACGGTGACCACGTTGCGGGAGTTGACTAGGGCGTTGCGAAACACCGTGGGGCCGTAATACTTTCCGCCGTAGTTCTTGGGCTTCCAAAACTTGCCCGGGGACTCTTCATAGACGATGGGGGAGTCCATGATGACCGTCGAGGGCGTATAGCCCTTGTCGAGGGCGGCGGCGTAGATCAGGGGCTTGATCGAGGATCCGGGCTGTCGCAGGGCCTGCGTGGCCCGGTTGAATTCGCTCTTGGCGAAATCTTGGCCGCCGACGATCGCCTTGATCGCCCCGCCGAAGGGCTCGAAGGAGAAGATGGCCGACTGCACCTCGGGGGTCTGGTCGAGGACGAAGGCGCTCGCGGTGGTGACCGCCGAGGCCTTGGCCGCCTTGCCGGCGGCCGCGCTCTTCAGCTTGACCTCCACGACGTCGCCGGCGACGGGCTCCCAAGGCTGGGCGCCGCGGGCCGGGGTCTTGGCCCAGGCATAATCCTCGCGGGAGATGAAGCCGTCCTGCCGCCCCACTCGGATCTTGATCCCGTTGGCCGCGACCCCCGAAACCACCGCCGGATAGCGCCGGTCGGGATCGATGGGAGTGGGCACCGACATCGCGCGCTTGTACTGCGGATCGGAAAATTGGTCGATGTCCTCCTTCTCGCTCAGCAGCTCGATGTGCTGCTTCTTCAAGAAGGTCTCGATTTGTTCTTCCCCGCTCAGGCGATCGACGGGGCCGCGGTAGCCGAAACGCTTCGCGTACTGATCGAGGCCGCGTTGGACGGCTCGTTGGGCCTCCTGGTTCATCTCGAGGCTGGCCGTCGTGTAGATCTTCCAGCCGCCGGTGTAGAGCTCGTTGCCGTATTTCTTTTGCAGGGCGCGGCGGACGTGCTCGACGAAGTAGGGGGCGTACTTCTTGTTGAGGTCCTTGTCGGTGCCGGCCTCGTAGATCTTCATCGGGTAGGCCTTGGCTTCCTTGGCCTGCTCGGCGGTGAGGTAGCCTTCCTCGCGCATGCGGTCGATGACGTAATGCTGGCGCTGCACCGCTCGGGTCGGGTTGACCAAGGGGTTGAACAGCGAAGGGGCCTTGGCGAGACCGACGATCATCGCGATCTCGGCGACATTGAGGTCCTCGAGGTTTTTGTGGAAGTAGTTGCGCGCGGCGGCGGCGACGCCGTAGGCGCGGTTTCCGAAAAAGGTTTGGTTGAGATAGATATAGAGGATTTGGTCCTTGGTCAGGTTGCGCTCGATCTTGGTGGCAAGGATGGCCTCTTTGATCTTTCGGTCGTAGGTGCGCTCGGGGGAGAGCAGCAGGGCCTTGGTCACCTGCTGAGTGATGGTCGAGGCGCCCTGCACGACGTGGCCCGCCTGGAGGTTGCTCCAGAAGGCGCGGGCGATGCCGTAGGGATCGACGCCGGAGTGTTGGAAGAAGCGATCGTCCTCGCTGGCGACGAAGCCCTCGATCATCTTCTTGGGGATTTTTTCGATGGGGGTCAGGATGCGGGCCTCGGTCCAGAACTCGCCGATTTTCTTGCCGGAATCGTCGAAGACTTCGGCCATGACCGGCGGCCGGTAATCCTCGATCTTGTCGAGCTTCGGGAGATCCTTCGAAATGTGCAGGTAAAAGGCGTATCCGCCGACGCCGACTAGGGCGACGCAGACGAGGCCGGCGACGGCGACCCATTTAAAGAACTTGAGTACGCGGGAGAAGAACGATTTTTTCATACCGTTGGAGGACTTAGCCATAATGGTGGGAACCCAGGATTTGCGGTGGCCTAACATGCCGCCCCGGGGCCCGCAATAGGAATAACGCGGTTCGGCCTTCCAGGGGTCGAGGAAGATTGGCCTTTTTATTCGCTTGACCCGGAAAGAGGCCGCCTTTACAAAAATTCCTCCCTGGAAAGCACCTGCAACGTTTTTTATTATTTTGGATCACCCGCGTCGGCGGCGGTTTTTTGAAGAAACCCCGTCGCCCGGGTGGAAGACCGTCAAGGAGTCGGAACCCTATGAAACGCTATCTCTCCAGTTTATTCCTGCTGGGCGCCCTGGTGGCCCTCGGCGGAACGGCCTGTAAGAAGGCCGAAAAAGAGGCCCCCGCGCCCGCGGCGACCGATACCAAGAGCCTGGCTCCCGGAGCGGGAGCCGAAGGCGCGGCCGCTCCGGAGGCCCCGGTGCCACCACCGCCGCCACCTCCTCCGCCCCCGCCGCCTCCGCCTCCCCCGGCGGGTGACAGCGGGATGGCGCCTCCGCCGCCGGCCGCTCCGGCCCCCGCGGCTCCTGAGGCTCCCGCCCCCGGCGGAACGGTAGCGCCTCCAGCGGCCCCTACGGCTCCTTCGGCGCCGCCGCCGGCTCCCGCACCGGCAGCCCCGGCCCCTGACGCGGGTGCCGCGGCACCGGCCCCCGCTGCGCCTCCGGCCGCTCCCACGGCACCGGCTGCGCCTACCGCGCCCGCGGCTCCGCCGGCTCCCGCCACGCCGGCCGCCCCTGCGGCGCCTTCGGCACCGGCGGCCCCGGGAACTCCCGCGGCGCCCAGCGCCCCGGCCGCGCCCTCGGCGCCGGCCACTTGGTAGCCCCGACGTTCAAAAAACAAAAACCCCGCTCCGGTTCGGAGCGGGGTTTTTTTGTGCATTAATTTCGGCGCCGGCCCAAAAACCGGCGTGAGACTCTTTAAAAAATTACACCTTGCTGACGTTGGTGGCCTGAGGTCCCTTGGCGCCGGTCGTGAGATCGAACTCGACCGTCTGACCCTCCGACAAGGTCTTATAACCGTCTCCGGAAATCGCGGAGTAGTGGACGAAGACATCCTGTCCGTTCTCCTGCTCGATAAAGCCGAAGCCCTTATTGTTATTGAACCACTTGACCTTGCCGCGTTCGCGTTCTGCCATAAGGATTACCTCCATAAAAAAATGCAGCCCTCGAATCGGCGCGTCTCTTAAGGAAACACCTCATCGACCGAAGGATTAAAAATATTCGGTAGAATAAGGGGTTGTACGCGATCATTCAAGAACTGCATCATTGTTGAAACACCTCTCCTCGGCCTGACAGGGGGCCGCGAAGAGTCTTGCTTGAGGGAATTTTTCCCAGTGGCGCCAGGTAGCCCAGGCGCCCTTAGTTGTCAACTGAGGACTGAGGACTTTGGGTGGCGGGGCCCGAAGGGGAATCGAGCAGGATAAAGATCTCGTTGGGCTTCATGTAGCCGAAGCGTTCTCTGGCGAGATACTCGAGGTAACGGGGGTCCTGCAGGCGTTGAACCTCGGCGCGCAGCTCTTCTTGCTGGCGCATCAGGCCGGCGTTTTCGTTTTGGAGGGATCGGTACAGGGATTTAAGGCGAAACAGGTCGAGAATCCCGTTGTTGCTGAACAAGGTGAGAAACCCGAATCCCGCCACGATCAGCAGGACGCCGCCGGCGAAGAAACGCTTGAGGACGGGGGTCAATTGACGTCGCGGTCGCGCGGAAGATTTTCCCTTGGCGGCGTGCATCTCCGTCATCCTTAACAGAAGCGAGGGAATCTTTCACGAAGAATTTCCGCCTCAACGACGCCGGCCGCCGATCCCATAAAGATCGGGGCACTCCCTCAGAACAGCGAATCTTGCTTGGCCCTGGGGTCGGCAGCGCGCTCGGGGCGGGGCAGGCCGAAGTATTGGTAGGCGAGGTCCGTCGCCATCCGGCCGCGCGGCGTGCGCTGCAGGAAGCCGCATTGGATGAGGTAGGGCTCGTAGACGTCCTCGATGGTGTCTTTCTCTTCGGCGATGGCGCTGGAGAGGGTCTCGACGCCGACCGGGCCGCCCTGGAATTTCTCGAGGATGGTGCGCAGGATCTTGCGATCCATGTGGTCGAAACCCTTCTCGTCGACTTCCAGGAGGTTCAGGGCCTCCTTGGCGACCTTCTGGTCCAAGAGTCCCTGGGCCTTGACTTGGGCGTAGTCGCGGGAGCGCTTGAGCAGGCGGTTGACGATGCGGGGCGTGCCGCGGGCGCGTTGGGCCAGTTCGAAGGCGCCTTCCTGCGTGATGGGGATCTCGAGGATCTTAGCGCTGCGCTTGACGATGGTCGCCAGCTCGTCGCCGCTGTAGAAGTCGAGCCGCGCCACGACACCGAAGCGGTCGCGCAGCGGCGAGGTCAGCAGGCCGGCGCGGGTCGTCGCGCCCACCAGCGTGAAGCGCGGCAGGTCGAGCTTGATCGTCTTGGCCGAGGGGCCCTGGCCGATCACGATGTCGAGCTGGAAGTCCTCCATCGCGGGATAAAGGATCTCTTCGACCGTCGTGTTGAGGCGGTGGATCTCGTCGATGAAGAGGACGTCGCGCTCCTCGAGGTTGGTGAGGAGGGCGGCCAGGTCGCCGGGCCGCTCGATGGCGGGGCCGGAGGTCGACTTGATGTTGGCGCCCATCTCGTTGGCGATGATGATGGCGAGCGAGGTCTTGCCCAGGCCCGGCGGGCCGGAGAAGAGACAATGGTCCAAGGGTTCGCCGCGCCGCTTCGCCGCCTCGATGAAGATCTCGAGCTTCTCCTTCACCCCCGTCTGCCCGACGTAGTCGGCGAGGCGCTTGGGGCGCAGCGAGCGGTCGATCTCTTCCTCCTCGGGAAGCAGGGCCGCGGCATCCATGTGGACGTTGTCACGGGACATGGGCGAGGATTAACTTAACTCCCTTTTTGAAACAACAGCGAAAATCGGACGTAATCGGGAAAAACCTGGGCCCCGCGCTTCTCGAGGCGAATCTGCTCGAAGCGCAGCCGCGCCTTCCCTCCGGGGAGGATCCGATCGAAGGTCATTTCTTCGGGCTTGAGGCGAAATATCGGGGATTCGCGCTCGGCGGGCGAGGACGGTCTCGTAGCGAGTCTTGAGGAGGGGACCGTAAATCGGCTCGAGGTCGATTTTTCCGAGGGGACGGCCTTCGAGATATAGCTCGAGCTGCCTTCCCTCCTTGGGCAAGAGGGCGCAGAGCGGTGACTCTTGGCTTCCCTGGGGGCAATCGGCCCTGGACCGACCGCCCTCGAGAAAATGGATCGCCGCGCTGGGAAAATACAGATCGAAACCACGGACGACGATTTCGCGGTAGGAAGGAAAGTCGGCCAGGAAGTTGATCGCCACCGCCTCGGCCTCGACGAAGCCCTCCGGAGGAAGAGAGGGGTCGCGGGTCAAGATGCGACGCAGCGGTCGGAGGTCGCAGCGGGGCTTTCCTTCCTCGTCGACGGTCTCCAGCCTGGGTCCTAAATAGGGACGGAGTCCTTCGCAGCCGTAATGGCTCTCCAGATAGCCGATCTGGCCGAGCAGTCGCTCTTTCGTCGCCGTGGGTAGAGAGAGCAGGGCCTCCGTCGCGGGGGCGCCGGGCGCCAGGCCGGCTTCCTTCAAGCTCGCCGCGAGGCGCTCCTCCTGACTGCGGCGGCTGACCTGATAGGGGCCCTGCGGGCCGCTTACGGTGAACAGGGCGATCAGGCTCAAGCTGATCGGGATCCAGCGGATCCCGGGGCGCTTCCTCAGCAGAAAGTGCAGGCATAGGCCCAGGCCCCAGAGGCCGAGGAGGGCGGCATAGTAGCGCGACGGCGTCCAACCGTAGTGCTGGATCAGCCGGAAAACGGCGTAGCTCACCGCGCCCAGCATCGGGAGCAGCCCCAAGAAAAATCCCTTTTCGAAGACCCTCAACCAGCGGGGAGCGGGGTCTTCGCGGAGGGGATAGAACAGGAGATAGGTCAAGAGTCCGAAGCCGCCCCAGGCGAAAAAAGCCACCGCGGAAGCCGCGTCGACGGTTCTTCCCGTCGCCAGTCTTTGAATCAGCCACAGCTCGAGGACGAGGCCGATGGCCACGGTCAAAGGCAAGAGGACGAATTGGGCAAAGGCGTTTAAGCCCCGGGGGTAGGGGGAGGCCGGCGTTCCAAGGACTCGAAATCCTCGGGCACCCCCGCCAGAAAGAACCATGTGTTGAAAATGCCGACGATCGAGGCGGCGCAGACGACGAGGATATAGCCCAGGACCGGAAACTCCAGGATCCTCGAAAGCGCCGCGAAGAACAGCAGGGTGCCGACATAGAGAGTCCCGGAAAATAGCACGGCGGCGAGGATGCGGAGGAAGATCTTCCGATTGTATTCCCAAAATCCGCGCGGCTCCCGTTTGCCCAGATAGGGCGCGTAGGCCGCGAATGCGTGCAGCGCGAAGAAAAGCCCAAGGTATTCGAAGAGAAAGGCCTCGCCGATCGCCGCCTCGTTCAAGGAGCGCAGGCGCAGGTAATACAGAGTCAGCGTCGCGAAACCGAGGCCGGGCGCCAAGAGCGGCCCCGCCGCTCCTCTCCAGCGCCGCTCGGCGATCAGGCTGAGCGAATAGAACCAGGAAATTCCGAGGGCCGCGACCAAGAGCAGCCGCCAATGCGCCCATTTCACCGGATCGTCGCCCGACTGAAAGGTCGCCTGAATCACCAGGGCCGTGCCCAAGGCTGCGACGGCCAAGACGCCGGGAAAACGCCGCAGGGCGCGTCCGGACGCGACGAGCAATCCGGATTTGGATGAGGGCGGCGAAGTCGGGTTTTCGGTCGTCATGGACGCTCCCTTCGCCGTCGCGGGAGTTTGAGGGTCATGACAGGGCCTTCAAGCCTTCGCGGACTAATTTTTCGAGAGGGAGCTCCGAGGCCCCGGGAATGGACTTCAAGGCCTGTTGGGCCTCCTGGCGGGTATAGCCTAGGTTGACCAAGGCGCTGATCGCCTCTTCCGAAAGGGAGGTCGGGGTCCCCACGGCGGGCGCGGCTGTCTCGCCGCCCTTGCCCAGCCAGGCCAGGACCTTGTCTTTCAGCTCGACGATCAGGCGCTCGGCGGTCTTCTTGCCGATGCCGGGGATGGCCGTCAGGCGCACCAGGTCCTCGCCGCGGATCGCGGCGGCCAGGTCCTCGACGGGCAGGCCCGACATGATGGTCAGGGCCAGCTTGGGGCCGACGTTGCTGACCTGGATGAGCTTGAGGAAGAGTTCTTTCTCGGAGCCGCGGCGGAAGCCGTAGAGACTGATGTTATCCTCGCGCACGACGGTGTGGATCTTGAGCTCGAGCTTGGCGCCCAATTCGGGCAAAGAGAGGAGGGTGTTCTTGGCCAGGAAGATCTGGTAGCCGACGCCGCCGGTCACCAGCACCGCGTAGTCGGGCCCGATCTCCTCGAGGCTGCCTTGCAGGTAAGCGATCATCCGGCCTTCACCTTTTTCATCATGCGGTAGGAGTTGGCATGGCAAAGGGCCACCGCGAGGGCGTCGGAGGCGTCGGCGAAGGCGGCGCCTGGCAGCTTCAGGAGGGCCTGGACCATCCGTTGGATTTGTTCCTTGCCCGCGTGGCCGTAACCGGTCACGGCCTGCTTGACCTGCAGCGCGGTGTACTCGAAGAGCGGCAGTCCCGCGCGGGAGACGGCGACCATGGCGGCGCCGCGGGCGTGGCCCAATTTGAGCGTGCTTTGGACGTTCTTGGCGACGAAGATGTTTTCGATGGCGACGGCGTCCGGAGAGAATTTTCCGATCAGGGCTTCGACGCGGTCGTGAATATAGCGCATGCGGTCGCCGAAGGGGTCCTTGGGCGGCGGAAAGATGCCGCCGTTGTCGAGGTGGGCGACGCGGCCCGAAAGTTCCTCGATCAACCCGTAACCCGTCACCGTACAGCCGGGGTCGATGCCCAGGATCCGCATAAGCTCCTATTTCGCCAGCTTTTCCATTTCTTCTTCGGAGATATCGAAGTTGGCGTAGACGTTTTGCACGTCGTCGTGGTCCTCGAGGTTTTCCATCAGCTTGAGCATCTTCTCGGCGGGATCGCCGGTCAGCTTGACCGTGTTCTGCGGAATCAGGCCGATCTTGGCGCTCAAGGTGGGGATATTCTTGCCCTTGATCGCGTTCAGCACCGCATCGAAGCTCGCGGGGTCGGTGAGAACCTCGAAGGAGTCGCCGGCGTCCTGGATGTCTTCGGCGCCGGCGTCGAGGGCGAGCTCCATGAGCGCATCCTCGGCGATCGCCTTCTTGTCGACGACGATGCTGCCCTTCTTGTGGAAGACCCAGCCGACCGAGCCGGTCTCGCCCATGTTGCCGCCGCCCTTGCTGAGCATATGGCGTATCTCGGCGACGGTGCGGTTTTTGTTGTCGGTCAAAACCTCGATCATGATGGCCGCTCCGCCGGGGCCATAGGCCTCGTAGGTGATCTCGTCGTAGGTGACGCCTTCCAACTCGCCAGAGCCGCGCTTGATCGCGCGTTGGATGTTGTCGTGGGGCATGTTCTCGGCCTTGGCGGCGTCGATCGCGGTACGGAGCCGTGGATTGCCCCCGGGATCGCCGCCGCCCATCTTGGCGGCGACGGTGATTTCTTTGATGAGCTTGGAGAAGATTTTTCCGCGCTTGGCGTCGGTGGCGCCCTTCTTGCGCTTGATCGTTGCCCATTTACTATGGCCGGACATGCTGAAACCTCGGGATTCTAAAAAGGAATTTTCGAAAACAGACTGGATTTTGGATACCTGAGCGGCCGCGATTTCACAAGAGAAAGTTTGGCGCTTCGGGACCGGCGGCGAGCGTCGCAAGCCGCAGGGCGGCGGCCGCGCGGGCCCAGAAAGGCGGCGGGGCCGCGTCGCCGATCAAGCAGCGGAGCCGTCCGCCCAACTTCGCGCGCAGCCGGCGGCGGGCGAGCCAGCCCAGGCTCACTTTCTTTTCGGCCGGAAGCGCGAAGGCCTTGCCGAGCTCTTCGCCGGCTTTGGCCTCCAGCCAGGGTCCGCTTAAAAACAGCGCCTCGGGACGAAAGCGGCGCAGCAACGGCCCCAAGGCCTCGCCGCGCGGCGCGAGCACCGACTGCAGGGCCGCGAAGATCGGCCAGTAGAGGCAGGCGACGCGGGCGAAGCTGCGGCTTAGATCCGCCGCCGAGAGCAGGCGCGGCGCCTTCGCGGCTCCCAGCGCGTGGCTCAGCTTGGCGCAGGCTTCGTTGACCTCGCCGTAGCGCAGCGGCTTTTCTTCCAAAGCGCCGTCGGGCGCGACCCGAAGCGGGCTCATCTCGCGGTCCTCGGTCAGTCCCTGGCGGATGCGGCGATAGGCGGCATGGTGTTTCGACTCGAAACGGATCCCGGCGTTGAAGACGCGGCGGAAGCTCCGCGCGAGTCCCTCGGGACCGCCCTGGGGTTCCTCGGGCAGGATCACGCGCCGTACACCCTTGCTGCGCTCGCAGAGGGGCCGAAGCCGGGCGAAGTCCTTAGCTTCGGCGAAGAGGAAGACGGGAGGATGGATGCGGAACAAGGCCTCGAGCCGCTCCGCGCCGATCTCCGCGGGCAGCGGCACGGTGCGCAGGCCCACGGTCAGGGCCCCCAGCTCGGCGTAGCTCCAGGTGGGGTGCGGCGAGGCGAGCAGATAGAAACACTCGCCCTCGCGGGCGCCTTCTTCGAGCAGTCCTAAGCCGAAGTGCTTGGCCTTGGACTTGACGAACCACCAGGGCAGCTCGTGGTACTCGCCGTCCTGCCAGATACCCAAGGCCGGCGCCTCGGCCTGTTGCTTGGCCAGCTCGTAGAAGCGTTGCACGACGGTGAGGCTCATGGGGCTCGGCCCTATTGCAGCTCGAAGCTCTTCTCGAAGGAAAACTGCGTCTCGGCGACCTTGTCGTAGACGGTGAAGACGGAGCGGTACTTCCCGACGGGGGCGTCCTTGGGCAGCTTGATCTGATTGGCGAAGAGCATGCTGGGATTGGCCTCCTTCACCACCTTGACCAGCTCGACCACCCGGGGTTGGTCCACCAGCGCCTTGCCCTCCGGGTCCTCCACCCGCAGGTCCTCGCCGATCGAGGCCTCCTGCTGCTCGTTCAGCTGAAATCCCTGCACCTTGAAGAAGACGAAGACCAGGTCGCCGCTGCGGAAGACCCCGTCCTTGCGGATCTGGCCGGGCGCGGGACCGGTCGCGAAATAAAACTCCGCGAGGCTGAGCTTGTCGGAGGTGCTGGCGGGCAGGGGCGCCGCGCTCTTCGGCTTCTCGGGGAGGGGCTTGGGCGTGGCGGGCGCGGGGGACGGGGCGCCCTTCTTCGGGGCGGGCCGCGCGCCCGGCAGGAATACCTTCAGCCCCTCGATCGGGCCCAGGCCGTACTGGGCGCGGATCAAATGGTTCGGATTGCGAAAGCCGAAATAGGCGACGGCCAAGACCAAGGCCACCGCGATCGCCGAACCGAGCCAGGCCTTCTGAGCCGGGGGTTTGGCGACGACCAGGGTGTCCGCGGCCATGTCGCCCAGGCGCTGCTTGCGCCGGCTCAGCGTCATCAGGGGATAGCCCAAGAAATAATCGAGGGGACGGAAGAGATTGCGGATCAGGGCGCCGGCCCCGTCCGGCGGCTCGCCGTGGTCGAGGACGACCTGGCGCTTGAACAGGGCCTTGCCGGGCGTCGTCCCGGTGAGAAATTCCAAAACCGTGTAATAGGCGACGAAGATCACCGGGAGGCTGAGCAGCACCACGTAGGAGAGCAGGGGCCGACTCGGCCGCATCAAGAGGAAGGTCCCATAGATCAAGAGCAGCGAGAGAACCAAATCGAGGCATTCCGCGAAGATCCGGCTTAAGGTCGAGGCCAGCGGCGTGTGCGCCAGATCGACGGCGGGGACGTAGCGGCGCGTCTTCTTGATGACGATCGTCTTCGCCGCGCGGTCCCCCAGCCGCTGGTTGAGCGGGGAGGACTCCATCGCGATCACCGCGATCAGGAAAAACAGCGGGTAGTCGACGATGCGCAAAAAATTACGGATGAAGACGTTGCCCAGCGAAGCCGCTTGGCCGTTCTCCTCGATGACGCGCAGGCGGCAAAAAAGCTTGCCCAGGGTGGCGCCGAACACCGATTCCATCGTGACATAATAGAAGAAGACGACCAGGAGGGTGATCCCGACGTGCATCAGGAAGCGACCGCGGCCCAGGTGCAGGGTGGCGATCCCGGGCATGCCGAAGAACTTGAGCAGGCCGTAGCCGACCAGGAAGTAGGCGTAGAAGGCGACCAGCGAGTCGACGAGAAAGGCGGCGAAACGGTCGCGCAAGGGGGCAGGCGAGTAGGCGCCCGCGGGCTGCGGGCGGGGCGCGGCGCCCGGACGCGGTTCTTTGAGGACCACCGGCTGCGCCGGAGGCGGCCGATAGGGGAGCTCGCGCGGGGCCTCGCGACGGGCCGCGGGCAAGGGTTCGCCCATCGGGGTGGTGTTCTCGTCGTGGACGACCACCCGGGAAGATCGCTTTTTGAACTCGATCTCGGTCAGCTCTTCTTCTTCGTCGTCGTCCCAATTCAGGGGCATGCGTTCCTCGGATTCGGGCCCGGCGGCCGGCCCGCAGGGGCCGCCTTGGGAATACGTTCGAAGGGACGCGGCGTTTCTTATTGTCGCATCGCGTCAAACGCCCAGGCCGGGTCGTCCGTGATGATACCATCGACGCCCGCCTCGATGCACGCGTCTAATTGATGGAAATCATTGATGGTCCACACGATGACTTTTTGGCCTTTGCGGTGGGTCCGCTCGACGAATTTCTTTTGGATCAGGCCGAAGGAGGGATGGATGGAGTAGGGCTTGAGGAATTGCGCCGACCAGCCGCGCCGCAACGGCAGCGGGGACTTCTCGTAGAGCAGGAGGCCGATGCGGATGGCGGGATTCAGGGTCTGGAGGCGCGAGAGGATGGTGGGGTTGAACGAGCTCACCACGGCGCGGCGCAGGAGCCTGAACTTGACGATGGCCTCGGCGACGTCCAGCTCGATGCCGCGGGAGCGGACCTCCATGCCCTTGATCTCGATGTTGATGAGCTCGAGGCCCCGCGCCAAGTCGAGGACCTCGTTTAAGGTCGGGATGCGCTCGCCGCGGTAGGCCGCGCCCTTGAAGCGGCCGAAGTCTAGGCGGCGCAATTGCCGAAGCGAGAGCTTTTGCAGGTCGCCCGCCTTGCCGCTCAACTCTTGGGTGTCCCGGTTGTGGGTGACGACGATCTCGCCGGAGCCGCACTTCCAGACGTCTAATTCGATCCCGTCGGCGCCCTGGCGCAGGGCCAGCTCGAAGGCGGCCATGGTGTTCTCGGGGGCCTGGGCGCTGGCGCCGCGGTGGGCGATGACCAAGGGGCGGCTCATGACCTCTCCTCCCGCCCCTGCCGGAAAAAGTCCAGCGCCGCGGCGGCGTAGAGCGCGGCGGTCTCGCTGCGCAGGACCGTCGTCCCGAGGGAGACCGGCGTAAAGCCGGCCTCGCGGGCCCGGGACTTCTCTTCCGGGCTGAGGCCGCCCTCGGGGCCGACCAGGATGGCCCAGCTTCCAGCGTCTCCGATCGCCTCGCCGAGCGGGAGCGCCCGGCTGCGTTCTTCCAAGAGGAGCTTGCGGCGACCGGCGTCTTCTCCGATGAGGTTCAAGAAGGAATGAAGGTCCATCGGCGGGTCGATCCGAGGTGAAGCGATTCTTTCACATTGTTTCAGCGTTTCTTGAGCAATCCTCTCTAGACGATTGATTTTATTATCGGAAATTTCATCGCTTTTTCCAAAGCGTCCGCGGCTAAGCAGCAGGGGGCTGAAGCGCTCGACGCCGAGTTCGGTGGCCTTCTCCACCAGCCACTCCAGGCGGCTGAAGCGGATCAGGCCAAGTCCGATCCAAAGCGGAAGCCGGGTCTCGGGTTGCGAGGCAAGGCGTTGAAGGATGCGACCGACGCGGCGGCGGCCTTCGCCCTCGAGGCATGCCTCGGCCCGACTGCCGTCCGGGAGGCTCACCTCGAAGCGGTCCCCCGGCTTCAAGCGCAAGACGCGACTTAAGTGCCGCAGGTCCTCGGGGACGATCTCGAAGCGGCCCTCGGCATCCGGGGCCTGGCGGATGGGGAAGACCGGCATGGCGTTCCTACTTCATGCCCATGCGGAGGGCGCCGTCGAGGCGGATGACCTCTCCGTTGAGCATGGGGTTTTCGACGATGTGTCGGGCCAAGGCGGCGAATTCGGCCGGGTTGCCCAGGCGCTTGGGAAAGGGGACCTGCTCGGCCAGCGACTGGCGAGCGGGCTCGGGCAACTTGGCGAGCATGGGCGTGTCGAAGATGCCGGGCGCAATGGTGGCGACGCGGATGCCGTAGGCGGCCAGGTCGCGGGCCAAGGGCAGAGTGAGCGAGGCGATGCCGCCCTTGGAGGCCGCGTAGGCGGTCTGCCCCATCTGACCGTCGAAGGCGGCGATGGAGGCGGTGTTGATCAGCACGCCGCGCTCGCCGTCGGCGTTGGGGGCGTTTTCGGCCATAAGGGCGGCGGCGAGCCGGCAGACGTTGAAGGTGCCGACCAAGTTGACCTTGAGGGTGAACTCGAAGGTTTGGAGATCGACGGGCCGGCCCTTTTGCAGGGTCTTGAGGGCGAAGGCGATGCCCGCGCAATTGACGGCGACGTGCAGGGCGCCGAAGCGCTCTTTGGCGGCGGCCAAGGCTTGCTGGACGGCGGCCTCGTCGGAGACGTCGGCGGGGGCGAAGAGGGCGCGCTCGCCCAGCTGCGCGACGCTCGCCGCGTTCTCGTCGCGGGCGAGGTCGACGACAACGACCTTGGCGCCGGATTGGAGGAAGGTCTCGGCCACCGCCCGGCCCAGGCCGGAGGCGCCGCCGGTGACGAGGGCGACGGTGTCATTTAATTGCATAAGGTTCGTTCCTACAGGTGCTGGATCTTGATCCGGCCGTTCTCGATCGAGAGGGCGCGCCGGCCTTCCAGCATGGCCCGCAGGTCCTCGCCGATCAGCGCCGCGACCTGCGGCGAACACAGGCCTTGCTCCACCCATTGCTTCGGGTCGTGGAGCTTTTCAAGCACAATCTTGCGCAGCTCGTTGGCGGTGAGCAGGTGCCGCGAGGCGATCTGCAGCTGCTCGCTCAAGTTGCGCAGGTAGGTGCCCAAGAGGTCGATGACGCGGGCCTGGGCGGCGTTGGGGATGTTCGGGCGCGGGGCCTCCGGCAGCAGCTCGTTGGGCTTGTTGCGATGGGCCTCGATGATCGCCAAAAGCGCCTTGCCCTGGCGCTGGATCTCGCCGGAGTTGATGCCGCGGAACTTCCCCAACTGCTCGATGCTGGCGGGCCGGGCGTTGGCGATGTGAAAGAGGGTCTCGTCGTCGGCCACGCGGCGGCGCGGGATATTCAGGGCCCTGGCGCGCTTCTCGCGCCAGGCCACCAAGTCGCGGAGGATGGCGAAGCTGCGCGCCGAGATCCGCCCGCTCTTCGCCAGGCGGTGGGCGATCTCCTCGGAGTTGTCCTCGTAGAGCCGGGGATTTTCATAATAAGCGCTCAGCTCGAGGGCCCAGGCCTTGCGGTCGAGTTTCTCCAGGCGCCGCAGCATGCGGTCGCCGATCTCGACCAAGTATTCGACGTCGGAGAGTGCGTATTTCTTCAGCTCGTCGCTGATCGGGCGCCGCAGCCAATCGGTGCGGGCGTGGCTTTTGCCGACGTTGAGCTGGAGCTCCATCCGGATCAGGTCGCGGAGGCTGACGCTCTCGCCCATGCCGAGCAGCGAGGCGGCCTCGAAGGTGTCGAAGAGGGGCGAGGCCAACGCGCCGTAGCTGTGATAGAGGCACTCCTGGTCGCCGTGCGCGCTGTGCACCACCTTCAAGATCTCGGGCCGGCGCAGCACCTCCAAAAAAGGCTCCATGTCGGCGGGCTTCAGCGCCAAGACGTCGATCAGCCAAGCCTCGTGGCGCGTGGCGGTCTGGATCAAGGCCAGCTTCGGGAGGTAGGTGCTCTCGCGAATGAACTCGGTGTCGAAGGCGATGAGGGGTTCTTTGGCCAAGGCCGCGCTAACCTCGCAGAGGGCCTCGGGGCTCTGGATCATGTCGAAGTGGGACTGCATCTGAGGCGGATTATGCCCGAGGGAGGGGTCCTGTCAATGAGGGCCTGGATTTCCTCTCAGCATACGACGCCGTGCGGCAATTGGCCCGGATCCGAGGGGATCGGGATGCTGAAAAAATTGCGGCGGGTCAGATGCCCCGAGGCATCCTCGCTCAGGATCACGTCCAGGTGGTGCCAGCGCGGGTCGTTGGGAAAACGGACGTAGGCGTGGACCATGAACTCGTCGGCCTTGAGCTGGGGCGCCGGCCTCTCGGGCGGGGCGGCGCGGACCATGTCTTGAGCCGGCGAGAGCGGCTCCATCTTGGCCGACTGGGCCTCGATGATGACTTGGGGGTCGGATTTGTCCGTCGGCAGGGGCGGGGGATTTTTTCGGTAATTCTGGAACTTGTGCCAGGACCAGGGGATGACGTGCGGGTGACGAATTTCGACCCGGGGTCCGTAGTAGGCCACGATCTCCTGGACCGCGAAATCCACGCGCCGCCGCTCGTCGGGGCTTTGCGGGGGATGGGGGTTGGCGGCGGGGGGCTGGGGGAGCGGCATGATCGCCATCTCGGCGGCCGCCGTCCTGGCGAAGCCGGCGGGGGCGGTGAACATCATCAGGGCGAGGGCGATTCCTAGGGCTTTCATAAATTCCTCCATGGGCTTTCCTGGAACGCAGACGTCCCGCCACAAAATGAGGGTTTGGAAATTTCGAAAAATTTTATAGGGAGGGGCTATGGCCTGGATCTATCTGTTTGTCGCCGGACTGCTCGAGATCGCCTGGGCGGTCGGCATGAAATATTCCGAGGGCTTCACCCGGCGCTGGCCGAGCGTCTTCACCCTCGTCATGATGCTGCTCAGCTTCGGCTTCCTCTCCTTGGCCCTGAAACGGCTACCCATCGGCACCGCCTATGCGATCTGGACCGGCATCGGCGCCGTCGGCGTCACGATCTGGGGGATTTTCTTCTTCGGGGAGGCGGCGGGGGCCCTGCGGCTGGCCTGCATCGCGCTGATCGTCGCCGGCATCGTGGGCCTCAAGTGGGCTTCGCCCTAAGGACCGCACCTCTCAATACATGGGCTCCTCGAGGCGCTTGAAGCGCCGGATCTCGGGGAAGAGGCGGTACCAGACCCCCACCACCGCGAGGGTCCCGAGGCCGCCGATCAAGACCGCCGGGACCGTCCCGAACCAGCTCGCGGTCAAGCCTGACTCGAACTCGCCCAACTCGTTGGAGGCGCCGATGAAGACGAGGTTGACCGCGCTGACCCGGCCGCGCATCTCGTGCGGGGTCTGCACCTGCACCAAAACCCCGCGGATCACCACGCTCACCATGTCGGCCGCGCCCAGGACGAAGAGGCAGGCCAGCGAGAAGTGGAAATTCTTCGAAATTCCGAACAAGATCGTCGCCACGCCGAAGAGCGCCACGCAGGCCAGCATGGTCTCCCCGGCGCGCTTGAGCGGGGGGAGGTAGGCGAGGGCGATCGCCATCAAGGCGGCGCCTATCGCCGGCGCGGCCCGCAGCATGCCGAGGCCGGAGGCGCCGACCTTCAAGATGTCGTTGGCGTAGACCGGGAGTAGGGCGATGGCGCCGCCCAGCAGGACCGCGAAGAGGTCCAGCGAGATGGTCCCCAGGATGATCTTCTTGTCCCAGACAAAGCGGATGCCCGCGAGCAGGGTCTTCAAGGTCATCAGCGAGGCCTCGAGCCGCTCGGTGCGGTTGCGGATCAAGGCCACCAAGAGGAAGGAGGCCAGGCGCATGGCCACCACCACCGTCAATACGGTCTCGGGTCCCCCGCTCATCGCATAGATCCATCCCGCGACGGCGGGGCCCGCGATGAAGGCGATCTGCATGGTCGAGGAGTTCCACTTCACCGCGTTGCTGAAAATGGGAGCCGGCACCAGCTGGGGAACGATCGCCTGGCTGGCCGGTCCGTCGAAGGCATGAGCGACCCCCAGCAGGAAAAGCACGAGATAGACTCCCCAGAGGGCGTTCAGCTGGGTCCCGGCGAGCAGGGCCAGGGACGCGACGCCCAGGAACTGCAGCCCGCGGCACACCAAGATCACGCGTCGTCGGTCGTAGCGGTCGGCGGTGTGGCCCGCGAAGACCGTGAAGGCCATCTTCGGGAGGAAGAGGGCGAGGCCGACGTAACCGAGGTAGATCGGGTCGCGCGTCCACTCGTAGATCCACTGTCCCAGGGCTACGTTCATCATTTGATGGGAGGTCAGGGCTAAAAATCGTGCCGAGATGAAATAACGGAAATCCCGATGCCGGAAGGCGGCTCGGGGATGCGGGGCTTGGGCGTCGTGGCTCATAAATGGATAAAGAAGGCCCATTTAAGGCCTATGCCGCGATATTTGCTATCATTTTTGCGAAAAAAAGGCCAAAAAGGGGCTTGCCAGTCAACTTTGCGGGCGAAATCCCAGATAATGTTAGGCGTGTGGGGCTGGGGTGCCAAGAGGTCCGCCGATGTCAGGTGAAATTTCATCCACCAGCCCGTCCCGGCCGACAGTCCCCGTCACGGAGGCCCCGCCGCCCAACGACCAGGCGGCCGTCGACCAAGCCCAGAAAAACCAACAGGCCCAACAGGCCCAGGCCGCCGAGCAGATTGCCCAAAAGACCGAAAAGCCCCAGGGTCTCTCCTTCGAATTCCTCAACGCCTTTTCCACCGTCGTCCACGAGGGTTTTGAAAACTACCGCGTGCCCCAGGGCAGCGCCTCCTCGGGCGCCTACGGCGACGGCAAAGGGCAGGAGATGCAGAGGGAACTGCAAGTGCTTCGCGAGTTCGTCCGCGAGGCCAACCGCATGGTGCTCGTGCAAAAGATGGAGATGTCCCAGGTCCTCAATCAACTCAAGGTCCAGCAGGGCGGCGCCTTTTGGCACAAGCTACAGCAGATACTGCAAAAGGGCATCCCCGCCCACCAGGCCGTCCTCTTCCAAAGGCTCGACAAGGACGCCGGGGACATCAAACACAAGTTCGGAGCGCCTGAAATCCCCACGGCCGTCGGGGAGAAGGCCGGGGAGGCCGCCAAGTCCTCGGGAAATCCCGCAGCCCAGGCCCTGTCCGAGATGCTCAAGGCCGAGTCCAACCCCACGACGCAGATCGAGCACATGATCCTCGCCCTGCAGATCCTCCAACGCGAGGGCCTCAAGGATTCCTCGCAGAAGCTGCTCGGCTATTTGAAGGACCGCTGGGGCATGTCCGATGAGGAGCTGCGCCGTTTCCTTTCCGAGCACAACCTGCCGTATTACCTGGGCCCCATGCCGAGGAAAGACCGTGAGGAAAAGGTCCAGGGCACCTTCTGGTACCCCGTCCTCGCGCTGGTCGCGGTGCCCGTCGGCATGCTCGCGGGCATGGACTTCGTCTGGGCTTCCGTCCTCGGCATCGCCTTGCTGGGCTTTCTCCTCATCCTCACCGCACAGCGCAAAAATTAAAAAAAAGGCCCCCCGTCGCCGGGAGGCCTTTTTACGAAAACGCATCGCGCGGGTTAGCTGCAGCTGACCGAGCCGCTGGCCGTGCCGCCCGAAAAATTGACCTCGAGGGCGTCGTAGTTGCAAGTGGTGTCCCCGCCGGTGCAAGCCCCGCCGACGGCCCCGTCGAGCGAGAAGAGGCCGTTGAGGAAGTTGGTCAGGTCGGGGATGTCGACGTTGATGGCGAAGTTGTCGAAGGTGACCACGCAGCCGTTGCCGCCGACGTCGCCGTTGATCGTGTAGCTGTAGACGATCGAGGGGGTCTCGACGTCCGCGGAGCCCACGACGGAGATCGACCCGTCCATCGAGGTGCAACCGGTGAGGTCCATGTCGAGATCGAAGGTGATGGGATCGCCGTCCGTGACGTCGCCGGAGACGACGAAGGTGCCGCCGCCCGCGCAGGGCACGTCGGTGATGTTGACCGACGCGAACTTCATCGAGGAAGTGGCCGAGGCGGTGGCCTGCTGGATGCCGGTTTGGGCGTTGGCCTGGGTGACGGCCACGTTGGACTGAGTATCCGCTTGCGCGTTGCCGGTGCCGGTGCCCGGATCGATGGCGCCGCCGCCTCCACCGCCGCCGTTGCCGTCGCCGCAGGCGACCATGCCCAACACGGCCGAAGCCAAGACCATACCCTTGAGAACAGACTTATTCCTTCCGAACATTCGTGACTCTCCCTTCAGAGATTAGTGGTGTTGATTGATGCGGCGTCTCTAGCGGCGGGGCGAACAAGAATCAAGGAAAAATCCTCGAAAGAGGCTTAGGTCTCAGGCCTTCCGCAGGAAAAATATCGACCAGCCTCGGCGGTTCTCGGATCGGACCAGTTTGAGGCCCCGGTAGGCCCGCCGCAGGGCCCGGCGATCTTTATAGAGCAGGCCCGTCAGGATGAGGCGCCCGCCGGGGGCGAGTTTGCGGACGAGGGCGCTTTGCAGTTCCACGAGGACGTTCAAGCCGATGTTCGAGACGATCAAGGGAAAACGTCCCGAGACTTCCTCGAGGCCCCCGTGCAGCGCGATGCCGCGTACCCCGTTGCGCCGGAAGTTCTCCTTGGCGACGGCGAGTGCCTCGGGGTCGTTGTCGGCGGCGACGACGCGCTTGGCCCCCAGCTTGCGCGCGACCATCGCCAGGATGCCGGTCCCACAGCCTAGATCCAGGACCGAGCCCGTCTCGGAATTTTCCATCGCCTCGGCGAGGTATTCCGCCGCCAGGCGCGTCGTGGTGTGGGTGCCGGTGCCGAAGGCGAGGCCCGCCTCGATGTAAAGGGTCTTCGGATCCCGTCGCCGGGGGACCTTGCCGCGCGGGTCCACGATCCAAGGGCCGCCAGGGACGGAGGCGGGCAGCAGGACGAAGGGCCGCAGGGCGCGCTGATACTTCCGAACCCAGGACCGGTCCCGGATCAGGCGTCGCCGCAACTTTCGAAAGACCTTTTTTCCGCCCCGCGCCCGTTCCCAACGCAGGACGGCCTTGCGAAAGGCCTCGAAGCGGAAGCCCTTGGGCAGCTCCGCGCTCAGTTGCATCCCCGAGCGGCGGCGGCGGGTCTGCGAGCTTGAGATCCCCCATTGGTAGAGCAGGCCGATCGCCAGGTCCAGGTCGTTGGGGGCGAGCTCGGCCTCAAGTTGCGGAAAGGGGCGGGGGGCGCTGAATTTCTTCCTTGGCATTCGGGGTCTTCACTCCTATACAGGGCCGGCGGCTCGCGGGCCTTTGCGACGATCGCGGATCCGGCGGCGGAAAGCCCGCCGGCGGAGCGTTAACCGATTAGGGATTTTGTGAAAGTCTTTTTTCGCGGACTCGTCCGTTTTCTTCTCAAGTATTACTGGCTGGTGATCCTTCTCGCCCTGGCCTCCGCGGGATTTTCCTACCCCCGGATGATCCACCTCTTCAAGACGATCAGCACCGACCCCATCGACCTGCTGCCCCAGGACTATCCCAGCGTCCAGACCCTGCTGAAGATCCGCGACAAGCTCAAGCCCAAGAAGAGCTTCGGCGTGGTCCTCGAATCGACCGATGCCGAGGCGATCCAACGGGCGCTCTACGACTTGAAGACCCGCTTCGAGCAACGCCCCGAGGTCGGGCGGGCCCTCGTCACGAAGCCGGCCTACGCCTTCTTCGACAAGCACAAGCTGCTCTACCTCGAGCTGGAGGACTTGAAGGAGATCCGCGATCGCGTCCGGCGCAAGATCCAACAGGAGAAGCTCGGCCCGCTCTACATCAGCTTCGACGACGAGGGTGACAAGGAGCTGGACTTCCAGGACTTGGAGGACAAGTACAAGAAGCGCTACGGCGGCGACCAGACGGGCAGCGAGTTCTACGTCAGCCCCAACGGCAGGATTTACGCGATCTACGTCGAATCCAAAAAGGCCAACCTCAATATGGCGGAGGAGCGCGCCTTCCAGGACGAGATCCGGAAGATCGCGGAGGGCGTCGACCTCAAGCCCTACGCGCCCGACATGAAGCTCTACTTCGGCGGCTCGACGCGGGTCATGGAATACCGAGCCCTGGTGAACGATTTGAAGGTCGCGGGCATGATCTCCGGATTCTTGATCTTTCTGCCGCTGCTCGTCCGCTTCCGCAGGCCGCAGTACGTCCTGCTGATTTTTATACCGCTCGCCGTGGGTATCCCCCTCGGCTTGGCCGTGGCCTCGCTCTGGGTGCCGAAGCTCAACGTCACCACCTCGTTTTTGTTCGCCATCCTGGGCGGGCTCGGCGTGGAGACGGGCATCCACATCTTCTCGCGCTACCACGAGAGGCGCAGCGGCGGGACGGGGCTCGCGGAGACCTTGGAGGAAATCTACGTCTCCTTGGGCCCCGCGGTCCTGACCGCGGTCGCTTCCCTGGCGGTGACCTTCCTCTTCATGATCTTCAGCGACTTTCGCGGCTTCAGCGAGTTCGGACTGATCTCGGGCCTCGGGCTTTGGACGCTCTTTCTGGTGTACTTCACCTTCTTCCCGGCCCTGCTCGTCTTCGCGGAAAAGGTGGGGCTGCTGAAATTCGGCGGTCAGATCCGGGAGTTTGAGGGTAGGATCCGGTTCAGTTCCGGATTCGTTCGGCTGATGCTGGCCCTGTTCAGCCTGATCACGGTCTTCTCGATCCTCTCCGCGCCTTATTTGCGCTTCGAGTACGACTCGAAGAAAATCCGGGCCGACACCCCCGAGAACCGCGTCGCGAAGCAGCGCCAGCGAGCCACCACCGGGGAACGGGTCAACACCCCGGCCGCGGTCCTGATCGAAAACCAGGAACAAGCCGCGGCCATCAAGGCGGCGGTCGAGAAAATCCGGGACGCCGACCCGCATACCGCGATCCAAGGCACCAGCTCGCTCTACAGCCTGGTTCCGGGCGACCAAGCGGCGAAGATGGAGGTGGTCCGCGAGATCCAGACGATGCTGGAGGACGACACGATCCGCCTCGTCCCCGACGACAAGAAGGAAGACCTCGACCGTTTCAAGAAGGCCCTCGCCGACACGGCGCCCTTCGAGAAGCGGGACGTCCCCGGGGAGATCGTCGAGCGCTTCACCGGCGACCCCGGGATCCCCGGCAGCCTCATGCTGATCCTGCCCAAGCCCCGGCTCGAGCTGGACGACGGGCGGAACGCCCTGGCCTTCGAGAAGGAAATCGGGCGCATCAAGACGCCGCTGGGCGAATTCCAGGCCAGCAGCGACGCGATCATCTTCGCGGAGGTGCTCAAGACGATGTTCCGGGACTCGAAGAAAGTCCTCATCATTTCGGTGCTGAGCGTCTTTCTCTTCGTATTCTTGGATTTTCGCAGCCTGCGCAAGAGCCTTTTGGTGATGTTCTCGATTTTGGCGGGCGTCTTTTGGGTTTTCGGCGTGATGTATCTGAGCGGGACGAAGCTCAACCTCTACAACATGGTCATGATCCCGGCGGTCATGGGCATGAGCATCGACAACAGCATCCACGTCTTCCATCGCTACGAGGAATTGGGCCGGGGCTCGCTCTCGAAGGTGCTGAGCACCACGGGCATCTCGGCGATGCTGGCTTCCTTCACCAACGCCGCGGGCTTCTTCGGCCTGGTTTTCTGCACCCACGGCGGGCTCAAGTCGATGGGGGTGCTGGCCAGCATCGGGCTGGGCACCTGCCTGATCACGACCTTGCTGTACCTGCCGATGATCCTCCAATTTCTGGAGGAGCGGAAGAAATCCTGAAAAGGCTATTCGAAGACGACCGTCTTGTTGTTGTAGGTGAGGACGCGGCGCTCGACGTGCATGCGCACGGCGTAGGCGAGGGCGATCTTCTCCTGGTCGCGACCCTTGCGGATCAGGTCCTCGACGCGGTCGCGGTGCGTGACCCGGGCGACGCTCTGCTCGATGATCGGCCCGTTGTCGAGCTCGGCGGTCACGTAGTGGCTGGTGGCGCCGATCAGTTTGACCCCCCGCGCGTAGGCCTGGTGGTAGGGCTTGCCTCCGATGAAGGCGGGCAGAAAGCTGTGGTGGATGTTGATGATCGCGTTGGGATAGGCGGCAACGAAAGCGGGGCTTAAGACCTGCATGTAGCGGGCGAGGACCACGAGATCGACCTGGTGCTCCCGCAGCAGTTGCAGCTGCTCGGCTTCGGCCTTGTCCTTGGACTCGGCTGCGACCGGGACCACATGAAAGGGGATGCCGAAGTGCTCGGCGACCTCGCGCAGGTCGGGATGGTTGCTGAGGATCAGCGGAATATCGACGTCGATCTCGCCCAGGGTGTGCCGCACCAGCAGGTCGTAGAGGCAGTGCTGGTACTTGGAGACCAGGATCGCCATGCGGCTGCGCCGGTCGCTGAAATGCAGGGAATAATCCATGCGGTATTTTTTCGCGAGCGGCGCCAATTCGCGGGCCAAGGAGGCGCGGTCGAGCTGAAATCCGCCCATCTCCCACTCGAGGCGCATCAGGAAGGTGCCGGTCTCGAGATCGGTGTGCTGGTCGGAGTCGACGATGTTGCCGTCGTGATTGTACACGAACTCGGAGACCGCCGAGACCAAGCCCGGCTTGTCCGGGGAGACGATCAATAAAATGGCGTTATTTTTCGCGCCGGCCATGAAACGAGAGCTTACCATCGAGATCATCGTTGACAAGCTATTTCCTTTTCATCAATATCATCTATCCAACATTTTCGCCTGGGAGGCGAGGCCGCATGAACAAAAAAGACCTGAAAAAGTTTAAAGACATCCTGCTCGAACGCCGCAAGGCCATCACGCAGCTCAACGAATCGCTCAGCGAACAATCGGTGGTCTTCGATCCCAACGACCTGCCCGACGAGGTCGACTTGGCGAGCAGCGAGACCGACCAGGCGATCAACCTCAAGCTACGCGACCGCGAGCGCATCCTGCTGCGCAAGATCGACAAGGCCCTGCGCAAGATCGACGAGGGCGAGTACGGCGTCTGCGAGTCCTGCGGCGAGGACATCGGCCTCAAGCGCCTCGAGGCCCGTCCGGTCACCGACCTCTGCATCCGCTGCAAGGAAGAAGAAGAGCGCCGCGAGAAGGCCTTCGCGGAAGAATAGCGAAAATTTATATTTTTACGATCGCTGTAGGGGCCGTTCGCGAACGGCCCCTACAATTCCCTCATCTCCTCGGCCGCGGCCAATGCCGCGATCCGCGCCATCACCGAGGCCAAGCTCACCAAACTTCCCTTCTCCGCGCAATTCAGGAAGGCCCCCTCGTGCGGCTCGTCGAGCTTGTGCAGGCAGAGGCAGGCGAACTCCATCCCACGCGCGTTCAGCGAGGCGAAGGCGTCGCGCTGGGCGTTCATCCGGAAAAACCCGCCCACGACCTGGAAACCGACCATATAGATCACCGGCTCGATCGGGTAGCCGCTGTAGAAATCCGCGGTAGGAATGCCCTCCTGCACCAAAAAACTGTCGCCCTTCTTCCCGCCCTTGGCGCTGAGCAGCTTATTGCGGTCCCGGCGGTTCATGTTCAGGATGTCCCGGCTGGACATCACCTCCATCAGGCCCATGCCGTAGGTCCCGGCGTTGTTTTTCACGAAGGCGTAGGCCGGGCCCTCGATGCCGTAGTGCCGGTACCGCGCCTCGACGTTCTCGAGGACGCGGTCGACCCCTTCGGCCAGGCGCCGGACGCCGCTCTCCTCGCCGAGCTCCACCTCGTCGACGGTGGTGAACTCGCAGTTGAGCAGCCAGGGGTCGATCTCGAGGCGCGCGGCGAATTCCTGAATCACCCCTTGCAGGCGCGAAAAGTGTCCGCTCTTGCGCCGCTTATGCCAGCCCAGCCCGGGCGGCGGCGAGATCCTCGCCTCGAGCCCGGCCAGCGCCTGAGGGAGCCCCTGGGAAAAATCGTTGTTCGAGAGGATCCAATCGCCGCAGAAGTCGCCCGCGCGGGGTCGTCCCTCGCGGACCTGCAGGCGTTCCATGCGCAGGACCTTGCCTTGTCCCAGGTCCGCCTCGAAGCTGGGCTCGGCGATCTCCTCGCCGGCGTAGACGGCGCGGGCCTTAATTCCGGCCTCCTCGAGCAGGCCGAGCAGGCGCAGGACGTTCTCGAGGTAGAAGCGGTTGCGCGTGTGCTCCTCGGCGAGGACCAGGACATTTCGGACCTCGGGGAGGTAGGTTTCGAAGTAGGCCTTGAGGGCGAAGCCGGTCAGTCGGCTGTAGGAATTGCAGAGGTTGTTGAAGCCCGCGGGAAATAAATTGGTGTCGACCACCCCGATCTTGTGGCCGGAGTTGCGGATGTCGCAGCTGAGATAGAGCGGAGGGACGAGTCCCTTGGTTTTTTCGGCGAAGAAGGCCTCGATCTTGTCGCGGTTCTTCAGGAAGTTTTCGGCGATTTGATGGAGCACGTTCAGTTTTCCTGGATCTTGAGGGTTTTGAGGTAGACCTCCCGCACGCGCCGGCGATGCCCGGAAAAGGCCCGCAACAGCTCTTCCGGCGAGGCGAAGGACATTCGCTTGGCCAAATCCGCCATGCATTCATGTCCGGGATCGAGATAGCCTTCCTTTAATTCGAATTCGGCTTCAAGGTAAATTTCCAGCATGCGGTAGAAGACGTAGGCGCTTCTCAGGTCTTCGGCGTCCGCCTTGGGCAGGATGCCGCGCTGCTCGAGGCGGCCCAGGGCCTCCAGCGTGTTGGGGCTTAAGATCGTGTCGAAGACCTTGCCCAGCTTAAGCTGGAGGTACTGCACGGCGAACTCGATGTCCATCAAGCCGCCGTAGCCCTTCTTGTAGTGCAGGCGCCGCTCGCCCTCCTTGGCGAGCTCCTTCTCGATGCGCATGCGCAGGCGGTGCACTTCTTCCGCCAGGTTTTCCGGGAAGGGTTTCAGGAAGACCAGCCGCCGGAACAGACCGTGAAAGTCCTTGGCGAAGCCGGAGCCCGCGAAGATGAGCCTGGCCTTGAGCAGGGCCTGGCGTTCCCACTCGGCCGCGTGCTCGTGGTAGTAGGTGATCCAGGCGTCCAGCGAGGTGACCAGGGTGCCGGCGTTCCCGGAAGGCCTCAGCTCGGTGTCGACCTTATAGGCGAAGCCGTCGCGCGTGGTCAGGCTCAAGTAGCTGATGATGCGCTGGGCGAGCTTGGCGAAGTACTCGCGGTTGCTGATCGGCTTGCGGCCCTGGGTCTCGCCGTTGCGGCTGTAGACGAAGATCAGGTCGAGGTCGCTGTTCAGGTGCAGCTCGAGGCCGCCCAGCTTGCCCATGCCGATGATGGCGAACTCGCTGGTCGTGAAGTTTCCGTCGTTGTCCTTGCAGCGCGGCAGGCCGTACTGGTGGGAAAGCTCTTCGCGGGCCAGGTCGTAGGTGGCGATGAGGACCGCGTCGGCCAGGTGGGTGAGGGCGGCCATCGCCCGCTCCAGCGGCTCCTGGCCCGAGACCAGGTCGGCCTCGATCCGGCGCGCGACCTCGCGCTTGTAGGTCCGCAGCGCTGAGAGCTTGGCCTCCAGGTCGCCCTGGGCTCCGAGCCGGCGCCGCAGTTCCTCGTAATGATGTTGCGTTTGCAGGTTCATCCTTCCGCCACCTCGAAGCGGTCGGCGAGCAGGCCCCGGAAGATGGTCTGCACGACGTGCCGGTGCGTCTCCAGCTCGCTCAGCATGTGGTCGACCGCGGCGCGCGGGTCGGCCTCGGCGTAGCCCATGCGCCGCGCCAGACCGGCAAGATCCTCCGGGGACTCCGGCAGCTGGTGGGTCTGCTGCTCCTCGGGCAGCTGGAGGCGGTGCTCCATCGTGCGCAGAAAGACGTAGGCTCGGCGCAAGGCGTCTTCCTCGCCGGCCTCGATCAGGCCCGCCTCGCGAAGCCGCGGCAGGGCCTCGAGGGTGTTGGGCACTTGCAGCGCCGGGTATTGGCCTCCGAACAGCAGCTGCAGGGATTGCACGAAGAACTCGACCTCGCGAATGCCGCCCTCCCCGAGCTTCAGGTGGAAAGTCTGCTGCGTCCGCTTGCGGATCGAGTCGTGGATCTTCGCCTTCATCTCGCCCAGGCGCTTGAGGAAGCCGAAGTCGCGCAGCTTGGGGTAGACGAAGGGATGGATGCGGCGAAGAAATTCGGCGCAGAGCCCGGCGTCTCCGGCGCAGAGGGAGGCTCGGATCATCGCCTGCTTCTCCCAATCCGCCCCGAAGCTCTCGTAATAGGCCTCCATCGCGTCCAGGCTGTTGACGAGGGTGCCGGCCTTGCCCTCCGGCCTCAGCTCGAGGTCGACGCGGTACAAGAATCCGTCGTGCGATTTCTTCTGCAAAAAGGAACTCAGGCGCTCGGCCAGCTTGGCGAAGTATTCGTGCGGCCCCAACGGCGCGGGCCCCTCGACGCGCCCCTCGTCGCTCCCGTAGAAGTAGATCAGGTCGATGTCGCTGCTGAAATTCAGCTCGTCGCCGCCCAGCTTGCCCATGGCCAGGACGCTGAAGGGATTTTCGGCCGCGCCCAAGCGGGGTCTGCCGCAGTCGCGGCACAGCTCTTCCAAGTGCCACTCGAGGGCGGACCGGACGACACCGCGGGCCAGGGCGCTGAACTCGGCGACGATCTCGCGGAAGGGTCTTCCTAAACCGACGTCGCGCAGGCTGATGCGGAAGAGGTGCCGGTATTTCCGGTCGAAGAGGACCTTCGCGAGGTTCTCGCGGTCCACCGGGGCGTGGGCGCCCAGGACGCCGCGGAACTCTTCCAACAGGGCCGAGGGCTCGAGGGGGACGTTCAGGTCGCCGGACAAGGCCTCTGCCGCCTTTTCGGGATAACGGCGCGCCCAGCGCGCCAGGAAATTGCTGTTGCCGAGCAGGCGCAGCAGGGCGTCGATCTTGCTTTGGTCCAGCGCGCTGCGCACGGCGTCCAGCGCGGACCCCATCTCGCGATAGACCTCGAGGGCCTGCGCGGGCTGGGCGGTGCCTTCGGCGATGTCCAAACGAAAAGTCATATTCCCGTCAAGAAGTAGACCAATTTTCCGCCGCGCTGGCAACGAAGATCCGATTCACGCCGCGCGAAACGGTCGCCCCTTGGGGACGGGACAAAGCGAAAGGTCTCGGTGGTAGGGACAGGAGAGACAGGCCGGGCGTGCTTCCACCGCCCCGAGTTCGGCGCCGCCGGCGGCCCATTGCGCGGCGAGCGATTCCAGCAACTCGGCGTGGGCCGACAGCGCGTCGGGGCTGAAGCGCAGCTCCTGGGACTCGGCGCGGTTCAGGACGTGGATCTGCACCGAGCGCAAGGGCTCGCGCAGCAGGCGCTCGGCGGCCAAGGCGTAAGTTTTCAGCTGAAAACCGTAGCTCTCGAGCAGTTCCTCGGCGGAATGCGCCCGGCCGGCGTACTTGAAGTCGACCAGCACCCAACCCTCGTCCCGGCGCAGGAGGCGGTCGATCTGGCCGCGCAGCGCGCCGGCTCCGAGCCTAAGCAGAAAGGGAAGCTCGCTGTAGTCTTCGAGGGCGCCGCGCAGGGTCGCGGCGGCGGGCCCCGCGAGGTAGGAGTCGAGGCTGGCGACCAGGGTGCGGGCCAGCTTGGGATCTTCGTCGCGGCCCTGCGCGGCCAGCAGGCGCGCGACGATCTCGCGGGTCCCGGTCCCGGGCGAGGCGTGCAGCGCGTTCAAGGCGGCGTGCAGCAGGGTGCCGATCTCGGTGGCGCCGGCGACCTCGCTCAAGTCGGCGGGCTTCGTGGGGACCTGGCGCTCGTAGGCGAAGTGGTGCTTAAGCGGGCAGGCGAGGTAGGTTTCCAGCTCGGAGACGCTGGTCTCGCGGATCCTCGTGGCGGCTTCGAAGGAAGGCTCTTCGGGCGCCGGCGGCATGGCGGGAGGCGCCGCGCCGGGGGCGGGCGCCGGGGGCAACGGCCCTCTCCAGGCCTCGGCTGCCTCGCCCAGGCATTCCAAAAGCAGCCCTTGCAGCGAGCCGGCGCGGGTTTTTTCCGTATCCATCGTCACAAAGAGCCGGTTCTCCGCCCGCGTCGTCGCGACGTAGAGCAGGCGCTTGGCCTCCTCGCGATCCTCCTCCCCGTGATGGGACTCGATCGCGTCGTAGCGCTCGGTTTTGCGCTTTTTTGTCCCCGTCTCCGGCAGCTTCAGGGCCAGGGAGCCGCCGACCCGCTGAAGCAGGGGGTAGTCGACGTGCGTCCGGCGGTTGGCCCCGATCAGGAAAACGGTGTCGAACTGCAGCCCCTTGGCCGCATGGATGGTCATCAATTGGACGCTGTCCCGCGAGGCGACGAGGTCGCCCAAGGGGGTCTTGTTGGGCTGGAGGACCGAGACCTCCCGCAAGATCCGCGCCGCGTCGGCCAGGCGCAGCGGGGCGTGGTCTTCCTCGAGGGCCCGCAGCCAATCCAGCCACTGTTCGATCGCGAGCAGGGCCTGAGGACCGCCGCCGGCCGCCGCGTAGAGATCGCCCAAATCCTCCCTTCTCAGCCAGTCCTCGATCAGCCGATGGGCCGACCGGGTCTCGGCCAAGGCGAGCAGGCGCCTAAGCCGCGCCAGGGCCCAGGCCGCCTTGGCGGCGTCCTGCGGAAATTCTCGCTCCAGGGTCTCGAGGGCCTCGGGCTCCTGCAGGCGCTCCCAAAGGCCGCGCTCCGGATCGCGCCGGCAGAGAAAAAAGAGGGCGGCGTCGGAGAGGAGGAAGAGCGGCGAGCGCAGGACGCCGACCAGCGAGAGGTCGTCCGCGGGATCGGCGAGAAAATACACCAGACGGTGCAGGTCGAGGATCTCCTGGCGCTCGAATAGGTTCTGCCCGCCGCGGACGCTGTAGGGGATGCCGCGGGCCTGGAGCTCGCGGATCAAGGGGCCGGCGGAGGAGCTGGCCCGATACAGGACGGCGATTCGATCCAGCGGCGTCTCCCCGCGCCGCGAGGCGACGGCCTCGGCGACGCGCCGGGCCTCCGCCGCGGAATAGGTCTCGGCCCCGACGCCGTCCCCTTCCGGCCGAATCTCGACCAGGCGGGCGAGGCTCTCGGCTAAGGAGTGGCGTTGGGCGACGGAGTCCCGCGCCTCGGGAAAGGCGCCGCGCGAGAAGGCGTTGACCAGGCCCAGCACCTCGGGCGTTGAGCGGAAGTTGACGACGAAGTCGAATTTCTCGCCGCCCCCGGCCAGGATCTCCGTTTCGGTCTTCTGCAAAAGGTTACGGTCCACGTCGCGGAAGCGGTAGATCGACTGCTTGGGGTCCCCGACGCAGAAGAGGCGCAGCCGCTTTCCCTCCGCGCGGCCCTGGGCGCGCAGCGCCTCGACCAGGCGGATCTGAATCGGAGCGGTGTCCTGGAATTCGTCGACCAGGATGTGCGCGATCGGTTGGAGGAATTGCTTCAGCGTCTCCGGCGGCCGCTGCAGCAATTCGAGGGCGCGGCGCTCCATGTCGGCGAAGCTCATCCAGCCCAAGGCGCGCTTCTGCGCCTGGATCTCCTCCCAAAGGGGCTCGCCCAGCCGCACCACCGCCTCCAGCAGGAGCCGCTCTTCCTCCTCGGGCGGCGGCAGGGGCATACCTTCCTCGGGCTCCATCGGAAGAAAGGCCAGGTAGCGCTCGAGGATCAAGCCCAGGTCGCGGATCCCGAAGCGCCGCAGCAGCCGCAAGGCGTCCGGGTCCTCGGCCTCGAAGCGCCGCCGCAGATAGGCGCGGAGGACGGATTCTTGCAGGGCGGATTCGAGGGCCTCGTCGACGATCTTGACGGCGGCGCGCTCGCCGGCGCTGCGCGAGGCCTCGATGATCCGCAGGCAGTATTGATGGATGGTGCCGATCGGCCCGTTGAGGATCTTCGCGCGGTAGTCGCGCAGCACCTCGTCGGGCAGCCCTTCGAAGCCGGGGTGCATGCGCAACCGCGCGACGATGCGCTCTTTCAATTCGTTCGCCGCCTTTTCGGTGAAGGTGAAGGCGACGACCTGGGCCGGCTCGAGGCCGGCCTCCAGCAGGGCGAAGTAGTGCTCGACCAGCAGGTAGGTCTTGCCGGCGCCCGCGTTGGCGACGATGATCGCGTCGCGGTCCAGCAAGCCGACGGCACGGGCCAGCAGGGCCTCGTGCCCGCCCTCAATTTCTCGGTTTGTCGTCATAGCGGCAGATCTCGCGGTATTCGCAGCGGGGCCCCAGGCATTGGGCCGGCGTCAGGGAAAAATCCCCGCGCAGGATCCTTTGCAGGATATCGATCGCGGCGGTTTCGAGCCGCGCCTCCAGGGCCTCGAAGTCCTCGTCCTTCAAAAAGCTCTTCGCCTGGGCGGTCGGTTTCTTTTTCAAGTAGTCCTGGATCGCCTCCCGCCTCGCCATGCCCTGATCCTTTTTGGTCTCTTTGAGGTCCCAGTAGAGGCCGCCGAGGGCCTCGGCGCGCGGGTAGAGCAGGCGACGCACCGCCCGCAGGTAGATCCAGAGCTGCAGGCTGAGCCCTTCCCGGATCTCCCGGGCCAAGTCGGAGGTCTTCGAGGTCTTGTAATCGATTAAAAGAAATCGACCCCCGTCCTCGCTGACGTCGATGCGGTCGACCGCGCCGGTCAAGGGCAGGGAAGGGCCGCCGGGCACCTCGAGGGTCAGCGGCGGGCGGCCGCCGCGCCCGAAGCCCCATTCCAGGTGGCGGGGGATGAGGCGTGCGGGCGCCTCGTTCCAGGCCGCCTGCTCCTGCTCGAGCAGGGCCTGCGCCGTGCCGCGCAGCCGCTCGAGCTGGTCGGTGAGCAGGACCCGGGGGACGCGGGAGGCCTCGGTCAGGGCTTCTTCGCGCAATCGGGCGAAGGCGGCCTCCAGCGCGGCCCGCGTGTCGTCGGCCGCGGGAAAATTCCCGCGGCTGAAAAAATTTTCGATCAAGCGGGCGAAGCTGTCCTCGAGGAGTCGGTGGCTCAGGCTGCCGCGGCGCCTCGGGTCGATCTCGAGGTCTTCCTCGGGCTCTTCCTTCAATTGCAAAAAGCGCTTGGCGAAAAAGCGCCAGGGGCATTTGGCGAAATCGTCGAGATAGGTGGCGCTGAGCGGGCGGCGGAGCAGCTCGTCGAGAATGGGCCCGCCGAGCGGGAGGGAGCTCAAGCGGCCCGAGTCCAGGCCGGGCTCAGGCCCGCGGTGGCGCTGCGCCTCGCGGGCGGCGTTTTCCGCGAAGTAGGGGTGCCGACCCTCGCGGCGCGGCGCGAGTTCGACCTCCGGCTCCTGCCAGGTCGCCGCGTCCAGATCGGCCAGGAGCGGAGACGGGGGCAACGCGCGGCCGGAGAGCGAGAGCTGCGCGTAGCTGAGGGTCGCCTCCTCCTCCGCCAAGTGCAGCAGTTGACGGAAGGCGAGGCCCTCCTCGTGCAGGGTGAAGAAGCGCAGGCTCTCGTCTTCGAAAAAGGCGGGCGAGGGCGGGGAGGGGTAGGCCCCCTCGTTCATTCCCGCCACGGCGATGCGGTGGCGGCGGGCGAGGCCGGGGCGGTCCAAGCGGCGCGGCGCTTGGCGCCGGCCGACGGGCGCGGCGAGGCGGAGCTCGAGCAGGTCTTCCTTCAACTCCGCCAACCAGGCGGCGCGCGGGCGCGGCTCGGGGGCCGGCGTCTCGGCCCGCGCGCAGTCCAAAAGCCAGCGGCGTGCGGCCTCGAGGTAGCGCAGCGAATCGAAATCGGCGTTCGCCGCCAAGGTCTCCTGCAGGGATTGAAAGACGGGGGCGGCGTCCACCACCAAAGACGAGAAGGAAATTGGCGCTTCCGAAGCCAAGTCCCCGGCCAAGCCGGCCAGGATCCGGGCCGGCAACTGCGTGGCGGTGGAGGACACCGCGAGGTCGGCCTCGAGCAGGGGGCCCACCGGGCCGAAGGCCGGCGCCCAGATCCCCTCGCGCGCCGCGCGCAGGACGCCGCGCGCCTCGTGCAGCGGCGTGGCGTAGGGCCGCACCTCCAGGCGCGGCGGGCGCGGCATCGGGAGGCTCTCGCCGTCTCCGGCCAGGGATTGCAGGCGTTGCAGCCAAGGTTCGAGCCGGCGATCGGCGTCGACGAACTGCTCCGGCGGCGGGAGGAAGAGGTGGATTTCCATGCGCGGGTAGGCCCGCAGCAAGGCCTCGATAGGATCGAGCAGGGCGGCCTCGGGAAAGCGGAAGCCCAGAAACCAGCACTCTTGGACGAGCTCGAGCCCCGAGGCGCGGCTTCTTCCCAACAGCCCCCAGGCTTCGGCCATCTGCCGCTCGGCGGTCCAGGCGCCGAAGTCCTCCGCGAGTATTTTTTGGAATTCGCCGTCGACCCGCTGCCCCAATCCCGCGCGGCCCCGCGTCCGCAGGTCGGCCAAGCGGCGCAACCCCTGCAGCTCGCGCAGGCATTTCTGCAGCGAGGCGCCGTCCAGCTTCCACTCGGGTTTCAGCCGCGACAGGGCGCGCCGCAGGGCCCGGCGCTGGACCGGCAACGTCGCCAAAGGCTTGGGAGTCGGATGCTCCAACAGGAGAGTCTGCGCGAGGGAGGAAAGGGTGAGCAGGCTCTTGCCGATCAGGACGCCGCCCAAGGCCTCGCGGCTCAAGAACCGTTCTTCGAGATCCTGGCGGCTCTCGGCGTCGGGCGTGACGATGCGGAAGCTGTCGCGCAGCTTGAAGTCGATGTGGCGTCGGATCAGGGGCGCGAGGATCTCGTCGAGATAAGGGGCGACGGAGGGGGCATAGCGCAGGCGCAGCGGCACGCCGTCAGCCCCTTTCGACGGGGGGCAGGGGGTTTTTGCCCGGCCCTTGGCGAGAGACCAGGGCCACCGTGTCGGCGAGCAGGCCGAAGAAGAAGACCACCATCGCCGCGAGCCAGAGGAGTACCGTGGTGTCCCCGATGTTGCGATGCCAGATATCGTAGACGCTGAAAGGGATCGCCACCGCCGCCAAGGCCAAGCTGGAAGGGATGAAGATCTTAAGCGGGGCGAAGAGGGCGATCATTCGGACGATCAGCAGCATGGTGCGGAAGAAGTCGCGGAAGGAGACGCGGCTCTTTCCCGTGGTGCGGCTTTTGAGGCCCACGGGCAGATAGTGCACTTGATAGCCGCTGCGCATCACCGCCAGGGTGATGGTGGTGGTGAGCGAGAAGCCGTTCGGCAACAGATGCAAAAACTGCATCGCGAGATCGCGCGGCAGGGCGCGCAGCCCGCAGTTGAGGTCGGGAATCTCGTGGCCCACCAGGTAATTGGCGACGCGGTAAAGAAACCATTTTCCCGAGCGCCGGCTCAAGGCCCCCGAGCCCTTGGGCCGCTCGCCCACCGCCATGTCGCAGTCTTTCAGGGCCTCGACCAGCCGTCCGATGTCCTCGGGGTGGAACTGGTCGTCGGCGTCGAAGAAGACCACGGTGCCGTGGCGGGCGTGGCGGATGCCCGTCTTGAGAGCGCCGCCGTAACCGAGGTTATAAGAGTGGCGCACGACTTCGGCTCCGGCGGCCTTCGCGAGCTCGGCGGTGCGGTCTTGGGAGGCGTCGTCGATGACCAATATTTCGTCGTGAGGCCGAAGCGCCTTGAGCTGCCGGACGACCGAGTCGATGGCGGCCTCTTCGTTGAAGGCGGGAACCAGGATGCTGACGGGATTTGCCGACATGGAGGCCTGGTTCTACACCCTCCCGGATACGATGGCAAGTTCTTGACTCCCTTACGTTTCACCCCTAGAAAACCCCCGCATGCGGAAAGTCTTCATAGGTTTGGGCCTGGCGTTTCTTGCCGCGGCGGGAGGCCCGGCTAAGGCCGACGCGCCCGGCGTGAAGGCCGCGGAAAGCGTGCCCGCCGAGCTCTCCGAAAGCGCGCCGGCGCCCGCGGGGCCCTACGGCAGCATCGTCTTTTTCCCGACCAGCGAAAGCCGTCCCTCCGACGAGCGGTTTCGGGTGCAGGCCGGGCAGGAGATCCCCGTCTGCGTGAGGCTCTCCGCCCAGGCCTCGGCCTACCTCGATAAGCTGAGCGCCAAGGCGATCGGTTTCCTCTTGATCCTCGAGGACAGCTCCGATCCGCCCAAGCGCCTCTCCATCGCCATGGGCAACCGCCTGCAGCGCCTCAAACCCGACGCCTCCGGCTGCTTCGGCGGCGACTGGAAGCTGCCGGAAACAGCGCAGCCGGGCGTCTACCAGGTCGCGGACTTGTTTTGGGCGGCCAGCGACGAGAGCTTCTACTCGTTGCGCAATTACCTCTACGAATTCCAAAGGGTCGAGGAGTTGGAGGTCCAGAATCCGCGGATCGACGGGGAGGCCCCCAAGCTGATCCGGATCGTGACCTACAAGCGTCCGCCATATAAAGTGCAGTTTTATTCCGGGGTGCTGAGGATCCGCTTCGAGCAAGGCTTCGAATTCGAGGACAAGGTCTCCGGCCTCGAGAAAAATTCGCTGCGCGTCTTTTACCGGGTGGAGGTGGACGGTACGACGGTCGACCTCCTCGAGGCCAAGTGCAAGCCGGTGCCGCAGAGCAAACGCCTGCGCTGTATGATGGACATCGCAAATCCCAATATCCTCTGGGGCCTCAACAAAGTGACCTTGCATCTCGAGAGCCTTTCGATCCGGGACAAGGCCGGCAACGCCCTCTCTCTAAAGGGGGCGGAGGCCATCCTGGCGCAGGCCCCGGGCTCGAGGTTGGAGGCCGAATTCTCCCGAGGCAAGAAGTGGCCCCAAAAGCCGGAACTCGATCTCGAAAGGGATCCCAACGTCCCGCCCAAGGTGAATTTTTAGGTTGTTTTCCGCGGGGCGAAACAGTAAGTGCTGTCGCGATTTTACGATCCGGCCAGGTAGCCAAGTGGTAAGGCAGAGGTCTGCAAAACCTCTACACGGGGGTTCGATTCCCCCCCTGGCCTTCATTTCGCAAAAAATTACCTCCAATTTCGATCGTCGCATGCGAAATTCGAGGGGCCGCCTCCGGCGGCCTTCGCCCGGGTGGCGGAATTGGTAGACGCACAGGACTTAAAATCCTGAGGCTCGAAAGGGCCGTGCCGGTTCGATTCCGGCCCCGGGCATATTTCTCAAGTAAAAATATGCGACGGAGAATACCTATTCCTCGCGTTGGAAACCGCTATTATTTCATCAACACAAACTTGAGGATGCCGAGACAATCGATGCAACGGAAGAACTTGCCGCCGACCGTCTCGTGACGGCTTCGGTACGAGACCGCCCCCCCGATCATCTTCATCCGCCCGCCCGCGTTGGAAACCGAGCTGATCTCGCCCTCCAGGAAATTGCTGACCAGTCCGTCGCCAAACTCCGGCATGCCCAGTGCCCCCGCGATTCCGCCGTCGATGAAGGAAATCACCATGCGCGCGTCTTCAACCGTAACCGTCATTCCGTTTTTGAAATGATAGGTCACGTCCAGCGTGATCGCCATCTGGTTGGAGTTAGAGCTCAATACTTGCACGGAGTCAAAATCGTAGTCGGAGGTTCCGATGATTTGCCGGCGTTCGTTGTAAAGATTCCACTGGTCACCGCTTCCGTGGAAGGGGGACTGCGTGTTGCTGTAATAATGAGTCGGCTCTCCATCCTCAATGACGACCAAGTTCATCTTTGTTTCAGCGGCATGCCCCCAGGCCGGCCAGGCGAGCAAAATCGCCGCCAAGATGATTTTCCCATACCCTCTCATAAGGCCTCCCTTTCCAATTTGAATGAGGAACGATCCTCACTCCTTTTTTGGATTACGATAAATATTAATTGTACAGAATCAAGGGGTCGGCTTGCAAAGGCAAAATACCGAAGGCTCCTAAAACCTAGAGGGAATGCCTATCCTCGACATCGAATGGAAAAAAGGCCCTCCCAATTTGTCCAAAAATAAGATTTGAAGAATTTTCCGAGTCGGGGCAAGAAGGCCGAGATTCCATGTTCCAACCCTCCGGTGAAACCTTGCTTAGCGAGGCCGAGATTTCCTCCGGCGTTGCGCGCCTCGCCCAGGCCATCAACCAGGACTACCTCGGCAAGGAACTGGTCGTCATCGGCGTCCTGAAAGGCTCCGTCTTGTTCATGGCCGACCTGATCCGCCGGCTGCGGATGCCCCTGCGTTGCGACTTCTTGCGCATCTCCAGCTACACCCGAGAGGGAACCTCGGGCGACCTGCGCCTCGAATTCGATCTCACCCAGCCTATCGCGGGGCAGCACGTCCTGGTCCTAGAGGACGTCGTCGACACCGGCAAGACCCTGCAATTCATCCTGCCGCACCTGCTGAGCAAGGGGGCGGCCTCCGTGCGTTTCTGCAGCTTACTGAAGAAACGCGGCTCGCCCGCGGGCCTGGCCTTGG
>JAANMT010000133.1_pt1 | contig 74332 bp, 53 predicted proteins | sample 7279711 | NCBI WGS metagenome assembly JAANMT01 (sample SAMN14094538, study PRJNA606508) | bioreactor metagenome | isolation source: A lab-scale SPAN reactor treating ammonium-rich wastewater day 1 | place: Ireland: Galway | collected 2017-01-16
CGATTGAACCCCCTTGACGAGTCCAACCCCACTGGGCACGCAAGCCAGGTTCATCGCGGCCACTTCGTAGAGAATCTCTTTGGTTCCAGGGCCAGCGGCAGGCCGTGAGAAGCATGCGGTGATCAGACGGGTGTTGCGGGCAAGCGCCTGGAAGCAGATCGCTTTGGCTACGACGATGTCCGGGTAAGTGCTGCAACTGAGGTGGGCATGGCTCGGTCCCAGGTTAACGGTGTCTACGAGCAGGCAGGCCTTCATCATGATCAGCCCGGCCACACCGATCACGGCAACGCCGGGGCCCCCGCCCGCGTACCCGCCATAGATTGGATTGTAGAAGCTGTGATTGTGAGAACCTGTATGGTAGAAGTGGGCCATTCGCAGCAGGTTCTCGTAACCGATCTTCAGCTCGCTGAGGAAGTTGTTGTGATTCCAGTCAGTTGGGCGGACGCCGTTGTGTGAAACGGTCGACAGGACGCCAACAGCGCTGGCGGTTGTGTTGGGCGTACCAAGCCCCATGCCAGGCCGGCCAACTTCCCGGATAACATTCAGGATCAGCTCAACTTCCTGCCAGCACGCAGTGATGTCCAGTGGGGACTTCGCTCGGATCTTGCGGCCATAGGTTGAGAGCAGCGACGGCGCTTCGTAGAAATCCGTCATGCGGTCGCTGACGTAGGCCCGCGTCATGGGAACAAACAGCTCTTCCGATACGGGGATGCCGTAGGGGCCGCCGCTGACGGCCACGTAGCCGCTCTCGTCCACATTGCGCCGGGTGATCTTCACGGCATCATCGCCAGCGCCGCAGACGGTTTCGGTCGGAATAGTGCTAAGGAAGCCCTCAAGCTCGTCCCGCGTCCACAGCATCTGGCGCTTTGTGTCGATGCAGTAGACGCCCGTCTTCAGTGCCAGTTCCAGACCCGCTTCGTATACCCGGTCTGCCAGCGCATGATGACGTCGGCGCCGGTTACGTTGCCGTGGCCGCGCATCGGCATGGCTACAAACTTGGTGAACGCGTTCAACTCGGCGGCCAAGGTCAACAGCGCGGCGCTGTTCATGTGCTTGCCGCGCGTCATCGACAATCCCATGCCGAAGAACATGCAGCCGAATTTGGCCGCCTTCATGCGCTGCACCAGATCTTCCAACACCTGACGCGTCAGGCCCGTCTCGGTGATTTGTTCATCGCCAACGTGCTGGCCTTTCACCAAGGCGCGGAGGATGGTGATAAGTTCAAAGTCCTTGCCGGGCCTGACCTGAAGGAAAATGTCGGCGGCTTTGACGCTCTTGGTTTCCCGAATATCGACTAACACCATCGTGCGGTCCTTGCGGCCGCGCGGCAGAAACTTGCTTTTCTGCATGATGGTGTATTTGGTGAAGTGCCGCGGGTGACATTCGGCCGGATTTCCCCCCCAGTACACGATGAAATCGGCTCGTTGCTTGACTTCGCCGAGCGTGCAAGTAACCTTACCACCCAACTGGGCGGCTATTTCGGTTGGGCCGTGTCACAAAGAGGTGTGACTATCGAGCAGCCCTCCCAGTTGATCGGCCAGGGCGGCGCACTCTTTTTGCGCCTCGCAAGTGGTGTTGCTCATGCCATACACCAGCGGCATGTCGGCCTGGTGCAGTAGCGTGGCCGCCATTTCAATGGCTTCGTCCAGGGTCGCCTCATGGCCGTCAACAATGGCGTCGGGATATTTCTTTTCGGCAGTGTGGTTCAAAAACCAAGCCGTGCCAAGAACACAGGCTTTTTTCGCTTCGTGAATTCGAACGTCATCGTGGTGGATTTGGATGTCGTCGCAAACGCAACCACAGAACGTACAAGTCGCGTTGTTGATTACCTGCAAAGTCATGGGAGGCAGCCGGGGTAGGCGCGGAACGCGGCAGGAAAGGCCGCGGTTCCACGAGGCGAGTCGTCGCGATCCGCAGTGGGCAACGGTAGGTTGCCGGCAGTAAGCCTGGGACCACAACGGAAAACCCGGCATGGTTACTTAGCCGAGCTTACCAATCACGATTCCTGACAAGGGGTGTCATCCGAACCGGACGACGGAACAGTAAACGTTCACCCCAGAGCACGACCGAGACAACTTCCGCGAATGCGGCGCGGCATAAATCGGCCTTCATCAATCTCGGTCCACGCGGCAACGTCCTCGGCTTTGCCGTCATCGGCAAAATGAGGACTTTCGGGACCAGTAAACTTTTCGTGAGTGTTCGACACGATATGGAAACCTAGAGCGGAATCACTTCGACTTCCCATCCTTTGGACATTGGCATTCCCGTTCCGTCGGTGTTGCCTCCCATTAGTTTACACGTGGGAGGGCCGTAAGCAATAAAGATCATGCCCTCCGGAACCTTGCCGGCCTCGCACTTGAACGGAGCTTCGCCGAATTCAGTGCGAACCAGCGCCATTTGGCCCACGGCCAAGCCGATCTCGGCCATGTCTGCTGCTGCCATCGTCATTGTGTTGGTCAACGCTTGATATTCTTCGGAATCCTTACCCACGTTGATCAACGCTCCCTGCTTGGAAGAGCGCGAGGCGTTCAGAATAAACCGTTTTGTCGTCATACCTTACGCCTTTCGCACCCGCGCATTCCAACCGACCGCATTTTACTGGCGCCAATTTTCACCCGCAATCCCCGGCGTAGCGGCGCCGCGCTTGGTCTAAGCTGTCACTTGGATTTTGCCCGCGCCGACACCCACGATCCGGCCGACAACCGCGGCGGCCGGCGTACCCGCCGCTGCGAGCGCCGCGACAACGTCTTGCGCGACATGGTTGGGGACGGCGGCAAGCAGTCCGCCGGACGTCTGCGCATCGCATAAGAGCCATTGCTCCTCGGTCGAGAGCGATCCGTCATAGGTGACCCAATCGGCCAGAAAGCGATGATTGGCGCGCGTGCCGCCCGGCGCCGTTCCCGCCATCGCGTACTCGCGGGCCGCGGGCAGGATCGGAACCTGATTGGCCCAAACCTCGGCGGTGACTTCGCTGGCGGCGGTGACATTCCGCAGATGCCCCAGCAGCCCGAAGCCGGTCACGTCGGTCAACGCATGCACCTCGAAGTCAGCCAGAACCTCGGCGGCCGCTCGATTGAGCGTGGTCATCACGCGAATCGCGTCTCCGATGGCGTCCTGAAAGTCTCCATCGTTCTTGGCGGCCGTCGTGATGATTCCCAAGCCCAGCGGCTTGGTCAGCACCAGCGCGTCGCCCGGCCTGGCGCCCGTATTGCTCAAGACGCGTTGGGGATGAATCGTCCCCACGACGGCCAGGCCGAAGATCGGCTCTTCGCTTTTGATCGTGTGTCCGCCAATAATCGCCGCGCCGGCTTCGGACGCGATCTCGGCGGCGCCCGCTAGGATCTCAGCCAAGGTGTTCGCTGGGAGACTGTCGGGGAACCCGACAATGCTTAAGGCCGCGGTGGGTTTGCCCCCCATCGCGTACACGTCCGACAAGGCATTGGCGGCGGCGACGCGGCCAAAGTCACGCGGGCCATCGACAATCGGCGTAAAGAAATCGGTGGTCAGCACCAACGCCAGTTCGTCCGAAATGCGGTACACGGCCGCATCATCGGCGGTGGCGCTTCCCACGAGCACGTTGGGATCGGCTACCTTCGGCAACAAGCCAAGCAGGGGCAACAGGAATCCCGGCGGATGCTTGGCAGCGCACCCAGCCCGCTTGGCAAGTTTCGTCAGGCGAAGGGGAGTGGCGGAATCCATAAATGCTCGTATCAGTCAGGCAGCGCATGTGGCCGGCGAAATCAGCAACGGTGCCGGTCCCCACGTGGTTGGCCGCGCGTTTCGTTCGTTTACTCCAGCGCAATCCGAAACTCACGCGAGATCGGGGATGAAGGCTGGCGTAATTTCGACATATCGAGTTACGTGCGCGACGGTTTTAGCCGGCGTCGGCAGGCCCATTCACCGTATCGACGCCGGTGCACGGCGTCAACCAAACACACTGTTCGCGTGCGGCAAGATTCTCTGGCGAGCGGAGGCGCGTGAACCGGCCGATGGCGCCACGATTGGGTTCCCTTTCATGATTCCAAGCGGGCACGTTACCCGCCCTTGACGGCGCCGTCGCCGTCGGGACGAACCAGGATCAGGAAATCAAATAGCTCGCCGCGACGCTGCTCATCAAGCGTGATATTCAAGGGGATCATTTGGAGTCCCTCAGGCGCACGCGCGGGATCGGCGGTGAGCTTGACCTTGAACGCCTTACGTGACTTCGGCTCCACGCTCCCTTCAAGGATGGCAGGCTCGGCCGTAACGCCCGGTGGAAGACGCAGTTGGATGTGATGGCGCTGTGGCGTATCGCGGAAGTTGCGCACGGTGATCGTCACTTCCTGGGGGCGCCGCGGTCGCAGGTCCACGCGATACGGGTACGCCGAAACCCAAAAGGGATCGAACTGGTACTCATAGTCTCGATCGGGAAGCAGTTCATTGTAGTGGGCGATAATCCGCTTCGACCACGCGTGGTAACGATCCAGGAACGCGGCCGGGTTCCCCATCAGGACGTTGTGAGCGCCCATGATGATGTCGGGCTTCAAATCGCGCAGATAGCGGCTGCCCAGCAAATAGCCCTCTTCAAAGATGGCGCTGTTGCGCGCCACCACGGCTTCATGGCCGTTCTGCATGGGGTCCGAAGGATCGCCAAACAAGTTGTCGCCTGTGAAGGCAATCCGTTTTCCGTCCAACTCCAGCCACAGGCAGTTTCCGAACTCGGTTTGCCCTGGCATCCAGTCGATGTGGAGCTTCAGCCCTTCCCAATCGACCACTTCCCCATCGCGCAGCGGGCGATCCACTTTCAGTCCTTCATACTCCGGGTTGTATGACGTGATCAGCGCACAGTAATCGTAGTACAATGGGTTTTCGACCTTGTCGACGATCCGGTCAAGCGTCCAGATTTTCACGCCATACCGTTTCTTGAGCACCGAGCCGAGCGTGAAATGGTCACCGTGCATGTGATTGATCCACAACGCGTCGATTTCCTTTAAACCGAGGTGCGTCTGCATCTCTCGGATGAGGTCGTGCAACAAGAGTTCGGGAAAGAGACCGCAGTCAAGCAACAGTCCGCGCCCGCTGTCGGCGATGATGATCGAGAAGTTCTTCCCGGCCAGTTCGTCGCTGAACTTGTAGAGATGCGGCGTCACTTGCACGATCTGCGGGATGGCCGTGGGTTTCACGTTCGGGTCTGGCTTAGCCCGTTGGGTGAGATTCTTCACTGGATACCCGCGGAGATAATCCGGACGAAACGCGACCAACTTGCGGTGATAGCTCTCGAATTGTTCGGTTGCGTTGTGAATCACCGGTCCCTGCGAGGGGAACGCCCGCGCGAGGTTTAAGGCGCGAAGACGCTCCACGGAATCGATCAGTGCATCAAGCCCTTTGCCAAAACCGTAGTCCCACTCGCTGTCATACCAGTTGCATAGGCGCGCGCCGTCGTGCATCACGCCCCCTGTGAACGCGCAGGCCCGATCGCCTTTGCGCAGCACATAACACATGCCTCCGGGAGAATGCCCCGGCGTGCTAACGCAGGTGATCTCGTGCCCACGCCAGGTGAACGCGTCGCCGTTGGAAAACGCGCGGTCGAGCCGGATAGGGGCCGCGGGCGGTCGGACGTAGCTGGCGCCGTGAACGGTGTGTGCATCGCCGAGCGAAGGACGCCACTTGCGAAATTGCAGCGGCGTTTCCAACAGCGCTTGTTCCTCCTTCGGCGCCGCAATTCGTGTTTTCGCACGATCGATGCGGTCGATCCCCTGGCATTGCTCGCGGTGATGATCGGTAAACACGATCCACTCCAGGTTCTTGACGCCGATTTCCCCCAGGTGTTCCAGAATCCCGCCGTCGCCAAGGTTGAACAAAATCGCCGAGTCGCCCTCGCGGAGTAGGTAAGCATTGCAGGTGTCTTGGTGGACGAAGACATTCGGCCAAGCGTCCGACACCGGCTGGAGCGTGGACGAATTCGTGTCGGACTTGGCGGGTTCGGCGGCCCCCAAGGTTCCCAGTGCTGCAGGCAACAGGGTGGTCAGGAGCGCAAGAGCATATCGCATCGAGGGATCCTTTCAGACAAAGGAAACGGCGCCGATTATTTTGGCTTCGCGGTTCTTTATACTCTACCGCGGCCCGTTTGGGAGAATGGAACGACCTTGGTTGAGTCAAAGAGTCCGCTTGTTTCCCAAGCAGTTGGTTACTCGCGGAGAGGGTGTGAATGTTTTGTCAAATCGTCGTAGCGGCGGCGTTCACGCCGGCGCTACGGAAAGATCCACAACCTCGGAGCGAGTAACGCACACTCAAGACCCTTCACGGTGCAATGCACACGATCGCCAAGCTAGGGACGGGTCTTTTGGACCTGCTGTTTGAACTCCTCGATAGCGTCCAGCACGGTCGTGGCGTCGGTTTGCCAGGATACCTTAACCGTCTTACCGTCGCGGTTAATCTTGGTGGCGTCGGCAATGCGCGTCAGGTTCTCCTGGCCGTTGGCCCAGAGTTTCACCAGGGCCGTGGCGCCGTGCAATACTTCCTCCACCTCCATGGCCACTTCTTCCGACTGGCCGACGAACGTGGCGGTTTCAAATAGTTCGCCTTCTCGCTCGCCGAACGCCCAGACGACGCGCTCATGCTGCCGCAGAATGGGAAAGAAATGTTCCTGCCGGGCGATCTGGCCCAAATCGATGGCTGCGCCGTACATTGCGGCGCCTTCGGGAACGGCATTCGTGCTAACCGCGGCCGCGAGTGGAGACGACTTTCCCGCCAGCGAGGAATCTTCGTCGCCCAGCAACGTGACGGCCGCCTTAGCGCGCTCGGGCGAGGAAGCGAACACCGCCTTCGTTCCATCGACCAGCACCACGCTCACCTGACGATTTCCTCCTTTGTGGTCCTGCACATTCCAGGTGTAGAGTGTGTAATCTTGCCACTTGGTTTCCGCGGCGGCCTGCGTTCCTATTTTGGCCTGCACTTTGTCTCTGTCGTACGCGGCATACAAGATGACGACGCCGGTGTGTTCTTCGTAAGTGTCGCTAAACGCGGTTAGCCCTTTCAGGTCCTCGCGGGGATGAATTCCGTATTCCTTCTGGAGCCATTCAATAGCTTTCCCCACGGCCTGCGGCTGGTCCTCGCGCAGCTTTTCCGCCAGCGAAGTATCGCGCAACGTTTCGAAATCGATGTGGACTACCCACTTCGCGTCTGCCGACACGTGCTCCGATTGAAGCGGAGCGGCCAAGGCAAAGGACGAAAACGCCATCCATGCCAACACGGGATACGAGATCCGGTTCATGATGCGCACCTTTCAAGTCTGCAAGGGAACGAAAAACCCAAGCGGAAAAGGTGTGCAAACCAGGCGCCGCTCTACGTGGAAGGCGCCGGGTCGATGTTGTTTGCTTCCGGCCTGCGTGGCTTGCGGCGCGACTGTCAAATCGATGAACAGAAAATCGCCGTCGTGTAACCGACTCGGCCCGACGTGACCGAGTCGGCGATAACCAAGCATGCCAGGCGTCCTATTAAGGCGACTTGGGAGGCGCGGTCTTGTCGCCCGCCAGGTGCTTTTTGAAAAACGCCACCGTACGCTTCCAGGCCAGCTTTGCTGCGGCGTCGTCGTAGCGCGGCGTCGTGTCGTTGTGGAAACCGTGGTTCGTCCCTTCGTACACAAAGGCCTCGAAAGTTTTGTCATGCTCTTTCAAGGCCTTCTCCAGCGGAGCGGCGCCTGCCATGATGCGCTGATCAAGCGAGGCGTTGTGAATCTGCAGCGGGGCCTTGATCTTCGGCACGTCGGCCAGGTCCGGCTGGCGTCCATAAAACGCCACGCCCGCGTCAAGAACGTCGGGAATGCGCACGGCCAGTTGGTGCACGATGCCGCCGCCAAAGCAGAACCCCACGGCGCCGACCTTGCCGGTGGACAACCGATGGGAATCCAGCCACTTGGCGCCCGCAATGAAGTCCTGCGTCATTTCCTGGGGATCGCGCTTCGCTTGCATTGTGCGGCCTTCATCGTCGCTGCCGGGATAGCCGCCCAATGGCGTCAACATATCGGGCGCCAGCGTCAGGAATCCTTCCACCGCGAGCCGGCGGGCCACGTCCTCGATGTAGGGGTTCAGCCCCCGATTTTCGTGAATCACCAACACCGACGGAAAATTTTGGTTTTGCCCTTCCGCCGGATGTGCCAACAAACCTTTCATCTCGCCGCCTCCCTCGGGCGACGAATAGGTGACCATCTCCGTCTTGATGCGCGGATCATCCGGCTTGATCTGTTGCGCCCACGCGTAGTTGGGAGTAAGGCTGGCCAGCAACGTTTCCACAGTCACCCCGCCGACCGCAAAGGCGCCTAGCCGCTTGATGTACTCTCGCCGGTTGATCCGCCCATGCGCGTAGTCGTCGTACAAGTCCAGAACTTGCTGCTCAAACTGCGAAGGTTGCTTACGTTCCATGAAGGGCGCCTTTCGTGCTAAAGGTGCTGAAGCAAAGTTCAAGGTTCGGAAAGCCCCATCCTAGCCCGTTGCGAAAGCCAGGAAAACCAAGAGGACGCGCCGCTCTGGGGCGTTTCGAATTTGCGTGCTACTCCTTTCTTAGCGGCGAAGCCGCGATAGCAGGGAGCCACAGGCGCAAGCCCGTGAAGGGCTGCCGCCGCTTCGCGGCTGGGGCTTACGACAACTCACGTCGCAAGTAGCCCAACGCCCAAACGGCGCGCTAAGAAGACTTGCACTTTGGGCTTGTGTCGGTTCCGGCAGGGCGTGTTCCTGCGTCCCCAGTGCGCCGACTCTCGGCGGAAAAGATCACGTTGCCTAGCAGCTGGGGGGCGAATTCAGCCGGCGCCCGCCTCAGTCTAGTAGAGCAAACCAAGCCAACATAAAATGGCGTCAGTTTCGCGAGTATGCTTTGGCGACAGCTAAGGACAATCTTCCGTTGCCCTCTCCCTCCTACGGCCAAAAGAACGGCTTGCTTCGGATCGGCCAGGACGTTCACGCCCACCTTCGAGAAAACAACGTCCCCACGTTTGCCGCGTCGATGACTAGGCCCACGATCCTCTGCACGGGAAAAATACGCGAGGACGCTTCATGCAGCGCATCTTCCGCGACGAGGTTGACGAGCATGCCGTCACGCAATGATTTATGCCGCGTCCTAGGAAGCGTGATGGCTCTCGTGGGATTGGCGACGAGCCTGGGCGGAACGCCCCCGGGCGCGTCCAGACGCAAGACCTGCAAGCTACTCCGCCGGCCGCCTCAGCGGTCGCACAACCCGGACGGGCCTCGCGGGGCGAGCGACCGCTCAAAGAGACTTTCAAGAACGCATTTCTCATCGCCATCGCCCTGGATTATCCTCGGCGGCATGAGGGACAAGCCCTCATCGAAATCACCCTCGCCACGATACATTTCAACGCGATCACGCCGGAGAACAGTATGAAGCCGATGGCCCTCCAGCCCCGGGAGGGTCGTTTCCACTTCGCCGAGGCGGACCGTCTCGTGGAATTCGCCGAACATAACAACGCCATACCCATCGGCCACTGCCTGGTCTGGCACTCGCAAACGCCGCCGTGGTTCTTCGAAGGCCCTGACATGCAACCTGCCGGTCGCAAGCTGGCCCATCGCCCGCCTGCGCAAACATATTGCGACGGTCGTTGGGCGCTATCTGGGCCGCATCCAACAAGGGGACGTCGTCAACGAAGCGATCAGCGATGCGCTGGGGCAATGGCTGCGGCCGTCCCCCTGGCTCAAAAGCATTTGCGAAGACGACATCGCCCTGGCGTTTCGCGCCGCCCACGAGGCAGACCCCAGGCCGTGCTGATCTATAACGACTACGGCCTGGAGCAACGCGACAAGCGTCGCAAAGCGCTCCGGCTGCTCGGCATGCTCCTCGAGCAAAACGCTCCGGTTCACGCTGTGGGCATCCAAGGCCACTGGCGAATGGACCACCCCGATTTAGCCGAAGTTGAAGAAGCGATCCAGCAATTCGCCGGTCTAGGCTTAAAGGTCATGATTACCGAGTTGGACATCGGCGTGCTGCCCACCAACTATCTCGGCGCCGACATCGCACAAATCGAATCGATGACGCGGGGCCAACGCGCAGCGCTGAATCCCTACCCCAAGAGCCTGCCCGAGGCCGTGGCACAGCAGCACGCCGAACGTTATCGCCAGGCCTTCGCCCTGTTCCTGCGTCACCAGGACAAGATCGACCGAGTCACCTTTTGGGGTGTCCACGACGGCCGCTCATGGCTGAACCATTTCCCCATTCGCGGCCGCACCGACTATCCCCTGTTGTTCGACCGGCAAGGCAAACCGGAACCCGCCTTCTACGCGGTCGAGAACGCCGCGGGAGAAGCCGCCATACCCCCTTCCCAACCGTAAGCGGAAGCGCGCCGGCCCTTTGCCGTCGTCTCCTCGCGGACGGCTGATCTACTCAAAACGAGCGTCTTGGGCTTGTGGGAGATTTTTACGCAGGGCGAAAAGCCGGCAAACTGTGCCGCAACCCGCTCGCCTCGGGAGTCGCAATGCGGCTGGATTTGAGCCACAATAGCGGCATCGTTCAGAACCTCGAACTAGGAGCTTTGCCATGAGCGAAACATTGCGCAGGGTCGGATGGGTCCTTCTGCTGGTTGTGGGCGCCGCGGCGCCGCTGGCGGCGCAGGAGAAGGCGAAGGAGGAGAAGATCAAGACGTTGATCGTCACCGGCTTTGACGCCGGCGCGCACCCCTGGCGCGACACCACGCACCAGGCCGTCGCCACGCTGGAAGGCGCTGGGAAGTTCGAGGTCAAGGTGGCCGAGGATATCGGCATTCTCGAATCTTCGTCGCTCGACGATTACGACGTGGTGGTGCTCAACTACGGCTTCTGGAACGAGCCGGAGCCAAGCGACGAGGCGAAAACAGCGCTCCTCAACTACGTCAAGTCGGGCAAGGGGCTGGTGTCGCTCCACTTCGCTTGCAGCTCGTTCCAAGAATGGGACGAGTACCGAGAATTGCTCGGCCGCGTGTGGGTCAAGGGGACCGGCGGCCACGGCCCGCGCGGCGAGTTCACGGTCAAGATCGACGACCAAGAGCACCCGGTGACCGCGGGCATGGCGGACTTTAAGACCGACGACGAGCTATACGCCAGACTCAGCGGCGACGCCGAGATTGAAGTCCTCGCGTCGGCCTACTCCGACTGGAGCGATAAAGTGGAGCCGATCGTATTCGTCAAACCGTACGGCAAAGGTCGCGTGGTGCACAACGTCCTCGGCCATGACACTCGCGCCCGCGAAAATCCCGCCTTCGGGAAACTCCTCATCCGCAGCGTGGAATGGGCCGCCACGGGCAAGGTCGCGCCGAAGTAGCCCTTGCCGACAACCAGACGCAGTTGCGTGTTTACGCGGCTGCGCCGTCAGGTTAGTTGCGATACGCCTCGTGGCACTTCTTACACGTGAGGCCAACCGCCTGAAAATCCTCGTTGGCCGCGGCGTGGTTCGATTCTCGCAGCGCGGCTTCCAGCCATCCCGCAGCCGCGGCCGCTTCATCCATCCAATCGCGAAACGTTTGGTCATATCCGTCCGAGAGGTTCCGCCCCGCTTCCACGAATCCCTCTTTGAGCAAGAGCGCCTCTTGGGCTGGGGAAACATCGGGATGATCTTGCGGCGCCTGCCACTCGGCCGCGGCGCATAGCTTCAAGCGGTCGCTGCTGCGATCGATCTTGGACATTGCGGCGGTCATCGAATCGACTTCGGCCACCGACACAAGTTCGGGCAGCGGCGCATTGGGCGGCGGAGTGCGGTAGTTCTCCACGTCACGCCATAAGCCCGGGTAGTCTTTGCTCGTGCCGGCAAGCTGCAGGATTTCCAACGCCTGCTTGCCGTCGCGCTCGCCCGAAGCGATACACGCCACCGCCGCCCCCGCCGGGCCACGATGTTTCCCGTGGTGGCAATGAACGTAAATGGGCGTTTCGGCCGTGCGCGCTAACTGGGCGAACGCTTCGCCCGCTTCTTGCGATACGCCATCATAGCCGACGGGGATGTGAACGTACCGCAAGCCGTATTTCGCCGCCGCCTCGACATGGGGCCGGGCGCCATCTACGCTCACAACGGTTTTCACCCCCAGTCTGGCCAATTCCGCGAAAGACGCATCCCCTTCCGGCTCGCCTCCTGAATAAATCGTGTCGGAAACCTGGAGCAAATTGTGAAGGTGCGGAAAGGCGTGCTCATCAATCTTCTTCAACGCGTTTTCGGCGGTTGCAAGCCGCGCCGGGGATGATTGCGGCGGTTCGGCCTCGGCATGGTCGAATTGGCTGGTCACCGATGGAGCATCCTTGGAATGATCGTTCTCGTGCACGCCACAACCCATTGCGGCGATGAACAGCACAACCGCAAACCACGACCGGATCATCATGTCTTTCCCCCTGAAGTTGGTGGAAGCGATTTTACGTCATGCCTGGTGAGGCGACCACACACTCCCGCGAATATGATCGACCGCCGCAAGATCGTCCCAAGGCTTACTAATTCCTTAGTTTTGGTTTCATAGTAGCAATATCCCCTTTGAGATCAAGCCAATTCGCCTCAAGAACCTGGCGCACCGATGCGCTGTCCAAGCATGTCGCGGCTTCGCAGGTCCGAACCTCTTTGGAGAGCAGTTCGCGTTAAAGCAGGCGAATTACAGTGAATTTACCGCCTGTCGTATGATCGCTTTCGCATGTTTACTAATGAACCAAACAATAAATTTGCGGAAAATGCCGATAAATCTGGTGAGTCGCTCAAAAGCGGCTTGAACGTTTATACGCAAGCATCTCACTACAGCACGAATGACGCCCGTGAGGAATGCGCTACTTTTGACGGTCTTGACGCTTTCCATTGGCTTGGATGGCGGTCGCTTGGCGCAAGGCGCGGAGCTTTCGCCCTTCCAGCGACTTCCCGTCGCCGAAGTCAAACACGCCGAGGAGCCGACGCTCGAAGAACGCTTTGACGAATTGGAAAAGCAGGTCAAGGAACAGCAACAAGAAATTGACGAGTTGAACTCGGACCTGAAGAAAGTCGTTCATCCCGGCCATTCCAAAGCCACGATGAAAGTGGTGGGTCGCGTCCAAGTCTCGTACTGGACCTTTCCCGACACGGACCCCGGGATCAATCTCATCGAGACGGGCGACCCGGCGATCAGCCCCCAAGACGAACTGGGATTTCGCCGCTTGCGATTCGGCGTTCGCGGCGAGCTGCCCTCGAATATGGAATACCGCATTGAAATGGAGTGGGCGGGCGGCAACGCGGTCGAGTTCCGTGACGCCTGGCTAGGGTGGAACGACTTGCCCGTGTTCCAAAAACTCCTGGTCGGCAATCAGAAACGTCCTTACGGTTTGGACGCCTGGAACAGCGGCCGTTACAACGTGTTCATGGAGCGGCCGTTCGTGATCGACGCCTTGAACGCCGACATTCGCCGCTTTGGGATTCAAAGCTGGGCGCACAGCGATGATTTGCGTTTCAACTGGCAGTACGGCGTCTTCAACCAACGCAATATCCAGGACGAAGGCATTTACATTAGCGATCACCTCCAGCCGGAATATGCCGGTCGCTTTGCCTCGACATGGTGGTTCGACGAGACCTCAAACGGCCGCGGCTACGGGCACTGGGCGATTTCCGGAACCCTGGCCCATCCCGATGGTTCGGCGGGCGCCGACCCCGATCCGCTCGGTTCCGATCGAGCGCAGAACGAGGCTCGCTTCCGCGCCCGGCCCGAAGCGCGTACGGTCCAGCGCTGGCTCGACACGGAACGGATCAACGGCGCCGACTGGTATGAACTTCTGGGGTTGGAAGGTGTTTTCAATGTCGGTCCAGTGCAACTTGTGGCCGAGTATCAGGGACTTTGGCTGCAACGGGAAGAAGGTTTTGGCGAGGACCTTCTTTTTCATGGTGGATACGCCTACGTCTCTTACTTTCTCACGGGCGAACACATGCCTTGGGACCGCGCCACCGGGCAACTCGGCAAGCCCGTCCCCTTTGAGAACTTCTTCCTGGTCGATCGGTGTCATGGAGGCGTGGGCCACGGTCTTGGCGCCTGGCAAGCGGCGCTGCGGTATTCCTACGGAGATCTCTCGGACCAGAACATCCTTGGCGGCGTTGGCGAAAGCGTCACGCTAGGAGTGAACTGGTTCTGGACCGACTGCGCGCGGATGCAGTTCAATTACGTCGTCGGGCACATTGACGAGCACCGCTTGGACGCCGACAACGCCGCCTCGCCAATTGTGGCGGGCGATTACCAGTCACTCGGAACAACCTTCATGGTCGATTTTTGAAACGCACAAACAGATTCCTACAAGGATGGCCCCGGCGCCTCGAACTCCTGCTCCTGCACGCGGTCACTCGTGACTTCGCCGATTGCGCGCCGCTACACGGCCTCGTTCGCAAGGCGTTGGATTTCCGTCCATTGCTCTTCGGTCACGGGCATGACCGATAGCCGCGAGATGCGCACCAATGCGAAGTCGGCGAATTGTGGATGCGCCTTGATCTCGCCCAGCGACACGGCCCGCGGGAAACGACGGACCGGTTTCACGTCCACCACCACCAGCCGCTCCTCATCACGCGCGGGATCGGGGTACGGTCCTTTGACCACTTCCATCTCGCCGACCACGGCTTTCTCTTTGCCGGTGTGATAATAGAGCACCCGGTCTCCCTTCTTCACCGACCGCAGGTGCTTGAGCGCCAGGTTATTCTCCACCCCGTCCCACACCGTCCGCTTGTCGCGGAACAAATCATCCAAGGCGTAGTGCCCCGGTTCTTCTTTGAACAACCAATACGCCATGGGATCGATCAATCCTCCAATTCCTTGATCGTGATGTTGCGAAACTGGACCAGCGCGGGGGGACTCGTCCATTCGCCGTTCCGCTTGCCGCCGTGATGTTGCAGGGCAAGGGGGCCGCGGGCGGGAATGCCGGGTAACTGTGCGTTTTCAATCACCTGTTCTCCGTTAAGCTTCACCCACAAGCGATCCCCCTTCATCGTGATTTCAAAAGTATTCCACTCGCCAATGTCCTTGTCCGCCAGCAGTCGGGGCGTAACGCCGGCGCGCACTTCGGGCGGCAGGCTCTTATCCATGCGGTAGCCGTAAACTTCTCCCGACCCGACCGGCCAACACCAGATGTTGATCTGCGACTTGGCTTGCCCCCGCAGAAAGATCCCCGAATCCGTGTCGGGCACGACAATGCGAATCTCTTCGCCTTGGGCGTCAAGTTTGTGCGTGCCGTCGGGCTTGACGATCGGCACGCGCGGATTCAGGTACGGCGTCTCCTTGATCCGCCAATCGACGCGCAAGGTAAAGTCGCCATACTCCTTCTCGCTCCACAGGTTCTTATCGCCAGGGGCTTCGCTCTGCGCATCGTAATCGATCACTCCGTCCACCACCTTCCAGTGGCCGTTATCGCCCGCGGGAACCTTCCACCCCTCAAGATTCTTCCCGTTAAACAACGACGTAAACCCTTCCACCGCCTGCTTCCCCTTATCATCGCCCCCAACCGGCGATGCAGTCCCTAAAGCAACAACCAGCAAGCCAACGGGCAAAGCAAAGAAGCGTCTCATCGGCGCAAACTCCCTACGTCAAGGCAAGCAGGAACCAACAACCCGATCACTATAAAAGACCGCACGCGGAAATTCCACCTGGAAGAACCGACGTGTGCAGCAAGGTCGCATGGCGAGCGGCTAGCGAGCGCCATTAATCGGGGACATGCTACTTTTTCGGCGAAGTGTGGCATGCCTGCTTCGCATTCCCACTCGTTTGAATTGGTCGTCGTGACGTGATCCAAACCTTAGGCGCCGAAGTACTTCTGCCACGGGTGACTTTTTTGACCATGCGCGACGTCGGCCGCGATTGCGGAAAGCCAAAGATCGCTCTCCTCCCATTCGTCATCGTCGGCGGCGGCGTTATGCGGATCGTAGGGAAATAGCGTGGTCGGCGCGGGGACGAGGTTTGCGTGCGAAGGCCGTGAAATGTCCACCGCCTGGCGTTCGCCTTCGCCGGGAGCGGTGCTCAACTGGTTGCGGAGCGCGCGAACCACGGGCAACAGGTCGGCAACGCTGCTAATACCGTCGCCGTTGACGTCGATATACAACGTCGGGAAAGAGGTCGCTGGCAGGCGGTCGGGCAAAACATGGGTCACGCCGTGGTCGCGAATGTACCTCACGGCGATCAAGAGGTCTTGAATACTTACCACGCCGTTGTCATCCACATCGGGCGCCGCCCAGGGGTTCCGCCAAGCCGCCGTGTCGAACTCGGTCGCTCCGATATCGATGCGCCCGTTCATCACGCGCGGCACGCCGCGCTGGTCGAACTTCAGCGGCGGCGTCAGATCGTCGGGGGCGAAGTTCGGATCGCCCGCGTCAATCGCCGCGCTTCCGACGGCCAGCGCGAAGGCGAGCGTCGGCCCTCCGTAGTCCAGCAGGTCGTAGGCGTCGATCTGGCGGTCGCCGTTCGCGTTGAGGAGGACGGTCGTCAGGTCAATCACCCCGCTTCCGCCATCGCCAACCAGGTTACCGACTTCCGGATCGAGGGTGCGGTCTTGAATCCCTCCCGCGCTCGCCGCGTCGCCAATGAGCGAATAGGAAGCCGTCAAATCATTTTCCCCACGGTCAAGGTGAATCGAGTCCAAGACCATATCGCCCGCCTCACGGTCGGGTCCCGCGTAGTTCCCTGCGACGTTCGTGTGCGAGAGCGCCACGTGGCCCAGGTGGACATACAGCCCGGCGGGTGGGGCTTCCCAGGAGGCGTATTCTCCGTCAGAGCGGTTGCCCGCGATCGTAGTGTGGGCCAGGGTCAGGTCGCCGTGGTTGCCGCTGGCGAACACCGCGCTGCCGTAGCCGTTTGTCCGGTTCCCGACGAACGTGCTATTGAGGACGGAGGTCCGATCGCCGCTGTAAAGGGCGCCGCCGCGATCCAGGGCGACATTCTCGGCGAAGGTGCTGCCGACGATCGTCAGAGGACTACCACCGTCGTTGGAGATCGCTCCGCCCCAGTCGTTCGCCTGGTTGCCGCGGAACGTGCTGTTGAGGATCGTGCCCTCGCCTCCGAACTCGAATTGAACCGCGCCGCCGCTGCCGTAGCCGATGTCATCCCGCAAGGCACGTTTCCCGTGAACACCGAGTCGCTGAGGTGCAGCCTGCTGTCCTCCACGATGCTGACGGCGCCGCCGCCGTCGGCTCGGTTATCGGCGAACGTGCTGGCTTCGATCGTGACGTCGACTACTCTGTGGACGTAAATCGCACCTCCCTGGGCGCTGCTCGTTTGAGCGGCCAGATTCTCCAGGAACGTGCTGCGCCGGACAATCAGTTCGTCATTCCTGGTGCTATAGATGCCGGCCCCATGATTTCCGGAAATATTGCCTTCAAACCGACTGTCGGCGACGGTCAGGCGCCCCTGGCCTCCGAAGTCGCCTCGGCTATGGATGGCGCCGCCGGAGCTGCCCTCGGCGGTGCTGTTGCCGAGGAACTCGGAGTTGGCGATGTCGGCAATGCCCCGGTTGTAAATCGCGCCGCCCCCTCGCGCCCGGTTGTTCTCGAACGTGGCGCCGGTCACGGTGAGTGTGGCGTCCGCCTCATTGAAAATGACGCCTCCCAACGCGTGGGTGGGATTCGGATCCAAGGCGGTGTTGTTCGCCAGCCGCACGTCGGCGACGTGCAGCGTGCCGTAGTTTAGAATGGCGCCGCCTAGACCGCCCGCCATCGATGACGCGCCGCTGCCCCCGGTGAGCGTCATGCCGGAAAGCGACAGTCGCCGATCCGCCAGCACTTCGAAGAGCCGGGTTTGGCCGGCGCCGTCGATCGTGATCTGTTCGATCCCCAAGCCGCGGATTGTCAGGTCCGTCGGCGCACGATTGCCCGCGTGCCCAACCAGACCCTGGATCGACGGAGATTCTTCCGAAGCCGTCAGGCCGGCGAACAAGGGCGTTACTCCAGGGTCGGGGTGACTCCCTCCGATAACCAGGGGGATTCCAAGATGATTGTCGCGCCGGTAAGGGCCGGATCGAACGCGACATAATGTACTCCTCCCTCGGCGTTGGCATGATCGACGACCGCACGGAGCGACGTTCGGCCGCCCGCGTCGAGCGGGACAAAATCACCAACAATGGCGTCGTGGGTATATCGTCGGTCGTATTGACGGTATAGACGGGGGGCGCCTCAAACGCGCCGATATCCACGTGCCTCTCGGGGTTCATCCCGCCGCTGTGTCACCGCGGCTGGCCGCGCTGATCGGTTGGCAAGGGATTGCCGTCTGGATCCAGCGCCAGAAGGTCGGCGCCGGCGTCGATCGCCGGGCTGTTCATCGCCAGAGCGAACGTTTGCGTCGGACCGCCGTGATCGGCCAAGTCGCCCGCGTTGAGGATCCGGTCGCCGTTCTTGTCGATCAGCACGGTGAGAATCGGAATCGCATCGCTCCCCTGGTTACCGACGATGTTGCCATTGACGCCGTGAGTCAGCCCCCCGCCGCCCTGGTCTGCCCAATCAGGTTGTGGGCGCTGGCGGGGTTGACCATTCCGGCAATGTCGTCGCGGTGCGGCTCCATGTAGTTTTCGGCCACGATCGTGTTGGAGAGCGTCGTGGACCCTGTATCGCCCTGATAAATCCCGCCTCCTTTGCCTGCCGCAGGCCAGGGGCTGGTTCGTGGCTCGGGCCAATCTTCCCGTAGCGGGCTGCTCACCCAATCGGCCCAGTTGGCCGCCAGCGTGCTGTTGGTGATAACCAGTTCGCCTTGGTTTCCGATGGCGCCGCCGTGATGCCAACTGAGATTGCCGCTGAACGTGCTGTTCACGACATCCATCTGCCCCTCATTGAAGATGGCGCCCCCGGCAAACGCGGCTTCGTGGTTGATGTTGGCGAAGAAAGTGCTGCCCATCACGACGGCGGTATCGCCCACGCCGTTGTAGATGGCCCGCCCCTGATTGAAGCTGAACGTGCTATCGATCACGGTCAGGTCGCCGCGCTCGTTGTACACCGCGCCTGAAAGGTCCTCGTTGGCGGTGACCAGGCTGTTGATGATGGACAGGGTTCCTGCCTGGGTCTGGTCACCGTTCGTAATGGCGCCCCCTTTGGTCGCAGCGAAGTTGCCGCGCAGGACGCTTGATCGGACCGTCAGGTCGCCAAAGTTGAGAATCGCGCCGCCGGCATTCTCGCCAAAGAGCGGATCGCTGGTTTCCACCTTGCCTCCGACGATGTTCAGGTCGGCCAGTTCGGCGGCTACGCCCGCGGCCACAAAGAACGCTCGTCCTTGCTGGTTAGCGTCGAGGGTCAACTGATCGGCGCCCAAGCCCTGGATGGTTACATTGTCGGTCAAGTCGAGCTGCCCGCCGGTCAGCACGATCGACCCGCCAGCCAGGTCCTCGGCGAAGCCAATCACCTCGGCGCCAGGGGTGGCGTTGGCCAGTTCGACCGCCTCGCGGAGCGTGGTTCCGCCCGAGCCGTCGTCGGCCAGGCTGTCGACCAGGATCGTTGGCTCGGCGTCGCCCGCCAGCAAGAGGCGACTCTCCAGAACCTGGGCGCCGGCAAGCGAGCCAAATGTCCGGCGCGAGTGACGCTTCCGCGCGGCAGGGCGACGGCGGGGGAACTTCGTTCGGCCGAAGCAAGAAATGGGCGATACGGGCAACCAGTCTGCAAACATTGGGAATCTCCAAGAGAAAACGCGCCGGGAGCCGCGCCTGGCGGAAGCGCGCCAAGCCGGTCATGGACCACAACGAGCGACGAAGAAGGGACCAGGACTACACCTGCCCGGTCACGAAGAACGGCGGCCCAGCGCCCGTCAACGCGAGAAGATCGCGAGAGTTACTGTGCGAACGGCGGACGCCGACGTGTTGGTGTGAGCCAGTTCGATCCAACATTGGCTGTTTCCACGCAACTTCGGCTGCGCGAACTCCAGCAAAGAAGAACGGGAGAATCCCCCGAAACCGATGGACAATTCAGTGCGACATCCCTCACTACCAGCGCATTTTATCACACTGCGTACGGCTGTTCCACCTAAAATGGTGTATTTATTCAGAAATACGACATAAATGTCCGCATCCTAGCGGGTCCACACGATGCACCGAGAGTTTGTCGTTTCCTTGCGTCTTTGCTCCTTCGCATCTTTGTGTTTCGAGTCAGGTAGATGAAGTGAACGGAACGGAGGGTGGCAGGAATTATGGGTCGGAACGTCAGAATATTTGGGCAGACACCGAATGACGAAGTCGTGGAACGCAATTGAGACTCGTGATAGACTCGGGCGCAAGGCCGCGGGAAGCGTTCCAATCACAGGAGAAGCAGCATGCCCGAATCGAAAGACAAGCAGACTGTGGACTCGACGATGAGCACGGGCGCACCGGCCCCCAGTGATCGGAACTCGCTGACCGTCGGCCCGGATGGGCCAATCCTGCTCCACGATGTTCACTTTCTCGAGCAGATGGCGCACTTCAATCGTGAAAAAGTGCCTGAACGCCAGCCGCACGCCAAAGGCTCGGGCGCGTTCGGCGTTTTTGAAACCACCGAGGATGTCTCAGCCTTTACCCGGGCGGCGCTGTTTCAGAAGGGCGCCGCCACCGAGATGCTGGCGCGGTTCTCTACGGTGGCGGGCGAACAGGGAAGCCCCGACACCTGGCGCGATGTGCGCGGCTTTTCGCTCAAGTTCTACACGGCCGAAGGCAACTACGATCTGGTGGGCAACAACACGCCCGTCTTCTTCGTCCGCGACCCGATGAAGTTTCCCCACTTCATCCGCAGCCAGAAGCGGCTTCCCGATTCGGGACTCCGCGACAACCACATGCAGTGGGACTTCTGGACGAGCAACCCCGAAACCGCGCATCAGGTGACTTACCTAATGGGAGAGCGCGGCTTGCCGCGCACTTGGCGGAATATGAACGGCTACGGCTCGCATACCTTTATGTGGATCAACGCCGGCGGCGAAAAGTTCTGGGTGAAATACCACTTTCATACGAACCAGGGCATGGAGTTCTTCACCAACGCCGAAGCCATGGAGATGGCGGGCCGGGACGCCGACTTCCATCGCCGCGACCTGTTTGAAACGATTGCCCGCGGCGATCATCCCAGTTGGACGCTTTCGGTGCAGATCATGCCTTACGCCGAGGCCAAATCGTACCGCATCAACCCGTTCGACCTGACCAAGACCTGGCCGCATGCCGACTATCCCTTGGTCAAAGTCGGCACGATGACGCTCAACCGCAATCCCGAAAACTTCTTTGCCCAGATCGAGCAGGCGGCCTTCTCGCCGGGCAACACCGTGCCGGGCATCGGCTTGTCGCCCGACAAGATGCTGCTCGGCCGGGCCTTCGCCTACAACGATGCACAGCGCAACCGCATCGGCACAAACTTCCATCAACTGCCAGTGAATCGTCCGAAATGCCCGGTCAACACCTACATGATGGACGGGCAGATGTGCTACCACCACACAGGCAATGCGCCGGTTTACGCGCCCAACAGTGAAGGTCGCACATGGGCCGACGCGACCGGCCCGGTGGCCGACGGCTGGGACGCCGATGGTGAAATGGTGCGAGCCGCCTACACGCTGCGTGCCGACGACGATGATTTCTCTCAGCCGGGCGCGCTGGTGCGCGACGTTTTCAATGACGAACAGCGGGCGAAGCTTGTAGACCAGGTGTCTGGCAGCTTGCTAGGGGGCGTGCACGGCGAGGTGCTCGAGCGGGCTTTCCAGTACTGGAAGAATATCGATGCCGACGTGGGCGAGCAGATCGAGCAAAAGGTGCGCAAGGGAAGCACGTCCGAACCCGCCGCTGGCATGGGCGAAAGCTGAGAGGTTGTGAACGTTTGGTTAAATTGTCGTAACGGTGGCGTCTCGCCGCCGAATGCTTCGTTAAATGCCGCATTATTCGGCGGCGCTCGCGCCGCCGCTGCGGGAAGATTCACAACCTCGGAAGTTCCGACGTACCGGCCGCAATCGGATCGCAGCGGTATTCGACTGGAGCCTTTGATGCGCGTCGTGGTGACTCAGCCTGGCATTCCTGCGGCCGTGTAAAACCTTGTTTTGGCGGCATCCAATATCCGGCGCCGCCAACCATAGGCCCTCGTTATTCGCCCAGCTTGCTTAGGCGGCGCTTCACATCTGGGCGGGTCAGCCGATCAGGAAGCAATTTCGTGCCCAAGCCCGCGCCCAGGAGCGGATAGACCGACCCATTGCGGACCTCGGGAATCGCGGTGACCAGTTCTTGATACCAGCCCGTATAGAATGCGCGCACGACTTCCTGAATAGGCGTGTTGGGCGCATGAATCGAGAGGTGGACGGCAACGGCGAACGACACCGGCCCCACACAGTCGTGCGCGGTGGCGGGGAGTTGATACGCCTCGGCCATGCTGGCGATCTTCTTGCTCTCGGTGATTCCACCGCACCAGGTGGGATCGTAGATGACCATGCCCGCGGCGCGGCGTTCGAGCAAATCTCGGTACGACCAGCGCGTAGCAAAAGTTTCGCTGGCCGCCGTGGGCACGCGAGTCGAGTCGGCGAACTTCGCCAGCGCTCCCAGGTCGTCCATCTTGATTGGGTCCTCGTACCAGGCCGGCTCGAATTCCTCCAGCGCGCGGGCGATCTTCATGGCCGAGGGTAGGTCCCACAACGAGTGCAGTTCAACCATGATCTCCATTTTGTCGCCAACGGCCGCGCGGATCTTACGAAACGGCTCCAAACCGTGGCGAAGATCTTCGTTGGAAATCGCGTGACCGCCGGAGCGTTCGGCGTAGGGGTCAAGCGGCCAGATCTTCATGCCGCGGATGCCTTCCGCGAGAAGGCTTTCGGCCAGTTCGTCGGCGCGCTGGAGAAAAGCATCCAGGTCTTCGTAGGGTCCTGGCGGACGCGCCGATGGCGCCGAGCCGATGCCCCAGTTGCCGACAGGCAGCCCGCCGCCCGGCGGCGTCCCGCGTACATAGCGATAACCAGCACAGGTGTTGTACACGGGGACGCTGTCGCGCACGGCGCCCCCGAGCAGTTGATGAATGGGCTGCCCACAAACCTGCCCCAGGAGGTCCCACAAGGCGACGTCCACGGCCGAGCGGGCTCGCATTTCGACGCCCGTGCAATTGAAGCCTACAAATCCGTTCAGCCCCTGCCAGTGCTGCTCGATCCGCAGCGGGTCTTTGCCGAGAAGATAGGGCGCGGCGACCGAGTGGACCCAACTGGCGACCGCCTCGGCGGCGAAGAAAGTTTCGCCCAAGCCCACCAGGCCTTCGTCGGTGTGAACCTGCACGTAAGCCAGGTTGGGAAACTCGGCGAACAGAATCGTTTCAATCGCGTTAATGCGCATGGGAAAATGACGCCGGCCAGGGACGATCACGCCACGCAGCATACGATTGCTGAAGCTCCGTCGCGCTCAGCGCGGCGCGGTGAATAAGCAAGCGATATCGGCAGGCGATGGTATCCGTCGGTTCGAGCGTGAATGGCTCGCTTCCGGGCCAGCCGACGCCCAGAAAGCCGTAATGCCGAGTGATCCACGTCGGTGGAAAATCGGGATGGTCGCCCCTCACCAAGATCGCGGCGCCGCTGGCGTTCGATCGACCGCCGAACCTTCCCGTCAAGTCGGCCCACGCGAGTCGAGCCAGGTTGAGATCGTCCGATTGGGGGCCGGCCGCAGTGACAATGTTCGTGTCTTGACGCGGCGCGAAGCGCAGGCTGAGTCCGCCATAGCTCTTGTCGGCGGCGCCCCATAAGGTCACTGGCTCTCCGACGGCGGTCAGCTGCAACTCAATGTCAATCGCCCGTTCACTTTCGGTGGCCCAGTGGACGTGGAAGCGAATTTGCTCCCGTAGGCGCCGCTGCTCTCCGACATACCAACCGTTCTCGACCGCCAGCACCGCGCCGGCAGGCGTCACGGTCCGTTCCTCCCAGCCCTCGAACTGTTGGCGGATTCCGCGCAACATCCACAAGTCGTACTCCTGCCCGCCGATGCGCACGTGTGGCCAGGCCCAAAACAGGCCGCGGTGGTGGTAGTGGTCTTCCGGGAAATCGTCGGTCAGCACCTCGCCGTCCAGGCCGTACACGGGATGGACGTAGCAGGCCCGCGCTCGATCCGTAGGCACACCCGCCTTATGCTGAACGCCATGGTTGTAGACGAACACCGGCCGATCGCCTTCGCTCAATCTGAGCCGGCCCGGGGATTCGGAAAAACAAAAGCCGTCGCCGGCTTCTCCCGCAAAAGAGTCCGCAAAGGACCACGAAGCGATCGTGAAGCCCACGAACATCGTACATGCGGCGCGAAAAACCGGGCGCCAATGGCGGTCAGCGTTCATCAGAGTTCCTCAACCAACGGCGAAATTTAATCGAGGCTCTTGAGAACCAGGGCCTCCAGTTTATTCTCGTCCACCTGCACGCCGAGTCCTGGTCCCGCGGGTACGGCAAGCTGACCATCCACAACGTCCAACGGCTGTTGCAAAATGCTCGATGCGAGAAACTGCGGTCCATTGAGCGCGGCGGGGAAGTTCAACTCGTAGGCGCCATACAACGCTAGCGCCCCCGCGAGCGAGAGATCAGGGTCAGTCAAGCCGCTTCCTAGAAACATCAACCCGCGGCGCTGGAGAATTTCGATCATGCGCCGCGCCTCGGTCAGTCCGCCGCAGCGGGCGTGCTTCATGGCGACGCCATCCATTAAGTCCAGTTGTACGAACTCCTCCAGGTCCACCGACGAAACGACGCCCTCGTCGAGGATGATCGGCAACGCTCCCTGCTTCTTGAGACGCCGAAAACCGCTCAGACGATTAGCGGCGACCGGCTGCTCAAACACGGCCACGCCAAGATCGGCCAGCTTGGGAGCGACGGCCAGCGCGGTTTCCACATCGTAGCCGCCATTGGCGTCGGCCCAGAGGAACCCTTTGGGCGCAAGTCGCTTGACGATGCGGCACATCTCCAGATCGAACTTGGGATCCGGCGCCACCTTGACGTTAAAGTGCTGGAAGCCTCGCCGGCGGCCTTCCTCCATGAGCGGCTCGATCTCATCGAGCGAGCGCGGGTTGAGGGTCCAACTGAGCGTAATCCGGTCTTTCCCGCGGTGGTCCCATAGATCGGCCAACGAGCGTCCCGCCCGCCTGCCCGCAAGGTCCCACAGCGCCAGGTCGATCCCTGCTTTGCAGATCGGCTGGCCGGTGGAAAAGGAAGACGCGATGGCGCGGTTCATGTGCGCATGAATGGCGTCAATGTTCGACGCATCGCAGCCGATGAGCACTGGCCCCAGATAATTCTGGATGGTCGTGTAAACCGACTCCAGCGTCTCGTAGCTCCACCGCTGGCTCGGCACGCTTTGACCCCAACCGAAGCCGCCGTCTTCCGTGGTAATTTTCACCACCACGGCCGGTCTGCCCTCGGGGCGGCCTTTCACGGCTTCAAAGAATTTAAAGTGGCCCGCCACGGGGTAGTTGATCGGCCATGCCTGGACGCGAACAATTTTGGCGGTCATGGGAGAGGCCCCCCGTGCATGCGATGCAAGGCAACCCGCCCCGAACCATGCGGCGGAGCGGCCGAGGAACTGTCGGCGAGTCCAGGCGTTCATCCGGCGTGGATCTCCCGCTCTTGAGGATCATACTTTTGCCGGCGACCAGTTTCCAGGGCCGTGGCGGCCATGATCGTGGCCACGGCATGCTGATGGCCAAACTGAATGTCGGCGTTGGGCCGCTCTCGGCTGCGCAGGCACGTCACCCAGTTGGCCATGTGGTCCTGGCCTGGATCCGGTTGAAGGGAATGCGTGGCGACGTCCGATCCCCGAACGGCGCCTTCGCCCGAGACGATAACATTCTTCGGAGTCGCGTACTCGCGGCCCAGATCGAGCGTCCCCCGCGTACCGAATACCTGAAACTCCGTGCCTTGGGAGTTGCCCAGGCACATCGACCAGTCGAAGAGAAAGCCCTCGGGGTACTCCAAAACAGCATGAAAAGTGTCGCTATGCTCGCGGCCGTCTTGCCACACGTAAACGCCGCCAAGCGCCACGACGCTGGCCGGGTATGCGGCGCCCGTGAGCAAATGCACGGCGTCAACGTAATGGCTCATCCACAAACCGGCCAGGCCGTTGGTGGTTTCGCGATAGAGTTGCCAGCGCCGCAGCAGCTTGGGATCGAACGGCCGCAGGGGAAGGTCCAGCAGATACGCCTTCCAGTCCACGTCCTCCTGCCGACAGTCCGCGCAGGAGCGCAACCACCTGGCCTCACGGAAATTCGCCGAGGCATGGATGCGATGAATCGTGCCTAGCACGCCCGTGGCCAACTCCCGCGCCGCCGCCGTGTAGCCGCCGTGACTGCGGTACTGTGTGCCCGCTTGAACGACGCGCGCATTGGCGCGGGCCAGGTCGAGGGCCTGGTTGGCGAGAGCCAGGTCGATCGCCATCGGCTTCTCGACGTACACGTCTTTTCCCGCCTGGAGCGACGCGACCAGGATGGGCGCATGGGCGAAATCGGGCGTCGCGATCACCACCGCATCGACTTCCGGCAGCGCCAGCAATTCCTCGTAGCGCGTGAAGGCCCGCGGCGGGCGGCCCGAAGCCTTGGCCGTGCGTTCAACCGCTCGCGTCAAGTTCTTTTGCCAGACGTCGCACACCGCAGTAATCTGCACATTATGCTCTGCGGCCAGCCCGAGAATCTGCCCCATCAGCGACGAGCCGCGGTCCCCGCACCCAATGACCCCCAGCGAAATCGCGGAGTTAGCCGCCGAGCCAATCGCCAACGACGGGTTCAGCGCCAAGACCGCAGCTGCGCCCGCTAGAAAGTCACGACGACGCGGCTGGGGCAAGCGAGGGTCGCTAATGGGGCCGTTGCCGCACGCGTGGGGCGCGGGCCGTTGCGGGCCGCCACCGCGACGTTTTTCCGACATGGCCTTGTCTCCCAAATTGACGAAGCACCGTCACGTCAGACACTCGACCGATGACCACTTCACCAAGGCACATCGATGCCGCGGAAATTGGGCGCGACCTGATTCCGTGGGAATGGTATGACCGTGTTTCCTTGATCAACAGGCTTCAGACGAAACAAAAGTTAAAAAACTCATATTATTGTGATTAACTTAAGCCTGATGGAGTAGCATGTCAAGTTCTGACGGCTGGCGTTGCTGCCGCCGTAGCGCCATGATCCCGAGGAACGTGCGTTTTTTTTGAAAAAAGTGCCAACCGACAGGGGGCCGCGCTTGATTGACGAAATAATAGGCAATAAACTGGCTTCATTTCAATTTGATTTGGTCACGTGCGTTCCAATCCCCCTAGGGGAGAATCAGCCATGCCGATCCACAATCGCCGCGAGTTTCTCCAACAGTCCACGGTGGCTTCGGCGGCCGCTGGCATGATGATCTTCGCCAAACCCTCGCTGGTCCGGGGAACCCAGGCTAATGGATCCGTCTCGCTGGGCATGGTCGGATGCGGCGGTCGCGGCGCCTGGATCGCCAACTTGTTTCTCAAATCAGGCAAGTACCGAATCGCCGCCTGCGCCGACTATTTTCCCGAGCGCGCCGAGACGTTCGGCGATAAGTTTGGCGTCAATCCCCAGCGGCGATTCAGCACGCTCTCGGGATACAAACGTCTGCTGGACGAGCCGCTCGACGCCGTAGTGATCGAGACGCCCCCCTACTTTCACCCCGAGCAGGCACAGGCCGCGGTGGATGCGGGCAAACATGTGTTCCTCTCTAAGCCGATTGCCGTGGACGTGCCAGGGTGCCAGACGATCGCCGCGTCTGGGCGCAAGGCGACGGATGATCGGCTCGTCTTTCTGGTTGATTTCCAGACCCGCGCCAATAATGTTTTTCAAGAGACGGTGCGCCGCGTCCACGAGGGCGCGATCGGCAAGCTCATTAGCGGCGACGCGCATTACCCCTGGTCGGGCAACGTTCATGACCAACCGGCGACGACCCCCGAAGAACGGCTGCGTTACTGGTATCAAACCTTAGCCTTGTGTGGTGATGTGATCGTCGAACAGGACATCCACGCCCTGGACGTGGCCACTTGGTTTGCCGATGCGGATCCGCTGTGGGCCGTCGGCGCCGGCGGACGCGCCATCCGCAAGCACGGCGACATCTGGGACCATTTCAGCGTGAACTTCCAGTTCCCGAACGACTTTGTGCTCTCGTTTACTTCGCAAAAGGCCGTGCCTGGGGTACGTGACGAAATCCGTTGCCGCGTCTTCGGCGTCGAGGGCGTGGCCGACACGGATTACCTGGGCGAGGTGTCGATTCGCGGCAAGCATCCCTATCTCGGCGGCGCCATGACCAATCTCTACACGAGCGGCGCGGAGCAGAACATCGAAAAATTTCACCAGTGCATCACCAAGGGCGTGTACAACAACCCTACGGTCGCATCCTCCGTGCGATCGAACCTGACTTGCGTTCTGGGCCGCACCGCCGCCTACCGCGGCCGCCAGGTGACGTGGAAAGAAGTCATCGAGGCCTGCGAACCGCTCTCGCCGGACCTGAAGGGACTAAAGAGTTAGCTCTCTTGGGCCGCGACTTAAGCGCCATGCTCCTTCGTAGTGAGGGCTAATAGCGATGTGTTCGACAATAAGGCGCATCTCACGGGCGATTGTGTTTCTGGTTCTGGCGGGGTTCGTCGGGTCCGCGGCGGCCCAACCGGACGCGTACCTCAGCGACGCGGCGAGTCGGGGAGCGCTGAAACACCATCAATCTTGGGGAGACTTCGGCTGGGACACGAGCGCCGCCGCGCCGGGCGCGAAGGGGGTGCCCTTGCGCATCGGCGAAACGATCTTCGCACGCGGTCTGGGACATCACGCCAACGGCGAGATCACGCTCGACCTTCGCGGCCAATTCCGCGAATTCCGCGCCTCGGTGGGAGTCCAGTGGCAAGGCGGAAGCAAGGGAAGCGTGGTCTTCCAGGTCGTCGTCGACGGCCGCCTTGCCTTTGAATGTGGCCCCATGTCTGATAGCGACCCCGCCTGCGACGTGCTGGTCTCCGTCGAGCAGGCGCGCGAACTTCGCCTGATCGCCTTGGACGCGGGAGACGGAATCGCCTGCGACATGGCGAACTGGGTCCAAGCCCGCTTGGTCCGCGATCCGCGGCTCCCCATCATTGGCGAGGCGACCGGCGTATTGGCGGGCGAACCAGCGCCCCCGGCCAGCCGCGACGTGTGCGGCTTTTCGCTGATCGCCCGAGACGCGGGACCGCAAATCGCCGTCATGGGGCCCGCCAAGGCGTTCACCGTCAGCGTGCAAGGCGATGAAGCGACGCAAGTGGCCATTCCTGTCACGAACCTGACTGCGCCGCTGCGAATCATGGCCGAGGTCGTCGTAGTTTACGGAGAGCAGGCCGAGGTGGAGCTTGAGTGGGGCGGAAAACGCGTCACGCAAGTCGTTCGCGGCTCCGACCCGCGGACCCTGAAAACGGAATTTGTCGCCCTGGAAGGTGCATCGGCCCTCGTGGCGAGCGTGCGCGGCGTTGGAGGCGAGGCGGGCGTCCGCTGGCGTCGACTCCAAGGCGAGTTCGCGGACCGGTCGTTCGACATTCCGCTCGTCTTCGCGCAGGCGCCGGAGCAGTTTCCTCCGCGCGCGTTGCCTCGCCTACGGCCCCCCATCGAACAAGAGCTGGTTGAGTGGGACTGGCGCATGCAAGATGGGATCGGCACGGAGCGTGAAGCGCGGTCTTGGATTACGGCTATCGAGGAAACGTTGCGGCGGGGCGACGAACTGCTTCACGACCTTGTCGCGGCGAAGACACCGCTGGACGATCTGCCGGTCTTATGGGAAGCGGCTCGCCGCGAGTGGAAGACCCTGGCCGAGAGCGCTCCCGCCGAGGAGTCCCGGAAAGAGGCCCTCTGGCGCCGCACGCACCAATTGCGCCGCCGCATTGCGCTCAAGAATCCCCTGGCCAACGTCGGACCGCTCCTATTCGTGAAGCACGTTCCGAGCAACTTCAGCCATCAATTGACGCAATACTACGGCCGGGACGCGCGGCCGGGAGGTGGAGTCTTCGTGCTTGATGCGCCGGGCAAGTCGATGGAATGCCGGCAACTGGCCCAGCTTCCCAGCGGGAGTTATCTGCATCCCGAGGTGTCGTGGGATGGGCAACGCGTGCTGTTCGCCTACTGCAATGCCGACTCGGCGCCCATCGGCCGAGAATCCCACCCCGAGCGACAATACCATTTGTACGAAATGACCGCCGATGGCTCAGGTCTCCGGCAGCTTACCGAGGGGCCTTACGACGACTTCTCGCCGCGCTATTTGCCCGACGGAAAGATCCTCTTCCTCTCGACGCGGCGAGGCGGCTTTCATCGATGCGGCCGGGGACCTTGTCCCGTCTACACGCTGACAGTCGCCGAAGCCGACGGCTCGCATCCCCGCACGATCTCGTTCCACGAAACCCACGAATGGGACCCGGCCGTGCTTCACGACGGCCGCATCATCTACACGCGCTGGGACTATGTGGATCGGAACGCCGTTTACTACCAGCAGCTTTGGAGTGCGCGACCAGATGGGAGCGATGTCCGCGCCTATTACGGAAACAACACCTTCAATCCGGTTGGAATCTGGGAGGCCCGTCCCGTGCCGGACTCACATCTGGTGATGGCCACCGCGGGCGCCCATCATGCGATGACGGCGGGTTCGATCATCTTGCTCGACAGAGAGCGCGGCGGCGATGGCCTGGAGCCGATCTCGCGACTCACTCCCGACGCGCTGTTTCCCGAGAGCGAGATTCCCGTTCAAGGCTGGAACGCGCCGGCGGGGGTTCCCTCGCCGCCGAGCGCGCCGCCGGAGGCGCGCCGCTGGCCCGGCCACTGTTACCGCACTCCCTACCCACTTTCGGATCGTTACTTTCTTGCCGCGTACAGCTTTGCTCCGTTGATCGGAGAGCCACACGCCAACGCGGCCAACATGTTTGGGATTTACTGGGTGGACCGTTTCGGAAACAAGGAGCTTCTGTATCGGGACCTCAATATTAGTAGTCTTTGGCCGACGCCGCTACGAGCCAAGCCGCGCCCGCCCCAGTTGGCCTCCACGCGAAGGGAAACCGAGAAAGCCGAAGGGACCTTCTTCGTCCAGAACGTGTACGAAAGCTGGCCAAAGCTTCCGGCCGACGCCACGGTCGAGCGGCTTCGCATCGTGCAGGTGCTGCTGAAGACGACGCCCCACGCCAATTTGCCCAAGGTCGGGCTGGCGAACGCCTCGCCGGGCAAGCAGATTTTGGGATCCGTTCCGGTTGAAGCCGATGGCTCGGCCTACTTCCGCGCTCCGGCGGGAGTTCCCCTTCTCTTTCAGGCGCTCGACGAGCGCGGGATGGCGGTGCAGACCATGCGGAGTCTGACGTACCTTCAGCCGGGCGAGCAAGCCACCTGCGTGGGTTGTCACGCTTATCCCTCGCGCGCGCCAAGCCCGGGACTCTCGGCGCTCGCCAGCGCGCGGCCGCCTTCCGCGATCGCCGCTGGGCCGGACGGCTCCTGGCCCCTGAGTTACCCGCTGTTGGTTCAACCCGTGCTCGACAAGCACTGCGTCCGGTGTCACGGCGGCGACCAACCGGCCGCCAACGTCGTCTTGACTGGTGAACCCCAAGGAGAGTTTTCAGCTTCGTACCGCGCCTTGGCGCCGCTCACCTCTTATTCTCAGTGGAACGGACCTCCCGCGGCCAACGCCGAACCGCGGACGCGCCCCGGCGTCTTCGGCGCGCGGGGTAGCCGGCTCATGCAACTACTGTTGGAAGGCCACCAGGGCGTAAGTCTCTCGGCCGAGGACATCGAACGGCTGGCCGCTTGGATGGACGCCAACTCGCTCTTTTACGGCACGTTCGATCTCCATGACCAGAAACGGCAGCAACAAGGCGAACGCATCGCCAAACCCGCCCTGCCGTAGCCTCGGGACCACAATGCGAGGGACGAAGAAGGACTCGCGGCGCAAGGTCCAGCATCGATGACACAACCAAGACTCCAAGGAAAGGCTACCGCATGGCACATTCCCCTCCGCTGCTTGCAGGAAAAACGGCGCTCGTAACCGGCGCTGGGCGCGGGTTGGGACGGGCATTCGCCGAGTGCCTTGCCGCGCTGGGTTGCGCCGTGGGCGTCCACGGGATGCGCGAGCACGGTCCAGCCGAGTATGGGGAAGGCACGACCCTCTCGGATACCGCGGCGCAAATCGCGGCGCAGTTTGGCGTAAGAACGATGCGGGTGCTGGGCGACTTGACGCAGAGCGATCACGTGGAACGCGTGGTAGAAACGGTTACCCGCGAACTGGGACCGGTCGACATTTTGGTCCACAACGCCGGAGGCGATATTGCCGCCGCTGGTGGAAAGCCCGATCCCAACGATGCCATCATGATTCAGGAAGCCGACGTTCGCGCCGTGCTGGATCGCAACCTGTTGAGCACGATCCTGGTCTGCCAGCAGGTGGCACGGGGAATGACCGAGCGCCGCGCGGGCCGGATCATCACCATCAGCTCGATCATGGCCTTTCAAGGAACCGCCCACGGCGCCATCTACGCGACCGCCAAGGCGGGTGTCGTTGCCTATACGCGCTGCCTGGCGGACCAGTTGCGGCCCTACAATGTGACCGCCAACAGCTTGGCGCCCGGCGAGACGCGGACGGGGCGTTATCTGGCGACCCGCCCCGTCGATCCGCAGCGCCTGGTAACCGAGGGAACGCTCAATCGCATCGGGCTGGTGGACGAAGTCGCCCGCGTCGTCGAGTTCTTCGCCGGGCCGCTGGGCGCGTTTGTGACGGGCCAGGCGCTGCGCGTCGATGGGGGAGCGCAACTCTGGCCCGCATGAGGTTGCGGGTCCGGTCGCTCATAACGCCGCCGTCGCCCGCCTCGGCCTTGCTCCGGCGATGATGGAGGAGATTTGCGAGTCGTGCGTCCACGGCGTCGATACCCACTTCGACGATTCATCCGCCCCTTCTGCGGCTTGAGCCAGACGCGGCCGTGTCATACGATGCGTCGATGGACTACGACTGGAAACAGAAACAACTCATCATCCCGATGCACAACAACGCCGTTGCTTTCATTAAGCTGACGGACTGATCGTAGTTCGGCTTCTCCTCACGACACCACAATTCCTCCGCAGATTCAAAGGACAATTTTATGGCGACCGCTACTCCCGAAATCCGGCCTCTCACCGCTGCGGCGTTTCGCACTCCCGAAAAGTTCACCGAATTCTGTCGCAATGGCGGCCAGCCGCTGGGCGGCGTCGTTGACGGCGAGCAGATCGCCGGTTCGATGAATGTAACGTTCCAGACGATCGATCCCGGTTCCCAGGAAGTGCTCGCGACCGTGAGTGAAATGGGAGAAGCCGAGGTCGCGCGGGCCGTTGCCGCCGCCCAGCGGGCCTTCGATGGATTGGGGGCCAAGTCCTGGCGCAACGCCGACGTTGAGGAGCGGATCAAGCTGGTCAACCGGCTCGTGGAGCTATGCGATCGTGACCGGGACGTGCTGCTGGCCTGCGAAATTCGGGACGGCGGCAAAGTGTCGGAACTGGCGGAGGGCGACTTCACGCAGATCCGAGAGTGTGCCGAGTATTTCAGCGGCGTGGCCCGGCGGACAAAGATGGGCGACGGGGCGTCAATGAACGTCGCCCCCGGTGTCGAGGGCTTCACTTTCCGCGAGCCGTGGGGCGTGGTCGCCGGGATCATCCCTTGGAACTACCCCATCGTGCTGACCTCCTGGTTCATGTTCCCGGCCCTGCTCGCCGGCAACACGATCCTGATCAAGCCGGCGGAAGACACGCCGCTCTCGGCCCTGTACATCGGCAAGCTGGCGCAGGAAGCGGGCTTCCCGCCGGGAGTGATCAATGTGCTGCCCGGCCGCGGCGAGATCACGGGCCACTCGATCGCCGAGCATCCTGGTGTGCGCTACATCTCTTTTACCGGCTCGCCGGGCGTCGGCCAGGCGATCCTCCGCACCTGCGATCGCCACGGCACGCGAATGAAGCGCGAACTGGGCGGTAACGGCGCGGCGATCGTGCTGGACGATGCCGATCCCGAACTGGTCGCCCGGCTAATTGGCAAGTATACCAACCAGCACTACGGCCAGACCTGCTGCACGATTCATCGCATCTTCGTGGACAAGAAGATCGCCAACGACTTCATCGATGCCCAGGTGGAATTCTTTAAAGGGCTTAAGATTGGGTACCAGGCCGATGAAGGCACTCAGCTTGGGGCCGTCATCAACCCGACGCAGCGCCGCCGAATCCTCCAGGCCGAGCAGGAAACCGTCGCCCGCGGGGCCACGGCGCTGCTCCCGGGCGGCGACGCCACGGTTGCCGGAAAGAACGGCTTCTATCTCAAGCCCTCGCTCTATCGCACCGAGCCGGGCCTCAACGTGAATCCTGCCGAAGTGTTCCACACCTACGCCACAATCTGCCCGGTTTCTTCCGCCGAAGAAGCGCTCCAGTTGGCGAACAGTTCGCCCTACGGCCTGGGATCGAGCGTTTGGACGAAGGACATCAAGCGCGGCGTGGCTCTTGCCAAGCAATTCCGCGACGGCACGGCACAGATCAATTGCCACAACTCGATTGCCTATGGGCTTCCCTACGGCGGGCAGGGTATCTCCGGCGGCCCCGGCGGCGGCGTCAACTGCGAAGAGACGTTCCTGGACTATACGCAGGTGAAGGCGGTGTACGTTGCGGATTATCCAGGAGCGTAAAACGGCTGCAGCGCAAGGGATTGGGAAAACCTAATCCCTTGCGAAAGGTTTTGTCATTTTCAGTATTTGTGACTGGACTTGGCCGCGCGCGAGTTGCGTGCGGTAGACGTCCAGCGAGAGCATCGGCGGGCGGAACAATAGTCGCTCTGCGGGAGTTCAAAATGCGCTCATGCGTCGCAACCGTGCTGGCACTTGCTGGGTTGATTTTCGCTCCCGGTGCTTTCGCTGAGCCGCCCGATCTGATTCTGCACCACGGCAAGCTCGCTACGGTTGATAAGCAGTTTACGCTTGCAGAGGCGATTGCGATTCGCGGCGATCGGATCGTCCAGGTGGGTACGAACGAGGAGGTTCTGAAAAACAAGGGGGAGGGAACCAGGCTAATCGACCTGGCAGGCCAACTGGTGCTGCCAGGCCTGATCGACAGCCATGTCCACCCGACCGGCGCCGCGATGCACGAGTTCGACCATCCAATTCCCGACATGGAGTCGATGGCCGATGTTCTGGCCTACATCAAATCGCGAGCACAGGCCCTGCCAGCGGGAAGCTGGATCAGCGTCCGACAGATCTTTATCACACGCCTGCGCGAGCAGCGTTATCCGACGAAGGCCGAGCTTGACGCCGCCGCGCCCTTGCATCCCGTGATCTTTTCGACGGGACCAGACGCGATGCTCAATTCGTTGGCCCTGAAAGAGGCTGGGATCGATAAAGACTACCGACCGGCGGGGGAGGGCATCGTCGATAAAGACCCACAGACCGGCGAGCCGACCGGCCTCTTGCGGTCGGTGAGCGTTAATACGAAATCGTCCGGCAAATCCGCCACGGCGGCTGAGAGGCTCGACCGCCTGGAGCAACTGTTCCGCGACTACAACGCGGTGGGTTTGACGACGGTTGCCGACCGCAACAGTTCGCCGGGAGCGCTCGAGCAATACGCAAAGCTGAAGGCCGCGAATCGCTTAAGCGTGCGAATGCGCGTCTCGCACGGCGTGGACGTGGGCGGCCGGATCAGCGCAATCCAGGACAAGATTCGTGAAGTCGCCCGCCATCCGTTGCGAAAGAGCGATCCCTTGCTGCAAATCGTCGGCATCAAGTGCTTTCTCGACGGCGGCATGCTCACTGGCAGCGCCTACATGCGCCAGCCCTGGGGAGTGAGCGACATCTATCTCATCCGCGATCCGCAGTACCGCGGAGTCCTGAAGATCGAGCCAGACAAGCTCAGCGCCATCGTGAAGACCACCGTCGAGGAAGGGCTGCAGTTCACGGCTCACAGCGTGGGCGACGGCGCCGTGCATGCGCTGCTCGATGCCTATGAAGAGACAAACAAGACGACATCCGTTCGCCCGACGCGCCCCTGCATCACCCATTGCAACTTCATGAGCGCCGAGGCGATCGAGCGAATGGCCCGCCTGGGCGTGGTGGCCGATATCCAGCCCGCCTGGCTTTATCTCGACGCTCGCACGCTGTCAGCACAGTTCGGCAACGACCGGTTGCGGTATTTCCAGCCGCTCAAGTCGGTTTTTGAGGCCAACGTGATCGTCGGGGGTGGATCGGACCACATGCAGAAAATTGGCTCGCTGCGCAGCATCAATCCCTACAATCCGTTCCTGGGCATGAGCACCACGCTCACCCGCACTGCCCGCTGGTTCGGCAGGCCATTGCATCCCGAAGAAGCTCTCAGTCGCGAGCAGGCGATTCGCTTCTACACGGTTAACAATGCCTACATCCTCGGGATCGAGGACCAGGTCGGCTCGCTCGAACCTGGCAAACTGGCTGACTTGATCGTGTTGGATCGGGATCTGCTGACATGTCCGGTTGAAGACGTCAAGGACGCGCAGGTCGTCGCGACGTACCTGGGAGGCAAGCTGGTGCACCCTCAACCCAAGCCGTAGTTGATGCCTGAGCCACCCCCGCGGCGCCTCTCCATCAGCAACGTCGGAAGCCCTTCCAGATGAGCGACATCGAAGCACGGGACGAGCACGAGCCTGGCGCCAACCCCGAGTCCGCGCCACCTTGTGCTTTGCTCGCCGTGCGTAAAAAGGCGACGCCCTGGATGAAGCGCGCGGGCAGGAAGCGTTCGCGGAGCATGAGGTCGATTTCGGTAAGGAGAAGCGCGCGGTGTACACTCTGCCATCACGCTCTGGGCGCTGGTTTCCCGAGTCTTCTTTGCGGCGGAGCAGCGCAGCGGCAAGGCGGCCATGCTGCGCGTCGCGGCGCTGTGGGCTTTGTTTTCATTCCCGAGTCCTGCGGATTCAAGGCGGTCAGGAAAACTGCCAGGATGTGGAGACGACTGTCGTCACGACGAGATTCAATCGGCTTGCAACTCGCCTGCTTGTTCGGCCCGCGACAGTTCCTTGCCGAATAGTGCGCGCTCGGCTTCGCGCCGCAAGAGTTCGTTTTCCATCCACGGGGACCACCAGGCCGGCGGCGGATCGCCTTCACCGGGAAAACTGTCGTGAACGATCCGCAGCCCGGCCAGGTACGCCAGACGCGCCGCGGCCCGGTCTCCGCGGTACACCTCGTTGATCGCCTGGCCAAAGTAAACTAGCGTGCGCAACCACGGGTTCCTCGGAGGCCCCGTAGTGAGATCCAAGGCCTGTTGGAAGTGGGCTTCGGCTTCTTCATAAAGCCCTAGGCGCATCGCCAAGAGCCCCTGAGTTTTATGAAAGAGCGACTGCGAATGTGGTCTGTCGCCGAGCTTCTCCAGGTAGGATTTGGGCATCACGTCCCGGATTCTGGCCCAGTCTTTATCGGACGGATGGGGAGACAGCAGCAAGGTCGTATCGGCTTGAGGGCCGAAATAATGCGTCGGCGCACGGAACCGCTCCAACATCGACTGGCACTGTGCCGCATATTCCTCTTGCCGGTCGAGGTACAGGTAGAGAGTGGCCAGATTCCGCGCGGCCACAATATCGCCCGGCGAGTTTTTCTGGCACTCTGTTAATTCTGCGATCGCTTCATCCCAACGCTGAAGAACTGCCAGGCAATCAGCGCGAACCACGCGCAAACGAGCAAATTCCGGCGACGGATTAGCGGCCAGTTCAATCTCGAGCTTCGCCAGGGCCTCATCCGGTTTGCCGCCCGCATACAATTTTATCGACTCTTGCCATATCTGAGTTGCCCGTGTCTGCCGTTCTAATTGTTGGCGCTGTTTCTCCTTGGCGGCGGCCTGGGCTTCGCGTTGCTGGTCTTCCGCGGTGATGATCCGCAGCCGCGGCGGCAGCGGGTCATCGGGCGGATCGCTCAGCGGGGGCCAGTCCCAGTCGAGGCCCAGACGTTTCAGTTCGCGGCGCAGGCCGCCGAGTTCGACCATGCACACCACGAGTTGATCTTCCGACCAGCAGATGACGCGACTGCCATCGGGCGAAAAGCACCAGGGATGAATGAGTTGAAAGTCGGGCAACTCCAACCGCCCTACTTCGCGCCACGTTCCGGCTTCCAGGAACCGCAAGACACCGGAGTCGTCGCACGCCACGGCCAACCGGCCGTCGGGAGAGACAATTAGGAAGTCGGCCTGTACTCCGCGGACGATGCTCCAATCGGCCGTCTGGAACAGCGTGCCGCCGCGGCTTAACGTAGTGACGAACAACCAGCGCCCATCGGGGCTGAACCTGGGCATGCCGCCGTCATTCATCAGATCGCGAACCTTTTGCAGCGTCCTTCCATCGTAGAGCGTCACCGTTCCGTTGCCGTGATCGCCGCAGACGATCCAGCGGCCATCGGGACTTACCGCGCAGTGCCGGATGTCGTTCTGTGCTTTGAGTTGGACCGTTTCGTACGTCTCTCTGCGTCGCAGAACCTGGAACCCCGCATTACTGAGCGGGATAACGATCGTTTTGCAGTCTGCCGAAGCGCCGGCGAAGTCGCCAGCCGAAACGCCGCCAATCGCTTGAAAAGGCTCGAGCCGCCATGGTTCTCCGTCCTGCTTGGGCCGCTTGAGTGGCCAACGCAGCAAGCCCGAGCGCCCGTAAGTAATCAGTGCTTGGTCGTCCGGCTCGAACGCCAGCGGACGGCACAGGCCACCGGGAGGATTCAGCCGCGCCACGCGAACACCGGAGGGCGCGTGAACCAACGAAAATCCCTGAATCTCGGCAGCCGCCAGCCAGGTTCCATCGTGACTGGCCGCCACGAAGCCCGTGGCTTTCGGGCCAAACTCCCGCAGGTAATGGGGCGACAATCGCCAGCGGCGAAGCATTTCTCCATCCGTGCCAAAGGACAGGAATCGTCCCGTTTCGTCCAGGTTCATCGTCACATCGGAAGCCTTGCTCATGACCTTCAGCAGCTCCCGCTGCGAGCCAAGCGACCACAGCATGACTAAACCGGTCCAATCCGTGCCCATGATCAATCGGCTGTCCGGAGTAAACCACTGACTCACCCCCAGATCGGTGAAGCCCGCGTAGCGGGCCAGCGGCGCCGGATCGTCGTCACGATAAAGCGTAACGCCTTTCCTTTGGTCGCTCACGGCAAACAGCCGGCCGCCGGGGTGCCAGGTCACCGATTCGATCGGCGATGCCTGGGGATATTCTCGTTGGACATCGCCAGTTTCCCAGTTCACCAACTGAATTTTGCCATCGACGCTGCCGAGCATCCAAGGATTGGCGGAAGAAACGCAACCGTTGTGGTACAACGTCAGAGGCCCTTGGCGCCGCTTTTGTACGGCGCCGTCCGCGACATGCCGTACTTCCCAACCCTGGGTCTGGCCAAGAGAGACGATTAATTTGCGGCCCCGATCAGCGAACTCTGCATAGCGTGCGCCTTGCATGCTCCAGAGTTGCCGCACCGGCCTCGCGTCAAGGTCCCACAGTTGCAGTTCGCCGTTGACCAGCAGTCGGGATAAGTAGCGACCGTCCGGGCTGAATTTGGAGCCGCCGAAGGCGGGCCGAGCGGCCGGGGGCAACTCGGCAATTCGCTGATCGTCCTCCATGCGGTACACGCGCATGGCGTTGCCGTGAGCGCTATTCACGTGTGCATAGCGAGTCTGCCGGGCATTGGACGTGGCCTGACTGCTCCCCGGAGGCCAACCGGGCCAACTGCGGTCCACAGTCAAGTCGGGCACCAGCAAAGCGCTGGCAGCTTCGGACCGCAACTCCGCCAGCAGCGCTGGGTCAATCGCACGCCCCTGTTGTTGGAGCTTGTCGAAGATCTGCTGGGCGTGCTGAATCTTGGCCAGCGCATCCACTTGTTGACCACTGCGACGGCTGCGGCGCGTCATGCGGGCATCGCTGATCAGCGCGCGAGCCAGCTCCAACTGCGCATCGAACTGAGCATTGCGAGCGAGTTCGGCCTTACTCGTAGCATCGGACTCCGCCATCACGGCCCGCGCGCCAATGTTTCGATAAACCACGGCAGCCACGAGGGAGCCTATCGTGGATATCAGCAACAGCGCCGCCACCGCGCCCGAGAGCATGGCAATGGTGCGATTGCGCCGGCACCACCGCCAGGCAAGCTCGGTGCGTGTCACGGGTCTGGCCGAGATGGGCTGATCCGTGAGATACCGCTCTAAGTCATCGGCCAGCGCTGCGGCGGATTCGTACCTCTTTTGCGACTCCTTCTCCAGACACTTCAGGGCGATCGTTTCCAGATCGGCGGGCGTTGTATTGACCAGCCGCCGCGGCGCCAGCGGCTCGTCGAATTGCACCTTGCGAAACAGTTCCGCCAGGCTGCTAGCGTGAAACGGAGGTCGGCCTGTCAACAATTCATAAAGAATGGCGCCCAGAGCATATACATCGACGGCCGGACCGGCGTCCCGCGAGCGGCCCTCGGCCTGCTCCGGCGCCATGTACTGTGGCGTCCCCAAAATCATGCCGGTAGCCGTCGCACCCTGATCGACCTCCTGCCGTTTGGCCAATCCAAAGTCTGTGATCTTGGGTGCGCCCCCAGGCGTCAGGAGGATATTGGCCGGCTTAAGATCCCGGTGCACGACGCCACGCTGATGCGCATACTGCACCGCCCGCGCCAAGGTCTCCACCATTCGGGCAGCGTCGCGGGGCGGTTGCGGCACACCCGCGATTTGCTGCGCCAAGGTCCCGCCCTCGATGTATTCCAGGCAGAAATACGGAAGCCCTTCATGCTCTCCCACGGCGTGGATCTGCACAATATTCGGGTGCTGTAGCTGCGCGACGGCCTGGGCCTCGGAGAGAAATCGCGTGACCGCCATCTCGCTCGCATGCTGACCCGCGAGGATCATCTTCAGCGCCACCGTTCGGCCAAGCCCGTCCTGAAGCGCCTTGTAGACGACGCCCATCCCGCCGCGGCCAAGTTCTCCAAGAATCTGGTAACCCGCAATGTTGACCGCAGAATCGCTCTTTGCGGGATTGCGTTCCGCAACAGCGATTGTTTCCCCCAGCCGGCCTGCTTCACTCGCCGACTCTTCGGTAGGGAACGGAGATGGCGTGAATGTGGCCGTTGCGGGCGCGGTACTGGCAGGAGTCGCCTCGGATAAGGAATTGCGCTGCCGAGGTTCGAGGACCGTAGGATCAAGATTCTCGGACGTCATAAAGCTCCGACCTCCCTCGTCCGCTGACTTTGAGGGTCCGAAACATCGCTACGCCAAACCGATTATCACCCGCACAATTCCCCCCGGAAAGACATAAACGCCAGTGTATTGATTAAAAGTTGCCTACCGACGAAGTCGCTGCCTTACAACACGGACAAGGCGCTCATTCTCATGCCGCCCGATCCGCCGCGCGTCGAAGTGAAAATCCACGAGTACCTCGATTCGCAGAGTGTCCTGGGTGGGAAAATTACTAAAGTCCCAGCGCGGGCCAGGTTGAGCCAGAGCGTCATGACAGGCTTGTTGCACCCTTCCGTAGGGGCGGGCACGTTGCAGATCGACGAGGCCAGTCTGCAAATCATGTCGTGCCGCCTAGTTAGCCAACCACGGCGCCCCGTGCGCAACGTGCGCAACGTGCGTTGGTTCATGCGACTAATTCGCTGCGAATTCCGAACGATCCTGCGGAAGTAACAATCGTAAACCACCCCGCGCAACTCTAAAAAACAACCGAGAGTTTCCGGCGAGAACCTACCGGCGGGCGTGAGCGGGGCAGCCAACGGGCAACGCGTGTCGCGCGGAGAGTGAGACTTTGAGACTGGTTGCAAGCGGGTCCGCAGTTGCAACTTCGTGCCAGAACCGGCGATAGAACGCAAAAAAGGCCGGCGCCCCAGACGCTGGCCTCTCGTATAACCCGTGGGTAGCCAATTTCGCTACCGAGAAAACAAGTTGTGTGCCGGCAACCCTCTTCTATCTGTACGTGGGCGTAGTCGAGAGCAAAGATTGGACCGTTCTGATTCGCAATCGCCGGCTTCGGCCCTCGGCAAAGGTGATGGATGAAGCGCCAAGCAAATTCCCGAGGATCGGAAGCGTCTACTTCGGGCGTCAGGGACGTCAACTGCTGCATTGCGCATCCCGTTTCGCCCTGCTTGTAAAAGGAATAGGCCGCCGCGACGGTTCATGCATATGCCATTTCCTTGGCGGATTTTTCGCTGGCTAGCGCCCGCGCCTCTCTGCTTCTTGAGCCTTGGCATCGTTCGCCTCGGCCGCCAATCTCCCACGACCAAAAAGAAGTTTTTGCTTGCCATTTTTGGGGCCTGCGGTAAGATGGGCGTTTGCAACCGCGGGTTGATTGAGGCCACCACACAACCATTGCGGTAAGGAGTCCATACCTCGGGGTGAAGTATTCTACTTGGTCCGAGTTGAAAGGAGTTCTCGCGATGAAAGAGTTGAACCAGGGTTGGAGCGCCGATGTTGACCGCGGTCCCGATTGGTTGCTTGTCCGGCTCCATGCACCCAACCAGGAACTTGAAAAAGACGCGCATTTGGCGGAGGGGTTGCTATCGCTGCTCAAAAAACACCTGGTGCGGCGCATGGTGCTGGAGCTAGACGATATTGAACGCCTACAAGGCGATTTGGTGGACGAACTAGTGGACCTGCACGACCGCGTTAATCGCGAAGGGGGCGTGCTTCGAATTTGCGGGCTTTCGGATGAGAGCCAACAAGCATTGCGGGGCGGCCAACACAACGCGCAGTTCCCTGTCTATCGTGATCGGCGCGAAGCCGTAATGGCGCCCCGCGTGCGCTTTGACAAAGCGCATAGCTGAAGCATTTTCCGGCAAGCCAGATACTCGCGCCAGGCGCCGAAGCAGTTTGGGAGTACGCGGCGACGGTGCCACGCCCCACGAATTCCTTATCTCCACGCGACGCTCGCCCCCGCATTCGCGACCTGAGCCTGATGGGCGTCTTCACGCCTTGCCAGGTCGCTTCGCGCATTCGTTCGGCTTGTTGCGTGCACCAAGGGCCTTCGACTTTGGCCCAATCTTTGCAAACTATTGTCCGTCGCGTCTAACGGGGAGTGTGTATGGTGGAACATTGGATCGTGATTAGCCGCTTGCTGTTGGCCGCTTTGTGTGGCGCCGCCGTGGGTTGGGAGCGCGAATGGCACAAGAAGTCAGCGGGGTTGCGCACCCATATGCTGGTCGCGCTGGGGGCCGCGTCGTTCACGCTCGGCGCGGTGCGGTTCGTGGAAAATCCACCCGACGGGGCGGACAGTCTTGACCTCGACCCCACGCGGGTCGTGCAAGGCATTGTCGGGGGCATTGGTTTCTTGGGCGCCGGGGCGATCATGCAGTCGCGCGGCTCGGTGGAAGGACTGACCACCGCCGCGGGCATCTGGGTCATGGGCGCCATTGGCGTGGCCTGCGGATTGGGCTACTACGCCATCGCCCTGGAAACAACGGTGCTCACCGTGTTTATTGTGGCCGGACTGGGGTACTTCTCGAACAAGTTTCCTCACTCTCCCAACGCCCAGAACCCCGACTGACCTTGCTCGCCGCAGGCACTCTGCGGTATAAGGCCGCGGGGTCAGCGCTTTCGATTCGGGACAGAGCTTGGCATGGGCGCGAGAATTCGCAAGACTGCGTGGGCGCGGGCATTTGGACTTGCATTCATTCTTGTCGGGATTCCGCACGCCTGGGGGCAGTATCCGCCAGCGCCGCCTTCATATCCACCGCCCCAACCAGTCGCCAACGTGTACGATCCGCACGTCCACGCGGGTCCGTGGGACCCCCGGATGAATTATCCGCCTCCGCCCGCATACAACGTCCTTCCGCCACCTCAACCCGAGGCGCTATTCACGCCGCCTCCGCCAGAGCTTGTTCCCTCGGACAGCCCGGCGCCGCTCAACGAAATCTTGGCGCCGGGCGAACTGCCGCCGCCGGCCGCGGAGTACCATTTCTTCGACGCGGGCTACTGGTTCCCGACGGACGGGTGGAGCAACAGCTTTGAAATTGGCATCAACGGCAGCACGGGCAACGCCGACACGTTTAGCATGCGCACCGGCGCCCACCTGCAACGCACGGTCAACGTTTCCACCTTTACGCTGGACGCCAAGTACGCCAAGACTTTGTCGCATGGATTCGAGACGCAACACAATGCGCTGCTGAATTCCAACGTGGAATCGGACTTGGGCGACTCGCCTTTCACCACCTTCTTCAAGACCAGCCTGGAATACGACGAATTCAAGGCGTTCGATTTGCGGACGGCCATGAACGTGGGTATCGGTCTCTACCTGGTCAAGGCGGAAGACGCCAAATTCATTGTGCGGTTTGGTTCCGGTGTCTCGCGCGAGCTAGGCGGGCCGGAAGACCGCTACGTTCCGGAAGCGGTGTATGGGATGGAGTTTGACCGCCGCCTGACCAAGCGGCAAAAACTCTATGCCACGTTCGACTACTTTCCCGACTGGACCGACTACGGCGACTACCGCCTGGTAACCAACGCCGGTTGGGAGTTTCTGCTGGACGCGGAATCCAACCTGAGCCTCAAGCTGGGCGCCATTGATCGCTACGACAGCACGCCGCACGGCCGCAAACCCAACGATCTTGACTACTCGCTCCTGCTGCTATGGAAACAGTAGGGTGGGTCAAGCCGTGCGCCGACCCACCATCTGCACATCGTCGGCGCACGGCTTGACCCACCGTACGAAATTACGAAACGACTAAAACTTACGGCGCGGGGTAGAGATTGGCGAATAGTTCGCGGTCGTCGGCTTGATCGAACTGGCCGACGCAAGCCTGGGCTTGAGCATACAGCGCGGAAGCTCGGGCGTGTTCCCCCAGCAAAGCATACGCGCGGGCGGCGCATCCGTAGGCAGTGGCGCGGTCGAACGGGGTTTGCTCGTCGCCCGTTTCCTGACCCAGTGCCAGGCAGCGCTCGGCATGGCGGACTGCCGCCTCGGGGAAATTGGCGACCGCATAGGCCGTGGCCAGCAGGCATTGCGCTCGCTGATGGTTTAACGGCGCCCCCACGCGCAGCCAATGGTGGCACGACGCATGGGCGGCGTGGATCATGCGCTCCAGGTCTTCCGCCGTGTGCGACTCCGCCTCGATCAGGTCCCACGCCAGATTATTGCACTCGATGGCGAACCAGCGGTGCGCTGGCAACGGATCGAAGGGGGGTGGTTTCATGGGCATAACTTCAAAAAAGGAGCTGCTGCTTGGGGGAATGGCTCGTTTCCGCCTCCCCGGGCCATGCGGGCAACACCGCGACGCGCGGTACCTGGCGTCGTAGCTCGGCGTGAAATCGCCGCGCCACTTCGGGTGCGAAAGTGTCGTCGGGGGTGTGGGTAAAGAAGAACGGCGTCAGACCGCTCTCGATCCAACCCGCCACCACGACCGCCCATTCTAGGATCCAAGGAGTGATCGCGTCCACATCGTTCCGTCCGATGAGCCGCACCAGCGGGTTTTGCCCTGTCGCGGTGAGGCGGTGCGGCGACTGCGGTTTGCGACGTTGCGCCCCGGCCTCGGCCTCATCGTTGGGCGCGGCGGAAAACAACGGCCGACTGTCGAGCAGCACTCGGTCGATGGCCAAGTCCCGCAAGAGCGCATCCAGGCGTTGCTCCGTGTCGCCTTGATCGAAGAAGTCGCGATGACGCACTTCCAGTGCGTAAGGGAACTCACGCGGCAGGCCGCGCAAATAACGTTCCAGCGCGGGCCATTCGTCGCGGCCAAAATTCGGCGGCAATTGCAGGAACGACGGCCCCAATCGGCCGGCCTCGGCCAGGACCGAGAGCACGCCGAAAAACTCCCGCGTTTCCGCTTCGGCGCCTGTCAGACAATGTTCATGGCTGATCGCGCGGGGGAATTTCAGGGCGAAACGAAAACCGTCCGCCGAGTCTTCGGCCCAGCGCTGGATGGTCTCGCGACCGGGCAGTCCGTAGAAGGTGCTGTTACCCTCGACGGTGTTGAACACCCGTGAGTATTGCCGCAGCCAATCCTGGCGCGGCGCCCGCGCCGTGAAGAGGGTCCCTTTCCAACGCTTGGAAGCCCAGACCGGGCAGCCGAGATAATAGGACGTGTTACGGTTGAATTCATTGGCTGGCACGGCCTGCGCGCGCATGGGTCGGTGCTACTCCTCGCGATCGCGCCGGCGGCGGTCGAAAAGTCGGCGTAGCGGTCCGCGGCGTCGGTCCGGCTCTACTCCTTCTTCGTCCTGGTTCTTGGCGCGCATGTCGTTTGACGTTTCGTCGTCGTGCGGCGGTGGGGGCGGAAGCGCCTCGCCCGTATCGCCCAGGCCGTCGTCAAACCGCTCCAAACTCCCCGGGCTTCGCGCAGCGCGGCGTTCGGCGCGCCGGTCGCGAATGCGCGCCAGTGTATCCGAGAGCGTCTCGGCCAACTCTTGCGTCGTATCGCGCGCCAGCGGTAGAAAGTCCTGCGCAAGATCGACCATGCCGCCCTCCACGACACCGCCGGTTTGTTCCGGATTCTCGCTCACTAGATTCGCAAATTGCCGCACCAGTCCTTGCTCGGGAGGAAAGGCCACCTTGGGGTCGTCCAGCGTGCCCGTCACCGCCAGCGCGATCGACTTGCCCGAAAGCCGCTGCGCCACGGGGCCGTCAAACGCCACATCCAGCGCCATCGGCACATCGACCCGCAGATCCAGGCTCTTGTCCAACCCCACGTAGCCCGAGGTGCGAATCAACAGCGTCGGCGACACTTCCGGCAACCCAAATGCCAAACCCTCGTGGTACACGCGCCGGTCGCGTAGCTCAAACTGCACCCGCGACTCGTCGGCAATGCGCACGCGAGTCGGCATTTTTGAGCCAAGCAGACTCGCCACTTTGTCGGCAATCGCTTGCAATAGTTGGTTCTTAAGTCCCGTCTCGACCGAGTGCATATCCAAATGGCCCGCAACAAAAGCCGTGGGCGTGCCGGGGGCTTGCGCCGCGTCGCGGTCCAGCGGAAGGCGGAACTCGTGGATTGCCAGCGACGCCTCGCCTTGGACCCAGGCGGAATTCGCGAGAATGGGAGCGATCAACTGCAAGCCGTTGTCGCACATGCCCGGTGTTAGTTGCTTGTGGTCCAGCGGTTGAAACGGTTGAACCAAAAGCCACCGCGCGTCATCGACATACTTGATGTCCACCGTCGCATTCACGCCGTCGATGTCCACCAGCGGATCTTCGACACCGGCGCGGCGCAGCACCACCGCGGCGTCGTGCAACTCGGCGGTCAGTTCGGGCTTGCGGGCCGGGTCCTCACGTTCCCCGGTCGCGGTCGGTTTCTTGGTTGCGCCCGGCTCCTCGGAACCAATGCCTTCGAAATTCCAACCACTGGGAGAGGCCACCAACGTGACGTGAGGCTGGTCGATAATGAACCGCCCCAGCCGTTTCGTGGAGAGCGCGATCTCCCACCAGGGTCGCGCGGCGCGGATGCGGTCTACCGTCAGCAGTGGCCCCCCTTGGGGAGCATCAACGCGCACCTGGCGCAGCTCCAGCGGCGCGAACCAGCCGAACGAGGCACCGCCCACGTCGGCCCGCACGTTCTCGCGCTCGGCGACGGTGTTCACCAGCCAGTCCCGCACGGGCGGATTCTGAGCGACATAAGGCGCAGCGGCCACGATGGCCAATATCATGACAAGGACCGCCACCACGGCGCGGCGCCAACGGCGTGGGCGGTTTTTTTTTGACGAGGCGGTAGGTTGAGCAGCGTCGGACATGCGCACAGGTGTGAATCAAAAGAGGGACGCGGACCAATGTCTTTCTATTATAGGACCCGAGCCACCCGCGTTGGCCAAAGGTTTGCCGTCGAAGTTCGACAATTTTTTCGGTCCCAATCCTGCTCTACTTCGGAACCTCGCCAATAAATGCAGTCGTGCGAAATCCGCGTCAACAAAAAACATGAAGACAGGGCGCCAGAAAAAAGAAGTGCGTTCGCCGCTAGGCGTAAATATTTCGGCAAGTGGGCGCCGTCTGGCGGACGGAACCTTCCGCCAGCGCCGCGTCATGGAGGTTCGACGCAAAGAACGTCCCGCTCGGCCAGCGAGACCTATCAACGGTTCACAATCTTGGGATGAAGGGCGGCCGCGATCGTCCGTCAGGTCGGCCTGAATGGCGCGCTACAGCCATTTGGCCTCGCGGTACCAGGCGGCGGTCTGGCGCAGACGTTCCTGTAAGGAGACCGTGGGCGTGAATTCCAGATCTCGGAAGGTTTCGCTCGGCGAACAAGCCCACGAGGCAGCGGCCGCCTCAGCCACTTTATCAAGGCTCAGCAGCGGGATTCCCAGCCCCAGGCGCGCCATCCCCTGATTCGTCGCCGCCACCGCCATTGCCGCGGGCTTGGGAATGGGCAGCACTGGTGCGAACGGTCGATTAATTTCTCGCCGCACCATGCGGCCGAGTTCGGCATACGTCGGATATTGGTCCAGGCAGGCAAAATAACAACCCCGCCCCGGCTCGCTGGAATCCGGCTCGGGCGAAACGCGGCGGCCTTGCCGCGCCGCGCGAATCAGCAATTCGACGAGGTCGGCCACATGGATGACCGAGAGTGGCGGCGTGCGAAGCCCCAGCACCGGATGAAACCGCCAGTACCGGATCGTCTTAAAGATCGCCAGCGAAGCGCGGTCGCGCTCTCCTAGCACTACGCCCGGCCGGACAATGGTCACCGGCATGTTCGCGGCATGCGCGGCAACGTGCTTTTCGCCTTCGTACTTGCTGCGGCCGTACTGGGAAATGGGATTGGGCGGATCGGCCGGTTGCCGCACTTCGCCGCGGCGCGTGGGACCAGCCGCGGCCACGGACGAGACAAGGACGAAGGTGGGCGGCGATTCGCGCGAGGCGCACGCCAGGGCCAGGTTGCTGGTCAACTGCGCGTTAACGCGGTGCAACTCGCCGGGTCGGCGCTCGGCGAGCGCCCCCGCCACGTGGTACACCGCGTCGATCCCGTGCAGCGCCCGATGGACGGCGTCGCCATCGTCCAAGCCCGCGCGAACGATTTCAACCTGGGCTTGCTCCAAGAGCGCTGTCGCCGACGTCGAGCGAACCAGGCAGCGGACGCGATTGCCGCGGGCGACCAGCGCCTCGGCCAAGTGTCCGCCGACAAACCCCGTCGCTCCGGTAATAAGTACATTCGCCATAGCACACTATTTTAGGCGCCCAGGTCTCGCGGCGCCACGAATGGTTTAGCGGTTCAAGAGCGAAATAAACGTGGGGCAGGCAACCTGCCTACCATTCTTCTGTTTTTTTGGCCGGCGGGATCAGCAATTCCAACGTCGGACGTTCGTCTCCTGATAGTTTGGGAAGCGGCGAAACCGCACGCGATATCGCTTGCGGTTTCGCTGCACCATACCTCGAATGTGATCCGTTACCTCAAAGTTTGGAACCACTGAGGATGCCTGCCTGCGGGAATCCAACCCGCTACGGTTCAGGATCATGGCTTGTAAAACGGCGCGAGATGAAACAGGATGTGGAGCATTGTTTCTCGCTTCGCAATTCTCTCTTACACGCCTTTCGCCATGCCTAGGAAGAACGTTTACGGTTTCGTCTTGCTGTTGTGTGGTGTCCTCGGGGCGGGGGTCTTGCCCGCCGAAGAGAATCGCGCCGCCAAACGTAATGCGAAAACGGCATTCCTCGATGCGGCCGAAGCTGGCGCCGATTTTATCTACCAAGGCGAATATGGCGGGTTCCAGGGCCTTTGGGGCTATGGGCCGGAGGTTGGCTTGCAGGTCATCGCACGTGGCGACGGTCAGTTTGAGGCCGCTCTCTATGGCGGCGGCTTGCCCGGCGCCGCCTGGGACGGCAAGACCGTCAGCCAACTTGCTGGCGAGCGCGACGGCCAGACTCTGACGCTGAAGAACGAGCAGGCCCGGATTGTATTGACCCCCGGACGCGGCGTGATTTACGACGCGTCGGGCCGCGAGACAACAAGGCTGATCAAAGTGCGGCGCGTCAGCCGCACGTTGGGCGCGTTGCCGCCGTATGGCGCGACGGTGCTGTTTGACGGAAAGCACGCGGAGCGGTTCGACTCGGGCGCCAAGATCGACGGCGGCCTGCTGGCGGAAGGCGCCCGCACCAAGGAGCCGGTCGGAGACTTCTATCTCCATTTGGAGTTTCGGTTGCCGTTCATGCCTTACGCGCGCGGTCAAGGACGGGCGAACAGCGGCGTTTACATTCAACAGCGGTACGAAGTGCAAATCCTCGATTCCTTCGGATTGGCGGGAGAAGTGAACGAGTGCGCCGCGCTGTATCGTCAAACGGGGCCGCGGGTCAACATGTGCCTGCCGCCCCTGACGTGGCAAACGTACGACATTTTCTTCCATGCCGCGCGCTGGGACTCCCAGGGCGAGAAAATTCGCAAAGCCCGCATTACCGTGCTGCACAACGGCGTGGCGGTTCACAAACAGCACGAGATCGAAAACAAGACCGGAGCGGGCAAGGCCGAGTCCGCCGAGCGGTTGCCGATTTTGCTTCAGAACCACGGCGACCCGGTGCGTTTCCGCAACCTTTGGATGACCGCCGTGGCGCCGGAGCCAGTCCCGACTTACGTCGCGCCGCCCGCGTGGCGCCCGGTGCGTTCGGTCCCGTTTTCGTCGTGGGTACGGTGAACGCGCGGTGATTTGCGAGGATCGGCCAGTTTTTACGCGCTCGGGGTCTTGGATGAAGTATGCTTCTTGAAGGGGCGCCCCCGTTGCCGGCGCCGCCGAAACGCACTTCCGCGAGTTCCTCGTGCTGTTCCTCGCATTCTTTGTGACCGTCGCCATGGGGAATGCGGGCCTGGGCTATGCCTCGTTTGTCGTGCTGCGCCGGCGCCTGGCTCAGGACGCGGGAACGCAGAGGCTGCAACCGTCCAACGACGCTCGTCCGAACCGGGGCGCCGGGGAATAAGTCGATATACTTGGGAACGGCCGAATACCATGCCAGCGGCTGATTTGCGGGAATCGCTTGATGGCTCGTTCCCGGCGTCGCACGAAAACGCGACCCTGGCGCCCGGCGCCGGACGCACCAAGCAAAGACAATCCACACTGGCGCAAATCGCCCGCGATAGTTTTGCCGCAACGTCGGTCGAAGCGTTGTTCTTTCACGCTGCGCGCCTCCTGGCGCAAAACCTGGATCACGAATACGCCGCAACTGCGTATTGCCAGAATGGCGGGTTTTCGCTTCGGTGGCAATGTTGCGATCACCTTGCCGATACCTTGCCCAAAGTTGAATACAGCACGCGGTCTCACGACCCGGCGGCGTCCCTCTGGGCATACGCGATGGCGCAGGATCAGCCCTTCGTGCTGGTGGACCTTGACCACGATGCACGCCCGGACGCCGCGGCGCTGCGCGAGGCAGGGGCAGCGTCCGGGGTGATTGCGCCGGTCCTGGCCCGATCGTCGCCGCGCGGCGCCATCGGAATGTTTAGCACGCGCGCCAGGTCGTTCACCCAAGAGGATTTGACGGTTCTCGATTCCGCGGCGGTGCTGTTGGCTTCGTCCGCGGCCCGTTGCGACGCCGAGCAAGCGCTGGCCGAGCAGACGCGATTCCTGGCCGAAGTCGATAATCTCGACGGTCTGGTGGCGGTAGTTTCTCCCGTGGGGATCGTGGAGAACATCAACGAAGCGTGCCGCTGGCTCACCGGCTTCGCCGACCACGAGGTGCGAGGGAAACCCTTTTGGCAATCGCTGCTTTCCGAGCCGTGGGCCGCGGAAGTTCAAGACGCCTTGGATCGCTTGCGGCAGGGCGAAGCAGCGACCCGGCTGGTTGCGCCGCTCCGCACGCGTGGGCGGCCAACTCGGAAAGTCGCCTGGACCTTTACCATCGTCCAGCATGAAGACGGACGAATGAGAGCGGCCGTCGCGCATGGAATCGAAAGGCCAGCCGATGGACGGGAGCTTAACCCGGCCTTATCGTCCCCGGCGCTTGCCGAGAAGAATCGGGTCGTGCTGTCGCGTTTGGAGCAATGCCTGCGCGATGGCTGCCTGCCGTCGCGGGAGCTGTTGGACGAACTACTGGAGTTGCGGCAGATCGAAGAAAATACGCCGCTCACGGGGCCGGAACGTCGATCACGGGTTCGGCGGCCTTACCCGTATGTGCAACAAATCGCGCCGTGGAACGGCCATCGATTGCCCCACGGTCGCGCGTTCTTCGACGTGCGCTGCCGCGATATTGCGGCGAGCGGGTTTTCGTTCTTCCTGCCGCGCAAGCCGCACTTCGAGCGGCTGGTGGTCGCGCTGGGCGCCGATCAACATAAGGCGCACGTACTGGCCGAAGTGCGTCACGTGACTCCCTTCGACGCCGACGGCCACAAGACCTACCTGGTCGGCTGCGAGTTTCTGGCGCGGGTGTACTACTAGCGCCGCGTCAAGCGTCTGGTGGTGCAATGCGACTTCCGCATGGCGGCCGGGGCCCGCGCGCCGTGAAGCTGTGTCGCCGCTCCATTACGTTGCATTGCCGGGGCAAGGCGAGTACCTTGACGGACGTCGTGTTGTCGTCTCCATTTGCCGTTGCCGTGTATGGACCCTCGCTCCGAGCCGCCCTTTGCCGACCCCTACGTCTCTCCCCAGGCGCCGCCCAAACCTTCGGCGCCGTCGCGTGAATTACAGTATCTGCGCGCGTGGCAGTACGTGTTTGATAGCTCGCAGTGGGCGTTGAACCTGCTATTCGGCGTAATCGCGATGATCGTGCCCGTCATCGGCCCGATACTCGTGAACGGCTATCAGTTCGAGGTGCTCGAGGGGCTGCACCGCAGCGGTGGCAGAACTTACCCCGACTTCAACTTGGAGCGATTTGCCGATTACCTGGTCCGCGGCGTGTGGGTGTTCCTGGTTGCTTTGCTTGCGAGCCTGGTGTTGGCGCCGTTCTTTTTGGCGCTGTACTTTGGCGGTTTCCTGGCGATGGCGCTGGCGGCTTCGGCCGCGGGCGACGAAGAGGCGGCCGGCGTCGTGTTCGCGGTTGGGACGCCTCTATTGATCTTGGCGATCGTGGTGTTGGCCTCGCCTTTGGCCGTGTTGCTGAACCCGGTTATGATCCGCGCCGGGTTGGCGCAGGACTTCGCGACGGCGTTGAACTTCGACTGGATCAAAAGCTTCATTTCCAAGACCTGGAAGGAAATGCTAGTGGGCACGCTGTTTGTGGCCATTACCGGCGCCCTGGCGACGATGGTGGGGCTGCTGCTCTGCTGCGTCGGCACGTATCCGGCGGCCGTCCTGGCGATGTTGGCCCAGGCGCACTTGAATTACCAATACTATGAATTGTTCCTTCAGCGCGGCGGCGAGCCGATCCCGCTCAAGAGCGACACGACGCAAGGCTGGTAAGGCTTCGTGATGTGTGCGGCGGACTTTTCAGTGAGGGTTACGCGCCCGCGGTTGTGAACTTTAGGTAGGTTCCGCATGCCGCGCGGGACTTTCTTCCCGCCGAACCACTAAACGCGGCGCTGGCGGAAGGTCCCGTCCGGCAGACGGGATCTACTTGCCGAAACATACACCGCCTCTGGCGCGAGTAACCCACATTACGACGCTTCGCCGTCGTGCGAGTCGTTCTCGGGCAGACACGCTTCCAGGCGTTGCTCGAGTTGCGTCTGGCCAGAGAGTATCTCAATTCCGATCTCTAGCGCCCACAGAGGAAGAGGACCAAGCGACGTCTGGCGGACTTTCACCAGGTCTTTGTGCGTGCAGACCACCATGTGGGCGTCGGCCTGCGCCGCGGCCCACTTTGCCAGGTGGTCGATGTCTTCCGAGGCGTAGGCGTGATGGTCGGGAAACTCCCGCAGCCCGGTCACGCGGCAGCCACAGCCTTCCAACGTGCGACGAAAGCCCGCTGGGTTGCCGATCCCGCAAAACGCGGCGATTGGCGCGTCGCGTAGAACATCGAGCGGTTCCTCGCGGCCGTCGGCCGAACGCAAGCGGCGCGGCCGGTGGCGCATCTCGATCCAACCTGCCTGGGGCGCGTAGTGCGCCACGCGCCGCTTGATCGCGTAGCGTTCCTCGGCGGAAATCAGATCAGCGCGCGAGAGCGCGATCACCTGGGCGCGACGCAGCCCCGCAAGCGGCTCGCGCAGCCCGCCGCGCGGGAAAACCCGATCGAAGCCGAATGGCTCGGTCGCATCAAGAACCACGATGTCCAGGTCGCGGTGAATTCGGCGATGCTGGAAGGCGTCGTCCAGTAGGATCAATTGGCCGCCCAACTCATTGATGGCGACGTTGGCCGCCGCCACGCGGTCAGGGTTTTGGATGTGCGGGGTGTCAGGAAGCTTTTGTTCCAACTCTAACGCTTCATCATTGTGCGTGCCGGCTTTGCCGCCGTAACCACGGCTCACCAGGGCGACGCGCACCCCGCGCTCCCGGAACCAGCGCGCCAACCATTCCACCAGAGGCGTCTTTCCCACGCCGCCCAGCGTGATGTTTCCGACGCTGATCACCGGGACCGACACGCGGCGCACCTGGGATGGGCGGTGATCGTACCGTCGATTGCGCCACCGCATGGCCGCCGCGTAGGGCTTTTCGGCCAGCGCCAGCGCGCCGCGCCACATCGCCGCCCGGACGCCGCGCCGACGCCCGCTAACGATTTCGCGAAACTCGGCAGGAGAGGGCAGCAATGGGCTACGGTTGGGGAGCTTCGTAGGGTGGGTCAAACCTTCGCGCCCCACCATGACTTGTGTCTCGATGAAGGTGGGTCGCAAAGACTTGCCCACCCTGCGTTTGCCGCCGGCGTGCTTAGGATGCGTCTTCCAACTTCGATTGCATGAGCGCACAGGCGTAGCCGAACAGGTCCTCGCGATTGCGGCTGTGCTCCAGCAGTCGGTCATAACGGTGCGCGCGGCGAGACAATTCGAAGAGCGGCGGCGCGAACCCATGCGTGGGCATGTCGTGCGGCAGCAGGGCCACCGAAGCTTCGACGGCGTCGCCATGGCGACCGAGCCGGGCCAGAAGATCGATATACACTTCGACCGACATCGTCCCTTGTTGCCGTGGATCAACCGTTTCGGCCTTCTCGCGAAAGTAGGCCACCGCCTCGTCCACGTTCTCGCCCAACACCGCCTGGAAATAGAGCGCATGGGCCGGGTAGAAATCGGCGAACGGCTCGTCGTGGCGGTATTGGAACTGCGAGCCAAGCTTCCGTCCGTACTCAGTCAGGTCCAACGCCAGGCGCAACAACTGAGGATCATCCAACAAGCGGGCGAACCGCGTCACCGCCGTCAGATGGGTCGTGTCGATGTGGTACGCGCCTTCCGCGAACAGCCAGTCGCGATCGGCCACCAGTTCAGCCAGCGTGTCGGCCCCCGGCTCGGCGTGTTCCTGATTGGCAATGTCGGCCTTGACCGAGGCCAATAACTCCTTGTGGAGATGACGCAGCAACTGGGAAGCGGCGACTTGCTGCACGTCGAGCGGGCGGCCGGGCATCACCTGCTCGAAGGTGGTGATCGCGTTGCACGTGCCGTAATGGCTCAGCACCAGCGAGAAGCCCAACTCCGGATCGACGCCCGCGTTCAGGGCCACATCCACAATTTCATCCAAGTTATCATCGTCCACGTCCAAGGCCCGCAGCGCTTCGGAGGCCGCGGCGGTGTCGCCGACCGGTTGGAGGAACATCCAGCCGTCGCGCACCTGGCCGCTTTCCAGCAGCAACAGGCCTACTTCGCGACATGCCTCGACCAGTCCATCTTCGTACCGGTCGCGCAGTTGCGGATCCAACTGTTCGCCGGGCGTATGCTCCCAGAGCGGCAGCCCCATGCGATGGCGCAGACGCAACTTGAGCGCCTCAAATAAGTGGTGGTATTTCTTCTTTTCTCGCAATTGCACGATTAAGCGTTCGATCACGGCCGGAACGCCTTGGTCGAGCGCCGCTTCAAGCTGTTCGAACTCACTCGCATTGGTGGTGGACACAGGCTGCCTCCCAAAGAATGGTCGTTTGGGTCCATCGTAGCAAGACACGGCCTAAGATAGTAGGCGTAGAATGACGCCCTCCGGTTGTCAGGCACGGATCGAACACGGATTGTACGGAGAGTGTCTATGCAGCTTCGACATAGTCGCTATTTCCTTATCCGTGCTCCTTCCGTGTGTCATCCGTGGCTCCGTGTTTTTACGGCTACACCTTTTCGCTCAAGCGCGCCGCAAGACGTTGGAGGGCGCCGCTTGCGTCTTCGCGGCTTAGATGCACTTGGATCAGGCTCATCTCGCCGCGGTGGCGCCAGGCGTCGCTGAGCGCCTGGTCGAACTCGCCTTCGGTGCGCACTTCAAAGCCACGGCCGCCGCCGAGCAACTCGGGCAACTTGTGGTAATGCCAGGGATGGATTTCGTTATACTTCCAATCGCCAGGATGCAAGAACCGCTCGGTGCCGTAGCCCGCGTTATCCAGCACGATGATGATCGGGTCGAACTGATGCCGCACCACGGTCGAAAGCTCCATGCCGGTCATCTGGAACGCGCCGTCGCCCACCAGCACCACCACGCGCCGCTGCGGCTGCGCGATCTGCGCCCCCAGCGCCGCCGGGACCGAGAAACCCATCGACGTGTAATACGCGGGGCTGATGAACTCGGTCCGGCCGTGAATGGTTAACTCGGTGGCGCCAAACAGCGCGTCGCCAATGTCGGCGATCACAATCGTGTCTTCGTCCAGTTGTTCGTTCAGCCGGGCGATGGCGCGGCTGATGGTCAACGGCGCCTCGGGTTGCAATTCATACTTCCGAGGCGGTCGCTTGATCGAAGCAGGAATCTCACGAGCCGTGACCGTGGGGCTGCGTTCGATCAGGGCCGAGAGAAAATCGCTCAGCAGTACGTCGTGGAAGTGATGGTGGCGAATCCGCAAAGTTTCGCTGGTCACGTACACGCACCGGGCCGGGTCCAGGTTGGCGGTGAAGATGCCCAGGTTGATGTCGGTCATAAAAGCGCCCAGCAGGAGGATGCAATCGCTGTCCTCCACAAAGTGCGTCACGTCCTCGCGGCCCATCGCGCCTTCGTACACACCCACGTACAGCGGGTGCCGCTCGCCGATCACGCTCTTGCCGAGCAGAGTGGCGGCAATGGGAATGCGCAGCTTCTCGGCCAGTTCCAGCAAGCGGTCTTGCAGACCAAAGCGATGGATCTCAACGCCGGCCACGATCAACGGCCGTTCACATCGGGACAGCAATTGAGCGGTTTCTTCGGCCGATTCGGCCACGGCGGCGGGGTCGCTCGCGGCCACCGGATGGTGGAAGCTATGCCCAATGTGCGGCGTGACGTTGACCATGTCGCGCGGTATCTCCAGGTAGACCGGCCGCTTGTAGCGGGCCGCGGCGTGCAACACGCGGTCGATTTCGCGGAAGGCCGTTACCGGGTCGGTCAATTCGGCGCCGGCCACGCACAATTTCTCGAACACTTCGAGTTGCGTGCGGAAGTCGCGCACCTTGTGGTGCAGCAGGGGATTGTTCACCCGCTCGTTCAGGCCCGGCGAACCACTGATGACCACCACGGGCGATTTCTCGGCGTATGCCCCGGCAACCGAATTACAGACAGAAAGTCCACCCACGCAATACGTGACGCACACCGCCCCCATACCGTGAATGCGGGCGTAGGCGTCGGCCGCGAACCCGGCGCAGTCCTCGCGCGTGCAACCGATCACGCGGATCGGGCTTTGTTCCAACATGCTGTAAAACGACAGCACGTAGTCGCCGGGGATGCCGAACACGTCATGGACGCCGTACTCCCGCAACCGGCGGATCAAGTATTGCCCGATCGAAAGCGAGGCGGTCGCGGCGTATGGATCGTGATTCATGTTCTTATCGGGTGAAATGACCGGCCCCAGACCGCGCACCCCGCGGCAACGGCCCCGCGCCGACCTCTACAAGAAAGATACGCGAATCTTCTTCCCAAGGCATCCCGAATCGACGGGACTCTTCTTGACTCGCGTAGACGATTCAAACTTGTGAAGGAATCGCCAGCAGCGTTGCACGCACTTCTCAGTCCAACAGCTTCCCTACAAGCGGCGCCAGGCGAGACCAGAGCGTCCAGCCGCCAGCCACCAACATCCCTGCCGCCGAGACCCACAAGAACGCATCCCACAAGCGGCTCGGCGCCAGGCGGTGGTCGATGCGTCGATAACGGAAGTACAGCGCGGCCGCCGCCAGCATGGGCAACATGATCGCCTGCATCACGCCCGAAAGCAGCACCAGCGCCGCCGGGTCCTCTTCGTACACCAGCGAGAACAACACAAAGAACAGCAGGCACACCATCGGGAACAACCCGCTTAGCAGGGTAATCAACCGCCGATGGCCGGCCTCGGTCTTGGCCCCCACGCCGAGCACTCGCAGGGCGTCGGAGCAGGTGCGCGCATGGCTGGCGTTGGCCACAAAGTACGTCGAGTACAACACGGCAAACGCACCGAACAGAAACAACGGCTGCGCCAACTTGCCGAATACGGGCACATACATTTCGGAGAGCGTGCGCACCATGTCGGAGCTGCCTGGATTCAACCCCGAGCGGCCCAGGATCGACGCGCCCAGCAGATAAAACGCCAGCGTGGCGAAGGTGTAAACGACCATAGACAACCAGGCGTCCCAGCGCATCACGCGCAGCCAGCCTTGTGCGCGCTCGACCCAGGCGGGGCTGTCGCTCCGCGGACCCGTATACCGCGCATAGCCCTTTTCCAGGCACCAATACGGATAGACCACCAGTTCGCTCGCGCCCACGCCGATGATGCCAAACGTGGCCAGGGCGGTCGCCATCGCCAGCCGCCAATCATCGGTGGGCGGCAAGCGAAACTGCATTCCTTGAATAATCTCGGTCGCCGAGACGGCCCAAACCGGATTGTTCTGCAACATCACGAGGTTCACGACGCTGACCAGCGTGAATGCCGCAACCAGCACCGTGGAGAACCATTGGATAAACCCATAGCGGCCGATCATCAGCAGCCCGGCGGTCGCCACGGCGATAATCGCCGCCCAGATTTGTGCGTCGTAGGCTTTGGGCGGCGCAGGGCCGAGCCGCCCGGCATTCGCTTCAAGCCGCACTGCCTCAGCTTCCATCGTTTGAAGCTGCACCGCGAGCCGTTCATTGGGGCGGCTGGCCTGCACGGCGCGCAGGCGGCGCACTTCCGCTTGTCGGACCTGGGAACGCGTTTGCACGTCCACGTATTCATTAAAGGCACGGCCATTGTCGGTCAACGGCATGCTAATCGCCATCGCCTGGCCCACGCCGCCCACGATGCCGCCTAGTTGTCCCAAGCTGGCCAGGAACATCAGGAACCAATACCAGACCAGCCAGTTGCCGCGACCGGCAATGCGCGGGCCGGGCACTTCGTCCATGGCGGCCATAGTGGTCCTGCCGGTCGAAATAGCGTACCGGCCGAACTCGACCTGCACAAAGACCTTGATGACGCAACCAATAAGGATTAGCCATAGCAGCCAGAAGCCCGCCTCGGCGCCGGTCTTGGTAGTGGCGATCAGTTCGCCCGACCCGACGATCGAGCCAGCCACGATCAACCCCGGCCCCAACTGGCGTAATATGCCCAGCGGCGAGTGCGGCGGCGGTTGCACGTGCTGCAACTCGTCGGCGTGCGCGGCGCGCTCCTCGACGGCGGGTTCGTGGGCGGCAGGGGCCGTTTCGGTCATCGGGCTTCTTTCCGGCAAGCGGGAAGTACAATAGTCAGAGTGGACCAATGGGGCACATTGTCCGGCAAACGCCGTTCTCCTTCAACCAATTTGTGAGCATTTTCATGCGGAACCATGTGCTGACCTGGGGATTACTCCTGACGTGCGCCACCGGAGCGTGGGGGCAAGAGTCGGCCGGCGTGAAACTCGTCAATCCGCACGTGGAACGCTGGCAATTTGGCATCACCATTACCGCCGCCGACGCGCCGGCCCTGGCCATCGTGGCCGCGGCCCCCGTTCCCAGCGACTGGCCCGAGCAGAAAGTCCGCGTGGTCGAGGAGGAAGTATCGGAGAGCGTCCGCCGGGTGCGGTTTCGCAACGTGGGCGAAGGCGCCCGGCAAATGGTCGTCGAAATTCCTCGATTGGCCGCGGGCGAGACGGCGCGGGCGGTCCTGACCTTTGAGATCGAGAAGCGCGAGATTGAGGAGCCCGAGCAAACGTCGCTGCTGTTACAACCCGCGCGACCCGCACGCGACGTACGACCGTACCTGGCGCCGAGTCCGCAAATCGAAAGCGAACATCGCGAGATCACCGCCGTTGCCGGGCAACTTGCCAGCGGCGGGCAAAGCGGCTGGGAGTTAGCCGAGGCGATTTACGACTGGGTGCGCGAAAACGTCGAATACCGGGAAGGCGACCTCAAAGGAGCGCTGGCGGCCCTGCGCGACGGCGACGGCGATTGCGAGGAGTTGACCTCGCTGTTCATCGCCTTGTGCCGCGCCAACAAGATTCCCGCCCGCACCGTCTGGGTGCCTGGCCACTGTTACCCCGAGTTCTACCTGGAAGACGGCCAAGGCGCGGGCCATTGGTTTCCTTGCCAGGCGGCGGGCGATCGGCACTTCGGGCGCATGGACGAGACGCGCCCCATCCTGCAAAAAGGAGACAATTTCCGTCTGCCCGAAGAGCGCCAACCCGTCCGGTACGCGCGCCCCATCCTGCAGAGCAATCCCCGCCCCGGCTACGCGCATCCTCAAATTACGGTCCTACAACAGCGAGTCGAACCATAACGCGAATTCAAACCGTCGCTCGCCCTTCGGCGAGCGGGAGAGTCACCCGCCTGAGGAATCCACCGCTGGTTCGTTGCGCCATGAGGAAGCTCGGGTGCTTTTCCCCTTGATGTAGCGGATCTTTAATGTGGCGCACTCGCAGAGCGAGTGCACCACACTCAAAAAGCCCCCGCTCGCCAGCTACAACCAATCTCGTGATGTCATGTTAGCGGTTCATGGCTCGCGGTTTTGCATACAAGGCGTGGTCGTGCGAGGGCGATTGGCCCCGCACCACCGGGGTCGCATTGACCTGCGAGATTCGCACGCTGTCGGCGGCCGAGCGGACCGCGGCGGAAATCTGGCCGTTGGCCGGCACGCGCACCACTGATTCTTGTGCTAGTTGGGCCAGGAACGCCGCCGAGGGTTGTTCGAGCAACATCACGTCGCCCTCGCCGGGGGTGCGTCCGCGAACGATAAATACCGGTTCGCTGGCAGGCCCGGTGGCGGGAGACGCCGGCAAACGGTCGAAGGAACTTCGCTCCGCTACGCTGCCGCGCGGGGCTTGCGTGTAATCAAAGTCCGCGGGCCGATCTTCCGAAACCGTCCACTGCTCGCGCGCTTCGGCGGGAATCGGCGCCGCCGGTTGCTGCGCAAGGGCGGCGGGCTGCGGTTGCGATAGCAGCAATTCCTCCAGGCGCCATTCGCGCAACTGGGCAGCGATGGCCTGATAAGAAACGTAAACGCCTTCGTCCACCTGGCTGTCGGCAGCGCGGCAGACGCCTAATAAGTTGCCTTGCGAATCGAACAATCCACCGCCGCTCCGGCCCACGACTGGGCGATTCGTGGCCACCAGGTTCGGAGTTCCCAGGTAACGGTTGATTCCCGTAATGCGGCATTCGCGCAGGGTCGGTTCGGCGCCACGGTCGCAACCGACCGAAAACACGCGAGATCCATCGCGAAGATACATGTCTTGCCCGGCGATCCGCACGGGTGAGACGGCGCCGCTCGCCGCCACGCTGACCAGGCCCAAGTCACGGTTCAAATCGTACGCCACCAACCGGCCGGGGATCGGCCCTTGTCGCTGCGAGCCAAACAAATCGACTGAGATGGTCCCGCGGCCTTGCGAATCGCGGAAGACGTGGCCGCACGTCAGGATCAAGGCTTCGCCCTGGGGTCGCACGGCGATCACGGCGCCGGTCGCGTAGGAGAAAAACTGCCCGTCATCGATCCGCAATCGCACCGACGCGGCCAGTGCTCGTTGCTCGGCCGATGGGTTGCCGGCGGCCGTCGCGGTTTCGGCCGCGGGTTGATAGGGCGGCGGTGTGGTGGACGTTGGCGGCGCCATCGCCTCGCGGTCGGCGCCGAAACTCGGCGCCATCGCGGGGACCTGGGCCGCTGGAGACGCCATCGGCGCCGGCGAGCCAGTCCCTCCCAAGTCGGTCAGATCGCCCAGCGCCGCGGGCGGTTCTGGCCCTACGGCGGACGTGGCGCCATAGGGCGTGGCGCTTGCGGAATAGGCATCAGGGGGCGTGGTCGAAGGCCGGGGGGGAGCGGCGCGATCATCACGACCTCCGCCCACCATTTGCCGTAGCCGGCCGCCCAGTCCCAACCGGTCGGGCGATTGGCCGCGGATTTCCGGCTCGCTTGCCGAAGATGACTGCGGCGCCACGCGCGCGGCGGAGAACATTCGCGCCAGCCGGTCGTATCCCACGGCGCCCACCGCCCGGTCCACTTCCCGGCCATCGCACAGCATCACAAAGCAGGGGACCGAGGTGACGCCAAACTGCGCGGCCAGTTGCGGTTGTTGGTCGATGTCGACCTTGCGGACCGGACACCCCTCTGCCTGAAGTCGTTGCACTACCGGTTCCATGGCGCGGCACGGCCCACACCAAGACGCGGTAAAATCCAGAAGCACCGTTTCGCCGCCTGCCCCCAGGACAGCCAAAAGCGTCCACGCCGATACGCTAAGCATGTTTCCCTCCTTGGAAACTGCAAATGGAAACTTGTTTGCCCCGTGAGCGGCAATGTCCTTACTGCCGCTGGCGATGCCCGTCCTGGGCGTTGCCGTTCACGGTTGTGTCTCCACGCACGGGGACTTTCCCCAAGTTTTGTAATTGTTACAAGGCCAATGTCGCGGGCGGGCGTCGATCTTGCGGAAATTCGCGTCGTTTTTGCTCAAGAATTTCCCCTGGTCGTGCGCGGCGCCGCAACGGAATGGTTGCGTAGAGAAGCGGCGAGCCTAAATGCGAATCGAGCGCCAAACTTGAGAAAAAATGTTGGCCGCCAGCAAATCCTTGGAAAAACGCGCCGTCGATGCTCGCCCGCCGATTGCGATCGCGGCAGTTTTTACAAACGTCGCAGGTGAAACCCCCCATCCACGTTCAGCCGTTCCCCGGTGCTGAAGGGAAACGCATCCGAGACGATCGCCGACACTGCTTGGGCCACGTCGCCAGGTTGCCCCCATCGGCGGATGGGCGTTAATCCCTCGGCAATCAGCCGATCGTACTTTTCCCGCACCGGGGCGGTCATGTCGCTGGCAATCACGCCGGGGCAAATCTCAAAGACTTGGATGGATTCCTCCGCTAGCCGGTCGGCCAAGAGCCACGTCATCATTTGCATGGCCGCCTTGGCCATGCAGTAATCGGCCCGGTTGGTTGAGACGGCATAGGCCGAAATGGACGAGATATTGATGATCTTCCCGCCGCGTTGGATTCCGTTCCGGCGTCCTTCGATCATGGCCTGGGCCGCCGCTTGCGCGAGGAAAAAGGGGCCTTTCAGGTTGGTGTCGAACACGGCGTCCCAGCTTTCCTCGGTCGCCTCCAAGAGGTCTTTCCTCCCTTGCGAGGTAATCCCGGCGTTATTGACCAGCACGTCGATCCGGCCAAACGCCGCGAGCGTTTCCTCCAGCAAACGGCGCCGATCGTCGCCACTCCCCACGTTCGCCTGGACGGCCACTGCCTGGCCCCCACGAGCGTGGATCGCCGCGACCACCTCGTCGGCGGTTTCCTTGCGGCTGACGTAGTTGACGACGACGGCGTAGCCCAACTCGCCAAGCTTCTCGGCAATAGCGCGTCCGATGCCGCGCGACGAACCGGTCACCAGCGCCGCGGGAGTTCGAGACATGGCGGGCGTCCTTACAAGTGCGGAAATCGAAAATCCGAGAGCGAGTATCGCCCTCCCGATTCACTTAGGCAACCCGTTGGACGCAGTAGGCTGTTTTCCCCGTGGGGCAGGCAGGATCAGTAGTTCCACAATTCCGTGGAAGGGTGGTTAAATGACGCAAGGCTTCTCCGCATCATCAATTGTGGCAAAAAACCCGATCCACGGAGGAAGCCATGCGTCGCCCGGAATTTACTCTCTCGCGGCGGCGATTCCAACAGGACGCTATTGCGTGGTTGGTGGCGACCCTGCAGCTTGGCAACTAGGGCTGCAAACTTTCGGCCGGTAAGCTGGGGCAATTGCTGGTGATGGCCTCGGCCTGGCGGTGTTCGCTCTCGGGCGCCGCACAGCGTCTGCGGCGGACGAGACCGTGCGGCAGATGGTGCAAAGCCAATTCGGTCTGCCGCCCAGCGAACTCGAAGCGCGTCTAACCGCCGGGCTGCAAAGCATGCTCCCGCGACGCTTCTTCCGCCAAGCTCGGGAACTGGCGACGGACCTACATCAGCGGCCTTACTACGGGCAGCGCGAGCGGGTGACGGTGTATGGCGGTCCGCGGCAACACGGGACCCAAAGGTTGGGACCACCACGCGTCTCACTACGTTCGCGCGGGCCCCGGAGTTTGGACGTACGATCTGAAGTCGAATCGCTGGACAGGTCCCGCCGATGCGGAATCGGCAGCGGCCGACACTCGGGGGTATCGCGGCGAAATCCACGAAGCGAACTATTCGCCAGACTCCTTCACTGTCGGCCCGCGTCCCAGTGCCTTGCAGCACGAAAAGGTACTGAAGTCGCTGCCGGCCAACACTTGGTTCGATCTTCAGCCGCCAGTGAAATTCGCCGGCAATAAGGATTGGGGGGCTCTCGGCTACGACGCAAAGCGCGACATGATTTATTTCTACAACGGCGGTCATTCAGCCTATGGCGGGATTGACGTAGCCCATTATCACCTGGCGACGAATCGCTGGGGCCAACCGGTCGAAGTGGAGTCCCCACTCAATTTCGTCGGTCCATCGGGAAAGTCGGTTCCCGGCTGGACATTTAATCGTCGGCCGTGGGTGACGAACCATTTGTGGAATTCCTATGGATTTCACCCCGACCTTGATCGGCTCCTCGTTGCGGGACGTTTTACCAGCCCGGTGTTTCCTCATGAGATGGGACAGCCGGATGTAAACATGTACTTGTATGACCCCGATTTGGCCTACTGGGAGAAGCGAGTGCCTAACAACGTCCCCATGTCGTGCATGGACGCTCAGATTCTACACGCCCCCGGCTTCGGTATGTTGGAGTGGGACCGCTGGTTACTTGACGACGATAAACTGGCTTGGAAGAAACTTGAACCCCAAGGAAAGCAACCCAAGTCAGCCACCGATTTCTGCGGTTTTGCTTACGACGCTAAACGCAGCCGGGTCCTATACTTCAGCGGAGGGTACTACGACGGAACGCCCTATCCGGCGAAGTATTCGCTTTGGCGATTCCTACTCTGGACGTGACATCGTTCAAGTCGGATGGATCCGAGCATTTGGGCGCCCTGACCACCAAGGGCGATCCCAAAGGGAAGCTGACCCAGTGCGAAGTGGTGCATCATCCAGGCGCCGATTTGTTCGTATTCAATTCGAATCTAACTAATGGCGATACGCTCGCATTGGATGTAAAGAGGAATCGGTGGGTCGGCTTGCAGATTCCTGGACCGCGGCCTTTCGGCCTGAGTTCGGCCTACGCCTACGATGTCAAACGAGATTTGATCTATGCCATTGGCACTCACGCCGAAGTTTCGGTGTTGCGGATCGCCCCGACGGCGCTCGAGATGCAGCCGCTAGCCGCGATCGTGGCTGCGTTGGAAAAGAGCCGCTAAGAGGCCGAAAATCCGCACCTCGAAGCTAACGCGGCAGAGGCGAGTTTTGGAGAAGTGGCGCGGCAACTCGCAGGGTACGTTACTACCGCAAAAATCAGATGAGCTGGTCGCGCTTGGCGTTGCAGACAACCACGCTTATTGGCAGCGTTCGAACCCGTTGCCCGAACTGGCGATAGAACGCAAAAAGGCCGGCGTCCGAAGACGCCAGCCTTTCGTATAACTCGTCGGTAGGCAGTTCCACTGCAAAACCGCGACTTCAAATCCCCTCCAATACTCCTGTGCTGTCGCCGAAGCGATCCACCTTGACGCCCACTCGCTGGGCGAGCGCTAGGTGAAGGTTACACATGGGTGTAGGGTCAGCCGCTTCAAACCGCTTGCCAGGCTGCAGAGTTCCGCCGCCGCGGCCGGCAAGCAACAGCGGCAGATTGCTGTGAAGATGCTGATTCCCCTCACTGATACACCCGCCGTAAAGCACCATCGCGTTGTCCAGCAGCGTCCCCTCTGCTTCGGGAATCGCACGCAGCCGCTCCAGGAACCACGCGAACTGTTCCACATAATAGCGGTCGATGCGGGCAATTTTTTCCAGTGTGGCGGCGTTGCCACGGTGGTGCGAGAGCTGGTGGTGCGCCTCGGGCACGCCAATGTTGGGAAATGCCCGATTGCTGCCGTCGTTCGCCAGTGTGAACGTGATCATGCGGGTGGCATCGGTCTGAAATGCGAGTGCGATCAGATCGAACATGACCCGTACGTGCGCCTCATACGTCTCCGGGATGCCGGCGGGGCGCTCGGAATCCGGTAGCTGCACGGGGCTTTTTTCCGCCTGCTCGATCCGCTTCTCAACATCCCGCAAAGAAGTGAGGTATTGGTCGAGCTTGTCGCGGTCGGCCGCGCTCATTCCGCCAGCGAGCGAGCGCGCATCGTCGAGAACAAAATCGAGCACGCTCTTGCGCAACTCCTGCCGGGCTTGGGCGCTCCCCTCGCCTGCTTCAGGACCGCCAAACAACCGCTCGAAGGCGGCCCGCGGATTCTGCTCAGCCGGTACAGGACGAGTGGCGTTGGCCCAGGAAAGATTGAATTGATACGCGCAGCTGTAACCGGAATCGCAACGGCCGGAGGTTCGCGCGCCGTCAGTACTTAGTTCCAGCGACGGCAAACGGGTGAAGCGACCGATCTGCTGTGCCACGATCTGGTCGATCGAAACCCCGTTGCGAATATCCGAACCGCCCGTTTTTTTGGGACGGACCCCGGTCAAGTAGACGGCCGTGGCCCGCGAATGATCGCCACCGCCATCAGGGCCGGGCGTTGCATTTTCGTGATTCAAACCACTAATGACCGTGAACTCACTACGGAGCTTCGCCAGCGGCGCAAGGGTCGGTGACAATTTGTAGTCCTTGCCACTACCGGATACCTGCCACTGCGAGACGTTCACGCCGTTGGGGATGTAGAGGTACGCCAGGCGGCGCGGAGGGCTGGGCTTGCCGGCTGCAAGGGCCGACGGCATGAGCGACTCCAGCCACGGCAAACCGAGGCATACACCGGCAGCTCGCAACCAATTGCGGCGCGTTAACGCTAATTGCGTAGAGTTCATTGAAAGCCTCGCTAACGTTTGCGGCAGTTTGAACTAAGGTCGGCGCATTCGCTGAAAGGGAACGGATTCGCAAATGGCCAGTATCAAATCCTGAAAACCCTGGTCGGGCGACTTATTACGGTTCACGATCTCGTGCACGGTCAGTTTATCGCGATAGGTCACTTCTCTTCCCAAAGAATATGTGAGCAGATGCTCCGTCAGGCATTTTATGAAATCGTTCGACTTTTGACGAACGAGCAGTTCGCGCACCTCCGACCAACTTTGAAAACGCTCGCCGGAAATTAATTGGCCGGAGGTGTCCAGCGGCTGGTCGGCCTCCGAAGTCCGCCACCTGCCAATGGCGTCGTAATTTTCCAAGGCAAAGCCCATGGGATCCAGCAGCGCGTGGCACGATGCGCAGGCGGCATTCGCGCGGTGCTCCTCCAAGCGGGCACGCAGCGACAGCTTGTGATCCTCTTTGGCGTCGGGCAGCGGTGGAACGTCGCGCGGGGCGGGTGGGGGCTCGGTCCCCAGCAATTGCTCCAATAGCCACTTGCCGCGTTTGACCGGCGAGGTGCGTGTTGGATGTGAAGTCAGCGTCAGCACGCTGCCGTGTGTGGCGATGCCTCGGCGAGGTGAATCGACAAGCGAGACGCGAGAGAACGTGTCGCCAGGCCGCTCGGACAAGCCATAGTGCTTTGCTAAGCGCGAATTCAGGAAGGTGTAGTCGGCGCTGAGGAACTCCACAACTGGGCGGTTCTCCCGGAGGATGTGCTCAAACAGCAATTCACTTTCGCGGCGCATGTCGGCCGCCAGGGAGGCGTTGAAATTTGGAAAGGTTTGAGGATCGGGGGCGACTTGCTCCATGTCCCGAAGCTGCAGCCATTGGCCCGCAAAGTTTTGGGTGAGGGCCGCGCTTTTGGGGTCACGTACCATTCGCTTCACTTGTTCCGCCAGGCGGCTGCGCAATTGGCCGCGCTCGGCAAGCGCGAGCAACTCCTCGTCGGGCGTGCTGGACCACAGGAAATACGAGAGCCGCGAAGCGAGCGTAAACTCGTCGATCAGCAGCGTTCCGTTCCGATCTTCGCCTGTGGGAACCGGTTGCCGGTGATAAAGAAACTTGGGCGAGATCAGCAGGGCTTCCAACCCCACGCCCAACGCTTCCCGCGGCGACCGTCCGGCGGCAACAGCCGAATGGAACAGCCGCGTGAGCTTTTCCGCCTCGTCGTCGGCCAGCGGTCGACGAAACAACCGCCGCCCCGACTGCTTGAGGACTGCCAGAGCTTCCTCGCCCGTCAGCCCATAATCTTTCGCAAGTGGACCCTCAATGCTGAACTCATGAAGCCAGAAATAACGCTCGGCGCCCGTCTGGGCATCCTTGTGTTCGTTGATGAACCACACCTGCCAGTCGTGTTCGCCGGCCGGAAGCTCGCTGACGGATTCAATCCACTGCTCAACTTGCGATCCAGCCGAAACCGTGAATGGACCGAGCGTTCGATCGCCCAGGCGGACTTCGAACTTCACCTTTTCATCGCCGACTTGCTGCGCGCCCACTTTGAAACGCACCCGATACTCTCCCGTGGCAGGCAGCAATACAGGTGCATGCCGATATCCGTTGGAGGCGAACCAAGCGCGGCCCGTATCGAGGCTGCTGCGCCCGCTCCCTCCGTCCAGATCTTCGCCGCTGAGCCGCAAAATGGGGATGCCTGCCGAGCCCGACATCTCGCCGCGTAAATAGTCGGAATTTTCTGGGGGAATGGGTGTAAAGGGGCCGCTGATGCCGAGGAATTCAACCGCCCCAAACTGCTCGGGGAGCAGGGTGGAATCCTTGGGTGGACGCACTTGGAGTGCGATTTGATGTTCCCCGGCAGGAATCGTTACCAACGTAAATGCCGTGGCCATGGGTCCCGGAGTTCCTTTCCACTGGGCCTGAGGCGCCAGGGTGGCGATCGGTCGACGGTCGCACAACACGTCGATTTTCAGCAGCTCTTCGCCCCCTTTCCCAACGGCCGCCCGCGTTACGACTCGATAGGTCGTCCCAACGGGAAAGCGAACGGTGGTCCCCACCTGATCCGCCGGAACCTTCAGGCGCAGTGTTTTGTTGTGCAATTCCGGTTTACCCGCGAACACGGTGAGCTTGTCACCGGTGAGTTCGACTCCCACGCGCGGCGGCGGCCGGAGGCGCGTGACTTCGCCGGCAACCTCGCGTGCGGCCGCCAGGTACTTTTCAAAATGCAGTGGGGAGATGGTGAGCACATCGGCGATATTGTCGAAACCATATCCGGCGTCGTCTGCCGGAAAATGGTTAGCCGGTTCCGTTTCGATCCCCAGTACATCACGGACGCTATTATTGTATTCCGCTCGGTTCAGCCGCCGCAGCGTCACACGCCCTGGATCAGGTCGCTGCGGATCGACATAAAAGACGGCGTCATCGATCCAATCGAGGATCTTAAGCCGCTCCTGGGCCGAGGGCGCCGACTCGCCGTGGGGCGGCATGAGATGGTTGGTTAAGAACTGCTGCGCCTTACCCCAAGCTTTTTGATCAGCCACCAGGTCGGCATGCTTTGCGTAGCGATCAAACGCCCAGCGCCCCTGGCTTGCGTCGACAGAATGGCACTCGGCGCAGTATTTCTTCAGTAACGGGAGCACTTCGCGAGTATAGGCGTCGCGCGCCAGCGATTCGTCGGCAGCGCACCAGGCCGACATACAAAACAGGGACAGGATCATTCCACTTCGAAACAGGTTTTGAACCCAGATCGTGGACATAACGCCGGAGCCGGAGAGGAAAGGTACTTGTATCAAAGGCACGTATTCTCCCGTGACCAACTGGACCATGCAACAGGCAACGGGAAGCCAGCGTGCCGATACGCCTTGGCGCGGCCCAATCGGCAGATGGCGTTGGCGGCTCTTCGAGCATCGGATAAGCAGAGAAGGAGGCATGTCGTGCTGAGCACAATCGCGCGGGGCAGTTGAAAAGGTCGTCTTGGCTGCTTGTGATCTCTCAAGCACGAGCAAAGTTCGAAAGTTCAACAGCGAAACAGGGGAGATCTTAGCCTGCCCGGGGGCGGTGACGGGGAACTCAAGACGTCCAGTCGTAGATATGAACAGCACCGGAGTCGGCACTTGAGCCTTTGCCAAGAGCTAACGCTACCGCAAACGCCTGACCTTGGGGATGAATGTCAACGCCCATGCAAGGACCGGGCGTTGGCAGATCAGCCACAGATTGGTCTTGCTGTGTGTTCCAGAACCGGACCTCCCCTTTGGCAATATCGCCCCCGGCAGTCATCAGAAACCCCTGAGGATGGAACTTCGCCGAATAGTAAAACCCGCCCTTCAGGGCCAGCGAAAGCTTCCGCTGGAGCTTGCCGTCATCCGTTCCGTAAACAAGAGCACAGGCCTGTCCATCGTAGCCGGCTCGGCCGCAGGCGATGATCTGCTGCCCATCGGGTGAGAGAGCCAGACCGCGAATGCCTCCCCACTCGAAGTCCTCAACACGACGATATCCGGACAGCTCTGCGACCTCAATGGCCAGCAATTCCTTGCCGGCCTTAAAATCCCACACCTTGATCCGAGGCTTCTGCGGCTGCCGATCGGCGGTGATCAAGCGCCGCCCGTCAGGATGAAACGCGACGCCATAAACCGGGTATTCGGCTCGCGGCAGCTCATGAAGCTGTTTGCCATCGCTGGCCTGCCAGATGCGAACGCAGCCCTCCCGATCCCCCGTGGCGAACGTGCTGCCATCCGCGGCGACCGACAATCCCAGGATGGTGCTGGGATGCGCCGGAATATTCCATTTCGGCGTTGGTTGAGTACCCGTGCAGTCCCAAGCGATCACCTGCCCAGCGAAATCGGCGGACAGCACTCCGTCACCCGCGGCAGCCAATTGATTCACCCAACTCTCGTGGCCGGCCAGTGTACTGGACTGGTTGGATTCGATTTCCACCAGCAGGAGACTACGATCCCGCGCACCGGCGAACAGGAACCGCCCGCGTCGATCGTAGGCGCAACACAATAGCGGGGCGGAATGTTTATGCTCGATCGCGAGCTTGGAACTGGCGGGATCGATGGTCATGGCGAATAACCTGTACGTCGTCAGGCGAGAACCGCCTCGATCGGTTTGGCGGCGGGATCGGCGATGGGATTTGTCTGGCCGCCAATTTCATACATGCCTCGAGAGTCGATGCCCAGCGCCTGCAGATAGGTATGAAACAGGTCGCCCAGCTTTACGGGTTGGTCCTTCACTTCGGCGCCCAGCTCGTTGGTCGATCCATAAACGACCCCAGGCTTTACGCCGCAGCCGGCCATGGCCACGCTCCAGGCACGTCCCCAATGATCGCGTCCTCCCAGGTTGTTGATCGTCGGCGTTCGGCCCATCTCTCCGGAAATGACGACGAGTGTATGCTCAAGCATGCCTCGTTCCTCAAGGTCATCCAACATCGCTATGAAGGTGCGGTCGAACTCGGCGCAGCGTACCTGGTGCCAGTAGAAGTTGTCCTGATGGGCGTCCCAGTCAAAATGCGTCACCTTGACACACGTCACCCCGGACTGCAGCAAGCGCCGCGCCAACAGGCATTGTTGCCCGAACTCGTGGTTACCGTAGCGCTCGTGATCGGCAAGCGACTCCTTGGAAACGTCAAAGATCTCGCGGCGCTGCATGAGCGCTTGGGCCTGATCGAAGGTAGTGGCGTACGAGCGAATGGGCCGTGGATCGCGGCCATCGCGGAACCGCTGATCGGCGGCTCGCCGCACGCGATCGACAGCTTCCGCGACTGCAGGCGTCACACCACCAGGTTGAACCAGATTCTCCGGCGGACGATTGTTGTAGATGCGCACCCCTTCGTACTTGGCTCCCAGAAAGCCGGCGTCTCCGACGTCGGTATAAGCCTTAGGACTGTCGCGTCGAATCGAGACATAGCCAGGCAGGACGTCATCGGACTGCTCGAGCAGTTTTGCAACCGCCGAGCCAAGAACGGGGTATCCCGGGGCAATGCGACCGGATTGCAACGCATAGTGGCCCTGAAAATGGTCGGCGATGCTGGAGTTCAGACTGCGGACCACCGTCAGCCGGTGCATGTTCTTGGCGCAGTGCGGCAACAGTTCGCCGATATGCACTCCCGGCAAGGAAGTCGGGATAGCGCGAAATGGCCCACCGGTGCGCGCGCCTGGCTTCGGATCCCAGGTTTCCAACTGGCTGGCGCCGCCCGAGAGAAACAAGAACAACAGTTGCTTGCGCGGCGTGTTGGTGGATTCCGCCCGCAAAGGATTGGCAAGTAGCCCGCAACCCAGCGCCGTGACGCTGCCAGCGAGCAATTGGCGGCGCGAGACCGCGCCGCCCGTGTCATGCGTCGATCGACGAGTCATCAACACGCTCCCAGGGTCAGTGATTCAGGCGAAACTCAGCGGAGAGTAGCAAACCCCACTGGAGTGCTTGCAATGACTCGCGCCGCTCCGATAGTGTTTTCTTTTCGGTCAACTCCGCAACGACCAGCGCGGTTTCATCCTCGGTTGGTTTGCGAGCCAGGAGCGAAAGATACAATTCCTCCGCCATGACCCGCGCATCGGACATTTCAGCTAAATCCGCCAACAGCGTGCCTGGCCCGTCGTTCAACAGCGGCAGCAACTTGACGCTGTTGCGCAAGTACAAGGCCTGATCGACCGTTGGGCCGAACACCTCATCTGTGCTCCCGGGCAGCCCGGTGAATGCCGCCAGTAGGGAATCGCTCTGTTTCTCGAGTGTTTCGTTACGAGCCAGTTGGGACTTCCAGGCCGAAGTGGATTCGGTGGGTTGTTTTTCGGTCGCTGCCTTTAGCCGGGCGTAATGAGCTTTGATTCGACCCGTGCCTTGCAGCCACGACCAACGCATTTGTTCTGGAGTTAGACCGCGCATCGTCGCGACCGCAAACGCGTCCTCGCGTATTTCCTCTACACCTTCGGGAAGCACGCTGGAACGCTGGTAAGCCTGGCTGAGCGCGATCTCGTGCAGCAACGCCTTGATATCGTACTTGTTCTCCACAACCCAGGCCTCCAGGCGGTCGAGCAACTCGGGATGGGATGGCGGGTTTCCTGCGTGGTGCAGATCGAGCGGTTGAACCAGCCCGCGGCCGAACATGATTGCCCACAAACGATTGGCAAGGTTCCTGGCGAACCCCGTCGTCTGATCGCGCGGCAACTCTTGCGCCAGCTTCAAACGCCGACTGTACGTAGGAACGCCGCGTTGTTTCGGACCTGGCTTGACGAGATACGCCATGTCCTTGTCGATGGCCGGGTCAGCCAGCATTTCACCGCCGGGCAAGCGTGGGTTCGTCTCGCCCTGTTCGGCCGTAAAGACGGAAGTAAATGTCGACTTGCCCTCGGCCAGTTCCGCTACGGCAGCGCCACGAGGGGTTAGCGGGAACATTTTCAGTCGCTGCACGAAGGCATAGATGCCATAGTAGTCCGCCTGCCGATATTCATCGAACCGTGGATCGTCATGACACTGCGCACACTGCAGATCGATCCCCAGAAACAAGCGACCCACGTCACGGGTCAGTTGATGCGGCTCCACATCTCTGACGAGATAAAACTTCACTGCCGCTGTCGGTGCTGCATCAACCCCGTCGCTGGCCAGCAACTCCCGCACAAGCTGGTCCCACGGTTTATTTTCAGTGAAAGATTCGGTCAGATACTGTCGCCACTCGGCGGCTGGTACGTTATAGGATTTTATGGTTGGGACGCGACGCTCCGTGAGCACCACGTCGAATACGCGAGCCATGTGCAATGCATATTCAGGCCTGGCCAAAAGATCCGCAATCAAGCGTTCCCGCTTGTCCGGCGAGGTGTCCTCGATAAACGAGCGGGCTTCTTCCGCGGTCGGAATTACCCCGTTCAAGTCGAGGAACACACGGCGCACAAATTCGGCGTCACTACTTCGCTGGGCTGGCGCAATCTTCAATTCCTGAAGCCGGCGATCGATCAATTGGTCGATTTGAGCGTGGAGCGGCAGCGTTTCCTCTGCGGCGAGAGCAACCGGGACACACACCCAGGCGATCAAACACAATTCGCCCCCGATTAGTCGCGCAGAGCGTCGCTTGCTCATCCAAAACACCTGAGGCAGGAAGGTCTCTTGGGACAGAGGTTTTTGGGAGGGGAAGGCGCCGATCACATTGGAAAGCGGCAAAGCACACTCATCAACAAATGCCGATGCATCAGTTTAGAAAAACCGAAAGGATTGTGCAAGCAAATTGAAAGGTCGGGGACGGTGCTTGTTCGCCGAGGGCGCGGATGATGGATTGTGGCGAGGAATTCAGGCGGCGGTTTTTTGGGGATCGGTCCCAAGGTTGTGGTATTCGCCAGTCTGCAGCGCGGCGCGCAAACGCAGCACGCCTTCGGCGCCTCGGCGGGTCCCGTTGCGCATGCCGGCTTGCTTGCACCGCGCGCC